>ERZ773224.233-NODE-233-length-79272-cov-19.261951_pt1 | contig 79272 bp, 72 predicted proteins | sample MGYA00580526_ERZ773224 | MGnify/ENA primary metagenome ERZ773224 (study PRJEB29015, sample SAMEA2737743) | human gut metagenome | biome: human gut; feature: human-associated habitat; material: faeces | place: China | collected 2012 ... | reverse complement strand
CTGCCACCTTACCGGAGGTATCGGGAACCTGCTTTACTGTTACAAGAATTTTCATTTTACCTTTTACCTCCTATCTTACTTAACGCCCAGGTGGCTGGAAATGACCATACGCTGGACCTCGCTGGTGCCTTCGTAGATCTCGGTAATCTTGGCGTCACGCATCATGCGCTCCACGGGATACTCACGGGTGTAACCGTAGCCGCCGAACAGCTGCACGGCGCGGCGGGTCACATCGGAAGCAGCCTCAGCGGCGAACAGCTTCGCCATGGCAGCGTCCATGGAGTAGGGCTCGTGATTCTGCTTCTTCATAGCAGCAGCGTACACGACATACTGGGCAGCCTGCATACGGGTGTGCATATCAGCCAGCTGGAACTGGGTGTTCTGGAACTGGGAGATACGTTTACCAAACTGTACGCGCTCCTTGGTGTACTTGATAGCTTCCTCGACGGCGCCTTCACCCAAACCCAGAGCCTGGGAGGCGATGCCGATACGACCGCCGTCCAGCGTCTTCATGGCGATCTTAAAGCCCTCGCCCTTCTTGCCCAGCATACGATCCTTGGGGATTACGCAATCCTCGAAAATCAGATCGCAGGTAGAGCTGCCGCGGATACCCATCTTCTTCTCATGCTTGCCCTGGGTGAAGCCGGGGTCGGTCTTCTCCACGATGAAAGCGGAGATCTCCTTCAGGCTGCGGCCGCGCTTGTCGGTGACCTTGCCGGTGACGGCGATGATCACGAAGGTGTCAGCCACGTTACCGTTGGTGATGAAGCACTTGCTGCCGTTGAGGATGTAGTTCTCGCCGGACTCATCCAGGACGGCGGTGGTCTGCTGGCCCTGTGCGTCGGTGCCGGCGCCGGGCTCGGTCAGGCCAAATGCGCCGATCTTGCGGCCGGAGCACAGGTCGGGCAGATACTTCATCTTCTGCTCCTCGGTGCCGTTCTCAAAAATGGGAGCAGCACACAGGGAGGTATGCGCGGAAACGATAACAGCGGTAGTACCGCAAACCTTTGCCAGCTCCTCCACACACATTGCATAGGACAGCACATCGCCGCCGGCGCCGCCGTACTGCTTGGGGAAGTAAATACCCATCATACCCAGCTTTGCCATCTTCTCGACGGTTTCCATGGGGAAGCGCTCTTCCTCGTCGATTTCAGCGGCCAGGGGCTTTACTTCGTTCTCTGCAAATTCGCGATACATCTTGCGAACGAGCAGCTGTTCCTTAGTCAGATGGAAATCCATACTCTTTTCTCCTTTACCGAATTTTACTTTTTGTAATTAAAGATACCCTCGCCGGACTTCATGCCCAATTTTCCGGCACGGACCATCTTACGGATCATAACGTTTGCGCGATACTTGCTGTCGTGGGTCTCATTGAACAGCACGTCCATGATGTTCAGCACCACGTCCCAGCCGATCAGGTCGCCCAGGTGCAGGGGGCCCATGGGGTGGTTGCAGCCCAGCTGCATAGCAATATCGATATCCTCTGCGGAGGCAACGCCTTCCTGCAGAACGCAAACGCCCTCGTTACAATAAGGAATAAGGATCTTGTTGACCACGAAGCCGGGAGCCTCATTGACCACCACGGGAGTCTTGCCGATCTCCAGGGACAGGTTCTTGGTCCACTCCACCAGCTCAGCGGGGGTATTGCCGCCGGCGATAACTTCCACCAGCTTCATAGCAGGCACGGGATTGAAGAAGTGCATGCCCACCAGGGGGTGCTTCAGGCCCTGAGCCATCTCCGTAATGGACAGAGAGGAAGTGTTGGTAGCGAAAATGGTGCTATCCTTGCACATAGCATCCAGCTTAGCCAGCAGCTCCTTCTTCACGGCCATGTTCTCAGCGACGCACTCGATGACCAGATCGGCATCGGCGGCAGCGTCCATCTCCTCCACCAGGATGCGGGACATGATGTCATCGGCGGCAGCCTGGTCCATCTTGCCCCTTGCAACCTTCTTAGCCAGAGAGGCAGCCAGCTTATCCTTATGGCGCTGTGCGCTCTGGACGCTGGAAGCATACATCAGAGCGGTGTGGCCCTTCGCTGCGAAAACCTGGGCAATACCGCTGCCCATAGTGCCTGCGCCAAATACTGCGATTTTCATAATTGTTTTCCTCCTATTAAATTATAGTTGTTGGAAACGTTTTAATCATCAGGCCGGAGCCTGTTAATTAACTTACTTATTCTGGTAGGGCTCGTGCTTGCGCTTTTCCAAGAAAGCGCCCATGCCCTCCTTCTGGTCGGCGCTCTCAAAGCAGCTGCCAAACAGCTTCTCCTCGATGACCACGGCGGCGTCCATATCCACCTGCAGGCCGTCGTTAATGGCCTTCTTGCAGGCCCGCACGGCGATGGGTGCGTTCTTTGCGATGGTGGCGGCCAGCTTCTCCGCGGCGGGCATCAGCTCCTCCAGAGGATAGACGGCGTTCACCAGACCGATGCGCATAGCCTCGTCAGCCTTGATATTCTTAGCAGTGTAGATCAGCTGCTTTGCCATGCCGGGGCCTACCAAACGAGCCAGCCGCTGGGTGCCGCCGAAGCCCGGGGTGATGCCCAGACCCGCTTCCGGTTGGCCGAACACAGCAGTGTCGGCACAGATACGGATGTCGCAGCTCATAGAAAGCTCACAGCCGCCGCCCAGTGCAAAGCCGTTCACAGCGGCGATGGTGGGAATAGGCAGGGTCTCCAGCTTGCGGAACACGTCATTGCCCTTCTTGCCGAAGGCTTCGCCGCCGGCCTTAGTGAGCGTGCTCATCTCACCGATGTCGGCGCCGGCCACAAAAGCCTTTTCACCGCAGCCCGTGAGCACCAGTGCGCGAATCTCCTCATCGGCCTTCACCAGCTCCACCAGCTCGTTCAGATCCTCCAGGACCTGAGAGTTCAAGGCGTTGAGGGCCTTGGGGCGGTTGATGGTAGCCACAGCAATGTTGCCTTTTTTCTCTAACAGAACATTGGTCACAATAGTTCCTCCTTCTACTCTGCGGCCCGGCCGCAGCCCGGCCGCCTGTCGCAGATCGCTTTGTCAGGGCAATCCTGTCTGCTTTTGCGCGTTAAGGAAGCCCTTTCATACAGCATCATTATAGTATCTCGTTTAATTTTTATCAAGTGTTTCCCGACCATCTTTTTTGAATTTGACATATCGCACAAAACAAAGCGGCAATCTTTGCACACTTTTCAAGGCATTCCTCCAACGCCTGCCGTTTCCGCCGGTTTTTTCCGGTGAAAAAGATATTATCCGTTTACAGGGCGCAGTATTTTGTGGTATGATGTCGCAGAAATCGCCCCGCGCTGCCGGGGCAAGAGCCGGGAGGATACCTAAATGCGTATGCGAAAAAAGAAGAATCTGCACCCTCGCATGGACGCCTGCGAGAGCTGCTGGATCCGCCAGCCGGAGGCCATGCGGGGCCATTGGCGGGAGCTGTATCCCCAGGCGCAGAGGCTGGAGGTGGAGCTGGGCTGCGGCAAGGGTCGCTTCACCGCCGGAACGGCGAAGGCCCTGCCGGACACGCTGCTCATTGCCGTGGAGAAGATACCTGACGCCATGGTTGTGGCCATGGAGCGGGTCATCGGTGAGGGGCTGAAAAATGTGTTCTTCATCGATGCGGACGCCGCCCTGCTGCCGGAGCTGTTCGCCCCTGGCGAGGTGGATCGCTTGTACATTAATTTCTGCGATCCCTGGCCTAAGAGCAACCAGAAAAAGCGCCGGTTGACCCACGGGAATTTCCTGAAAAAATACCGCCAGGTGCTGAAGGGCGGCGGACAGATTCATTTCAAAACCGACAACGATAAGCTCTTTGATTGGTCCGTGGAGGAGATCCCGCAGTTTGGCTTCACCCTGTCTGATGTGACCCGGGACCTCCACGCAGGCGGCCCCGTAGGCGTGATGACGGATTACGAAGCGAAATTTTACACCGAGGGCAAGAGCATCAACCGCTGCGTCGCCACCATGGTGGATTGGACCGAGCCGGAGACCGCTGACAGGGGCGAGGCATAACCCCCATCATCCCCTAAATCGCCCCCACATCCGTTTCGGATGTGGGGGCATTTTTTATCGGACCGCCGCGATATATCCTGCGCACAGCATAAATTGCCCGGCAAAATACAGCAGCCAGTTCAGGTCCGCCAACAGGATGTGGGGCTTTTGATAGTTCCAAATCCCCAGCACCATGTCCGACAGGAAGAACAGCAATCCTCCCGCTCCCAACAGGATCCCGCCGGTAGTCCCGGTCAGCACAATGGCGGTGGACAGGCTCTTGGCCGCCGTAGTCGCCACCAGTACGGTGTAAATGGTCAGCCATGGGTCGTTGGCAGAGGTATTCCACTGTCCGATCCCCTTGAGAGCTATGGCCAGGGTCAGCAGCCCGGCCAGCGCCGCCGCAGCGCTCCAGTGAAACGCAGCCAGCTGAAGCTGGGCCGCGATGTTGCACAGCTGTCCCAAGCCAAACAGCACGATACCTTTTGTAAATTTTTTTACATCCCGGCGGATGTACTGCAAATAGAAGTCGCCCCCGGCGCATAGCAGCATCCCCACCGCTGCCGTCAGCAGCACCGGGGAAAACCGCCGCGCCAGCGCCACGGCCAGGCATAGGGTCAGCGTCATGGTTAGTGTAATCTTCAGTGCGGTAGCAGCCCGGAACCGGTATTGATTCTCCTGCCGGATATACAGCAAGAAGCACAGGGCAAAGGGGATCAGAACAAACTGCATAGTGTCCTCCCGTCTTTCCCCGCCGCTTCTCGGTCGGGGCAATCAAATGTACCGGATACAAGTATACCATACATTTTAATTTCACGCAAGGAAAAGCGGACGATGCTGCCGCTCAGCGTGTCGAAGATATTTTTCATTATGCCGACTAATTCTTTGAAGCGTTTTTAAAGGTCCCAAAACTGCTGATTTTATAGTGCGGGACACCCTCCCTGGATCTCCCGCACACGCCCTTCCATACCGTAATCATAATTGACTCACTTTATCGGCAGACAGAAAGCGGCAGCATCAGCTGCCGCTTTCTGTCTGTCAAGCTGCCGAAATAGTCTATCATTGCGAAGCCAGTGCGCACGCTGGCTTCACAATCTATTTCCCTACCGTATCTCTTGCATTTTTACGCAGTATTATATATGAAAGCTACGGATTCACACATCGCTTCGCGCCTTGAAATGAAAGGAGCAGGTTTTTCGGCGGCTATTTTATGTTTTGTTATTATTTCTCCTCAAAATATTCTGCGCCGGCTCCGCAGAGAGGACATTTGTAATCCTCGGGCAGGGTATCGCCCTCATACACATAGCCGCAGACCTTGCACACGAACCGCTTCTTTTTCTTTCCTTCTGCATCCTTTGCCGTAGGAGCAGCCTTCACATCCTTGGCCAGCACTGCTGCCAGCCGCTCCAGCTGCATAGCCTGATCCTCTCTCAGGGCGGAGCGGATGGAGAAGGTGTCCTCTATCTGCGTCCAATCCTTCAAGCCCTGCAGGATCTTCCCCATTTCCCGGCCGCTGACGGGAGCCCAGGAGCCGTTCTCCAGCAGCACCATCCGCCGGCCCCTCAGCCCATGGGCGGCAATGTCCCGCAGCAGCTCGTCCATGGTGATGAATACCCCGGCGTTATAGGTCGGTGCGGCGAACACCAGGTGACTATATCGGAATGCCGCCGACAGAATGTAGGACGATGGGGTTACGGAGGTGTCGAACATCTGCACCTTTATCCCCTGCTCCGCCAGGCGGCAGGCCAAGATATTGGCTGCACACTCCGTATCCCCGTAAATGGAAGCGTAGGCGATCATCACGCCCTGCACCTCCGGCTCGTACCGGCTCCACAGGTCGTGCTTGCCGAGAATATATTCCAAATCTCTCCGCCAAACAAAGCCGTGGAGCGGCAGAATCATCCTGATCTCCAGCCCGGCCGCCTTCTGCAGCACCGCCTGCACCTGGGAGCCGTATTTTCCCACGATATTGGTGTAGTACCGGCGGCACTCGTCCAGATAGTCCCGGTCAAAATCCACCTCGTCGGCATAGAGGTGGCCGTTCAGGGCGCCGAAGCAGCCGAAGGCATCCGCCGACAGCAGCAGCTTGTCGGTACGGTCGTAGGTCATCATCACCTCCGGCCAGTGTACCATAGGGGCCATCACGAACTGCAGGGTATGCCGTCCTGTGCAGAGGGTATCCCCCTCCTTACACACATGGATGCGGTCATCATAGGCATGGCCGAAGAACTGGCCGATCATGCTCTTGGCCATTGCGGTACACAGGATCTGCACCTCCGGGAAACGCAGCACCAGGTCCTCCAGCTCGGCGGTGTGATCGGGCTCCATATGGTGTACCACGATATAGTCCAGCGTCCGCCCGCTTAGCGTGTGCAGCAGGTTTTCCCTGAACTGCCGGATCACCTGGGCATCCACCGTGTCAAAGAGCACGGTTTTTTCATCCAGCAGCAGGTAGCTGTTATAGGAAACGCCCTCCGGCACACCGAATACGCCCTCAAACACCGCCAGGCGTCGGCTGTCCGCACCGATCCAGGTGTAGTCCTCATTCACTTTTCTGACACAGTACATATAGCATCCTCCCACTTTCGGATTTTTTCTCATTATAACGCAACCAAAGCCCAAAGTACAGCAAAAAAACATCTCCGCCCAAAACCCGGCTGAAAAGATTTCTTTCTGCCATACCTTTTTCTCTTATCCCCGGCAGCATGTCCGGATCACCAGATGATGAGGCTCGTCCCGAGCTTTCCCGATTTTTTCGTCGATCCGACGAAGATTTCCTCTTGAAAACCGGATGGGAATATGATATAAAGAAGTAGATTAAAAGCGTGGAACGGGAAAATCCGCACATACACGGCTTCTAAGAGAGGGTCAGTCACCGGCTGCAAGCTGGCCCGTGGCCGTCTGCGGTGTTCGCCCGGGAGCTGCCGTGAGGAAATGCGCGGCCGGGTCATCCTCCGTTATGGGGAAACGAGTGCGCAGGGCCTTCCTGCGAATTTGGGTGGTACCACGGAACGCTGTATGCCTTTCGTCCCTTAGTTTTGGGGAGGAAAGGCATTTTTGCTGTCGAAAAATCCTGTGGAATTTTCTGACAAAGAGATGGCAGCCTGCTGTGCGCACAATTTTGAGCCTATGGCTCAAAATTCCACCACTTCTCGCCTGAGCGGTTTTTTCCCCATGCGCATATCGCGGTGAAAAATGATCCCATTTTTCGCCTGCGGGCGCAAACTCTGCGAGACTTTTTGACAAACTGACTTTTTTAACAAGCTGACTTTTTGTAAGGAGGAACCATTACCGATGAAAGAAAAGCTGAACGCTCTGCTCCAGGAGGGCAGGGAGAAGATCCTGGCAGCGAAGAACGAGACGGAGCTGCAGGACATCAAGGCTGCCATTTTGGGCAAGCAGGGTGACCTGACGGCGCTGCTGAAGGAGGTGCCCAAGCTGGATGTTTCCCTGCGCCCGGAGATGGGCAAGGCCGTAAACCAGGCCAAGGCCCAGCTTACCGAGCTCATTGAGCAGCACCGAAACGACTTAAAGCTCAAGGCCTCCCAAATCGACGCGGATTTTGACATCTCCGTCCCCGGCTACCTGCCCCCCGCCGGCGGCCTGCACCCCATCACCCAGATGTGCTACGACCTCAATGACGCCTTCCGCTCCATGGGCTTTGAGATCTACGAGGAGGACGACATCACCAGCGAGCTCTACGGCTTCGATAATCTGAACTTCCCCCCCAACCATCCCGCCCGGGAGAGTATGGACACCTATTGGCTCTCTGGCCATGACAAGGGCGAGTGCTGGGATAAGCTCTGCCTGCGCCCCCACCTCACCGGCGGCTCCGTGCGCTATATGCAGACCCACAAGCCCCCCTACCGCTTTGTGTACCCCGGCCGGGTGTACCGCAACGAGACCACCGATGCCCGCCACGAGCGTGCCTTCTTCCAGTATGAGGCGCTGATCGTGGATAAGGACTTCACCTTCGCCTCCGGCAAGGTGATGATACAGAGCATTCTCTCCAAGGTCTTTGGCCGGGAGGTGCCGGTGCGGATGCGCGCAGGCTTCTTCCCCTTTGTGGAGCCGGGCTTTGAAATCGACATGGGCTGCCTGGTCTGCGGCGGCAAAGGCTGCTCGGTTTGCAAGCAGGTGGGCTGGATCGAGATCATGCCCGGCGGCACCCCCCACCCCAATGTTCTCCGGGCGGCAGGGCTGGACCCGGATGAGTACACCGGCTTCTATGTAAACATCGGCCTGGATAGACTTGTGATGATGCGCTACGGCGTGGACGATGTGCGCCTGTTCCACAGCGCCGACCTGCGCTTTTTGAAGCAGTTCCATTAATAAGGAGGGTTTTACGCAATGAAAGTTTCTCTGAACTGGGTCAAGGACTATGTAAAGCTCCCTGACGATATGGACCTCAAGCGTCTTTCCTACGACCTGACCATGTCCACTGTGGAGGTGGAGGATGCCACGGATCTGTCCGAAGGCTTCCATAACATGGTGATAGGCGTGGTGCAGCAGGTGCAGCAGCATCCCAATGCCGACAAGCTCCGTGTGTGCAAAACGGACATCGGCGGCGAGATAAAGGACATCGTGTGCGGCGGCATCAATCTCCGTGACGGCATGAAGGTGGCCGTGGCCCTGCCCGGGGCCCACTGCCGCTGGCACGGCGAGGGAGAGCCGGTAGAGATCAAGGCCTCTAAGCTCCGTGGGGTAGAGAGCTACGGCATGATCTGCGCCAGCAGTGAAATCGGCCTCTTTGACCTCTTTCCCTTCACAGAGGAGGCCACCATCCTGGATCTGTCCGACTTTGATGCCCCCGCCGGGACCCCCCTGGCCGACGCCCTGGACCTCCACGATATCATCCTGGAGATCGATAACAAATCCATGACCAACCGCCCGGACCTCTGGGGTCACTACGGCATCGCCCGGGAAATTGCGGCCCTGTACGATCTGCCCATGAATCCCCTGCCCCCCTTTGACCGGAATGTAGAAAACACCGCGGGCCTCACCATCACCGTGGAGGACAGTGACCGCTGCCCCCGGATGACCGGCACGCAGATCGAGGGCCTGAGCGTGAAGCCCGCCCCCTATTGGATGCAAAACCGCATTTGGAAGGTGGGTATGCGCCCCATCAACGCCCTGGTAGATATTACCAACTATGTGATGCTGGCCACGGGTCAGCCCTCCCACGCCTATGACTCCGACCATATCGCCGGCCACATCATCGTCCGCCGGGCCGATGAAGGGGAAAAGCTCCGGCTGCTCAACGGCAAGGACCTGCCCCTGTCCACCGACGACCTGGTCATTGCCGATGACGCCGGGGTGGTAGGTCTGGCGGGCGTCATGGGCGGCGCTAAGGACTCTATCCTCCCCACCACCAACAAGGTGATTTTGGAGGTAGCCAACTTCCAGGCCGCCGGCATCCGCCGCACAGCTCTGCGCTATGACAACCGCACCGAGGCCTCCGCCCGGTATGAAAAGGCCATCGACCCCGAGCGCTGCGATCAGGCGCTGGACCTGTCCATAGCCCTGTTTGCAGAGCTTTACCCTGAGATGAAGGTCACGGGCTTTGTGGATTGCTATCCTCATAAGCTTCAACAGGCGGAAATTGATGTTTCCCTCACCTGGCTGGAGCGCCGTCTGGGCAAGCGCATCCCCAATGAGGACATTGAGGGAAAGCTGGGCGAGCTGGGCTACAGCCTGACCTTTGACGGGGACAACCTGCACATCGTGGTCCCCACCTGGCGCTCCACCGGCGATGTGTCCATCAAGGCGGACATTATGGAGGAAGTAGCCCGTATGTACGGGTACGAGAACTTCCGGGCCGCCCCCATCACCACCGCCTTTGACGGGGCCATCAACCAGCTGGATAAGGACCTGGAGCGGCGTATCAAGGAGTATCTGGCCATCCGCTGCGGGATGCAGGAGATCTTCACCTATCCCTGGATGACCGACCAGTATGTAAGCGCCATCCTGCAGGATACCACCGGCATCCTCTCCCTGTCCACGCCCCCCTCTCCCGACGAGAGCCTCATCCGCTCCTCCCTGCTGCCCAATCTGTGCAAGGCCGTAGTGAAAAATGAGCGTTTCTTCACGGAGTTCTCCATCTTCGAGTGCGCCCAGGTGTTCCGGGACGCGGATTATACCACCCCCTATGACAGCCGGGAAAAGCTCCCCTCCCAGCGCAAGAACATCGCCGGTGCCTTCGCCGGTGACAGCAAAAATGTCACCGACCTCTTCCGCCGGGCCAAGGGCGTTATCGAGAGTATGCCCCGGTACACCCATATGGAGGGCTTCACCTTCCGCCAGGAGGAAAAGCCCCTGTGGGCCGACGATGTGGTGTGGCTGAATATCTGTCTGGGCGATAAGCGCATCGGCAACCTGGCCCTGCTGAACAAGAAAGCCTCCATGGCCTGTGGTATTAAGAATCTGAGCGTCATGCTCTTTGAGCTGGATGCAGATGCCCTGGTGCCCTTCCGCTCCCGCACCAATTCCTTCACCCACTTGGCCGAGTATCCCATGACGGACTACGATGTCTCCCTGCTCTTTGATGCCGAGACCCAGTGGGCGGATATGCAGCGCATCCTCTCCGGCATTCATAATGAGCTTCTCCACGGTGCCGCCTTTGTGGACGAGTACCACGGCAAGCAGATTCCGGAGGGCAAGAAGTCCGTGACCATCCGCCTGACCATCGGCTCCACGGGAAAAACCCTCACCTCTGCCGAGATCGAGGCCTGCGCCGCTTCCGCCGTAAAGAAGCTGGTGAAAAACCTGGGCGCAGAGCTGCGTGGCAAATAACCCCACTTCCGTCTCCCATTCTATAAAAAAGCCGCCCCACTCGGGGCGGCTTTCATATTTTTATCTAATATAATACTGCTCAATATCCGATCTTCCGGTCCACCAGCCGCTTGAGCCTGCGTCCGGCGGCGTAGTTGCGCAGATCCTCGCAGAACAGCTCCACATCCAGGTCCCTGGTAATGCCCAGAGACATATTTCCGCTGATGTGGGGGGTCAGGAGCAGATTTTTGGTATCCCACAGAGGGTGATCCTTGGGCAGCGGCTCCGGTACGCATACATCCAGCGCCGCTCCGGCCAGGTGTCCGCCGTTCAGCGCTTCCATCAGAGCCTCCTGGTCAATGGCGCTGCCCCGGCCCACGTTCACCACATACGCGTCCTCCGGCAGCAGGGCAATGCGCTCCCGGGAGAGGATGTGGTTGGTTTCCTTGGTGGCCGGCAGAGCCATGACGAGGATTTCCGTCTTGGGCAGAACGCTGTCCAGCTCCTCAAAAGTGTACATCTCGTCATAGGCAGGATCTCCCGCCTTCTTGGTCCGCCGCACACCCCGGATGACCTTGGCCCCCAAAACCTTGGCCCGGCGGGCAAAGTTGGTGCCGATGTCACCGGTACCCAGAACGGTAATGCTGCTGCCGCAGATGGACCGCATGCTCAGGCCCTTTTCCCACTCCCGGTTTTTCACGATCTCCTCAAACTTCGGCATCTGCCGCAGCATCATCAGCGTCACCATGAGGATGTGCTCGGAGATGGTAATACCGTAGGCGCCGGAGGAGTTGCTCAGCAGCACATCCGGGTTAGGATAGATGGTCTCGTCCGTGTAGGCATCCACCCCGGCAAAGCTGCAGCAAAGCCACTTGAGGTTGGCTGCCGCCTTCAGCTCCTGGGGCGGGCACATGCCATAAATAATCTCGTAATCTGCTGCCTGGTCCGCCGGTAGGTGGCCCTGGGTGAAGTAATCCACCGAAAAGCCGCATTCCGCAGCCGCTTTTTCAATGGCTGCCCGGTGCTCCGGGGAAAAAAAGGATTCCACAGCCGCAATTCTTTTCATCTTATGTATACCTCCTGTTATATGACTTATGGACATCGGCAAAAGCGAGCTTCGCCGCGCCCCATGCAAACAGTGCCTCATAAAAACACGAAAAATCTAAAGATTTTTCGCCAGAATTTTTTCTGCGCAGCGCATCCCGTCCGCTGCCGCCGATAGGATTCCTCCCGCATAGCCGGCTCCCTCGCCGCAGGGAAACACCCCCCGGATATTGCTCTCATAGTTTTCATCCCGTGGGATCCGCACCGGGGCCGAGGAGCGGCTTTCCACCGCCGTCAGCAGGGCATCCCCATGGGCAAAGCCCGGGAGCTTTTTATCTAAAATAGGCAGTGCCTGCTCTAAGGCCTGGGTAATAAACTCCGGCAGACACTCATGCAGGTCCGCATAGCGCACCCCGGGCCGGAAACTGGGCCTCACACCGCCGCAGCCGGTACTGGGCCGGCGCAGCAGAAAGTCCTCCACCCGCTGGCACGGCGCCGTGTACCCGCCGCCCAGGCGGTAGGCCGCCCCCTCCAGCCGTCTCTGAAAGGCGATACCCGCCAGGGGATGCCCGCTTCCGAAGTCCTCCGGCGTCACATTCACCAGCAGGCCGCCGTTGATGTTTTCCCCGTCTCGTGCGTATTCGCTCATGCCGTTGGTCACCGTGCGCTCCCTTTCCGAAGCCGCTGCCACTACCTCTCCCCCGGGACACACGCAGAAGGAAAACACGCTCCGTCCGCCGGGCAGGTGGCAGGATAGCTTGTAGGTGCTCACAGGCAAAGCCGGGTGTCCGGCGTATTCCTTGTACTGCACTGCGTCTATATGGCTTTGCAGATGCTCGATCCGCACCCCCACAGCAAAGGGCTTGGCCTCCATAGACAGTCCCCGGTCATAGAGCATTTCCACCGTGTCCCGGGCGCTGTGGCCCAAGGCCAGGATCAGCTGCCGGGCCGGGAGCCTGTAGCTCCCCTCCGGGCCGGAAACGACCAGCGCCGCCAGCTCTCCCTCCGGAGCTTCGATCCCCTCCAATCGGTGTCCGAAGCGTATGTCCGCGCCCAGGTCCAGCAGCCTCTGCCGCAGGTTTTTCAGCGCAATGTGCAGCCTGTCCGTCCCCACATGAGGCCTTGCATCAATGAGGATGCTCTCCGGCGCACCGCAGGAGACCAGCTGCTCCAAGATCCACCGGTGCCGCAGGTCCTTGGTGCCGGTGTTCAGCTTTCCGTCGGAAAACGCCCCGGCGCCCCCCTCGCCAAACTGCACGTTGGACTCCGTATTCAGTTGGCCTCCGGCCCAAAAGGCCGCCACATCCTTTTGTCGCTGCTCCACAGGCTGGCCCCGCTCCAGAAGGATAGGCCTCCTCCCGGCATTTGCTAAAATCAGCGCCGCAAACAGCCCCGCAGGCCCCGCACCCACCACTACCGGCGGCGTATCCGGGTCCTTGGCCGCCGGGCAAGGCGGCGTGTAATACTCCGGCGCATAAACTGTCACGCTTTTATCCCGGCACCTGCGCAGCACGGCCTTTTCACCACGCACCTGCACCGCCAGGGTGTATACCAGCCGCAGCGGCTGCCGGGCGTCCACTGCCCTGCGCAGGACAGACAGATTGAGAATATCCTCCGTTGGGATGCGCAGCATATGCGCCGCCTTGCCCGCCAGCAGCTCTTCGGGCTGTCCCGGCTCCAGCTTCACCTGCTCCAGCTTCAGCAACGCATTTTCCTCCTTAAAAAATTCATATTTTTTAAAGCTTTAGTTAAGATAAAAGAGTAGTATAATAATTACAATCGGTTGACAAGGGTTGAACCAAAACATAGTATACAACATTTTTCCCCAGGTCACAAGCATTCCCCTGCGAAAAAAAGAGAAGGATAGATAGGAGGTTTCTTTATGAACGAGAATAACGATTACAGACCCGAGAACGAAGGATACAGTAATCCCGACAATCTCTACCATTATAACTACCGCTCCCAGGAGGACCAGGGCCGGCATGAGACCCCGGCGGTGTCGAAAAAGCCCTCCTTCTGGCACAAGACCGGTGTGAAGATTACAGCCCTGCTGCTGGCCTGTGCGGTGGTTGGCGGCGCAGCGGGCTACGGCGGTGCGGCGCTGTCCAAAAGCGGCAAGACTACCATCCAGCAGAGCAATCGCACTGCCCAGGAGGTTACAGTGAAAAAGGTCACCGGCCAGGCCCTCATGTCCCCTGCTGAGGTGTATGCCTCCACAGTGAACAGTATTGTGAGCATCAACTGCTCTGCCGTGTCCACCAACATTTTCGGTCAGCGGGTGGAGTCGGCCTCCTCCGGAAGCGGCTTTGTCATCACCCAGGACGGCTACATTGTCACCAACCACCACGTCATCAGCGGCGCCTCCTCTGTAACAGTAACCATGTATGACGGCACGGAGTATCCCGCCACGGTGGTGGGCAGCGACAGCGACTATGATGTGGCTGTGCTGAAGATCGACGCCACAGGCCTGCAGCCCGTAACCCTGGGCAGCAGCGAGGATGTCAATGTGGGTGATACGGTGCTGGCCATCGGCAATCCCCTGGGCGAGCTGACCTTCTCCATGAGCCAGGGCATCGTGTCCTGCTGTGACCGTGCCATCAACGTGGACGGCACGCCCTTCAACATGATCCAGGTGGATGCCTCCATTAATCCCGGCAACTCCGGCGGCCCGCTAATGAACCTGTACGGCGAGGTGGTGGGCATTGTATCCGCCAAATATTCCAGCTATTCCGACACCACCGTGGAGGGTCTGGGCTTTGCCATTCCCATCGGTGACGTGCAGGCCATTATCACGGACATTATGGAAAATGGCCAAATTACCAATAAGCCCTCCTTCGGCATCACCGCCGGCACCATGACCCAGCAGATGGCCGCCCAGTACCAGATCGACCAGACCAGCGGTGCCTTCGTTTACAGCGTAAACAAGGGCGGTGCCGGTGAAAAAGCCGGGCTGAAGATGGGCGATGTCATCACCAAGGTGGACAGCACCGACATCACCTCTATGGAAGATCTCACCGCCGCCAAGAAGGGCCACAAGGCCGGGGACACCGTGACCGTGACCTATTACCGGGACGGCCAGACCCAAACCACGGAGCTGACCTTCGACGCCAAGACAGACGACACGGGCAGCACCCAGCAGGAGCAGCAGCCCCAGCAGGACAGCAGCTTCGACTCCCTGTATGATTATTTCTTCGGCAGAAGATAATCCTCCCTCGATGCGTGAATTGTCAGCCTGAATACAGCCGGAATTCGTCTCTGAATCCCACAATTCCTAAATGAAGTAAAGGTTAATAAAACCTCACGAGGCCTGGCATTTATAAATGCCAGGCCTCGTTTTAGTGCCGCAGAGGGCAACACGCAAAATGCTTCTGCCATGAGGAAAGGCCCTTCCGTATGCTTCAGGTGGGCCTAAAACGAGAGGCGAAGGGATTACGGAATTCGTCCCCTCATTTTTGCAAGCTTTGATTGGCAGCTTTTCACCTATTGTTATTTGGAGATATTTTTTTCAATACTTTTCTGCGCCGCAGTTTTTAGTCTTCTCCATCAGAGCCGGGGTTTCCCTTGATATCTAAGGGGATTGTACTATCTGTATGTGCCCTGGCATGGCAATGAGAATTTCATAGGGGTGCGCACTATTCAGTATAATATTTCACCGTTTTTCAGCAGGCAGCAGCTTCCTTCTTCAGCGTTCTGTCATCCTGCAGAATAAGCTCTGTGATTTTTTCGGTGGCATGGCCCAGGTCCTGGGGCAGATACATTTTTTTGTATGCTTGCAGGGCTTCCATGGGATATGCGCCGCTGTCAATCATGCGGAACAGGTCCTCCTGGGCGGTAAAGGTGCAGTGGGGCATGGCCTGAAAAAGATCTATGTTCACGCCGTTTTCGCTGCGGTAGCGCTCATCATCCGGCAGGTAGAACAGCGTGGGCTTGTCCATGGCCGCTGCCTCCAACGCCAGAGAGGAATAGTCCGTGATAAAATAATCGCACATCTGAAGCAGGTCAAAAATACCCTCCTGGGGATAATCACTGTCCCGGTTGCCGCCCGCCAGCGCCTGATTCGGATGGAAGCGGCACAGCACTGCGTATCGGTCCTTAGGGAAGCAGGAAAAATCCGGATCCGGCAGCTCCAAGGGGTATGTACGATAAGTGGGTGCGTACAAAACCACCGTGCGCCCGGCCAGCTCCGGGAATCTGCTTCGGCACTGTGCTGCCTCTCTCTTTACAGAAACCAGGTGATCCAGCCGCGGCAGGCCCCAGTTGCGAAGCCTGTCCTCCGTCACGTCAAAAGCGGCGCAGTAAAACGGATTCCACGCCGGACCGCCGGCAATAATAGCGTCATAATTCCGGTGCATACACAGGGCCCGGGCCATGGCACCGGACCGCCCGGAGGGCTTATCCAAGGTCTGATACCCGGATTTCTTGATTTTCCCCACGGAATGCCAGATTTGGATCACCCGCAGGTCCCTTTTATCCCGGAGCAGGCAGATGGTGGGCCAGTAACCGTCCAGCACACATACCTGGGCCGAGGCAGCCAGGAAAACGCTCCGCACGCACTGCCGCAAAAAGCGCAGCAATCCATCCTGCCGGCCCCGATAGCGGCAGCAGATGGTCACGATGTCCATGGTGGGGTCTGCTTTGCGGAGCTGCTGCTGCAGCAGGGCAAAATCCGGCGTAAGCCGGCTGGCCTGGCGGCTAAAAAAGCAGGTCCTGTGCTTCACACCCATCCTGCGCCGAAGCAGAAACAGGACGCTGATGAGCCAGCGGACCGCGCCCACGATCGCTTTCATAGCTTTCCTCCGTCCGGCTCCATTCTCCGCCCGGGCACCGCTCTGGCAGCCGCCCCGGCCTTTTTCGCGTTTTCCATCAGTGCCCCAAAGGCTTCTCGCAGCTTCCCTTGCCAGACCTTGTCGTCATAGGTCCCGCTGCACAGCGTCTGGATCAGTTCATACAGCATCTCCGGGCCGCACAGGTTAATGACCAGCGGATTGCGGCGAAATACCTCCCGCACAAAATCCGGAGTGATCCGGCCGATATGCCGTTTGATTCCATCCACAATCATGGGCGGCGCATAAATAGCACCGAAGGAATCCCGCACCGTACTTTCTTTTTTGGCACCCCGGAGCATAAGCAGCAGATCCTTATAATACGGCAGGCCGCTGTATTGAATGTAAAGTGCCGTCACAAAATGATAGGCCGCCTGTTCATTGCACTGCTCCAGCTCATACAGCCGCGCAATGTCTCTGTGCAGGTTGCAGACAGCGGGAAAATCGCCCTTCTGCATCCGCCGGTGCATTTCCCGCAGGAGAATACTCCACATAGCCGCGCAGAAGCTCTCCTCCCGGTGCTGCTCCCGCTCCTGCTCAAAGTCGCATACATCTACATAGGGGCTGCAAAACCGATAAAACGCCACATATTCCGGGTCGATCAGCTTTCGTCCCTCTCTGGTGGCGCTGTAGCCGCCCAGCTTGTTACGATGGATCAGCCTCCTGCGGGCCAAGCTCTTGGCAAAGGTCACGTTATTGACAATGTCCAGCTCCATTTCAAAGGAATCCGGATAATTCACCGCTGCCAAGTGCTGGTGCCGTTCCACAAAATCAATGAATACCGATTGGGAGTAGGCATCACGGCACTGCTTTTTCTTTCTGCCATTTATAAATGTTGACATTTTCAACCTCTACACATGCATTTTTTCATAAAACGCCGCCGCGTCTTTAATATCTCCGTCAAAGACCAGCTTGCCTTCGCGAATCACCAAGCCCCGCTTGCAGAAATTCTTCGCCTCCGCCGTAGAATGGGTGACAAAGAGGAAGGTCACACCGCTGTTCAAAATCTCTGCGATCCGTCTGCGGCACTTAGCGCGGAAATCCTTGTCGCCCACGCTGAGGGCCTCGTCCACAATAATGATATCCGGGCGGATATTGGCGTTGATGGAGAAGCCCAGCTTGGATTTCATACCGCTGGAATAGGTGCGGATGGGCATATCGATATAGCTGCCCAACTCCGAAAAAGCCACAATGTCCGGCTCCATCTCCTTCAGCTCCTCCCGGCTGATGCCCAGCAGCTCGCCGCGGAAATAGATATTCTCCCGGCCGGAAAGCTCCGGGTCAAAGCCGCCGGAAACCTCCAGCAGGGCGCTGACACGGCCGGTGACACGCACCGAGCCCACCGTTGGAAAGGTCACGCCGGAGATCATCTTCAGCATGGTGGATTTTCCGGCGCCGTTTTTGCCCAGAATCGCCACGGCCTCCCCCTGGCGGATGTCAAAGGACAGGTTATCTATGGCGACTTTTTTCTTGGCATTTGTATTGTGAAACAGCAAAGACTTCAGGCGCTGCTTGTCGTTTTTAAACAGGTCGAAGGTCTTTGTCACGTTTCGGAACTGTATTACTACCTCGTGTTCTTCAGTCATATCGTACCTCTACAAAACATCCGTGATGGTTTTTTCCGTGCGGCTGTAGATCTTGACGCCCAAAAACACGAAAAGCAGGTAAACCAGCATAAATCGCAGCAGTGACATTGGTTCCTCCCAAAACCATACATGGTCGATGAAGCAGTATCGGAAGCCATCGATGAGATAGGTTATGGGATTGAGCCGCAGGATAAAACGCAGGGTGGCACCCTTAATGTCGGAAATCTGATAAAAAATACCGGACAGCCACATTAGCGCCGTAAATGAGCTGCGGACAAGCTGATAAAAATCCTTGCTGACCGCCGTGACCTGTCCGGAAAACAGGCCCCACGCCACGCCCATCATCAGCATCAGCAGCCAGTAAAACGGCAGCTGTGCCAGATAGATGGTAACCGGCGCACCCATAGCGATGAAAATGATGACCATCAGCAATGTCAGCGCCAGATGCACGATCATATTGGACAGGCCCACGATCATCGGCACACAGCAGACGGGAAACTTGATTTTTTTAACCAAAAATGCGTACTTATGAAGGGAATAGGCCCCCCCGGTATATATAGCGGAGATATAAAACCAGGGGATAAATCCTGAAATAAGCCACAGGAAGTATGGGTATCCCTTTACCGGTTTTCCGGTGCGCAGGCCCACCGTAAAAGCGAAATAGTATACCGCAATGGTTATGGCCGGTTTTAAGATCGCCCAGCCCCAGCTCAGCAGTGCTCCGCGATAGGTCTTGATCAGATCTGTTTTTGCCAGCTGCAGAATCTGTTTGCGGTACTGGATATGTGAAATAATAATCTTCCAAAGTGTTTTCATACTCTACTCTCTTGCCATCACCCGGGGCCGAAGCGCTTATCCTTCTGCGCCGCTCTTTCGGTGAGGTATTCTTTGACATCTGCCGGGTACAGAGGGTATCTATGCAGATCCTGATGAAGATTCACCTCCAGGATCTTGAATCCACCCTCTGTCACAACAACGTCATAACCCAAATATTCCAATGGTGACAGATTTCTGCTGATGTGGCAGATCTCGTCTACCAACTGCTGCCAGTGGGGCATCTGCCCTCTGATCTCCCGACCTGTGTCCGGGTGCACCGGGCATGGCAAAAACTGGTGCTCCCGTAACAGCTCAGCCCCGCTGAATGTACCCGTCTGAACATCCAAGGGAACAACCAATCCTCCGTATGCGATATTATCTGTTGCTCCTGTAAAGCTGGTGCCAATGCGGAAATATCCATAGCGAACAGACACATTTCCCTGCCTACACAGCACCATAAGCCGCACCGTACCTGTAACGCCGCTGTATATCTCCTCTAAATAGGGGTGCATCCGAATATACTCTGTAACAATATAGTCCGTATCAAGCCCGCAGAAGAAATCCTCCAATTCCCCCCGGGTGCAAGGTCTATCATTCACTCGGTATACCGAATCATCTTCCCGGTGCAGGTGGAAAAAGCCCTTTCCATGAGAGCCCACAGCCGGCTTCATGGCCAGCTCTCTCTCCCGATCTAAACAATCAATCACATTTCGCCAACTGCATTCTCCCCGGCCCTGATAGCCAAAAATCCGCTGTCTGCCATTGCTGACCAATATCCGGAAGAAGTACCGGGGCAGGTGCTCACTGTAGTCCGCCAAAATATCGGGCAGGTTGGTTTTATTCCAAAACCATTTCTGAAAGCCCGGATTCAGCGGCCGCAGGCGCTTGTACTGATAGTCCGATAAAAAGCTCCGGTAATTCTCTTCCGTCAGCCCATACTGGGCAATACGGTAGGAGTAAAAGCCCCGCTTATGCGCCCATCGCTTCTGTGCTCTGGTCGTATGCGCCGTTTGGTTATCCTCCTGCACACCTCGCAGCCAGTTGCGGTACATGAAGTCCACAAATCCCCGGCGATGGGCCCGCCACGCAAAGGTGTAAGCACGGATCCGGGCAAACACATCTTTCAGTGTGTTTTTTTTCCTGCCGCCGCACAGGATCTGCGCAGCCCGGCGACACGAATCCGTCAGCGGATGCACCCAAGCAAGCTCCGTCCCGGTATCCACCCGCAGCACAGCGAATCCATCCTCTGTGAGCACAGCGTTTACGCCGACATAGGGCATTTCGGGATAACGCCTGGCAATTTCCTGGGCAAAATTTCCCACCCCGCGAACACGGTCATCCTGTCGATCCGGCTTGCGGTCAACGGTGGAAAAACTAAATGGGCTGTATCCTTTTTTATTTCCGTGATCCTCCCACTGCAGCAGAATCTCCTCCGTCTCGCATTCTCTGCGCAGCAGCGCATAATGGAGTACCGGAAACTCTGCTTCCGGGCAGGCATCACCTGCGGGCTCTATATGCTCCAACAGCAATGTTTGGTCAGGCAGCTGATTTAGAAACGCCAGCAGCTCCGCATCGGTCTGTTCGGCCCCGTCCAAGAGGAGCATCTCTCCCCGCCGGGAAATTCGGTACAGCCGGCCCTTGGCCCGGTGCTCATTCGGCAGGATCCAGCAACCATTCCGCTCCCGCAGGAATGTCAGCCAATCTTTTGCCGTTAATTCCGGTGCTGCACCCGCAAGAGGTACTATACGCCTGCCGCCAACCGTGACGGCCAGGCCATACAGGCTCGGGAAATTCTCTCGCCCTAAAACACGGGTGGTGGTGAGCAGATCCGCGAACAGCTCGTCCATGCGTTTGCGCATAGGATCGCTCAGCAGCAGTTTTTTCAGCAGCGCACGGTTTGCCTCCGGGCAGGTCCTTTCCATCCGGAGATAAAACTGTGCAGCATGGAATGTATATCCGCCCAGGATCATTCCCAGCGCTCTCATTTTATTTTTCACTTTAGCCGATCCCACCGTACTTCACACACCACCGTTATATGATCTTTTTATTATGCAATTGCGCGCACGCAGCCGCTCAGGGCAGTTTATAATAGTTTTCGGACACGGCCACCGTGTTCTTCGGTGCATAATCCAGCTTTCTGCCCTCAAGGCCAAGGAGCTTTTCCGGCTGGATCCAGGGTCTGTTCTGGATCTGGCTGGTCTCCTCATGGGTCAAATATCCCTTATGCGTCACCATGCTACGGCGCAAAAATCCGTCTCTGGCGCAGGCCTCCGCAATGCCGTTATTGAGGATGCTGCGGATATGCGGCTCTGCCGCTGCAGCAATGGCAATGGACGTGGAATTTGCGATGGCGCTGGGGATGTTGCTGACGCAGTAATGAACTACGCCCTCCTCCACATAAGTGGGGTTATCGTGCGTCGTCTCATGGAAGGTCTCGATCACACCATAGTCGTTGCTGATATCTACGATGACAGACCCCTTGGGCATACTTGCCACCATAGACCGGTCGATCAGGAACTGGGTGTTGCTCTTATCCCAACGGACACAGTTGACCACCATATCCACCTGCGGCAGGATGCGCCGGATGTTATAGCGGTTGGAAACAATGGTGTTGATTTTCCCATCATATTTGGAGGCAATAGTGCGCAGGTGTCCGACGTTCGTGGCAGCCACTGTCACCCATGCGCCCAAGGATTGCAGTACCTCAATAGCCGCCTTGCCCACGATGCCGCAGCCCAGCACCAAGGCATGGATGCCGGGCGCCGTACCCAATCCGCTGACAAACTTTCCGCAGCCGCCATTGATGGTCATCATGGAGTATAGGCCCATGATGACGCCGGCCTTGCCCGCCGCCTCACAGTTGGGGGAGCCGTGGCGATGGCTGTCCTCCGCAGCAAAGGCTGTGACCTTTTTCTTTAGCAGTTCATCAACTTCCTGGGGATGGGCCGCCGGATGGATGCATGTGAATACGATCTGTCCCTCGCGCAGCAGAGGATACTCAGAGGGGTCGATCTCCTTGACCTTGGCAACCATATCACACTCTCGATATATCTCATACCGATCTGTGAGCACAGCGCCCACCTCTTCGTACTCTCTGTCTGGAAACCCGGCCCGTTCGCCGGCGCTGCGCTCCACAAGCACCTGATGTCCGTCCTGGATGATATTCTCCACCTCGCTGGGAGTGAGAATGACCCTGTACTCTTCTTTCTTGATGTCCTTTAAGATTCCTAGTTTCATCTGATAGGCCTCCATTCCACTTTACTTAAGTTTATAGATGCTCTTCTTGATCCTGATCTTTTCGGCAAAGAAGTCCTTGATCTCTTGGCTGTGGGTGGCTACCTTGTGAAGATCCTGATGAATATTGATCTCGATCACCTGGAAGCCTTCCTCCGTGATAGCGATGTCAAAGCCCAAGTACTCCAGTTCGCCTAAATAGCGGCAAATATCCAGCACCTTTTCGCGAATCTCCTGCCAGTTGGGCAGAAAACCGGCAATGGGCGTTCCGGTATCCGGGTGGACGGGGCAGGGATGGAATCTGTGCTCCGCGATGGTCTCCGGGTCATGCAGTTCTCCCGTTTCGGAATCCACCATCACGCAGATGCCGCCGTAACCCACATTGTCGGTAAATCCGGTGGTAGACGAACCGATACGCATATAGGTCTGCATGATTTTTGGATCATAGCCGTGGGAATTGATCACCATCACCCGCACTGTGTTGACGGACTTGGGATAAATAGCCTTGAGCATCGGATGCATGTTGATGTATTCGGTGATAACATAGAACGACTTCCGCTGGGCAATGATCTGCCAAAGCTGATCTGCTGTCGTCTCCTCGCCGTTGACGGTATATTTCCCGTCCTCATAGGCCAGGCAATAGAATCCATCTCCATGGGTGCCGGAGGAAGGCTTCATAGCCAGCTTCCCCTTCCGCTCCAGCATGGTCAGTATTCCCTTCAGATTGGGCTGCACATCCTCGTCGCAATCCCACATTCTGCTGATATGGGGTGCGCCGCGCCGCTTGGTGATAGCGAAATAGTATTTCGGAATATAGTCCGCAAAGGGATCCAGGACCAGGCGGAAGGTCGTCTTGTCATTCACCCAAAGCTGATAGATGTTGTTGATCCGGTTAAGCCAGTGGTAGTCATAATCCGAGAGGAAGTTCTTGTAATTCTCCTCCGTGAGGCCGTACTGCTCGATACGGAAGGACAGGAAGCCCCGCTCCCAGCACCATTTTTTTTGCGCAAGGGTCGTGGTCGTGGTGTTCTGGCGATCACTTTCCATTTGATCCAGCCAAAGCTGCTGCATATAGGGGCGGATCCCCTTGCGGCCGATCTTCTGCAGATAGCTGTAATGCCGTCTTCTCTTCAGGTCCTCCCAACGCATCTTCATGGTAATTTCGCCCATGCGCTCCTTTGCGTCAGCTGCCTTGCTTCTGAGATAGTCGTTATGTTTCTGGCTGATGCGGCTCTTCTTCCGATATGGCTTTGCGGAAAAATGTAGGAAGGTAAAGCCGCCCTTGTCATCCAGGGCGATGGACACCGTGAAATAATCCAGCAGATCAAGTTCGCGCGCCGTCTGCAGCAGTTCCGTGCAGACAGCCTGCCACCCGGGCACAAAGAACTTTTCATCGCCCAGGGCAAAGCTGCCGTCCTCCTCCACAGAACAATTCGCCCAGCTGCGTCCCGCTGCTTTTACGTTCAACTCATAGTCCAGGATCTGCGGCTCCTCGCCCGCGTCATTGCTCAGCCAAAACTTGATATAGTGTCGACCGCTGAGTTTGGGAGAAAAGGCAAACTGTGTGTCAACGCATTCTGCCACCACATAGTTCGACTGCAATCCATTGATCAGGCGGCGCAGGCGTGCCTGGTCATCCCGCCCGGTCTGCCCGTTTATGAAGATCATTTCCTTCTCATAGCTCAGCTCGTATCGGGCACTTTTGCTTTCCCAAAATGCCGGGCGCAGCTCCACACGGCCCTTGCTGATAAGTAAATCGATCACATCCTGCACTGTGCAGGGTCGGTCATAGTCCTCGCCCTTGGACAGGATGATCTGCCCGCCGCGTCTTTGGAATATGGAGAAGTAAACCTTGCGGCAGTGTTCACTCTGCCTTTTCAGTATGCGATTCGTAGTGATGATATCCCCGATCCACTTGCTGAAGTTATTATTGTAAGGGGATAAAAACATGTACTCAAAGTCCGTCACATACTTGTCCGACCGATCATTGAGCAGGTCATATGTCTTAATGCTCTGCGACAGGTATCCGCGCCGATGAATGTCATCCAACGCACTCCGCCCATACCGCTTGGCATTGTTCCGGTTATCCCGCATGACGGCCTTTCTCCAGGAGATGGCCATTCCCCGGGAGTAGCCGTGACGCATGATACTCCAAAGCTCGTTTTCTCGCTTGACCTTTTTTACGATATTCATTATTCTCTGCCTTCTTTTAATTTTTTAGGGATAAACTGACAATTCGCAGGAAACTCACATAACCCCGCTTCCGGACAGCACCACCGTGACGGATTTCACCATGCACCACAGGTCCAGCCGCAGGGATCGTTTTCTCTGATACTCCGCATCCAGCCGCGCCTTGCGTGCAACGCCGATGCTGTCCCGGCCCAGCACCTGGGCATAGCCCGTGAGGCCCGGACGTCCTTCAAACACGCCCATCTTTCTGCGCAGGGCATTGAGCTTTTTTTCAGACGTACAAACCGGCCGGAAACCCACAAACGACATATCGCCCCGCAGAATATTGAACAGCTGCGGCAGCTCGTCAATGCTCAGACGGCGCAGAAGCCTACCCAGCTTGGTAGAGCAGCCGTCGATATTCTCCAGCTTCCGTGTCGCCACATTGTCCGGTGCGGTTATACTGAGCGTCCTGAACTTGAAGATCATGAACTCTTTTCCTTGGTAGCCGATCCTCTTCTGCTTAAAAATCACCGGCCCGGGCGAGTCGATCGCAATGGCCGCCATCACAAGCAGCAGCAGCGGCATCAGTACCACGATCAAAACCAGGGAAAGCACGATGTCAAACACACGCTTTATAAACAAATAGGCCGTTTTGCGCTGGCTGACCTCGCGGATCTCTATTTTTTTTGCAACAGCGTCCATTGTTCCTCACCACCGCGCTTTCTCTATTTTTCCATTGCCTCTCTTTGCCCGTCCTGCTCCTCCGTATAGGAGCTGAGATACGGCCGGAAATAAGCGATCTCCTCGCTCTTTTTGCTCTTTACCTTCATCTTTTTCCAGTTCAGCAGCAGCCATATGCCGGCTGCCAGCAGCACCGCAATCACTGCCAGCAGCGCTGCCGTGGAAACATGGCTCAACAGGCCGGATTTTTCCTCCAGGGCCACATTGTCCGTGCGCACCAGCAGGTCCACCTGCCCGTCCGCATTTTTGATATAATACATGTCTCCCTGCTTGTTGTTCAGAAACAGGATATTATCCTCACCGTCGCAGGAGATATACTTTTTCCCCTCGATGGTCACAAAGGACACCGTCGTCAGGGTGCGGGATGTCGGCTCGTACCGCCGCCAGATGGTGTGCTCGGCGTTGGCTGAATCCTCATACTGCACCAGCAGCATGGACAATCCCGTGCTTTGGGCGATCCGCCCCTTGAAGCCGGTTGCGCTCACCGTGCGGAATACGCCCGGCAGCGCCGTCAAATCCGGCTCTTTCATCTGCTCGTAATGCACACCGTTTGCGTAATACTCGCTGTTATCCATCACATGGATCTGCAGGGTATACTCCTCTGTAAGGCCGCCGTTATAAACGCGGATCTTGCGTTTAATATCCGTGTTCACGAATTTTTCCTCACCGCTGACGCTGACGCTGGAATAGGAATCGCTGGGCACAGCAGTAATGGCGCAGCTTTTCTCCGATTGCTCCGCCGTCATATAAACCGTATATTCATATATCTGGGGGTCAAACGCCGGATACAGCTCCCCGCAGGCTATGGAAATAGAACGCAGCGATGCGTCCCGCACAGGTGTCGGCTCCACCATAGGGTCACCTACTCCAGGATCGGGCTCCACAATGGGATCCGGATCTACGCCGGGATCCGGGTCTACACCGGGATCCGGGTCTACGCCGGGATCCGGGTCTACCCCGGGATCCGGATCTACGCCGGGATCCGGGTCTACACCAGGATCCGGATCTACACCGGGATCCGGGTCTACCCCGGGATCCGGGTCTACACCGGGATCCGGGTCTACGCCGGGATCAGTAGTGCCGCCGGACGCAGAATCCCCCGGAGTAGTCACCCCTCCCACGGTTATTGTCCCATCGACGGAACCGTTCTCTCCCGAAGCCGGCTCGGCAAAGGCGCTTGCGGCCACGCACGGAAGCATCAGCACGGCGGCAAGAAGGAGCGCCATCAGTTTTCTCATCCCTTGGTGTTTCATGATACCGCCTTTCCTTATCTATATCTATCTCTGTCCATTGTTCTCTTACGATTGGCTATCCTCTGTCCCGTTCAGTACATTTTGGATCATCTCCCGGGCCGTCTGCACAGATGCCTCGTTCTGCGGCATGACCCATGCCACAGCTCCGCCCAGAGAGTAGCACGGCTGACTGGTGCTGCCGCTGCCCTGGGTCACGGCGTAGGTATCTATTTTCCATTCAGACATGCTGGTCAGCTGTGTGCGCACCAAGGCCGTTATATCCTCATAGCTGAGGTTTGTGGTCATATTGTTGGAAACCGCCGCCAGGATGCTCTGATAATTCACCAGGGTCGAAGCCTTGGTCAGCTTAGCCGTCAGCGCCTGCAGGATAGCCATCTGGTTCTTGCCCCGCTGGTTATCGCCGTCGGCAAAGCCGTAGCGCTCCCGGGCAAAGGCCAGAGCCTTGGCGCCGTCCATGTGGTTAACACCTTCCACCACTTCCCGGTCAATCTCCCCGGACTTAGAGCAGGCGTTGGTGCTCAGGGTAAAGCTCAGGGGGGAAACCACGTCGATCCCGCCCACAGCGTCTACAATATCCTTGAGTCCGTAGAAATTAATGCGGGCATAGTAGCTTACATCCACGCCATACAGGTTCTCCAGCGTGGCAATGGACTCCTCAATGCCGTAAATGCCCGCATGGGTAAGCTTGTCCATCTGACCGTTCCTTGCCAGGGGCACATAGTAGTCTCTGGGCGTGTTCACCAGCAGGATCCGGTGGGTGGTGGGGTTGACCACCGCCAGGATATTCGTATCGCTCCGGGCACGGACGGATACATCCGTGCTGCGTGCGTCCGAGCCGCTGAGATAAATAATATAGCTGTCCGTCAGCACGTTCGTATTGGCAGGCACCACCTGCTCCGGCTCCTGGGCATAGTAAAACTCATGGATCAGCTTCACCTGATCCGAAAGGTTTGTCAGGCCGTCTGTCTCCTCCAGGGTGTCGAGAAATGCCTCGTTGAGCAGCATGGCGTCCACATCGCCGCTCAGCAGTGCGGCGGCCAGCTCCACCGAGGAGTCCAGCTCCTTTTCCTCCACCATGCCCACGGCATCCTCCATGTCCTTCAGGGCCCGCAGAGTGTTGTCCCGATCCGGCTGTGCGGCGATGCCCAGCAGATAGCCGCTCACGTCCTTCAGCTCCTTGGCCGGGTCATCTGTGCGGACATATACGCCCACGTAGATGCCCTCCTTCCGCTCCTTGGAGATGTCGCGGAACGCACCGGACACCTTTCCCACGGCCACCATGGCCACGAGCATGGCCGCCGTCAGCAGAAGGGCGATGACGCCGCACACGGTCTTGCCCACGTGCACCTTTCCCTTGCCCAGCTGCAGCCAGATGTGCAGGCCGTTGAGCAGCGCCAGGCCGCCGGTGATGGCCCACACGATGCCCTTGTTCAGCAGGCCCGAGGTAAACAGCATGATCACCAGCACAACGCTGGCCACTGCCATCAGGCCCATGCAGGCCAGGCAGAAGATCTTCTGCCCGTTTATAGTCTTATTGTTTTTTTCGCTCATTTTTGATTCCTCCCATAGGGTCTCACTTAGGGTCTCACTGTCACCGGATGACACCGTGCTTACGGTAGAAATTCCCAAGCTCGCCGTTGCGCTGACCGCCCCAAAGCTGGATGATATTCACGCCGGAGGAGGTATTGGCCTCGATGACGCAGTTGGTGCCGTCCTCCATCTTCACCACATCCCACGCCACAAAGTGCAAAAAAGGCAGGCTCTCCGCCAGGCTCACGATCTCCGCCTTGGTCTGCTCCCAATCCGGGATTATCACCTGGTCAAACCGGATGCCGGAGTCCGGATGCTCCTCATAAATCTGCGTGGTATGCAGGGACCCTGCATGGGACAGCCGCCCCGTTTTCAGGTCGATCCTGCACACAAGGCCACCCTGGCTGGCGTTGTCCACAGGGATGGTCTTGGCCGTGCCCACCCGCTGCACGGCGAAAAACAGCTTGATCCTGCCGCTGTCAGGATCCCGCAGGGTGATCATGCGGATGGTGTTGCAGGTCTTGTCATACAGCCCCGCTGCGTAGGCGTGCTGGGTGATGGTCTCGGAGAGATACCACTCGCTTTCCTTTTCGAATAACCGTTTCATTTCCTCGGCGGATTTTTTCTCCTGATCCACCCAAAAATCCTGTCCGTCATAGCGCAGGCGGTGTACGCCGTTGCCCTTGCCCTTGCCGAAGGGCTTCATAAACGCCTCCCGGCGCCGGCGCAGGGTCTCCACGGCCACGGCGCCGTCCTTTGTGCAGTGGCCTGCATCCACAATGCCCGCCCGGGTCTTCACCAGATAGACCTCCGGCACCCGGACATACTGCCGCAGCACCTCCGTGGCCACCACCTTGTTGTTGAGCATCTGGTCAAATGGCTCGTTTATGTAGCGGGAGCGGTACCAATCAAACTCCGACAGGTACTCTTTCTTTTTCTTCCCGTCCAGGGCGTACAGCGCCCACTGGTCGGCCAAAAAGCCGCCGCAGAAGTTGGCCCGCAGCTTTGTAAAAAAGCCCACCTTCATGTGGTTGGGGGCAAACACGATCCGCCGCCAATACAGCACAAACAGCCGCAGGCGGTTAAAGCAATTCCGATACAGTTTAAAAGCGTCCATATATGTACTTCTTTTCTTTTTTGGATTTCGCCGCAGGCGGTCCGGTCAGCAATTCGCCTTTTCCGCAAAGCGCCGATATTCTTCCTCTGTGTTAAAGCCGGTGGTCTCGTCCTCAATGCGGCATATCTCCGCACAGCCATCCCGCTGGGCCATTTCATACAGCTGCCAGCCCCGGCATGCGGGATCCTTCTCCTTCAGCTTCCGGATGCAGGCCTTTTGGTAGGCGCCGTCTGCCACCTTCACGGCAAATACCTCCGTGTCGTTCCTGGCAAAGCCCAGGGCCTTCACCGGCATCTCCACGATCCGGCGGATAGCCTGCTCAGTGTAGTACACATCGCCGTATAAGAAGCAGACATCATCATCGATCAGCTCCCAGGTAAAGCGGTCGATCTCGCAGCTGTTGCTTTTCGGCTCATAGCGCACGGCTCCGGGAGCCTCGTAGTCGGGGTTATGGGATGTAATAATGACCTGTGCCTCCGGCGCATAGCGCTGGGCCAGCCGCGCTGTGCGCAGCAGGATAGGCTCGCCGTGGACGGGGAGCAGATGCTTGGGAACCTGGTGATTATTCCACCGCTTCATCTTTCCGTCTGCCATAATGATAAATCTTTTTATAGCCATAGTTCGTTTCTGCCAAGCAAGAAAGAAAAGTGACCGTTTGTTTTTTCTCTTGCATCTCCTCATTTTAGATGTAAATGCAACATTTTGCCCACTACAGGGCGTAGCAATGCCCATATGGCATGTAAATGCATGTTATATTGTATTCTATTTTCTTCGCAAAGTAAAGCCCTTAATGAGAAAATGGACAAAAAAGGGGGAAAATGCAGAATCTGCGATGTTTTTCATATCCACTGTGCTAAGCCGGCGCCCCAAAGTCTCCTCTCTCCGCTTAATTTCGATAAATATCGTCTGTTTTTTGTCCTCCTCCTCTCTTTTTTTCACAAAACTATTGACGGTTATGGTCCTACAGGTGTATACTACACCCATCTTGTGAGTTACCGCTCACGACATGCGGATGAGGAAGAAACATGTATAAAAAGCTTGATGAAAAAACCATGGATCTCATTTTGGAGACCGGCATCGACCAGTTCGCCCAGTGCGGCCTGGACCGAGCCAATATCAATACCATCGCCAAGACTGCCGGGGTCTCCGTGGGCGTACTCTATAAATATTTCGGCGATAAGGACAGCTTTTTCCTGGCCTGCGTGCGTCACTCCCTGTCCCTGCTGGACCAGGTCCTGCAGGAAGCCGTGGCCCACGAGACGGATATTGAGTCCGGCATCCGCAGTATCGTCAGCGCTCTGATCGTCCACGCCCGGGATCACCAAAACCACGACGCCCTCTATAATGAGATCACCTCCGGCGGCTGCAAAAAGTACGCCCGGGAGCTGGCCCGGGAGATCGAAGGCCGCACCGCCGCGGTCTACGCTCGGCTTTTGGATAATGCCCGCGCCGCCGGCACCGTGGATCCCACTCTGGATCCCAAAGCCTTTGCCTTTTTCCTGGACAATCTGTTTATGATGCTGCAATTCTCCTTCAGCTGCGAGTATTACCGGGAGCGCATGGCCATCTTCCTGGGCAAGGACTCCGCCGATGAGCCGGAAAAAATGACGGAATCGTTTATGCACTTTATCAAAAATGCATTAAAAATAGGAGGGGATCGCCTTGTATGTGATTGCGTATGACGTTGGCACCACCGGCGTCAAGACCTGCCTTTTCGAGGTGAGGGACACCATTCGCCTGCTGGCCGGGGAGTACGAGGCCTATGGGCTCTACATCCTGCCGGGCGGCGGCGCAGAGCAGGACGCCGACGAGTGGTGGGCGGCCATGGCTAAAAGCACCCGCCGCCTGTTGGAGAAAACCGGCACGGATCCCAAGGCCGTTGCGGGCATCTCTTTCTGCTCACAGATGCAGGGCTTGGTGCTGGTGGATGAGGCAGGCCGTGCCCTGCGCCGGCCCATGAGCTATATGGACCAACGGGGCGGCAAGGAGTTTGCCGCCTGTCAAACTCACGGCATCACCATCTCCGGCGTGAATGTCCTCATGCTTCTGCGCAGCCTGCGGCGCACCCGGGCCGCTTCCACCAGCGTTAAGGATCCCCTGTGGAAATACAAGTGGGTCCAGAAAAACGAACCGGAGGTCTACGCTCGGATACATAAATGGCTGGACGTGAAGGAATACCTCATCGGCCGCTGCACGGGCCGGTTTGTCATGACTCGTGACTCGGCCTACTCCACCTTTCTCTATGACAGCCGCCCCGGCAAGGGCTGCTGGAGCCGTGAGCTGTGCCGGATATACGGGGTGAATTTTGACCATATGCCCCAAATCATTGAGTGTACGGACGTGGCCGGGCCTCTGACACCCCAGGCGGCAGAGGAGCTGGGCCTGACAGAGGGCTGCCCCGTTTACGGCGGCGGCGGGGATGCCACCCTCATCGGCGTGGGCGCCGGCTGTACGGAGGTGGGGCAGACTCACATCTACTCCGGCACCTCCGGCTGGGTGGGGACGGTCATTGACCGCCAGGAGGTGGACATCATCTCCATGATCGCCGGCATCGTGGGCGCCCAGGAGGGCAAATACAACTATTTTGCCGAGATGGAGACCGCCGGCAAATGCTTCGAGTGGGTCAAGGAGCACCTGGTGCTGGACGAGATCGGCATCTACCTGCAAAAAACAAACGTGGCCGAAAGCCAGGAGACGGTGTACGAGAGCCTCTATGACTACATGACCGATACCATCGAGGCCATTCCCCCCGGGGCGGGCGGCGTGATCTTCACTCCTTGGCTCCACGGCAACCGCTGTCCCTTTGAGGACCCCAAGGCATCCGGCATGTTCTTTAACCTCCGCTTGGACACCGGCAAGACCGAGATGCTCCGGGCCGTGCTGGAGGGCATTTGCTACCACTTGCGCTGGATGCTGGAGTGTGAGGATAAGAAGGTGAAAACCGCCTCTACCCTCCGCTTTGTCGGCGGCGGGGCCCTGTCCCGGGTCACTTGCCAAATTTTGGCAGATGTTACGGGCCGCACCGTGGAAACCGTGGCCGACACCAAGGATGTGGGCGCGGTAGGCGCGGCCATGCTGGTGGCGGTGGGCAGCGGTCAGATTGCCGGCCTGACCCAAGCCGCCGGACTCATCCGCCCCCTGGCCCGCTATACACCCAGCCCCGCCAGCAAGGCCCTGTACGATCGGAATTATAAAGTATTTAAAAATCTTTACGCGGCCAACAAAAAGAACTTCGCCGCGCTGAATTAAGGGGGCAAGACCATGGAAGAAACCGCACAAAGAGAGCTGATCTGCCAAACCGGCCTGGCGCTGCTGGAGACGGGTCTGGTGGCCCGGACCTGGGGCAATGTCAGCAGCCGCCTGAACAAAGACCATTTTCTCATCACGCCCAGCGGCCTGGACTATCACAAGACCCGGCCCCAGGACATCGTTCGGGTGGAGCTGTCCACCATGACCTGGGAGGGCGCACGCAAGCCCTCCGGAGAGCGGGGCGTCCATGCGGCGGCCTATGCGCAGCTTCCGGAGGTAAATTTCGTCATCCACACCCACCAAGGCTGCGCCTCGGCCCTGGGCCTGGCGGGCTTTGATGCCATGGACATTACCCCGGAGGAGCGGGCCGCCCTGGGGGGGCTGGCCAAGGCCCAATATGGCCTGCCCGGCACCAAAAAGCTAAAGGGCGCTGTCTCGGCCGCCCTGGCCACCGGAGCACACACGGTGCTCATGTCCGGCCATGGGGTGGTTATTTGCGGGATAAACCAGAAGCAGGCCATGAAACGGGCCCAGCTCCTGGAGGACATCTGTCGGCGCAATCTGTGTATGCCCCAGGCTGCGCCCCGGCGTATTTCGGAGGAAGGCGCGCAGGCACTCCTGGCCGCCGTGCGGCAGGAGGTGCCCGATGCGGAAGTTTCCGGCGGTGACTATGCCGTTTTGTGGGCAGACCGAGGGGAAGCCCTCCGGGCCCAGCTGGATGATATGGCCCAGATGCTGGGCCCCCGGGTCCTCTGCGTGGAGCCTGCGGCAGAGGACGTGCTCCGGGCCCTTAAAAAGTGGGACGCGGTGTTCGTCCGGGGCGTGGGCGCCATCGTACAGGCAGCGGACCCGGACGACCGGGAGGCCCTTTGCCTGCTGACGGAGAAATCCGCTCTCTGCGCCCTGCACACTGCGGGCCTGGGTATAAAGGCACGCCTCAGCGCATTAGATGCGGCGCTCATGCACCTGATCTACCAAAAAAAATATGCCAAAAGGAAGGGATGACTATGCAAGCAGAGAAAAAGAAAGAAACTGCCCGGGTCATTAAATTTGTGCTGTTTTCCGCCTCGGCGGGCATCATCGAGACCCTGGCCATGATCCTCTGTGAGGAGGTTCTGAAAATCCCCGGCCACTGGATCTGCTATACCATCGCTCTGGTGCTGAGCGTGCTTTGGAACTTTACCTTTAACCGCAAGTTCACCTTCCAGAGCGCGGCCAATGTGCCCCGTGCCATGCTTTTGGTGTTCCTGTTCTATGTGCCATTTGCGCCGTTTACCATTTGGAATGAGCATTTTTTGGCGGACACCCACGGCTGGAACGAGTACGCTGTCCTGGCCATCAACATGGCCCTGAATCTGTCCCTGGAGTACCTGTGGGACAATTTCGTAGTTTACCGCAACAGCAAGGATACCAACGACATCGCTAAGAAGAAGCAAGGAAAGGAGCAGCAGCATGAATAATTGCGGCATCAGCAGATGGGACGATCCCAAGGAGATCAATGCCCAGCTCAAGGCCCTCACTGACCAGCCCATTTGGGAGGTGACGGACGAGTATTATAATAATGTGATCCTGAAGTATTACGATGAGAAGTGTACCCAGTCCCGGGCGGTATATGAGGAGTCCCAGAAGTATATCCCCGGCGGCGTGCAGCACAATCTGGCCTTTAATAAGCCCTTTCCCATGTGCATGGCCAAGGCCGAGGGCGCTTACCTCTACGACAAGGACGGCAACAAGTACATCGATTTCCTCCAGGCCGGCGGCCCCACCATCCTGGGCAGCAATTACCCCGTGATCCGGGAAAAGGTCTTTCAGCTGCTCAATGAGTGCGGCCCCGTCACGGGCCTGCTCCACGAGTCTGAGATGCTCATCGCCCGGGAGATCAACCGCCACATGCCCAATGTAGAGATGTTCCGGATGCTGGGCTCCGGCACCGAGGCAGTGATGGCCTCCCTGCGCATCGCCCGCATCGCCACGGGGAAAAAGCGCATCATTAAGATCGGCGGTGCCTATCATGGCTGGTCCGACCAAATGGTCTACGGTCTGAAAATTCCCGGCAGCCGGGCGCTGCTGGAATCCCACGGCATCCCGGGGGGCGCTTATGCCGCCACCGACGAGGTGCGGCCAAACGACCTGGATATGCTGGAGCGTATGCTCAGGCGCAACAAGCTCCGGGGCGGCACGGCGGCAGTCATCGTGGAGCCCGTGGGCCCCGAAAGCGGCACCCGGCCCATCGGCCACGAATATAACAAGGGCGTCCGGGCCCTGTGCGACCAGTACGGCGCGCTGATGATCTTCGACGAGGTGGTCACCGGCTTCCGTGTGGCCCTCTCCGGCGCCCAGGGCTACTTTGATGTGGTCCCGGATCTGACTATTTTCGGCAAGATCGTGGCCGGCGGCTACCCCTCCGCCGGCGGCGTAGGCGGCAAGCGGGAGTATGCCCAGCTTATGGCGGCGGGCCTGGCCACCGGCAAGCACCGGGCCTATGTGGGCGGCACCCTGGCGGCCAATCCCCTGTCGTGTCTGGCGGGCTACACGGCCATCCGGGAGATCGAGCGCACCAACGCCTGCGAGATTGCCGGCCGCATGGGCGACCGCCTGTGTGACGGCCTCAAGTCCCTCATTCAGCAGTACGGCCTGCCCTTCGTGGCCTACAACCAGGGCTCCATCGTCCACCTGGAGTGCACCGGCGCCATGAGCTTTGACTTCTCCTCCATGTCCTTCCTGAAGTCCGCCGTGGGTCTGCTGCGCAACAAGGATATGATGTATGTCCGCAAGGACTCCATGGAGCGTATGGGCGCGGCCTACATGGCCAACGGCATTGTCACCCTGGCCGGCAGCCGCCTGTATACCTCCATGGCCGATACTCCGGAGATCATCGACGAAGCTCTTAATCGCTTTGAGGAGGTCTTCAAGCATGTGGCCAAGACCGACAAGGGCCTTGTGAAATGACTTAGCCGCAGGTCTGCGGCGTATATTGCCAATGTCGGTGTGGCGGGAGTGCTGTGGCTGGCTCACGGCGGCCTTTTCCTCCGTGCGGCGGCTGACACGCAGATGCTGTCCGAAGCCAGTACCGAAGCAATGCAAAACGGAGCCAAACCGGCTCCGTTTTGTTTCTGCCTCTTACCGAGCTCCATCAGCAAATACTCCACAACCAATGATATATCCCTCACGGAGTTAAGCCTTTATATCCGCAAGATAAAATGGCTCTTGTGATAATCAAGGAGTCCTTCCTTTTTCATCCTTCCAAGCTCCTGTGACAGCCCGCTGCGCTCAACGCCAAGATAATCCGCAAACTGCTGTCTTGAAAACGGAATCTCAAATTCGCAGGCTCTCCGCCGCTGCGCTTCTGCGGAAAGGAAGGACATGATTTTTGCCCGTGTAGTACGCTGTCCCATATGTGTGAGCTTTTCGCCTAAACGCAGGTTTTTCTCGGCAAGCTCACCGAGGAGGTTTCGTAGCACCCGGCTGTGGTGCGAGCAGGCGGACGGGCACACATCCAGAATGCGCTTTACGTTTATGAACATCGCGGTGACAGGTGTTTCCGCCATAACACTCACATTTAGCCTGGAGCCGGGAGCGCAGGCATATGCGGCAGCAAAAGCCTGTCCCGGTCCCGCCTTGGAAAGAATATTGCGGTTTCCCCAAATATCCTCCTGCATGATCAGAACAGTTCCCGACAGCACAAGGCCGATCGCGTCCGCTGTATCACCGGTGCGCAGTACAAAGGTCTCTTTGGTGAAGTCCTTTTTCTCGGCCTTGAGACAAGTGAGCATCGGTGTCAATTCCTCCTCCGATATGCCGGAGAAGAGCCGGGCCGAACGGATTATAGATAAATAATCTTTCATAAAAACCTCTTTCGTTGAAAAATCAACCGACTTGTTGATTTTATTCTATTATAATCAAATCACAAAAGCAAGGAGGTATTGCAATGAAACGGAGGATCATCGAAATCGATCAGAACAAGTGCAACGGCTGTGGTGCCTGTGCCGCCGCTTGTCATGAGGGCGCTATCGCCATGGTTGACGGCAAGGCGCAGCTTATGCGGGATGACTACTGCGACGGCTTGGGCGATTGTCTGCCCGCCTGCCCCACCGGGGCCATCTCCTTTGTGGAGCGGGAGGCTGCCGCCTATGACGAGGCAGCGGTGCTGGCCAACAAGCAGCAGCGGATGGAGCAGACGGGGATGCGCCTTCCCGGCGGCTGCCCCGGTGCGCGGATGAAAACGATCCGGCCTACAGAGCCGGCAGGGCCCGCGGCCGCTCCTGCCGCCATGCAGAGCCGCCTCTCCCAGTGGCCAGTACAGATCAAGCTCGTTCCCGTGAATGCGCCTTATTTTAACGGAGCAAAGCTGCTCATTGCCGCCGATTGCACCGCTTATGCCTATGCCGCCTTCCACGAGCGATTCATGAAGGGACATATCACGCTGGTAGGCTGCCCCAAATTGGACAGCGTGGACTATTCCGAAAAGCTCACCGAGATCATTCGTAACAACGACATCAAGAGCGTGGTCATCGTGCGCATGGAGGTCCCCTGCTGCGGCGGATTGGAGCACGCCGCGAAAACAGCCCTGCAAAACAGCGGGAAATTCATTCCGTGGCAGGTCGTAACTCTTTCCACGGATGGAAATATACTGGATTAAAATTGCAATTTCGGGCAGGATCGTACCGCCGATGCCTGATGGAAGGCAGTGCAGGCCCCGGACAGCATTCTCCTTAACTGTGTTTGACAGCTTCCGCTGTCCGCCCCGCTAAGGTTAACATTTAAGGCAGAAAAATCCTGTCTTAATATGAAGCTGCTTTGTGTAAAAAGGAACACATCCTCCGGATGTGTTCCTTTTTTGTGCTGTTTGATTTTGTTACGCCTTATTTTTCTTGCCCATGGCGCGGTACAGCAGCGCACCGCCGCCCAAGAGCGCACATCCCACGAGCCAATAGTCCTCTGCCGTAATGGGCTCCCCGCTGCCGGGCAGGGACAGCAGGACCAGTATACCCGCCAGAACCAACAGTGCGCCCAAGACTATATACAGAATACGCAGCGGCTTGGGCAGCTCCGGCTGGCGCTGCTCCACCTTACTGCGGATGAACACCGCACAGGCGGCGAAGGCAGCGGCAAAGCCGCCGCTGAAAAGCCGCTCCGAGGGGACGCCGTCCCACAGTCCCATCCCCAGGAAGGCGACAATCACCAGCAAAAACAGGCAGCCGATGCGCAGGGCGGTGGCCGGGAAGGCCCTGGCCGGGGTCAGGGTCTGCAGGGCCTCGGCGGCGCCGGGCACATCCTGCTCCGCCGCCTTGGTCAGGTATTTCCTGGCTTTCTCCGGATCCTTGGGTACGCCCAGGCCCTTGGCATACAGAAGGCCCAGGTTCTTCCACCCCATGGGGAGCCCCAAACTGCCGGCCCGGGCATACAACTCCGCCGCCTTGGCAGGATCCTCCGTGCAGCCCACGCCGTGCTCGTAGAAGCACCCCAAATTATAGGTAGCTGTTTCGTCGCCGCCTTCGGTGCTTTGCCTGTAATAGGAAAAGGCCTTGTCCACATCCTTTTGGCACCCCAGGCCCCGCTTGTAGCAGTAGCCCGCCTGGCACTGAGCCCCGGGATGACCATCTGCCGCCGCTTTTTCATACATGGCCAGTGCCTGGTCATAATCATGGGGGACCTTCTTGCCGGAGAAATACAGGTTGCCTAGGAAATATGCGGCGTCCGTGTCCCCCAGGTCGGCCGCCTGCTGGTACAGCTCTATGGCCCGGCTCAGGCTGACCGGTACCCCAATGCCGTTTTCATAGCACACACCCAGGGCGCGGATCCCATCGGGATAGTCCTGCTCTGCCGCCTTGGCGTACAGCTTTACCGCTCGGGCGGCATCCATTTCCACCCCGCTGCCCATCTCATAGTGCAGCCCCAGGAAGAACTGCGCCCGGGGAAAATCCTGCTCCGCCGCCTGGCGAAACAGCTCCGCCGCCTTGGCCTTATCCTCCGGAACGCCCCGGCCATAGCGATACAGTACGCCCAGATTGCACTGGGCCTCCGGATTCCCCAGCTCCGCCGCCTGGCGGTACAGCTCTGCGGCCTTGGGCAGATCCACCGGCGTACCCTGGCCGCCCTCATAGCACAGACCCAGAGAGCACATGGCCCGGTCATGGCCTGCCTCTGCCGCCCGGGTGAAGCACTTGAAGGCTTCCTCGTCATTCCGGGAAACCCCGTGGCCATAGACATAGCACCGGCCCAGACGATACATACCGTCGACACTGCCGGCCTGCGCGGCCTTATAAAAGCACTGCGCGGCCTCATGGGCGTCTTCTTCCACGCCCAGGCCGTCATCATAGCACCGGCCCAGCAGAACCCAGCCCCGGGAAAGGCCCAGCTCTCCCGCCTGACGGAACAGCTCTGCCGCCTTGGCCTCGTCCTCCGGAACGCCCTTGCCCTGAATGTGCAGCACGCCCAGGGCGCAGATGCCGTCGGGACTGCGGCCCCGGGCCGATTCCTCGTAGAGCAGGGCCGCTTTTTTCACGTCCTCCTCCACGCCGTTGCCGAACTCGTAGCACAGGCCCAGAAAATACTGCGCCCGGGGCAGCTGCTGCTCGGCTGCCAGGGTGAAGTAGTGGGCCGCCTTTTCATAGTCCTGCTCCACGCCCACGCCGGCATAATACAGCGCCCCCAGGTTGCACCGGCCCTGGGGATACCCCATCTCTGCGGCCTTTTTATACAGAGCCACGGCTTTATCCATGTCCTTTTCCGTGCCCTGGCCGTTTTCGTAGCACACGCCCAGATCGCACATGGCCGGGGCATAGCCCATGTCGGCGCTTTCCTGAAACAGCGCAAAGGCCCGGTGCTCGTCTGTCTCCACCCCGGTGCCGCTGTCATAGCACACAGCCTGCCAGTACAGACCCACGGGATCGTCCGGGGCGGACTGGCTGAACCAGTAAAAAGCCTGCTCCGGGTCTTTCTGCACGCCGCCGGTGCCATAAAGATAGCTCACGCCCATCTGCACGGCGGCGGCGCAATCGCCGCTGTCAGCAGCCTGGCGGCACTCCTCCAGATGCTCCTGCCGCTGCTTGGCCAGCTTCAGCAGCTCCGGAGAAAATACCACCACGTCCTCGGCGGACGGCTGCGGCTCCTGTCCGCTGGGAATCTGCTCTGCCATAAATGTATCCTCCTTTGGGAAATCGCAGCTTTCGCGGGAAGCTGCGCCCTTTTTTCAGCATTCTACCACATACTGCCCCGGCTTGCAATGGCAAAGTGCCGCCGGAGCCCGGCAAAATGTCACGTTGTGCTCGCGGCGCCCACGGTCTCGGCAAATCCGGCAGCAAACAGCCGGGCGGCATAGACGGCCTCGTCCAGGGAGTTCCCCGCCGCCCCGATCTCCACCAGCATAGACCCCGTGCTCAGGGACTGGTTGTAGCCGTAATACCGCAGGATAATGGGCCGCATCAGCGTGGGGTGCTGCTCCAGCAGGTGTCCCTGTACCGCTGCCGCCAGGCGCAGATTATCCATCCAGCTATCATAGCTGCTGCCCATAACAATGCTCACCTGGGCAGCCCGGGGGTCCTCCTGGCTCACCACCTTGTACTGCCGGCCCTCCGCATCGGATATGGCGTCCCGGTGAACGTCCAGCACAAACGAAATGGATGGATACTGCTCCAGATATGCTGCGGCGCTGCTGTAGCTCTTGTCGTAGGCGCTGTTGTAGTCCGTGTCGTGGATCTGCCGGTCGTGGAGCACGGATATGCCGTATTGCGATAGCACCGCCGCCATTTCATCCCCGATGCGGATCATGTTCTTTTCCGTATCCGCCGTGCGATAGCTGCCGCTGGGGGTGTATTCCTCCCCGGCGGGCATAGTGTAGGCCTCGCTGCCGTGAGTGTGCAGGATCAGCACCTGGGGCGCATCGGCGCTGCCCAGCTTAGCCGGAAAGGTCCCATCCAGGGCGGCAGGATCCAGGGTGTAATCGGAGCTGTTTTTGATGTACACGTTCCCGGCCACAGTATAGCTTTTCCCAGAGCTGGGGATCACCGTCTGGCTGGGCGCACCGTTATCGGCAAAGGTCAGCCCCGCTGCTGCATCTCCTTCCACAGGCCCCGTCGGCTGCGGCGCGGGCGCAGGCTCCACGGGCTTCGGCACAGGCTCCGGCTCCTCCTCCGGCAGTGCGCCGTAGGCCGCCCACAAAAGGGGTGATTGCCCCAGACACAGCAGCGTGGACAGATTCATCCCCTTCTTCCGGGCCGCACCGCCCAGCTCCAGCTGTACCAGCAGCCGCTGCAGATGAAAGGAATCCCGCATAGCGCTGACGGCTGCAGCGGCGGATGAGCTCTCTGCCGTAGCCGCCACCACCCAGATGGTGCCTGCGGCCAGCAGAGCCGCCGTGCATCGGCGCAAAAGCTTTTTCATGCAAAGCCCTCCTCTGTAAATGGCGATAGATATAAATAGCGATAGACAAGCATATGCGCCTAATCCTGCTTTTTATGTCACCCGGTGCAGCAAATTCCAAGGAAAATTGTAACCGAAAAACTGTTGACGGCCTGCCCCCGCCGTTTTATAATAGCAATAGAAAGATACTATAGGAGGTGTACCTATATGGAACAAGTCATGGAAACCGTGCGCGAAACCGGCAGCCGTGTGCTGGATGCACTGTGCGAAACGGGTAAAGCCGTAGTGGGCTTTTTCACGGGATTGGTGAAGTCTGTCAGCTGCTCGGCGGCAAAGCTTGTGAAGGATAGCACCTGCAAGGCAGCCGGCTGCACCTGGGACAAGGCCAAACAGGTCGCCAAGGAATATCGCCAGGTCCTGCTGATTGTGGCGGCCGGCGTGTCAGCGGCGCTTGCGGCCACGGCAGTGGTGTTTTTCTTCCTGGGCAGGAAAAAATGATCCCCCGGACAAAAACGCATCATGCATAATCGACAGGGACCGCTTCGGCGGTCCCTGTCAGTCTGCCGATAAAGCGGCATAATTACGATGCCGGTAAGGAAGGGAGTGTGAGGGAAACCCACGAAGGGTGTCCCTCGCTATTCAAATCAATCGTTTTTGGAACTTTTTCAAAGTTTCAAAAACGCAAACGGCGAGGCAAAAAGTATTTTTGCCTCGCTGGAGTGTGAGGGAAACCCAAGAAGGGCGTCCCTCACCATTCAAATCATTAGTTTATGAAGCTTTGAAAAGGCTTCATAAACTTAGACATCGGGACGAAAAGACATTTTCGTCCCGATGTCAGGGACCGCTTCGGCGGTCCCTGTCTTTTTTCCCAGCAGGAATTGATTTTCCCCTGCCGATGCAGTATAATTAATCCTGATTATAAAGTTGTAAAGCAGGAGGAGTCCCTGATGAACGAATATCGCAAAAGGCTCATGCCTAACGTCTATCTCACGGTCTTGCCCGCCCGGAAATTCAAAACCGGCTGTCTTTCCGCACAATTCATCACAGCGCTGGACCGGGATCGGGCGTCCTATAACGCTCTTTTGCCGGCGGTTTTAAATCGCGGCACCATGCGCTATCCGGATATGGAGTCCCTATCCGCCGCCATGGATACCCTCTATGGCACCACCATCACCACCACCGTCCGCAAAAATGGTGAGCGCCAGTGCGTGGGCTTTGTGGCCAGCTGCATCGACGACCGCTTCGCCCCAGGCGGTGAAAAGCTGCTGGAGCCCATGGCCGAGCTGGTGGGCGAGCTGTTTTTGGACCCCGTCACCCGTGGCGGCCACTACCTGAAGGAATATGTGGACAGTGAGAAGGTCAACCTCATTGACAGCATCCGCGCCATCCGCAATGACAAGCGAGATTGGGCCAACCTCCGCCTGCTGCAGGAGATGTGCGCCGGGGAGCCCTACGGCGTCAGCCGCCTGGGCGATGAAGGCTCGGCACAGAAGATCACCACCCACACCCTCTACCGCCACGGCCAGCAGCTTTTGTCCGATGCCCGGCTGGAGCTTCTGTATTGCGGCAGCGCTGAGCCACAACGGGTGGAGGAGGCGGTGGAGCAGGCCTTTGCCGCCCTGCCCCGGGGCCAGATGGAGCAGCTGCCGCCCATGCAGACCTTCCCCGCCCCGGAAACGCCCCGCTTCGTCACCGAGGAGATGGACGTCACGCAGGGCAAGCTCTCCATGGGCTTTCGCTGCGGCAGTGACGATGTCCCCGCCATGGTCCTGGCCAACCTGATCTTCGGCGGCTCCAGTAATTCCAAGCTGTTTCTGAATGTCCGGGAGAAGCTGTCCCTGTGCTACTATGCCTCCAGCTCCTATGCCCGGTCGAAGAAAATCCTCACCATTTCCTCCGGCATCGAGCCTAAGGACTATGACCGCACTCTGGAGGAGATTTTGCACCAACTCCGGCAGGTGCAGCAGGGCCAGTGGGAGCCATGGGAGCTGGAGGGAGCCAGGAGCACAGCCCTGAACTCCCTGCGCTCTGTGGGAGACTCCCAGAGTGCCCTGGAGAATTTTTATATGAGCCGCGCCGCGGTGGACCAGCAGGAAACGCCGGAGGAGCTGATGCAGAGTCTTTCCGCCGTCACGCCGGAGCGCATCTGCGCGGCAGCCCAGAGTATCCGGCTTGACACCGTATATTTCCTGCGCGGAAAGGAGGCAGCACAATGAAGGAAATGACTTATCACCGCATCGGGGAGACGGCGGTTTGGCAGACCCTTCCCAACGGCCTGCCCGTGTGCGTCATCCGCAAGAGGGGCTATACCCGCAAATACGCCTTTTTTGCCACCCGCTACGGTGGCATGGATCTGCGCTTTCAGCTGGATGGCCAGTGGCTGGATACTCCCGCCGGCATCGCCCACTATCTGGAGCATAAGATGTTCGACACCGAAGATGGCAACGCCCTGCAGGAGCTGGCCAAAAACGGTGCCGAGCCCAATGCCTTCACCTCCAACGCCATCACCGGATACTACTTTGACTCCACCGAGCATTTTGAAGAGAATCTGCGCCTCCTTTTATCCTTTGTGTCCATCCCCTATTTCACCGATGAGAGTGTGGAAAAGGAGCAGGGCATCATCGGCCAGGAGATCGGCATGATCGAGGATAACCCGGAGTGGCAGGTGTATAAGCGCCTCATGCAGGCCCTGTACCACACCAGCCCCGCCCGTGTCAGCGTGGCCGGGTCCGTGGAGAGCATCAGCCATATCACCGCCCAAACTCTTTACGATTGCCACAAGGCATTTTATACCCCCGCCAACATGTGCCTGGTGGCCGTGGGTGATCTGGACCCGGCGTCCGTGTTCTCCCTGGCGGAGGAGGTGCTGCCCAAGGAAAGCGGCCCCGCCATCCCCCGGGACTACGGCCGGGAGACGGACCTCACCCCCTTAGAGGCGGAGGTTTCCTGTGAGATGGAGGTATCCATGCCAACCTTCCTCCTGGGCTTCAAGTGTCCGCCCATGTCCGGCGGCCAGGAGCAGATGCGCCGCACCCTCATCGGGGAGCTGGCCTGCGATGTGCTGCTGGGTGATTCCAGCCCTCTGTACGCCAGGCTCTACAGCCAGGGCCTTATCAACGGCACCTTCGGCTACAGCTTTGATACCCTTCCGGGCGTGGCCTACGCCTACATCGGCGGGGACAGCAAGGACCCCCACGCCGTGGCGGAGGAGGTGCTGCGGGAGGCCCGGCGTTTGGTAAAGGACGGCATCGACCCGGATTACTACGCCCGGATTGTCCGTGCCAACTACGGCTCCACCCTCAAGAGCCTCAATTCCTTTGAGTCCATTGCCATCTCCCTGGTGGAGGGGCAGTTTGATGGATACGATCCCCTGCTGTTCCCGGAGATGTTCGACTCCATCACCCCCCAGGACCTGCTGTCCTTTATCCGGGAGAACCTGTGCCGGGAGCATATGGCCCTGTCCGTAGTTTATCCGAAGGAGTGATTTGAACATGGATATGAGTGATCTGAAAATCGATATGAATGATATGATTATGGCCGACAGCCCCATCCGTTTTCCGGGGCTCTTCGGCGATTGGACCTTTACCGCCAGCTCCAAGGCCATCGACGTGGGCCACGGTGTCTACTGGTACGGGATTCTCATCGCCCTGGGCCTGCTGCTGGCCCTGCTGCTGTGTATGAAGGAGCGTGTAAAATACGGCATCAGTGAGGATAATCTCTATGACGGCCTGCTTTGGGGCATCCCTCTGGGCATCGTGGGCGCCCGGGTCTACTACGTCCTGTTTTATCTGGACCGTTTCCGCACCTCCGATGGAAAGTTTGACTTTGGCAGCGCCATCGCCTTTTGGGACGGCGGCCTGGCCATTTACGGCACGGTCATCGCCGTGATCATTCTGGCCGTCTGCCTCTCCCGGCGCAAGGGCAAGCGGGGCTTTAAGTTCTTCGCCATGACAGATTTGGTGGTCATGGGCCTTCTGGTAGGACAGATCGTGGGCCGCTGGGGCAATTTTATGAATCGCGAGGCCTTTGGCTCTGAGACCACCTGCCTTTTCCGCATGCAGCTCACCACCAAGGCCGGCCAGCTCATCGAGGTACATCCCACCTTCCTGTATGAGAGTGTGTGGAATCTGGTGGGGCTGCTCCTGCTGCTGTTCGTGGTGTCAAAGCACCGCAAGTTCGACGGGGAGAATACCTGGTTCTATTTTCTTTGGTATGGCGTTGGCCGTTTTTGGGTGGAGGGTCTGCGCACGGACAGCCTGTATCTGTTCAACTGGCAGCTTTTCGGCCAGCCCATCCGGGTGTCCCAGGCCCTCAGCGTCGTCATGGTGCTGGTGAGCCTTTTCATGCTGATTTGGAATCTCAAGGTGCATCCCCACAAGCCTGAGGAACTGTATGTGAATCAGGTGGCCGCCCGGGACCGGGCGGAGCAGAACGAAAAAGTACAGGAGGAATAATATGAGTGCTGTGGTCATGGACGGTAAGGCCCTTGCCGCAGAGATAAAGCAGGCTCTCCGGAAACGATGCGCCGCCCTGTCCCGGCCACCCCGTCTGGCGGTGGTGCTGGTGGGGGACGATCCCGCCTCGGCGGTGTATGTGCGCAATAAGGAGCAGGACTGCGCCCAGTGCGGCATCTCCTGCGCCGACCACCGTCTCCCGTCTGTCACCTCCCAGGCCGAGCTTTTGGCCCTGATAGATATGCTGAACCGGGACGAGGCCGTCGATGGCATTCTGGTTCAGATGCCCCTGCCCGCCCATTTGGACGCGGGCCAGGTGCTCCGGGCCATAGATCCGGCCAAGGATGTGGACGCTTTCCATCCGGAGAATGTGGGCCTCCTGCATTTGGGGCAGCCCCGGTATCTCCCCTGCACCCCGGCGGGGATCCTGGCCCTTTTGAAAAAGTACGGCATTGACCCGGCGGGCAAGCACTGCGTGGTGGTGGGCCGCAGTAATATTGTGGGCAGGCCCATGGCTGCGCTTCTGCTGCAGGCGGATGCCACCGTCACCGTCTGCCACAGCAAGACCCCCGACCTGTGCTCCCAATGCCTGCAGGCGGATATCTTAGTCAGTGCCGCAGGCCGCCGGGGCCTCATTACGGCGGACATGGTGAAGTCCGGCGCCGTGGTCATTGACGTGGCCATGAACCGGGGCCCGGACGGCAAGCTCTGCGGGGATGCGGACTATGCCGCCGTGGCGGAAAGGGCATCCTTCATTACCCCCGTCCCCGGGGGCGTAGGCCCTATGACCCGGGCCATGCTTTTGGAAAACACCTATCGGGCGGCCCTGCGCCGTGAAAATCCATGAGAGGGGGACGAGCCATGCGTTCCGATATTGAAATTGCACAGTCTACGCCCCTGCAGCCCATTGCCCGGGTGGCAGAAAAGCTGGGCCTGGGCGAGGAAAGCCTGGAGCCCTACGGCCGGTATATGGCCAAGCTCCGCCTGCCGCCGGAAAAGCCCGGTCAGAAGCGGGGCAAGCTCATTTTAGTCACCGCCATCAACCCCACCAAGGCCGGGGAGGGCAAGACAACCACCAGCATCGGCCTGGCGGACGCCTTAAACCGGCTGGGAAAGAAGGCGGTGCTGTCCCTGCGGGAGCCGTCCCTGGGGCCTGTGTTCGGCATGAAGGGCGGCGCCACCGGCGGCGGCTATGCCCAGGTCGCTCCCATGGAGGACATCAATCTCCATTTCACCGGGGATTTTCATGCCATCGGCACAGCCAATAATCTTTTGGCCGCCATGGTGGATAATCATATTTATCAGGGCAATGAGCTGGGCATAGACCGTGTGGTCTGGCGGCGCTGTATGGATATGAACGACCGCCAGCTCCGCTCCCTGGAAACCGGTGTAGGCGGCGGCATAAACGGCGTGCCCCGGCCGGAGCATTTTGACATCACCGTGGCCTCAGAGGTCATGGCGGTCTTTTGCCTGGCGGAGGATCCGTCCGATCTGAAGGCCCGGCTGGGCCGCATGATCGTAGGCTACACCAAGGCCGGAAAGCCTGTTACCGCCCATGACCTGAAGGCGGAGGGCGCCATGGCGGCGCTTTTAAAGCAGGCGGTGCTGCCCAATCTGGTGCAGACCCTGGAGGGAAATCCTGCCATCGTCCATGGCGGCCCCTTCGCCAACATCGCTCACGGCTGCAGCAGCGTACTGGCCACTCGGGCGGCGCTGCGTCTGGGGGAGTACTGCGTCACGGAGGCCGGCTTCGGCGCGGACCTGGGCGCAGAGAAATTTTTGGACATCAAGTGCCGCGCATCGGGCCTCTGGCCGGACGCTGCGGTGGTAGTGGCCACTGTCCGGGCCCTGAAGCTTCACGGCGGCGCAGAGGACAACCTTTCCCAGGAAAATTTGGATGCCTTGAAAAGGGGCCTGCCCAATTTGCTGCACCATATCAGGACCCTGCAGGAGACCTTTTCCCTGCCGGTGGTGGTGGCACTGAACCAATTTGAAAGTGACACCCCTGCGGAGATCGAGTGGATAGAAAATGCCTGCCGGACATGCGGCGTTCCCGTGGCCCTGTCCCGGGTGTGGGAGCAGGGCGGCGCCGGAGGTGTGGACATGGCACAAAATATCATTGACCTGACTAAAAGCAGTATAGTAAACGGTATAGCACCCCACTATGCCTATGATAGTAAATCTCCCCTGCGTGAAAAGCTCCTGGCCATCACGCAGCGGGTCTATGGCGGCGCAGATGTCTCCCTCACCCCCCAGGCGGAGCAGGACCTGGCAGAGCTGGAGCGTCTGGGCTTCGGCAGCCTGCCGGTGTGCGTAGCCAAAACGCAGTACAGCCTTTCGGACGATGCAAAAATGCTGGGCGCACCAAAGGATTTTACTCTCACGGTCCGCGCCCTGCGTATCAGCGCCGGCGCCGGCTTTGTGGTGGCCCTGGCTGGAAATATTATGACCATGCCCGGCCTTCCCAGGCATCCGGCGGCGGAGAACATCGACATCGCCGGGGACGGACGCATTACGGGCCTATTCTGAAGCTATCGAAAAAAACTCGGATTTCCGCGACAATATTTTTTTGACATACTGAGGGCGGGCAGGCACATCACTCGTGCCTGCCCGCCCTCAGTATGTTGGTTTTTCATTTTTTAAAAAACGCTACCACCACAGCGCCGGGGCCTGCATGGGTTCCGATCACGCTGCCTACGGTCGTGTAGCGGATCTCGTTCAGGTTGCCTTCCCAGATATGACGGCTGTCCTCAATATATTTTTGCAGCAGCGCATCAGAGATTCCGCTATAGCCCAGGAGAATCGGCCGACTAAAGTCAATACCGCCGGCCTTGTCAATTTCCTGAATGAGAAGATTGTTTCCCATTTTAGAGCCCCGGGCCTTGCCCAGCAGGTGGATCTCGCCGTCAATGACGGAAAGCACGGGCTTGATATTCAGGATCCCGCCGGCGAAGGCGGCTGTCTTGGAGATGCGTCCGCCCCGCTTGAGATATTCCAGCGTATCTACCAGCGCCACAACAACGATTTTTTTCTTCTCCGTCTCCAAAGTCTCGGCAATCTCCTTTGCGGACATTCCCCCGTCCAAAAGCCGGAACGCAAGCTCCACCAAAATGCCTGTACCCATGGCTGCGCTTGCGCCATCCACGACATAGACGTTTTCGTAATCCGCCGCCGCGATCACGGCGCTTTGATATGTGCCGGAAAACTTGGACGCAAGGGTAATGACAACAGCGGCCTCCCCCGCCTGCCTCGCCCTTTCATACTCCTGCGCAAAGGCGCTCGGGGTCGCCTGACTGGTGGTGGGCAGCACATCGCTTTCAATTAGCTTTTCATAAAATGTCTTATGGTCGATGGTCACTCCGTCGATGTACTCCTCCCGGCCGAAATGAACGGTGAGGGGCACCGTATATACCCGCGATTTGATCTCGGGGGTCATATCTGCGGTGGAATCAATGATAATCCTGGTCTTCAATTTCGTCATGCTCCTTATTCTTCTCTGCTTTGGGCGATGGTATCCAGACTTCTGCTGATAGCTGAAAGGCTACGGTAAAATGCCGCCCTCTCATCTTCTGTGAGAGTATAGCTGACAGTATCCAGGATCCCCCGGATCCTGTCTGCAATCCGTTTGCCGGCCTCCCGGCCCTTCTCCGTCAGCTGCAGGGGGCTTTTATACCGCTTGGCCCCCTTGCAGGGGCGCAGAATAAACCCATTGGCCTCCAAATAGTCCAGGGCCCGGGAAATGGTTGCCTTATCCTCCTCGCAATGCTCGCACAGCTCCGCCGAGGTCACGCCACCCATCGAATAAATGTAGTACAGGCAGGAGACATGGGCGCTTCTCAAATGATAGGCGGCCATCTCCTGATTCTTTATCCTTCGGATATCGCGGCTGATCCGATTGATCAAAACCGTAAACATCTCAAATCGTTCCTGCATGGCTGCCTCCTGTCTTTATAGATGTTGAAGCTTCAACAAGCGGATTGTATCACATAGATGTTGAAATGTCAACATCTATGTTTGTCCCCCAGTATGAGAGATACAATAGGTATATGAGCTTTGCCGTATTCCCGCTTTACAGAAAGCTTCAGGGAGGCTGCGGCAAAGCACAGCCTCCCTGAGAGGGAACCGGTATCAACTTATTCGGGGACTTTCACGAAATGGCCCTATGGAATATCCCCGATCCTTTGGTGTATTTTACGAAGCTTATTTCCCGGCCAGCGCCCGCTCCAGCCAGATAGCGCCCACATCCATGGCGGCGTACAGGCTATCCTTTTCGGTCTTTTTTACCACCCGGTCCCGGCTCTTGAGGTCCGGCGCAGTGAGCTGAAGCTGTACGGAGACCCGGGTAGCCACATCCATGTCCTTCTCCTTCTTGGTCTCCAAAATCTGCAGCATTACAATGTATTTATCCGCCATGCTGCCATAATAGATCAGGTTGTCCACCCGGCGCAGCGGATGATTTCTATAAACAAGGCCCTCGCCCTTTTTTACATCAGCCATAGTTCAGCAACTCCTTTTCCCATAACATATTGCTTATCATAACACACGGAGAATCGTCTGTCAAATATCCATATGGAAAGCCGGGCCGCGGGTTAGCGCAGCCCGGCTCATAGCGGTTACAGATCCAGATAATTCTTTACCAAGGCCTGCAGCATCTCATCCCGGTCCAGCTTGCAAATCAGCGTCCGGGCGCCGTTATGGTTCGTGATGTAGGTGGGGTCCTCAGAGAGGATGTACCCCACGATCTGATTAATGGGATCATAGCCCTTTTCCTTCAGCGCATCGTATACCGCGGAGAGAATATAGCGCGTCTGCACCTCTCGGTCCTCTGACGTGTTAAATTTGCGGGTAAACTCATCCATAGAAAACACCGCCTTTCCGAATTATCCGTTGGATATAGTATATTCTTTTTTATAGTAAAAGTAAAGGGGAATTATTCCACACAGCGGATTTTGGTTAAAGCTGTGCCCCGGGCTAAAAAAATAGGGCTTGTGCTTTTCCGATTTCTATATTATAATGAGATGCTATCATAGATGTTTATAAGCCTGCACAGAAAGGAAGTCTGTTTATGGTTAAAGTCCTTACGGAACAGGGTGAGATCGGCATCAGCAACGCCGTCTTTACCACCATCACCGGCGCCGCCGCCACCAACTGCTTCGGTGTGAAGGGCATGGCCTACCGCAGCATGACCGACGGCATCGTCCACCTGCTGCGCCCGGAGGCTATGAGCAAAGGCGTAAAGGTTATTTATAATGAAGACAACACCGTTTCCATTGAGCTGCATATCATTGTGGAAAACGGGGTGAATATCGCCACGGTCTGCCGCTCCATTATGGGAGAGGTCAAGTATGTGGTGAGCAAAAACACCGGCGTGGAGGTCCGCAGCGTAAACGTATGCGTGGACTCCATCACTATGTGAGCCGGGTAGAAGGAGAAGCTAAATGACAGATAGAATCAGCGGCAGCGCATTCAAGCAGATGGTTCTTTTTGGCGCTGCCTGCATCACTCTGGAACGAGAAGCCATCAACGACCTGAACGTATTCCCCGTGCCGGACGGCGACACCGGCACCAACATGAGCCTGACCATCCAAACCGCCGCCAACGAGCTGAAGAAAAATCAGCCCGTCACCGTGTCTGACGCCGCGTCCATCACCGCCTCCGCTCTGCTGCGAGGCGCAAGAGGAAACTCCGGCGTTATCCTCTCCCTGCTGTTTCGGGGTGTGTCCAAGTATCTCAAGGGCGATGAGGAGGCCGATGGTGTGCAGCTGGCCGGCGCTCTGAAGGAGGGCGTGGCCACCGCCTATAGCGCTGTGATGAAGCCCGCAGAGGGCACGGTGCTGACAGTCTCCCGTCTGGCCGCCGACCGGGCCGCCGAGGCCGCCGAAGAGTGCAACAGCGTGGAATATGTCCTGCAGGAGGCCATCCGCAAGGGTTTGGAGACCTTGGACGAGACCATCGAAATGAACCCGGTGCTGAAAAAGGCCGGGGTGGTGGACGCCGGCGGAAAGGGATATCTGGTAATACTGGACGGTATGCTGCGGGCCCTGCGGGGTGAGGAGATTCCGGATGTGAGCGAGGAAAAAGCCGAGAGCAAGGCCGATTTCTCCGCCCTCAGCGAGGAGGAGATCACCTTTACCTTCGACACGGTGTTCATTGTGCGCAAATGGGAAAATACCTCCATTGAGCCACTGCGGGCTTATCTCAGCACCATCGGCGATTGCCTGGTTATCGGCGAGGACGACGATGCCTTCAAGGTCCATGTACACACGGACATCCCCGGTGCGGCCCTGACCGAGGCGCAAAAATACGGCACCTTGGAGCTGGCAAAAATTGAGAATATGCGCACCCAGTATGAAGCCGTGGCCGCCGGGCGCAAGGCTCAAAGCACCGACGACCTGGATCAGGTGGAGCAGGAGCTGAAGAGCATGGAGGAGCCTGCCAACGCTCCGGCGGAGAAGCGGTACGGCTTTTTGGCCGTGTGTGCCGGGGAAGGGCTGGCTACCGCCTTCCGGGATCTGGGCGTGGACCGAATCGTATCCGGCGGACAGACCATGAATCCCTCCACGGATGCTATTTTGCAGGAGGTGAACCGGACACCCAGCGAGGTGGTGTTCATCCTGCCCAATAACAAGAACATTATCATGGCCGCCCAGCAGTGCGTGGGACTAACGGAAAAGCAGGTCATTGTGGTGCCCACGGCCACAGTGCCCCAGGGCATCACCGCCATGATGAACGCTGACCTGGAGGGGGACGATCCCCAGGCTATTGCCGACGCCATGGCCCAGGCTGCACAGACGGTGACCACCGCCCAGGTGACCTATGCCGCCCGGAATTCCGACTTTGACGGCTTTGCAATCAACGAGGGGGACTACCTGGCCCTGGAGGACGGGAAGCTCTTCGGCACTGACCGGAGCATTGAGCCGTTGCTTTCGAAGCTGGCGGAGGACGCCAAGGCACGGGATGCGGAGTTTGTGACCATCTTCTACGGCGAGGATGTGACGGAGGAGGACGCCCGGAAGGCTGAGGCCGTCTTTACCGATACCTGTCCTGACGCAGAGGTCAGTGTGCTGGCCGGTGGGCAGCCGGTGTACTATTACATTGTGTCCATTGAATAAGATACAAAAAATGGCCCCCGGCGGAGCTTTTCCACCGGGGGCCATTTTATTTGGGAGACGGGAGATGCGGTTTGCCACGGCCAGCGTGTGCGCCGGTCTTGCAATGACAGGCTGCAAGAAACTCGCCGGTTATCGGCGGCGGGGTGAGGACACCCCGACCAGCTTATTGTTTAAGAGGCAGTGCGGCGGGCCCATGGGAGCATTGACCTCTACGCAGGGGCAAGAAAGTGTGTGCAATTGGGCGCCCGAGGCATCGGCTTTTATGGAACGCAAAAAGCGCGGAGCTTTTCACTCCGCGCTCTTCCCTGTTGTTTTATTTCCTGGCGTTACAGGCCGGTCATGGTCTCCATGACGGCCAGCTCCTCCGGGTCCAGGGTCTTTTGCATAGACAGGCCTTCGTCTATATCCAAATCCACGATACGTCCGCTCCGATAGCAGATGACGCGGCTGGTACGGCCCTCGGCCAGAACGCGCACCGCCTCCACGCCCATGCGAGTGGCCATGACCCGGTCGTGGGCCGTGGGGCTGCCGCCCCGCTGAATATGACCCAGAATGGTGACCCGGGGATCCAGGCCCAATTCCTTTCTGATCTGCTCGCCCACAGCCATTCCGCTGGCTGCGCCCTCGGCCACCACGATCATGAAATTTGTCTTGCCGGCCAGGCGGGCCCGGCGGATCTTCTCCACCACCTGGGTGTCAAAATCATACGGCACCTCCGGCACAAGCACCGCCGTGGCACCCACGGCCATGGCCACATACAGAGCCAAGTACCCGGCCCGACGGCCCATAACCTCCACCACGGCACAGCGCTCATGGGACTGCATAGTGTCCCGCAGGCGGTCGATACACTCCACGGCGGTATTGGCTGCGGTATCAAAGCCGATGGTATACTCGGTGCAGACAATATCCTCATCAATGGTGCCGGGAATGCCCACCACGGCGATGCCATGCTTGCTTAGCTCCTGAGCGCCCCGGAAGGTACCGTCGCCGCCTATGGCCACGATGCCGTCCAGCCCCAGGAGCTTGCAGGTGTTCACCGCCTTTTGCTGGCCCTCCTCCGTGCGGAACTCCTCGCTGCGGGCGGTATAGAGCATGGTGCCGCCGCGGTTGATGATGCGGCTGACACTGGCGTTGTCCATCGTCATGATGTCCCCGTTGATAAGGCCGCTCCAGCCCCGGCGGATCCCCACGCACTCAATGCCCCGGCCCAAGGCCGCGCGGACCACGGCGCGAATACAGGCATTCATGCCCGGAGCATCGCCGCCGCTGGTGAGGATGCCGATCCGCTTTACTTCGTTTTCCATACTCACTACCCCTTTCGGAATTCTTTTCTTGGTTTTCCCGATTATAGCATACATTATGTCGGTTGTGAATCTTTTTTTATTGCCGTGGCGGCAGGGGCGTGCTATACTTGGTGATGAAAAACCTTTCGGTTTTCCCGCTAAAAGGGATAGAGTCTGCTGCACACATATTTTACCGCAGAGTGGCAAGGCTCTACACCGGCAGACGAAATGGCAGATCAGGAGGACAAGCATGCATCCGTATTTTGAGGTTTTAACGCCCCGGTGGTTCAAACGGGCCTTTGTCTATACCGGCAGCATCGGGGAGTTTCGGTATCGGTTCGCCAACGACAAGGAGAACAATCTGATCCACGCCGCCGTATACACCCATTTCTGCTATGAGGCGGCCAAGGATGTGCAGGAAAAGGATTTTTCCTGGGACGATGAGGGCGTGGAGCAGTTGAAGGCATGGCTGCAGGAGAAGCTGGAGGAGAATAGCAGCCCATGCCAGTGATGCATCGCAAAAAATATAACTGAAAATTATGGCGGGATGCGGGCATCCCGCCATAATTTTTTGGGAGATGCGGCAAATTTGGGTGAGGATTTTTATTAGTTTTTAACCATTTGAAAATTTTGTTATTATTTTGTAATTTTTATGTAGCTTTTTTGATAAACTTATGTTATACTACCTTTTGTTAAACCCAGCAACCCAGAATCCTAAAAGGAAGAAGGGAGTTTCCTATGTCCAGAAAGCTCTGCTGCATCTGCCTGGCCCTGTCCGTTTTTATCTCTACGGTATCCATCGCCTACGCAGACAGCACATCTATCACGCATCCCACTGCGGAGGATTACCGGCAGGCTGTAGCCTATTTGGAAACAGCCGGCCTGCAGACCGGCTTTGACTCCGCCCGGACCAGCACCCAACGGCTGTATTCCGCCGACCTGCCTGCAGGCGGTCAGGATGCATCCGTCACGCAGCTGCAATTCATGGCGCTGGATGAAATGGAAGCTGAGCTCCAGGCCCAGCAGGCCGCCCGGGAGCAGGTGGCTGACAACCTGGCCCTGCTGGCACAGTATGACGGCGTGATGCTCAATAGCGATACCACCGTTTACTCCGATGCCGGCGTGACCGCCAGCGACAATGTGATCGAGGGCGACAAGGTCGCAAAGCTCAAGGATATTGACGAATCCGGCAGCTGGTACTATGTGTCCTTCAGCGATTTTTCCGGCTATGTTTCTGCAGACGCCTGCACACCGGTGGATTACGCCGAATATGACGACACCGACGCCGTGCGTACCCAGGCGGAGATCGATGCCTTGGCCAAGACCTCCTATGCCGCCACCTTCGGCTCCGGCGTGGTGCCCGGCGGCAGCTCTCTGCGCAGTGCCATTGTGGATTACGCCTACTCTTTCCTGGGCACGCCCTATGTCTACGGCGGCGCCAGCCGCTCCGGCACAGATTGCTCGGGCCTGACCATGCAGCTGTTCGGCTACTACGGTATCTCCCTGAGACACGGCTGTGTATCCCAATACTACGCCAGCCAGCCTATCTCCCGTTCCGAGCTGCAGCCCGGCGACCTGGTGTTCTTCTATGAGGGCATCGGCCATGTGGGCATTTATATCGGCGGCGGCCAGTTTATCCATGCCAGCGACTACGGCGTGGTGGTGGCCTCCCTATACACCAGCTATTGGTCCGCCTGCTACTACGGTGCAGGCCGGATCTTGGCTAATTAAGGTACATACCGGTTCCGCGCTGAGGGCGTCCCGTTAGGGGGCGCCCTCTTTTTAGGCTGTATAAATGCATAATTATTCGTATATACAGAATATGCTTTGTGTATTCTGCTATGTTCTTTCGTTATTTACACCGTTTTCAACGGTCAGTTTTCACAAAACAGAAAAAATGCGTGAATTTTTATGCAAGAAAGTGTTGACATTTATGCAGAGAGGGCGTATAGTATGCATTGTCAAGGGGGGAACACCTCCGCAGCAAACTCTATCTATACACCACACAGTGGATCCTATAGAGCCATTTCAAAAAATAGAAAGGAAAAATGAAGATGAAAAAGTTTGTATCCCTGCTCCTGGCCCTGCTGATGATCGCGAGCCTGGTAGCCTGCGGCAAGAAAGCCGTTGATGACAAAAACTCCGACGATTCCCTCTCCGTTCTGGAAAATGTTGTAACCTGGAACAATGTGGAGCCCTACCGCGTTCTGGTGCAGAAGGGCGACCCTAAGGGGCTGCTGCCCGGCATCAACAAGGCCATCGCTGAGCTCACCGCCAACGACGGTGCCAAGATCAAGGAGATTGAGGAGAAAGTTGCTTCTCAGGATGCTTATACTCCCGACTCTGTGGGTACCGAGATCGCTGGCGCCGAGTCCAAGAGCGAGAGCAGCAAGCCCGTGCTGGTCGTTGGCACCAGCCCCGACTATCCTCCCTACGAGTTCTACTCTGATGCTGCTATGACCCAGTTCGCCGGCATCGATGTGGAAGTGGCCAAGTTCATCGCTGACTCCATGGGTATGGAGCTGCAGATGGAGGCTATGAACTTCGATAACCTGGTAACCTCCTTGGGCAATGGCGACTTCGACATGGTGCTGGCCGCCTGCGAGTATAGCGAGGAGCGTGCCCTGGCTTGCGACTTCTCCGACCCCTACTACACCGATCTGCCCCCTGTCATTCTGGTAAAGACTGCTAACCTGGACAAGTATAAGACCCTGGACGACATCAACAAGGCCGGAGTCATTATCGGTGCTCAGAAGAACACCACCAAGGCCAATGCCGCTGCGGATATGTTCCCCGAGGCTGCCAACGGCATGGTGCTGGAGTCACTGGTTCCCACCCTGATCACGGAGCTGAAGAACGGCACCATTGACCTGCTGGTGCTGGACGGCAATGTGGGCATGAGCTATATTAAGTAATCCCCCCTGCTGATAACTGCACGCGTGCAAGGCTCCAGCCTTGCACGCCTGTGCGCTGTACAGAACTTTTGAAAGGATGCTCCGTCTATGTCGTGGAATGATCTGTTTGTCAACATGGGCAACACCAATTTCTTTAATTTTTCGTTTTTACCTAAATACGCAGGAGCCTTTGTACGGGGCTTCGAGTATACCCTGCTGCTGGCGGTGGTATCCGTGCTGCTGGCGGTGATTCCCGCCCTGCTGCTGGCTCTGATGCGTCTAAGCAAAAATCGGTTTATCAAGGCAATCGCCGGGGCATACATTGCCCTGTTCCGCTCCACTCCCCTGCTGGTACAGCTGTCCATCATCTACTTCGGGTTGTTCCACTACATTCAGCTGCCCCGAACCCTACTGTTTGGCTTCATCGCCATTAACCGTTTCGTGCCGGGCGTGGTAGCCCTGGCGCTGAACAGCTCGGCCTATGTGGCTGAAATTTTTCGGGCGGGCATCCTGGCCGTGGACAAGGGGCAAACGGAGGCCGCCCGGTCCCTGGGCCTGTCCTCTTGGCAGAGCATGCGCTTGGTGGTGCTGCCCCAGGCCATCAAGAATGTGCTGCCCGCCCTGGCCAATGAGGTAGTGACCATGGTGAAGGAAAGCTCCATCTGCTCTGTTTTGGGCATGGCGGAGATTATGTACACCGCCCAGGCCGTGGCCGGAAACAGCTACATTACCCTCTCCCCCTATGTTCTGGCGGCAATCATCTATTTCTGCATCAACTACCCGGCCTCCAAGGCCATCGAAGCCATTGAAAGGAGGATGCGTCGTGGCGACAAGCAATAAGCTGATCTCCGTGCAGCACCTGGTGAAGGAGTACAACCATGGCACCGTGAAAGCGCTGAACGACTGTAACCTGGACATTGCGCAGGGGGAAGTGGTGGCCATCATCGGCCCCTCAGGGTCCGGCAAGTCCACCCTGCTGCGCTCCCTGAATCTGCTGGAGGAGCCCACCGGCGGCCAGATCTTTTTTGACGGTGTGAACCTGGCGGATAAGTCTGTGGACATCAACCTGCACCGGCAGAAGATGGGCATGGTGTTCCAGCATTTTAACCTCTTTCCCCACAAGACCGTGCTGCAGAACATCACCATGGCACCCCTGGCGCTGAAGAAAAAGTCCCCGGAGGAGGCGCAAAAGCAGGCTATGGAGCTGCTGGAGCGCATCGGCTTGGCGGACAAGGCAAACGAGTATCCCAATATGCTCTCCGGCGGCCAAAAGCAGCGGATCGCCATTGTGCGGGCCCTGGCTATGGACCCGGAGGTGATGCTCTTTGACGAGCCTACCAGCGCCCTGGACCCGGAGATGGTGGGCGAGGTGCTGGACCTGATGCGCAGCCTGGCCAAGGAAGGCATGACCATGGCGGTGGTGACCCACGAAATGGGCTTCGCCCGGGAGGTCGCCGACCGGGTGGTGTTCATGGCCGAGGGCAAAATCCTGGAGGAGGGCAGCCCCGCAGAGCTGTTCGACAGCCCCAAGGATCCCCGGCTGCAGGACTTCCTCAGCAAGGTGCTGTGATTTGATCATGAAAGATGCTCTCCTTTCAGGAGAGCATCTTTTTTCTTGCAGATTTTTTTCGATATTTGTAGACTTTGCCCCGATTTTTGTATATAATAAATAAGATTCTGCGTTTTGTTTAGGAGGAGGAGCCAATGGCCTCATTAAAAGAAGAAATTTCCCGGCGGCGGACATTCGCCATCATTTCTCACCCGGACGCCGGTAAAACTACATTGACGGAGAAATTCCTGCTCTACGGCGGGGCTATCGCCCAGGCCGGTGAGGTCAAGGGCAAGCGCGCCCGGGCCGCCACCTCCGACTGGATGGAGATCGAGAAGCAGCGCGGTATCTCTGTTACCTCGTCGGTGATGCAGTTCCGCCACGATGGCTTCTGCATCAATATCCTGGACACCCCCGGCCATCAGGACTTTTCCGAGGATACCTACCGCACCCTTATGGCCGCTGACAGCGCTGTGATGGTCATTGACGGGGCCAAGGGCGTGGAGCCCCAGACCCGGAAGCTCTTCAAGGTCTGTGCCCTGCGGCACATCCCCATTTTTACCTTTGTGAACAAGATGGACCGGGAGACCCGGGATCCACTGGAGCTGTGTGAGGAAGTGGAACGGGAACTGGGTATCGCCACCTACCCCGTGAACTGGCCCATCGGCTGCGGCAGAGAGTTTAAAGGGGTGTACGACCGAGAGAAAAAGCGCATCCTTCATTTCACCGACGCAGGTCACGCCCAAAAAGCCGCCGTCACCGAGGCGGAGCTGGATGATCCCGCCCTGCCAGAGCTTATTGGCGAGAAGCTCACGGGTATCCTCCGGGACGATGTGGAGCTGCTGGGCGCCGGGGCGGAGTTCGACCTGGAGGCCGTGCAGTGCGGCAAGCTATCCCCCGTGTTCTTCGGCTCGGCCCTGACGAACTTCGGCGTGGAGCCGTTTTTGGAGTCCTTTTTGCGCATGACCACGCCGCCCCTATCCCGGGAGAGTGACGAGGGCGTGGTAGACGCTTTCTCCCCGGCTTTTTCCGCCTTTGTGTTCAAGATTCAGGCCAACATGAACAAGGCCCATCGGGATAGACTGGCCTTTATGCGCATCTGCTCCGGGAAATTTCAGCGGGATGCGGAGTATTATCATGTGCAATCGGGCAAGAAGATGCGGCTGTCCCAGCCCCAGGCCATGATGGCCGCCGAGCGGGAGATCGTAGACGAGGCCTATGCCGGAGATATCATCGGCGTGTTCGACCCGGGTATCTTCTCCATCGGGGACACCATCACCGTGCCGGGGAAGAAGTTCCGCTATTCCGGTATCCCGTCCTTTGAGCCGGAGCTGTTCCGCTCCGTATCTCCCAAGGACACCATGAAGCGCAAGCAGTTCATCAAGGGTGTGCAGCAGATCGCCCAGGAGGGCGCCATCCAGATCTTCAAGTTCCCCGGCAGCGGCTATGAGGACATTGTAGTGGGCGTGGTGGGCTCCCTGCAGTTCGACGTGTTTGAATACCGTATGCGCAGCGAATACGGCGTGGAGCTGCGGATGGAGGGCCTGCCCTACAGCCACCTGATCCGCATCAAGAGCTATGAAGGGGACTACCAGGATATGACCCTGTGCACCGACTCCCGGGTGCTGCAGGACTTCAAGGACCGCTACTTTATCGCCTACTGCGGGGCGTGGTCCCTGGGTTTCCTTACCAAGCACAACCCCGGGCTGGTGCTGGACGATCAATTGAGCGTGTGAGAATTTGATAGAACTACCCCGGCAAATGCAATCATTTGTCGGGGTAGTTTGTTGGTGCGGCGGGGCGGGACGATGTGTGCATCGTCCCCTGCGGAGGATTGTGAGGTCAGGGCGTATCTATGATGTCGTAGATGTCATCCAGAGGGAGTTCGGATTTGTCAGCGAAGATCAGGCGGCAGTTTACCCGGTCAATGGCATGAAGGGGGCCGGTATGCTGCAAATACGCGCCGCCGGCCTTCCGGTCATCGGGACGGAAATAGGTGACAGTGACGGTGGGCTTTTCGGCCAGGCGGCACTCCAGTTGCCGTAAGATAGCGTCCAGATGGTGCCGCTCCTCCTCGCCGCGCTCTATGCGGCGGTCTGTGAGTCGGGCGGTTTCGCCGATGGCGTCCTCGTAGCCCGCCAGGGCCCGGAAGGAGGAAAACTGCGCCGCCCGATCCCGCATGGACATGGGCGGATGCTTTTCCGAGCGGTGGTGGGGCAGGTGCAGAATATCATCATATGCGCCCATATGGTCCTCCCTTCTCATGCCTTATGGCCGCCGATCTGCCGGTTTCTCTGGGCAGCAGTGGCCCCCTCTTCATAATTCATACCCTTCAAAATGGCATTTTTCCCGTACTTATTTTTAATATGCAGCACTGCCTGCTGCAGCTGCCTTTCTCGTTCCAGAGCCTCCTGCTCTGCCGCCTGCTGCTTTTCCCGTGCTTCGTAATCCGCAAACAGGTCCAGCTGCTCCGGCTGAGGGGCGGTGGGGACCAGCTCCTCCGCTATCACCTGCTCAGCCACCAGGTACATCCGCCGCACCGGCAGGCGTGGATCCACGATGCGGTCAAAGAGAGTCATGGCGGCGTCGATGATATAGCGAGAGGAGGCGGTGAGACAGGGCAGATGCTCCGTGCCGTGGGCGGGCTTGGGGATACTGCGGCCATAGGGATCGGTGGTCAGAGGGCCGGTATAGCCATCGGTGCGGCCCGCCCGGTCGTAGCCAACGGTGAGTACCAGCTGCCGGGCCACCACGCGCTTTTGCACCAGGTCCAGGGCCAAGGCGTCCGCCATCTCCCGGACTACCAAACGGGCCTTATCCGCCGGATACGGGCAGGAGAGCACCTGACCCGCGCCCATGGAGCTTTTCTCCGGGCGATAGCCCTTGATATCCGACAGAGTCACCGGCTCCCACCCCCAGGCGTGGTCGATGAGCAGCTCCGCATTCACACCGAAAAGGCGGTAGAGCAGGTCCTCGTCCGTCAGAGATCGCCGGGCCACATCCCCCAGGGTGTACATGCCGTTGGCCTCCAGCTTTTTGGCGTAGCCCTTGCCCACTCGCCAAAAATCCGTCAGGGGTCGGTGGGACCACAGCTTCTCCCGGAAGCTCCGCTCATCCAGCTCCGCAATCCGGGCGCCGTTTTTATCCGGTTTTATATGCTTGGCCCCCACATCCATAGCCACCTTACATAAAAAAAGGTTGGGCCCAACGCCCGCCGTGGCGGTGATGCCTGTTTCCTGCAAAACCGCAGCCATAAGCTTGCGGGCGAAGCCCCGGGCGTTCAGGCCGTACAGAGGCAGGTAATTGGTGGCGTCGATGAACACCTCGTCAATGGAGTACACATGGATGTCCTCCGGGGCCACATAGCGCAGGTAAATCTGATATATTTTGGTGGAAATTTCCATGTAATACGCCATGCGGGGCGGGGCCACGATATAATCCAGGGCCAAAGAGGGATCCGAACGGATAAGCCGGTCATCGTACTCCCGGACATACAGCCTGTGCTGCGGATAGGCCCGCTGGCGCTGTTCATTCACTGCGGCCACCTTCTGCACCACCTCAAACAGCCGAGCCCGGCCGGAGATACCGTAGCCCTTTAGGGACGGGGACACAGCCAGGCAGATGGTCTTTTCCGTCCGGGCGGCATCCGCCACCACCAGGTTGGTGTGCAGAGGGTCCAGCCCCCGGGCCACGCACTCCGCCGAGGCATAAAACGACTTTAAGTCGATGGCCACATATACTTTTTTTGCCACGGTCTCCCCTCCCCTCTTTGATCTTTTTCTCTATTGTACAGGATAGAACATCTGTTTGCAAGTGCAAAGTGCAAAAAAACGGCTCCCACCTGTTTGGTGAGAGCCGACAGGCCCTTAATAAGGATACCGGCTTCAGCTTTTTCCGTGGATAGCGGTCCCGCACTTAGGGCAGGTGATGATAATCTTACCCTTACCCCGGGGTACACGGCAGACAGTGCGGCAGTTTGGGCAGGTGAAATACTTATGCGCCTTGTCCGCGCTGCGGGCCCGACCATTCTTGATGGGGTTCACGACCTTGGCGAGAAACCAGGCATTCTCTCTGCGCCGCTTGGGCAGATTCCTGGAGAACATGCGAAACAGAATCCACACCATCAGAAGGAAAACCACCGTGGATAGAATTGTGTGGACCGTCTCGCTGCTGTATTTTACAAACAGGTTCACGGTGTTGAGCACCAGCAGCAGCACCAGCGACGCCCAGCCCAGCTGGTCGGAGCCGTTGCGCCCGTACATAAAGCGGGAAAGCGCGTTGCCCAGTTTTTGGAAGAAACTCATAGCGATGCCTCGATTCCTGCGGGGGATTTTTCACCTGAATTATTTTACAGGAAAAGGGCCGCCAGGTAAAGGGTGATTTTACAAAGTTTACAAATTTGTTACGAATTTTTTCGCCGGGGCGCTTTACTTTCACGAACTAAAATAGTAAAATGAGAGAGAATTATAAAGGAGGGCAAACGCCATGCTGCATCCTGCCAAATCAAAAATCGCCACCAAGCAAAAGAGCGACCTGCTGTATAAGGCCATTTTGATGCTGGAGACCGAGGAGGAGTGCTACAACTTCTTTCAGGATCTGTGCACCATTTCGGAGATGCGCTCCATGGAGCAGCGCTTTGAGGTGGCCAAGCTGCTCAACGAGGGCATGATCTACAACGACATTCTGGAGCGCACCGGGGCCTCCAGCGCTACCATCAGCCGGGTGAATCGGTCCCTGCTGGGCGGAGCCGGAGGCTACGAGAGCATCCTGGAGAAAATGAAGGAGAGCGGCGAGGAATGAACGCTTACCAGGGCCTGGCCGGGGCTTATGACTCCCTCACCGGGGATGTGGAGTACGAAAAGCGGGCGGATTACCTGGAAAAGTTCTTTACCCGCAGCCGCATCCCGGTACACACAGTGCTGGACCTGGCTTGCGGTACCGGCACCATGACCTGGCTGCTCACCGGCCGGGGCTATGAGATGATCGGTGCGGACGCCTCCGAGGAAATGCTGGCCGCTGCCATGATGAAAAGCGGCAGCGTACCGGGCATCGCCCCCATCTTCCTGCACCAGTCCATGCCCAAGCTGGATCTGTACGGCACTGTGGACGCGGCCATCTGCTGCCTGGACAGCCTCAACTACCTCACCTCCCCCGCCGACGTGCAGCGGACCTTTCAGCGGCTGCATCTGTTCATCGCCCCGGGCGGGGAGCTGATATTCGATGTGAATACTTTGGATAAGTTTCAAAGCCTGGACGGCCAGGTGTTTCTGGATGAGACGGAGGAGAGCTACTGCGTGTGGCGCACGGAGTTTCGGCGGAGCATCTGCACGTATTGGGTAGATCTGTTCCGCAAAGGAACGGACGGGCGCTACTGCCGGGATACCGAGCTGCACCGGCAGCGGTACTATGCCCCGGAGGAGCTGACGGGCTGGCTCCGGGAGGCCGGATTCGGGAACATCCGCGTGTACGGTGACTGCCGCCTGCGCCGGCCCAAGGACGGCGAGCAGCGGATATACTTCTGCTGCACGCGGGAGTAATTTTTTTGCGGGGCGGGGTAACCACGCCCCGCTGCACATTATATCAACAGTAAAGGAATTTTCATGCTATGAGCGATAGAATTGTCAGAGCCATCACCTCCGATGGCATGGTCCAGGCGGCGGCCATCAGCAGCCGCGATCTCACTGAGCGCGCCCGGCAGATCCACAAGACCCTGCCCGTGGCCACAGCGGCCCTGGGCCGCACTTTGGCCGGCTGCGCCATGATGGGCAACGCCTTAAAGGGCCAGGGCGCCAGCCTGACCTTGCAAATTAAGGGCACCGGCCCTCTGGGCACCATTTTGGCCGTGTCTGACCCAGCGGGCAACGTCCGGGGTTATGTGTCCAATCCCCAGGTAGACCTGCCTCTGCGACCCGACGGCAAACTGGACGTGGGCACGGCGGTGGGCGCCCAGGGCGGCACCATGACCGTTATCAAGGACCTGAACATGAAGGAGCCGTATGTGGGCACCGTGGACCTGCTGGGCGGCGAGATCGCCGAGGACATCGCCAGCTATTTTGTGGAGTCGGAGCAGATCCCCACAGCCTGCGGGCTGGGAGTGCTCATTGAGCGGGACCAGAGCGTCCGGGCCGCCGGAGGCTATCTCATCCAGCTGATGCCCGGGGCCGACGAGGACACCATCACCAGGGTGGAGGGCGGCGTCCTGGCGGCAGGGAATGTGTCCGCCATCCTGGACAAGGATCCGGATCCGGAGCATCTGCTGAAAACGGTTTTGTCCGACTTTGATGTGAAGATTTTGGAGTCCGATCCGGTGGAGTATAAGTGCTATTGCAGCCGCGAGCGGGTGGAGCGGGCCCTCATTTCCCTGGGCGCGGAGGAGCTGAAAAATATCCTCCGGGAGCAGGGCTCCTGCCAGATGACCTGCCAGTTCTGCGACGCAGTGTACAGATTTGACGGCCCCGAGCTGCAAAAGCTCATTGATACCATCGATTGATAAGGGTAGACACGCCTGTCAGCGCGCCTTTGCGGTGCTTTTTGTCCTTCTCACCTTGACGGGCGTCAGCCCGCCTGCGGCTCAAAAGCCAAAAATCTCTCGGAAATCCTTCGCTGACAGGTGCGAAGCAGTTTTGTCGCGCAGAAATGTGTCTAGACAAGGAAAGGTCCGCAGGGAATACTTGTCATATTTCCAAGGGAATTGACGCAGTATGGACGCATTTCTGCCCGTCAAAACCGTGTCTGCCCTTGTCAATTGATGGTAGTTTGGAGACAAAAAAATAATTGGCAAAATATGATTTTTGGTGTTGACAACTGGGCATATTTTCGGTATAATAAACCCTGTCGTTACGAGTGGAACGGCTAAACCGGGAGCATAGCTCAGCTGGTTAGAGCACCTGCCTTACAAGCAGGGGGTCACTGGTTCGAGTCCAGTTGTTCCCACCAAAAATAAGGCCAAGTAGTTCAGTTGGTTAGAACGCCAGCCTGTCACGCTGGAGGTCGTGGGTTCGAGCCCCATCTTGGTCGCCATATGCCTCTGTAGCTCAGTTGGTAGAGCAGCGGACTGAAAATCCGCGTGTCGTTGGTTCAACTCCGACCGGAGGCACCATTTGCGGGCGTAGCTCATCTGGTAGAGCGCGACCTTGCCAAGGTCGAGGTAGCGAGTTCGAGCCTCGTCGCCCGCTCCAAATACAGAGGGGACTTCGGTTCTCTCTGTCATTCGGTGACATAGCCAAGTGGTAAGGCAAGGGTCTGCAAAACCCTCATTCCCCGGTTCAAATCCGGGTGTCACCTCCAACGAAAGAACCATCCAAAAGGGATGGTTCTTTTTTATTGGCGGTGAAGGGGATCTTTCTCTTGCAATATGGCGAGCAAAAAGCACGGGGCATATTTCCCCGTGCTTTTTGGGATCTATAGAATCCAATCCTTGTATTTTTCAAAGCCGAACAGCAGGTTTTCCCTGGTGTGGCAATCGGAGGACAGGATTCGCTTTCTCCCCCTCCTGCACAGCTCCTCCACGATCCAGCCCGCCGGATACGGCTCTGTGCGGTATCCCCGGGAGATGGCCCCGGTGTTGATCTCGAAGACTACAGGTGCCAATGACAGGGCATCCAGCGCCCGGGACACCGCCCGGCGATAGCGGGGATGCTCCGTGGAAAAAAGTACATCTCCCTCATTGAACTTGGCAAGCAGATCAAAATGCCCTACCACCTGACAATGAGTCCGTTCGTAGACTCGGGAAACGGCAGCAAAGTAGTCCTCGGCAAAGGCATACCAATCTCCGCCGTAGTGTGCCTGCACTGCCTGCTCCTGGGCGCTCTGAGAGGCGTCTATGGGCAGATACACGCCGTCCCTATACAGATAGTGTACACTGCCGATCACGTAGTCATAGCCCGCCGTAGGGCTGGTAGAATAGAGGTCCTGCTCAATGCCCATGTAGATACGGATGCGGCCAGCGTACTCTTCCCGCAGGCGGCAAAGTTCCTCCTTATACGTCTCCGTCTGCGCCGGAGACATGCAATAGGCCTCGTCATAGGGGGCATATGAATGGCCGCTGAAGCCTATGGCCGGGCAACCCAGACGCAGCGCTTCCAGCACCAGCTCCTCCGGCCGGTCCTTACCGTCACAGAGGATGGTGTGGGTGTGAAAGTTGGAAAATTTTTCAGGCATGGTGATAGATCCGCTTGTCCAGGGCGAATATCCTACCGCTGAAGGTGCCCACAGGAGTCTCCTCCATGGCCTCGGTATAGATCTCCATACGGCTGTCGATCAGGTCCAGGTAACTCAAAAGCTCCGCCTCGATGCACATGGGCCGCACGGCCGCGCCGAACTCCGGCTCCCCGTGGTGGGATAGAATCATATGCTGCAGCAGCACAGACTTCTCCTCCGGAACACCCAGGGACGCCGCCACACGGCTCACTGCCTCCGCCCCCAGCACCAGGTGGCCGACGAGCTGGCCCTTCAGCGAATACTCCGCTACCAAGCCCAGGGCGGAGGTGACAAACTCCTCGCACTTGCAGAAGTCATGGAGCAGCGTACCCGCCAGCAGCAGGCTGCGGTCCACCGTCGGGTAGAGCCCGGCATAGAAGGCGGCAGCCTTCACCATGTAGGCCGTGTGCATGAGCAGGCCGCCCACAAAGCCGTGGTGCATGCTCTTAGCCGCCGGAATGAGCCGAAACTGCTTGCCGTAGATTTTCAGCATCTCCCGGCAGACAGCCCGGTAATCCTCATCCTGTATGGAATCCACCGTCTCCTGCAGCCAGGCCCAGGTCTCATCCATCTCGATAGGCGCCGTGGCCACCAAGTCGCTGATCTTATAGCCCTCGTTCTCCTCCGCCAGGCGGATGCGATACACCGTCAGCTGCGGGGCGCCGCGATACTCCGAGGCAAGGCCCGCCGCCCAGGCTACCTTGCCCACATCACCGGGGCCGATAGGCCCTGTGTAATCCCACACCTGTGCCGTAACGGCGCCGCTTCGGTCCGCCAGATTCAGCGTGAGGAAGGGTTTGCCCGCCGCTGTAGTACGCTGAGCGATGTTCTGCAGAATATAATAGCCTTCGAACCGGTCGCCGGTATTCATATCATGGATCAGCATTCTTTCTCTCTCCTTTTACATCCACATGGCAAAGGGACGCAGCACAGCACCCAGAATTTTTACATACCACTTGCGCTTTCGCCAGGCGGCCAGCGTCACCCGCCGGCTCTTTTCCAATATATCGTCCATATCCTCCTGCACCGCCGCCACTGCGCTGCCGGTAAACAGAGTGCCGCACTCAAAATGCAGCTGGAAGCTGCGGTAATCCATATTCACAGACCCCACAAAGCCCATTTCACCGTCTGCCACTACGGATTTGGCGTGGAGCAGGCCCAGGGTATAGGTATAAATCTTTACGCCATGCTGCAGCAGCTCCCCAAAATAGGATTGGGCCACCATATAGGCAAACTTATGATCCGGGATCCCCGGCAGCATCAGCCGCACATCTACGCCGCTGTCTGCAGCGATGCACAGGGTGCGGATCATCGGCTCATCAATGGCCAGATACGGCGTGGTGATCCACACATAGCGGCAGGCATTGGCAATGAGCTGCTGATAGGTATCCTCTATGGTGCTGACAGGGTTGTTATCCGGTCCATCCACCAGGGGCTGGCAAAAATCGCCGCCATGGCCCACCGCCTGAGGGCGATAGGAATCCCATGGGTCGCGCAGCTCGCCGTTCATACGCAGCCACAGGTGCATAAACTGCCGGGTCAAGCCCCAGGCTCCCTCCCCATCCAGGCGGATACCGCAATCCTTCCAGTAGCCGAAGCGAACAATTAGGTTGGCATATTCATCCGCCAGATTCGCACCGCCTGTGTAGGCAATGTCTCCATCGATGATAGCAATCTTGCGGTGGTCGCGATAGTTGAAGTACAGCCGATTCACATAGTGATGCACCGGGTTGAACATCTGCACCCAAACACCCTTTTTCCGCAGCGCATAAATATCCTCCGGAGGCATGGTCATCATGCTGCCGAAATCATCCAGAATCAGATTTACCTCCACCCCTGCGGCAGCGCGCTCGGTAAGAATCCGGCAGATGCGCTCCCAAATCTGCCCCTCGGATGCAATATAATACTCCAAAAAGATGAAGCGCTGGGCCTTTTCCATCTTGGCCAGCAAATCCTCCAAATACGCCTCACCCGTTGGAAAATATGTCATTTCTGTATTGGCAAACACCGGAAAATTCTGCCGCTGCAGATACTCCATCAGCTTGCCCCACCGGGGCCACCGCTCTGTCAGCACCGCCTGTGCCCGGGTACTGCTCTCCTGCACCGCCGGAGACTCCTTCGGCATAGCCATCGCCTTCAGTGCCAGCTTCTTTTTCACCTGATTGCCGTTCCACAGGAAATAAAGGATCAACCCCACCACCGGCACCAGCATAATAAGAATGATCCAGCCGGGCTTATAGGTACTGCTACCCGGACGCATATACAGATGCAGAACGCACAGCACACCCAGCATTTGCAAAACCGTGTAACCAATATACATTTTTTGCCGAAGTACCTGGACCAGCACTATCACCAAGGCAATCTGCAGCAAAAGCAGCAGTGCCACCAGAGCCAGGCGCAGAGCGGCCGATATTCTTCTCTCTGTTTTGCGCTGAATTCGTTTCATGGGGGAATAATCCTTTCTTAAAAAAGCCGGCAGGATTGCACGCAAGGACAATCCTGTCATAGGCTTTTACTCAAAATGCTTGGCGTGCAGCAGATCCTGCTGGATCTGCCACAGCTTTTGAGAGAGGTCTACATAGTACTTATGGGGATAGTCGAATCTCTTCACCTCATCCCAAAGGGTATCCACCTGCTGGCGGCAATACTCCCGGATCTGCTCCAGGGTCGGGCGCTCATACACACACTTTCCTCCCAGGAAAATGGGCACCTGCAGCTCCCGAGCCGTGAAGTTATACACGGTCTTGGCCTTCCAGGTGGCACTGGGATCGAACAACTCTATATCCTTCTCATCGTCCACCTGCTCGTTATACAGGGTTATATAGTCGGCAATAGCCTTGCCGGTATCCCGGCCGTAGAAGCGGTATACCTTCTTGAAGTGAGGGATTGTGATCTTTTCCACGTTCTCGCTGACCTTGATTTTGGGGATAATGGCCCCATTCTCGTCCTCCACGGCGGCCAGCTTATACACGCCGCCGAACACAGGCTCGCTCTTGGCGGTAATCATTCGCTCGCCCACACCAAACATATCGATCTGCGCTCCCTGGAGCAGCAAATCCTGGATGAGATACTCGTCCAAAGAATTGGAGACGGAAATTTTACAATCCGTCCAGCCGGCGTCATCCAGCATCTCTCTTGCCTTGCGGCTCAGGTAAGCCATATCGCCGGAATCCAGCCGGATGCCGCACTTGGTGATGCCCAAAGGCTTGAGAACCTCGTCAAAAGCACGGATGGCATTGGGCACGCCGGAGCGCAGGGTGTCATAGGTGTCCACCAGGAGAGTGGCATTGGTGGGATAGATCTCACAATAGGTCTTAAACGCATCATACTCCGTGTCGAACATCTGCACCCAGGCGTGGGCCATGGTGCCGCCGGCAGGCACACCAAACTGCTCGTCGGATATAGCGCAGGCGGTGCCGTGACAGCCGCCAATATAGGCCGCCCGGGCGCCCACAATGGCCGCATCTGCACCCTGGGCCCGGCGGGAGCCGAATTCCAGCACCGTGCGGCCCCTGGCGGCCCGGACGATACGGTTGGCCTTGGTGGCAATAAGGCTCTGGTGATTTACCGTGAGCAGCGTGAAGGTCTCGATGAGCTGAGCCTCGATGGCCGGGGCACGGACCGTGACCAGCGGCTCCCGGGGAAATACCGGCGTACCCTCGGGAATGGCATAAATGTCGCCGGTAAAGCGGAAATTCTCCAAATAGGTCAAAAACTCCTCGTCAAAGAGCTTCCGGCCGCGAAGATAGGCAATATCCTCCGGGCTGAAATGGAGGTTCTCGATATACTCGATGAGCTGCTCCAGCCCCGCGGCAATGGCAAAGCCGCCGCCATCCGGCACCCGGCGGAAAAATACATCAAAGTAGGTGATGCGATCCTTGTAGCCGTTTTTGAAATACCCGTTGCCCATGGTCAGCTCGTAAAAATCGCAGAGCATGGTCATGTTCAGCTTTTCCTGTGTTTTCATCCTCATACCTCAAAGCTCATTATGTATTGGGGTACCATCGATTAGCAAGAGCAGGCCCGGTTTTGACGGACAGAAAATCCAATGGCAGACACATTTGCACTCGTCAATCAATAGTATTCTATTTTATTATAGCCCTCTTTTCCGGTTTTGGCAACAGGAAAAGCCCAGTTTACCCGGTTTATCCGGCGCCGCAGGCCGCATCAGAACAGAAAAAAGGCCTGCTGCCTGCAAAATGCAGGCGGCAAGCCCTTTTTATACGGTTGTCTGCTCCTTAGGCCTTCTTGGCAATGTCACACAGAGCGGTAAAAGCCACGCTGTCATTGATAGCCATCTCGGAAAGCATCTTGCGGTTGATCTGGATGCCGGCCACCTTCAGGCCGTGCATAAAGGTGGAGTAGTTCATGCCGTTCTGCTTGCAGGCAGCAGAAATACGGGTAATCCACAGCTGACGGAAGTCACGCTTCTTCAGCCGGCGACCTACATAGGCGTAGGTCAGGGACTTCATGACCTGCTCATTGGCCATCTTGAAGTGCTTGGACTTGGCGCCCCAGTAACCCTTGGCCAGCTTCAGGGTCTTATTTCTTCTTTTACGCGCCATCATTGCGCCTTTAACTCTTGCCATTTGTACTTGCCTCCTATTCTAACGCTTCCGTCAATTATTTATAAGGAATCATCTTGCGGATGGTCGCCTCGTTGGTGCAATCGGCATAAGTGCCGGAGCGCAGGCGACGGCCACGCTTGGTGTCCTTCTTGGTCAGGATGTGGCTCTTGAAAGCGTGGGCTCTCTTGACCTTGCCGGACTTCGTCAGATTGAAGCGCTTCTTTGCGCCGCTATGGGTCTTCAGTTTAGGCATGATAAATACTCCTTCCGTATGTTCTCCGCCCGCGGCGGAAAAGTGAAATTACTTGCCTGCCTTGGGAGAGAGGAAAATAGACATATTTCGCCCCTCCATCTTGGCTGCCTTTTCCAATGTTGCTGTTTCGGCACACTGCTCGGCAAACTTATTCAGCAGATCCCGGCCGATGTCCGTATGGGCCATCTCACGGCCGCGGAAACGCACGGAAACCTTCACGCGGTTGCCGTCAGCCAGGAACTTCTGGGCGTTTTTCAGCTTGGTGTTGAAATCGCCCACATCAATGCCCGGGGACATCCGAATCTCCTTGATTTCCACCACATGCTGGTTCTTTCTGGCTTCCTTCTCCCGCTTGCTCTGCTCAAACTTGTACTTGCCGTAGTTCATCAGCTTGCACACAGGGGGCACAGCCTGCGGAGAGATTTTTACCAGATCCAAACCGCGCTCGTCTGCGATGTGCAGGGCCTCCTCTGCGGAAACAATGCCCATCTGTTCGCCGGTCTCACCGATGAGGCGGATCTCCTTATCGCGGATTTCCTCGTTCAATTCATGCTGCAGCTTGCTAATGGCCGAAACACCTCCATTCAAAAATAAAAACACGGATGCTGAAAGCACCCGCATAGCCTAAACCGCCCCTAAATCTGGAGCACATTTCGCTATTGACCTCTTTGCCTGTGGCGGGAGGTGAGGCGGACGCTTTCTGCCTTCTTTGTTTTTCCTATGGTATTGTATCACCCGGGCGCAGCAATGTCAATATTTTTTTTGAGATATTTTTGTATATTTTACCCGGCTCATGGCACACTAAGGGCGTACACAGTAAGGAAAAGGAGGTGCTCAGTATGGCTAAGAACAATCAGAACAAGAATCAGAATCAGAACCAAAATCAGAATCAGAGCAAAAACCAGAACCAGGAGCAGAGCAAGCAGGCCAAGGAATGCAACTGACGTAAGACGGGCTGATGTATGGGAGGACGCCGGCAAGAGCCGGCGTCCTTTTTCGTGGGAAAGGCGGATGCCCTTGGGGACGGAGTTAGGGATTGCGAAGCCAGTGACAGATTACAAGAAATGCGGTACACCCCCAGCGGCGGGGTGCTCTCACCCCGCCCGACGGGTAGGTATAGCGTCCGTCCCTGCGCATAACAAGGACTGCCTGCAGCCGGGCCGTCGGGGGCGCCAGCCCCTACGGCTGCGTTGATTGAAAGCCGGCGCGGCGGACAGAAAAATGCGGTGGGACCCGGGAGGTCCCGCCGCATAAAGGGGTGATTCTTCTATTTAGTGCTCTGCCCGGCCCAGGTACTCCTCCAATGTAATGCCGCGCTGATAAATCTCCTTGGCCACCTGGCAGCCTACATAGCGGTAGTGCCAGGGCTCATAGATGATCCCCGTGATGTCCGTGGTACCGGTGGGGTAGCGGAGAATAAAGCCGTAGCGCCAGCTGTTGGCTATGAGCCACTGCTGGGTGGGCATACTCTCCTGAGATTCATCCAGGTTCCAATTATCGGTGTCGATAATATCCACCGCCAGGCCCAGCTGATGCTCACTGGTGCCAGGCACGGCCACCTCCCGGGCGGCCAGCTCCTGAGCCTCCTCCTCGTCATAGCCCTGGCCCTTGAAAATATCCACCTGCCTATTAAAATTCTCCTGCTGCATAGCCTGGGTGCGGTAGGACGAGCAGATATACGGGGAATGCCCTGCCGCCCGGCAATCGTCCATCATTTTTTGCAGCTGGGGATAGCAGCGCTTGTCAACGCCACGGGCGTTGTCCAAAGGCTCAATGTCCACGGAAAAATCCTCCGGCAGAGGGTTCCAGGGATTTACCAGCACCAGGTTCCACACGCCGTCAGTCTGCTCGCCCTCGGTATAGCTCCCTTGGGACGGGTCAGGCGTGGGTTCCGGCTCCGGGTCAGGCGTGGGGGTCGGGTCGGGTGCCGGTGTGGGGTCCTCCACCGGTGGATTATCGGGCACCTCCGGCTCCTTTTTGTCGCCGCTGCGCAGCAGGAAAAACAGCACCACCCCCAGGGCGACCAGCACCGCCGCGATGCTTACCAGCCAGGCGGGTTTTCTATACCAAGGTCTTTTTTGCGTCCTTTTCATAGTTTCTGCCCTCCTCAAAGCCGCAGCGTTTCAGGATATACGCCGCATGCATGGAGCCGCTTCAGCTCCTCCGCCACAGCCTGCCGGTCCTCGTGGTAGGTCATGCCGAACCATCGGTCTGCGGATTGCAGCACGGATACCTTCAGCTTCCCCTCACCGATGAGCTTACCCACCAGGCTGGGCAGCATGCACTCGGCTTTGATATTATCCCCGGCCTCATAGCGGAGGAAATCGTAGAAAAACATCTCCAGCTCCCGGAAAAACGAAGGAGCAAAGCCCCAAAAATTCATGGACACCACTGCGTCCGCCGGAAGCACGCCCTCGGCCTCGTCGGCAATAGTTCCATCAGGCTCCAGGCGGATCTTCAGCGTCTCCTTGATACCCAGAAGCCGCCCGTCCTCCACCCGACAGACGCCCCGGGACACGGTGCCCCGTTCACTGACGGTATTTTTCAGCAGGTAGCCCACCATGGCGGCGTTCCCCTGCTCCGGCAGGCGCTGCAGCGCCTGGTAGATCTTGCGGTATGCGTCCACGCCATAATAGTCATCGGCATTGATCACACAGAATGGCTCATTTACATAGGGCCGGGCGCACAGCACCGCATGTCCTGTGCCAAAGGGCTTTTCCCGCTGCGCCGGCAGGTGATAAAACGCCGGCAGGCCCGTGAAATCCTGCACCGCATAGCACACCTCCACCACCGAGCCGTCCGCTGCGGTGCGCCGGGCCACATAGTCCCCGCAGATGCGCCGCATCATCTCTTCCATGCCGGGCTTGATGACGAACACAATCTTGGAAAAGCCCGCGCGAATGGCGTCATAAATGGAATACTCCATCAGAATCTCCCCGTTGGGACCCACGCCGTCCACCTGTTTATTGCCGCCGTAGCGGGAGCCGAGTCCGGCCGCCATGATGACAAGTGCCGCTTTCATTCGCACTTCCTCCTGCATTTCTTGGGATATTTTTTATCAGTATACCACTATATCGTGCGGATTACAAGCGCACCTTACAGATCCATTTCACCTACAAGGCTCATGACAGCCTGGCCACCGATGCGTACCCGGACTGCGCCGTCCTGCACCGTCAGGCGGCTCAGGATCCGGGAGGGACGCTCCATGTGCTCCCCCTGCAGGAACAGATTCTCCCGCTCCGGCTCCACCAGGCTCCGCTCATAGAGATAATAGGTCAGCGCGCCGTTGCTGGTTCCCGTGGCACACTCCTCGGGAATGTCATACAATGGGGCAAAATTGCTGCAATACACAGCCTCCTCCCCCAGGCAGAACATATGCACCCCCGTGACGTCGAACCGCCTGGACAGCTCTGTCACTGTCCGTTCGTCCTGCACGGCTCGCAGCAGTGCTTCGTGATCCCGAACGGGCATCATAATGTCGGCAAGGCCCGTGCTTACAATCTCCGGCGGCAAATCCGCCGGTCTGTCCTCCAGGGTCAAGCCATAGGCTCCATACAGCTCCTCCCAGCTTTCCTCCGGCAGGATACCCAGGGTTTTGGGCGGAGCCATGTCCATCCAGACCGTCTCCCCGCTGACCTCGATCTCCAGCGCACCCGCGCGGGTAAGTGCCTTGTGATTGCCGTCCTCGATCCGGCCCAACCTACGCAGCAGTGCAAATACCGCCACAGTGGCGTGGCCACACAGATCTACCTCCCCCGCCGGGGTGAAGTAACGCAGCCGGTTTCCCTCCTCCGTCTGCCACACAAAGGCAGTTTCCGAGTGCTTCAGCTCCGCTGCCACCTGCTGCATTACCGCCGGCTCCAGCACTTTATCCGCCAGCACCACTCCCGCCTGATTGCCGCCGAATATCCGGTCTGAAAAAGAATCCATAACATATACTTTCATAACGCTCCTCCTTTTTTTCCTATTATACATTTCCTCTTTTTGCTTCGCAATAGTCAATCTTGACGAACCGTTTTTCCTCTGCTATACTATTTTCAGGAAAAACAAATCGCGGTACGCCGCTAAATGGAAAGGAACCTCATCCAAAATGCAGCAACAGCATAGTCTACTCAAGCAATTTATCCGATTCTCCACGGCCACGGTGGCCTCCCTCATGGTTTTCTCCCTGTACTCTATTGTGGACGGCCTGTTCGTGGCCCGTGGCGTTGGTGAATACGCCATGAGCGCTGTGAACCTGGCCGTGCCGTTTATCAACCTGCTGTTCTCCATCGCTGTGATTTTTGCCGTGGGTACCTCCACCATCATTGCCTATCTCTTGGGGCAGGGGAATCCGCAGAGCGCTAACAGGCTCTTTTCGCAAAATTTGGTGACCCTCGCGGTAATCGGCGCGACCATCTCCATCCTGGTGATGGTGTTCACAGAGCCCTTTGCCCTACTACTGGGTGCCAACGCGGACACGCTGGAGTATACCATCCACTATCTTCAGGGGTTGGCGCCCTTTGCTGTGTGCTTCATGATCTCTTATAATCTGGAGGTATTGGTAAAGACCGACGGCCGGCCCCGGATGGCGCTGGTCACCGTGTGCGTAGGCTGTGTCACCAACTGTGTGCTGGATTACCTGGCTATTTTTCACTGGGGCATGGGCATTTGGGGCGCGGCGGCAGCTACCGGCGTAAGCCAACTGCTCACCTGCGTGATCTATATGACCCACTTTTTGGGCAAGCACACCACATTCCACCCGGTGCGCTTTCGCATGGATTGGAATATCTACCGCCGTCTGCTGCCCATCGGCATTTCCGATGGGCTGACAGAGCTGTGCAACGGCCTGATGATTTTCCTGTTCAACCACACGATCCTTCGCTGCATCGGCACCGATGGCCTGGTGGCCTATACCATCATTGCTTATTCCAACACCTTAGTTATAAACATCACCATGGGCATCAGCCAGGGTAGCCAGCCGCTCATTAGCTTTCAGAACGGACGGGGAGACGGTGAATCTATCGGCAAGCTCCTACGCTATGGGCTGCGCACCATGTGCGGCGTTGCCGCCGTTTGCTTCACAGCGCTGTTTTTAGCAGCACCGGCCCTGGTAGGTGCCTTCCTGCCAGATGCCAAACCGGAGATGCTGGACTTTGCAACAGATGCCTTCCGCCGCTATAGCCTATGTTATCTGCCCGTAGGCTTCAACATTTATATTGCCGGGTTCCTCACCGCCATGGAGCGTCCGCTGCCGGCCGTGACCATCTCCACCGGGCGGGGACTAATCCTGCAGAGCTGCGCCCTGCTCCTTTTGGCAGCTATTGTCGGCGGCAGCTCGATATGGTTCGCGCCGCTGATCTCAGAGCTGCTGTGCCTTGGAGTATCGATCTTCTTTCTTCTGCGGCTGCGGAAAACACACCGCACCCTGTCGCAGTGAGAATATCCAAGAGAAAGCTATCATTTGATTTGAAGCCACCCTGCAAGCTTTTGAAGTCTTGCTGGGTGGCTTTTCTTCAGCTACTTATTTAATTGAATTTGAAAACCAGTTCGACATCTCAGGCGACATCTGATAATAGGACAATGTCTCATCTGCCTTGATCCAGTTATACGATGGATAATATCCTATCACCAGGTTTAGGCCGTCTTTCGTAGTGATTTTGACTTCCCTATAATCATCTGCAACACGAGTATAAAGCCCGCCCCCGACATCTCCGCCGTCTTTATCCTCATACTTCCCAAGCTCATCCGCGTAAATCGCATTGTGATATTCGTCAAAACTATAAGCCGTCAGTTTTGCGATCTCGGTGTAAAACTTTGAGATCACAGCACTGTCTGTAATTGTTTCTCCGTTCGCTGCCCATGTGTTATCGGTTTTGATCGGAGTGATGCAAGCGATATCCTCCGCGCCGCTGATTCCATACACGGCAAAGGCAACCTGCATCGGCAATGATTCATTTGCCGCGATGAGGTAATTGCGGAACAAGGCATAGGAATATCTGTCACCATCTCGGAAAATCCCTACGGCCTTAAAGGGAGCCGCTGCATACGAAAGAAGTTCGACATTGGTTTCTTCGTCAGAAGCGATATAGTTGCTCCGCTCGGCTTCGGGTGCATCCTTTTGAAGGTATGCAATGTGGCTGCCAATAACACCCTCGGTGATCTCCTTTTCCAACCCGAACTTTTTGAGCGCATTCGGATCTTCAATGATCTCCCAATAAGCACCATCAAATTCGATGAGCATGACCGAGTCCACAATATCCTTTTGGCCACGGGAACCAAACAAATCCTTTGCAAACGGCAAGCCCACAGCAAACACAAGAACAAAACAGGCGACAATCGCTGCCAACTTGTGCCGGATATTTTGGGGCGTTTCTCCGCGATACTCCGTCGCTTCGTCTATATACCTACGGTCGATATTTCCAATGGTTTCCGAAATTCTTTCTCTTTTCATAGAGTCACTCCCTCCTTAATGAGATATTTTTTCAGCTTCTCCCTTGTGCGAGAAAGCCGAACCGATATGTTGTGGTTGCTTGTATAAAACAGCTTTGCAAGGTCATCGATAGAGTCAGAATGCCAGTATCGGCGCACAAACATTATTCTGTTTTTCTGATCTAGGGTTTCGAGGAAGGCATCGATCATTCGTGCAGTTTCCATGGCGCTAAATTCATATTCAACCGAAGCAACAGAAGGAAAGCAGTTTTCAAGTTCGTCCAAGGCCACATCATAGATACTGTTTCTTTTTGCTGCTGTATTGGCGTGATACCTCTTGATCGCAAGATTGCGGACAATTCTGCAAACATAGCTTAACAGCGGATTTGGATTTTGAGGCGGCACGGTATTCCAAGTGCCAAGATAAGCGTCATTCACACATTCTTCGGTATCCTGCTTATTATTGAGTATGTTAAACGCAACCTTTGTGCAAACAGAGCCGTATTTATTCGATAGTTCCACGATTGCCTGCTCCGAGCGCTCAAAGAACAATTCAATTATTTTCCTATCGTCCAAGCTGCTCACCGTCCTTTCTGCCTCAAACATATACTACGGTTTTGTCCGGGAATCTCTCATCTTCTTCAATATTATATCAAAAAGTTTCAAATTTTCCGAACTAAATTCAGACGGCGGCAAGGAGCTCGTGTCTCCTCGCCGCCGTTTGAAAATTGGCTACTTCCTTATTTACAAAAGAAAAGACACCCTATTGGGTGCCTTCTCTATGTTGGCGCTACCTATTTTCCGGGCGCGTCGGCCCGCCAAGCATCGCGGGCAAAAGCGCGCTTAACTGACCTGTCACGGGATGGTCACCCATCCCAAGCTATCTTCGCAAATCAAAGCTGCGCAAAAAGAAAAGACACCCTATTGGGTGCCTTCTCTGTGTTGGCGCTACCTATTTTTCCGGGCGCGTCGGCCCGCCAAGTATCGTGGGCAGAAGCGAACTTAACTGACCTGTCACGGGGTGGTCACCCATCCCAAGCTATCCTCGCAAATCAAAGCTGAGCAAAAAGAAAAGACACCCTATTGGGTGCCTTCTCTATGTTGGCGCTACCTATTTTTCCGGGCCGTCTCCAGCCAAGTATCGTGGGCAGAAGCGAGCTTAACTTCCGTGTTCGGGATGGGAACGGGTGGACCCTCGCCCTAATCAGCACCAACTATTGAAACCGTGATTCGCGGTAACAAACTGTAGTATATTCAATTTTCCGCTCTTTGTCAAGAAAGAAATGGTGACCCGTACCGGATTCGAACCGATGTTAAAGGCGTGAGAGGCCTCTGTCTTAACCACTTGACCAACGGGCCATGTCCGTCTCTCTATCTTCATCAGCTTTCGCTGCCTGAATTCTGGTACACCATCAGGGACTCGAACCCTGGACACCCTGATTAAGAGTCAGGTGCTCTACCATCTGAGCTAATGGTGCATATATTGCACTTACGCGCTCGATTGCACCTTCAAAACCGAACAATGTATCAAGGAATCAGGAAGGCCATTGCCTGCATAAATTGTAGGTCAAGCCCTCGGGCTATTAGTACCGGTCAGCTGCATACATTGCTGCACTTCCACCTCCGGCCTATCAACCAGATCGTCTTTCTGGGCCCTTACTCCATAAAGGATGAGAGATCTCATCTTAGGGGGAGTTTCACGCTTAGATGCTTTCAGCGTTTATCTCGTCCGTACATAGCTACCCAGCTATGCCCTTGGCAGGACAACTGGTGCACCAGAGGTACGTCCATCCCGGTCCTCTCGTACTAAGGACAGCTCCCTTCAAATCTCTTACGCCCGCAACAGATAGGGACCGAACTGTCTCACGACGTTCTGAACCCAGCTCG
>ERZ773224.223-NODE-223-length-81267-cov-10.512313_pt1 | contig 81267 bp, 110 predicted proteins | sample MGYA00580526_ERZ773224 | MGnify/ENA primary metagenome ERZ773224 (study PRJEB29015, sample SAMEA2737743) | human gut metagenome | biome: human gut; feature: human-associated habitat; material: faeces | place: China | collected 2012 ... | reverse complement strand
CTGATCCTGGGCGACAGCGGCATCGGCAAGAGTGAGCTGGCCATTGAGCTGGTCAAGCGCGGCCACCGTCTGGTGGCGGACGACGCGGTGGAGCTGCGCAAGGTCTCCAACCGCCAGATCATGGGCACGGCCCCGGAGAATATCCGCCATTTTATCGAGCTGCGCGGCATCGGCATCGTCAATGTGGCCCGTGTGTTTGGCGTGGGTGCGGTCAAGGAGAGCGAGAGCCTGGACCTTGTGGTCCAGCTGGAAGCATGGGACCCCACCAAGAACTATCAGCGCACCGGACTGGAGAGCGAATATTATGAGATCCTGGGCGTGAACATCCCCAGCACCAGCATCCCGGTCTCTCCGGGACGCAACCTGGCCGTTGTGCTGGAAACCGCCGCCATCAACAACCGCCAGAAGCGGATGGGCTATAATGCCGCCAAGGAGCTGCTGATCCGTCTGGGTCTGGACGGCACCGTTGAATGAAGATTACAGATAAAGGAATCCTGTTTTATGGAACGATTGAAACAACAGCTGCAGGCGGAGAAGATCCGCTTTGTCGAAAACGAATCCCTTGCTGCCCACTGCACCTTTAAAATTGGCGGCCCGGCGGATGTTTTTGCCCGGCCGGAGACAGAAGAGCAACTCTGCCGCGTGATCGCACTGTGCAAAGCGTGCGGTGTGAAATATTACCTGCTGGGCAACGGCAGCAACATCTTGTTTGAGGATGCGGGCTACCGGGGCGTGGTCGTGGATACCACGGCTCTGAAAATGGGAATCGGTTTTCTGGAAAACGTCAGCCATCCGGGTGCAGAGCCGGGGGCGGTCTACGATGCAGTCATCGCTGGCGCGGGCTTGAAGCTTTCTGCTCTGTGTAAGGCAGCGCTGGACAGCAGCCTGGCCGGCCTGGAATTTGCTTATGGCATCCCCGGCACAGTGGGCGGTGCAGTTTATATGAATGCCGGTGCCTACGGCGGAGAAATGAAAGACGTGCTGGTCTCTGTGACGTATCTGACCAGAGAAGGCGAGATCGTGACAGAGGATGCCGCAAACCTCGCCCTCTCCTACCGGCACAGCATCTTTGAGGAAAACGGCGGCTGCATCCTGAGCGCAAAGTTCCACCTGAAGCGTGGAGATTCGGCAGCCATCAAGGCCCGGATGGATGAGCTGATGCAGAAGCGCATCGATAAGCAGCCGCTGGATAAGCCCAGCGCCGGCAGCACCTTCAAGCGGCCGGTGGGAGCGTTTGCGGCTGCCCTCATCGACCAGTGCGGCCTGCGGGGCTATCGTCACGGCGGTGCTGCCGTCAGCGAGAAGCACTGCGGCTTTGTGGTGAATCTGGGCGGCGCGACCTGCGCCGATGTGCTGGCCCTCTGCGATGAGGTGCGGGCAGTCGTAAAGGAAAAGACTGGGTACGACCTGGAAAAGGAAATTCGAGTGGTCAAGGCATAAGAGGGAAAATGGTATGGATCTTCTGATCGTCAGCGGGCTTTCCGGTGCGGGAAAATCGGTTGCGATGAACGCACTGGAGGATATCGGCTTTTTTTGTATCGACAATGTTCCGGCAGAGCTTCTGCCCAGCATCACGGCGTTCTCCAAGGCGGGCGATAACCAGCTCAAGCGGGTAGCGCTCTCCATGGATGTGCGCGGCTGCCACACCAGCGAGCAGATCGAACAGGCGCTGCACCAGCTGGATGAGCAGGGCATCGAGTACGAGATCTTATTCATCGATGCCCCGGATGATGTGCTGATGCGCCGTTACAGTGAGACCCGCCGCCGCCATCCCATCAGCATTGCCGAGGGCATTTCCACCCGGGAAGCGCTGGCAAAGGAACGACAGATCCTGCAGCCCTTCCGGGAGCGGGCAGACTACACCATCAACACGGAGTTTCTCTCCACGGCCCAGAATAAGGAGCGCATTTGTAATTTGTTTGCGCCAGATGGCGGGGCAAAGGCAGCAATGCGGCTCACCGTGATGTCCTTCGGCTTCAAGTTCGGCATCCCAGAGGATGCGAACCTGGTGCTGGATGTCCGCTGCCTGCCCAACCCTTTCTATATCCCGGAGCTCAAACATAAAACGGGGCTGGATGAGGAAGTGGTAGATTTTGTCATGGGCCACCCGGAGGCAAAGGAACTGCTGCGCCGGTACGAAGGTTTTCTGGAGTATGCTCTGCCCCTCTATGTCAAGGAGGGAAAAAGCCAGCTGACCATTGCAGTGGGCTGCACGGGCGGCAAGCACCGCTCCATCACCTTTGCGCGGAAAATCGCGGAATATTGCAAACAACTGGGCTATCAGACCGGCATTCAGCACCGTGATGCGGCGCGCTGACCCGGCAGAGCCCGTGAGAACAGAAACGAGAGTGACATGAGTTTTGCATCCCAGGCACGGGAAGAGATCGCACAGCGCAGTTTGCAGCTGCAAAAGGATTGCTGTGTGCGGGCGGCAGCCTATGGCATCGCCTGCTTTGCCAAATATTTTGATGCACGGGGCCTTGTGCTGCAGACTGAGCAGGAGCTGACCGCCCGTGTGGCCGAACAGCTGTTTGCCCGCTGCGGCGTGCAGGGTACGGTGCTGGAAAAGCCCCGCCCCAGCGGTGTGGTGTATGAGTTTGGCATCCGGGAACCGGAGCAGGTGCGCCGGATGCACGAGCTGTTCGGCACCACGGGCAGCGAGACAAGTTTGCAGATCGACCCGGGGCTCATCCGGTGCCAGACCTGCGTGAGTGCCTATATCAGCACGGCGTTCCTGTGCGGCGGCACTGTGACGGACCCACAGAAGGAGTATAATCTGGAATTTCTGACCGGACGCACCAACCTTGCAAAGGATTTTGAGGCCCTGCTTGCTGAGCATGAATTTGCGCCCCACCGTACCCGCCGCAACGGCGTAAACCTGATTTACGTCAAAAGCAGCGCCAGCGTGGAGCGCATCCTTGCGTTTATGGGAGCGGCAGAAGCTTCAGCCCGGATGAATGCCCAGAAGGCAGTCAAGCAGCTGCGCAACCAGATCAACCGTCAGACCAATTGTGATACCGCAAATCTGGGCAAAACGGCCCGGGCCAATGCCCAGACCACCCGTGCAATCCGTTTTTTGCAGGAGCAGGGTGCGCTGGAAACACTGCCCGAGGTCTTGCAGCAGGCCGCGGCCATTCGAATGGAGAATCCGGACTTGTCCCTGACAGCTCTGTGTGGCTGCTTTGACCCGCCCGTGAGCAAATCGGGGCTTTCGCACCGGATGAAGAAGCTGGAAGCGCTGGCAGAGGATCTGCGCAGACGATTGGAAGAAAACGCGGAAAAGGAGGAAACGAAATGATCGAACCCAGTGAGGGCAACAAGCAGGGAAGAGACTTCGTCCACCTCCATATCCATACAGAATACAGTCTGCTGGACGGTGCCTGCCGCATTGACCAGCTGATGGATCGGGTGAAGGAGTGCGGCCAGACTGCCATTGCCTGCACCGACCACGGTGTGATGTACGGCTGTGTGCAGTTCTACAAGGCGGCCAAAAAGGCGGGCATCAAGCCAATCATCGGCTGTGAGGTCTATGTGGCCACCCGCACCCGCTTTGATAAGGTGAACAAGATCGATGGCAACAATCATCTGATCCTGCTGTGCAAGAATGAGGCAGGCTATAAAAACCTTGCCAAGCTGGTCTCTGCCGCCTTTATCGAGGGCTTCTACTCCAAGCCGCGTGTGGATAAGCAGCTGCTGGAGCAATACCACGAAGGCCTCATCTGCCTGTCTGCCTGTCTGGCGGGTGAGATCCCGCAGGCGATCCTGTCCGGCGATTACGAGCGCGCCAAGGCATCTGCCTTGTGGTATCGCGACCTCTTTGGTGAGGACAATTACTACATTGAATTGCAGGATCACGGGCTGGAAGAGGATAACATTGTGCTGCCCCAGCTCATCAAGCTGGCACGGGAGACCGGCATCCCCATGGCAGCCACCAACGACTCCCACTACCTGCGCAAGGAGGATGCCAAGATGCAGGCGATCCTGCTCTGCATCCAGACTGGAAAAACCATGCAGGATGCCGACCGTATGGAGTTCCAGACCGACGAATTCTACGTTAAAACAACGGATGAGATGTACGATCTGTTTGCCATGGTGCCGGAGGCCTGTGCCAACACACAGATCATTGCCGACCAGTGCAATTTTGATTTTGAATTTGGCAACACCAAAATTCCGTATTATAAGGCCCCCGGCGGCATGGACAACCAGGCGTTCTTTGAAAAGCTCTGCTGGGAGGGTCTGGAGCGCCGCTACGGTTCCAATGTGCCGCAGGCCAACAAAGACCGCCTGAACTACGAGATCAGTGTCATCAAGACGATGGGCTATACCAATTATTACCTCATCGTCTGGGATTACGTCAACTATGCCAAGAGCCAGGGGATCCCGGTGGGCCCGGGCCGTGGCTCCGGTGCGGGCAGTATCGCAGCATACAGCGTGGGCATCACTGACATTGACCCCATCCGCTATAACCTGATCTTTGAGCGCTTCCTGAACCCGGAACGTGTCAGTATGCCCGATTTCGACGTGGACTTCTGCTACGAGCGCCGCCAGGAAGTGATCGACTATGTCAACCGCAAGTACGGCGCTGACCATGTAGCTCAGATCGTTACCTTTGGCACCATGGCTGCCCGCAATGCGATTCGCGATGTGGGCCGTGTGATGGGAATGCCGTATCAGGAAGTGGATGTAGTGGCAAAGCAGGTCCCGGCGGAGCTCAAAATGACCATCAAACATGCGTTGGAGGTCTCACCGGAGCTCAGGCGGATGTATGAAACGGACCCGAAGGTGACGGAACTGCTCGACACTGCCATGAAGGTGGAGGGAATGCCCCGCCACGCTTCTACCCATGCAGCCGGTGTTGTGATTACCCCGGAACCAACGGATTATTATCTGCCCCTTGCCACCAACGATGGCCTGCCCGTGACCCAGTTTAACATGACGGAGATCGAGGAGCTGGGCCTGCTGAAGATGGACTTCCTCGGTCTGCGCACCCTGACGGTCATCCGGGATGCGGAGCTGGCCATCCAGAAAAAAGAACCGGATTTCTCCATCGCCAAACTGGATTATGACGACCCCGAGACCTACAAAATGCTCTCCCGGGGTGAGACCGAAGGTGTGTTCCAGCTTGAATCTTCGGGTATGAAGCAGGTGCTGGTGGGCCTGCAGCCGCAGAATTTGGAAGATGTCATCGCTCTGATCAGCCTGTACCGCCCCGGCCCGATGGATTCCATCCCGACCTACCTGCGCAACCGCCATGAACCGGACAAAATCAGCTATAAGACCCCGCAGCTGGCCCACATTCTGGATGTGACCAATGGCTGCATCGTCTATCAGGAACAGGTCATGCAGATCTTCCGGGAGCTGGCAGGCTTTTCGTTCGGGCAGGCAGATAATGTCCGCCGTGCCATGAGCAAGAAGAAACACGCTGTGATGGAGGCAGAGCGGGAACATTTTGTCCACGGCTGCACAGACCCCGGCAACGAGTGCCCGGGCTGTGTGGCAAACGGCATCTCGGAAAAGGTTGCAAACGAAATCTACGATGAGATGTCCAGCTTTGCATCCTACGCCTTCAACAAGAGTCATGCCGCCTGCTATGCCTATGTGGCATTCCAGACAGCCTACCTCAAGTGCCATTACCCCAGTGAGTTTATGGCTGCTCTGCTGACCAGTGTGCTGGACAACACCGGCAAGGTCATCGAGTATTCCGGCGAATGCGCCCGGCTGGGGATCAAGGTCCTGCCGCCGGATATCAATATCTCGGGCAGCGGCTTTACTGCAGAGGACAGCGGCCGGATCCGTTTTGGCCTGAATGCTGTGAAAAATGTCGGCACCCGGCTGATCGAGCACTCCGTAGAGGAGCGGCAGGAAAAGCCTTATACCAGCCTGTATGATTTCTGCAAGCGGATGCATGGCACCGAGCTGAACCGCCGCACTGTAGAAAGCCTCATCAAGGCCGGTGCCTTTGATAATCTCGGCTCCAACCGCCGCAGTCTGGTCGAAGCAACTGAGGGCGTGCTCAAGAGCATCGAGAGTGACAGCCGGAAGAATCTGGATGGTCAGATCGACCTCTTCTCGATGATGAGCGGCACGGACGATACGTCTGCCGCCGACAGCTATGAGATCAAGCCCTGCCCTGAGTATACCCACGCCGAGCTGCTCCAACAGGAGAAAGAGGTCAGCGGCCTGTACCTTTCCGGTCATCCGCTGGATGCCTACCGGGAGCAGTCGGCTCAGTTTGCCACCCACACCATCAAAGCTCTGACCGGTGAGGATGCCAATGTGCCGGACAATAGCCATGTCCGCATCGTCTGCACCATTGTCAAGAGCAAAATGGTGACGACCAAGACCAACAGCATGATGGCCTATACCAGCGTAGAGGATCTGACCGGCACCATGGAGGTCATCGTGTTCCCGCGTACACTGGAAACATTCCGGGACGTGCTGCACGATAACGCGGTCGTGGTCATTGAGGGCCGCCTGTCTATCCGGGAGGATGAACCTGCCCGCCTGGTTGCCGAGAGCATTTCGCCCATTGAGGGCTATAACCCCGCCAGGCCGCAGGCCAACCGCCCCAATCAGATGCGGGATGCAGCCCGGCGGCTCTACGTCCGGCTGCCCTCCCGCACCAGCCCGGAGTACGCCAAGGTGGTCAATTTGCTGGAGATTTTTGACGGTGATATGCCGGTGATCTTCTGTCTGGAGGACACAAAACAGAAGCTGGCGGCTCCACGCAGGCTGTATACGTCAGGTCATCCGCTTTTCTTTGAGGAACTGCAGCGCATCGTGGGTGAAAAAAATATTGCAACAAAATGACATGCGCAGGAACGATTCAAACCGGGTGCACGTGTGCCAAAAACAACACCAAGACGTACGCCTGTGAATTTTAATAAACTTTTAACGAAGTGCCAAAAAGGTATTGGATTCAAGCGGGAACTGTGTTATAATGTCTAAAGGCAAGTTATGATCTGAGCAAGGCGATGGAGCTGGTGCCCAAAGAGAGAGGGTAAGTGCTCCATAGGTAAATGACGAAACAATTGGAGGGAATCTTTCCATGGAAAAGCAAATCAAAACGATTGGTGTGCTGACCAGCGGCGGCGACGCTCCGGGTATGAATGCTGCAGTTCGCGCCGTTGTCCGTGCAGGCCTGCACAAGGGCTTCCGTATGATTGGCATTCAGCGCGGCTACAATGGCCTGCTGGACGGCGAGTGCTTTGAAATGAACCTGCGCAGCGTTTCCAATATCATCTCTGCCGGTGGCACCATCCTGTATACGGCCCGCTGCCTGGAGTTCAAGACCAAGGAGGGTCAGGACAAGGGCGCTGCAAAGTGCCGTGAGCTGGGCATTGACGCGCTGGTGGTCATCGGCGGTGACGGCTCCTACCGTGGTGCCCGTGAGCTGGCACACCGCGGCATTCCAATGATCGGTCTGCCCGGCACCATCGATAATGACATCGCCTGTACCGATTACACCATCGGCTACGATACTGCAATGAACACCGCCCTGGAAATGATCGACAAGCTGCGCGATACCACCCAGAGCCATGACCGCTGCAGCGTGGTCGAGGTCATGGGCCGCAATGCGGGTTACATCGCTCTGAACGTTGCCATTGCCTCCGGTGCCATGGCTGTGCTGCTGCCGGAGAAGGAATTCGATATGCAGCACGATATTCTGGATAAGATCACCGAGACGCAGCGCACCGGTAAGCGCCACTTCATTGTCATTGTTGCCGAGGGCATTGGCCACTCTCAGGAGATTGCCAACGAGATCCAGGCCCGCACCGGCATCGATACCCGTGCTACCATTCTGGGCCATGTCCAGCGCGGTGGCTCTCCCACTCTGCGTGACCGCGTGAATGCTTCCGCAATGGGCTATCACGCTGTCTGCCTGCTGGAGCAGGGTAAGTATAACCGCATCGTCGGTATGAAGGGTGAGCACCTTGTGGATTACCCCGTGGATGAGGCGCTTGAGATGACTAAGACGCTGGACCCCGTGCTCATTGATGTGTGCAACACGATTTCTATCTGAGAATTGGATGCAGATGAACGTTGATACGCTAAATTAAGCTCAACGAAGGCTTCAAAAGTGCAAAGAAAATGCCCTGAAATTGAGCGATTCGTACACTGATCATACATGAATCGACAGCCATTAAGGGATTTTTTGGATTTCTTTTTGTAGCCAGTCGGTACTGCGAGCTGTATAGACACGTTCGGTGAGGTCAGAAATATAGTGCCCGATTATGCGTTTCAAAGCGTACTCGTCAACTTCAGCTTTCTTTGCGGATGTAACAAAATGTACACGTCCGTCGTGTCCAGTATGTGCAGGATTTAAGTTGAGTTCTTTAACAGTGACAAGGAGTCTGGCCTCGAACGAAGCGTAGTTGGTGTGGGCATTTTTACCTTTAGACATATGATTAAATAAATATGGCGAATTGATTTTGAGGGCTTTTTCGTAACGGGCCTGAATAAGATCATAAATGCGGGAATGAATCGGAACTGTCCGGTTTGTTCCCGCTTTTGTTTTCTTACCACCAGTGAAGGTCCTATGCTCCAGATCTACGTTAGCAACCAGAAGGTCACATAGTTCGCCAGGCCGCCATCCGGAATAGCACTGAATCAGAATCATATCAACAATAGGACTCTTATCAAGACTATTCCACAGAATTTCGATTTCTTCATCTGAATATGGAATATGACTATTTGGCTTTCGGACATACCCGGAACCGATCGTAAATTGTCTGGCGGGATTTTTATCGATGATTCCGCAGGCAACGGCATAATCAAACAGGTTATTGTAAAGTGTTTTAATTGAATCCTTAGCATTATTTTCAGGGTGGCGCTCTTTACCGGCATACAGAATGACACCGTTTTCGATGCAGTTCCTCAAATCAGAAATCCTAATTTCACAAACACGCTTATTTTGGATGGAGGAGGAATAATCCCACGATGTGCGATACCGAGCGAGAGTGAAACGGCTGACCTTGCCTACGCGGGTTTCATACCACCTCTCATACAAGTCTTTAAGTGTTACAGAGTTGCCAAGATCAAACGGATTACGACGAAAATCCAGCAAAGCTTGATAGGCTTCGTTGTAGGTAGCAAAATAGGCTTGCGGTCTTAATGGCTTACAGATAGGACGGCCTTCTTCGTTCTTTCCAACGGTTACCATTACGCGAAAGGGTTTCCGTAAGTTACCATTCTTGATCTCTGTAATTTGGCCGAATCCGTTTGGTAAGCGTCTACGGCGATTATGTTTTCTGGTTTTGGGGGCAACGACAGTTTGGGAGGGTTCCGCACGAAGAGGATAACCGCAGTGAGGGCAGGAGATGGCTTTATCGCTGGCCTGAAGATTGCACTCCGGGCAGGTGATCAACATTATTATCGCATCCTTTCTTTTTTCTCAGTATAGCATGATGGATGTGCTATATTTCGTACATTGAACAGAATATTGCACAAAAAGCTCGGAAAACCGGGCTTTTTCTATTTGGAAAGCTATTCTAGGTTAAACGATATTCTGCTGGCTGTCAATGGTTCATACATGAAAAAATTAAAAGCATGACGCAGACTCCCGTTTCTTCCAGTAACATCCTTTTAGTACCAAGATGTGGAAATGAGCTTGGTAAAAAATCAAAAAGGAGTTAAACGAAATGGAACAGACTGTATTTGGAGCCGGAAGTGTCCCGGTACGAGTGGCCGCAAAAGTGTATGGAAGAGATCCATCGTGGGTAAGAGCAGGAATCATTGCGGGATGGCTCCCAATTGGTGAAGCTACGAGGAATGGGGAGAAGATAACTGATATTAAACAGATGGATTCAAAATACGGGAGAATAAGTTACTATATTTCGCCCAAGCTCCTATACGCACAGACCGGTTATGTATGGGAGGGAAAGTGATGCGACACGAGAAACCAGAACTTTCCGAGAAGAACCCGTATCATTTATCTCGGCATCGATACTACGAATTGAAACATTTTTGCTTCCAATACCCTGAGTGGAAAAAGAATATTGCACTGGCGAGCGGTTGGGAAGCGCATGGAGATGACATTGGCGGCATCGTAAGAGGAAACATCCCTTCTAACCCGACCGAACGCTGTGCCATTGTACGAGCATACTATTCGCAGCGCATTGAACTGATTGACAGTTGTATTGCCGAGTTAAAAGAGCCAGCGGTTGGATCATACCTATTGAAGGGTGTGACAGAAGGGTTCTCCTATAATAATCTTCGGGCCAGGGGCTGCCCTTGCGGATCGGAGATGTACTATAACCTCTATCGCAAGTTCTTCTGGATACTCAGCCGGGAGCGGGCATGACGCGAAAAATACAGGCTCCTTTATGGACGAAAGTTCACGAAAATTGATTATGTAAAGGAGATTTTATTATGTTGAAGGCAAAAAAGACCGCTATGTACATTGACGTGAAGGGTGTTGACGATATGACTGATCGTCGCGATCTTATGAAAGAGATCATCCGCAGAAACTGCGATGTTGATCTGCGAATCATCAATTCGCTGGTGAACAAGCTGGGAAGCTGTGGTGATAAGGATCATAAGAAATGCGAGTATCAGCTCAGGCTCGAAAACTATGACCTGCGCGGCATTGCACGAGACTTTGAGCTGCTGAAGAAAGCAGGAATCATCGAGCATGTAACCAAACCGACGAACTACATCGTTTACTAAAGGCGAGAGCCGTGGAGAAATCTGCGGCTCTTTCTTTTTATCTGGACGCGAAAAATTCAGCCGCCTTTATGAAAGGTGGTATGTTGATATGTTTAACTTGATTATCTGGATTTTGATCGTTGTGATTCTGGTCAGGCTGGCAAAGCTGATCGGAGCAAAGACAAACGAGGTGAAAAGCAGAACAAAGAAGAAACACTGATCAAAATGGAGCTTGTGGAAACACAGGCTCTTATTTTTTACGCAGACGCGAAAATTTCACCTTCTATTATGGAAAGAAATAAACAATTTTAGGAGGTATTTACTATGCTGGAGAATATTGTGAAGGGCTTTGAGGAAATGATGAACTCTATTATGGCCGCATTTAACGAGTCGTATAACGACAAGTATGCGGGCTGGAATGAGGGCGAAGAGCTCCTCATGCTGAACGATGTTCGGTGTGGTATCCGCTGATGGATTCTGACCGGAAAACGGGCGTATGGAAACATGCGCTCTTTTCTTTTTTCTATTTTAGAATAGCGTGTAACGAAGCAACGCGAAATTTTCCCTGTGCTTTATGGAAGGATGTCTTCCGAATATGAATAAAGGAGATTGAAATTATGAGCTACCGAGTAAAAACAAATTACGACAGAGGCTATGTGAACGCAATGGACAAGGTCCGCGTGTTTATCGAAAGCAATCAGAAAGTTATGTATGTGAATACAGACGAGTATAAGAATGCTAGGAATGCACGTTCGGCTTATGCCAATGCGATCGCGTTGCTTCGTGCGAACGGAATTGTGAGAGCAACTCGAAGCAGAAATGACCTGTTTCTGATTCGCAACGACATCTAAGGCGTAGAGAGCTTACGAGAAATCGTAGGCTCTTTTATTTTTTCATCACGCAGAAGACCGTTTTATCCACTACATTATTAAAAGGAGATTTTCAAAATGCTGTACATCTACTATGCTGTGTTATTCGTTGCCATCGTTCTGGGGCTGCTCTTCGGGATGGCGCTCTACCGCTGGTTCCATTACCGTGATATTTACGAAGTGGGCGAGCTGCTGATCGGCGAGGAAGATTCCCCGGACTGGCCCTACCTGAGCCTGAGCCTGGACGAGGAGGTGAAGAATTTTGAAGGCGACAAGTACATCATGCTGCGGGTGCACAAACTGGACCTGACGCGAGAAAAACACGGTGCTTAATGGAGGAAACTCTAATTACTTTGTAAAGGAGAAAATCAAAATGGAAAACTACGAAAACAAAGAATTGCTGAAGGAAGCGGCAAAGCAATCGCTGGAGAGTCTCAAGGACTTGAAACCGGGTACGGACGAGTACACGAACACGGCGAAGATGGCATTGCAGCTGTACGACATGCAGCTCAAGAGCGACGAGCAGGAGAGCAACCAGAACCTGAAAGAGGATGAGGAACGGCGGAAGGGCCAGGAGGTCATCAACGATCAGGAGAAGGCTGCGAAGGCACGGCGCATTGAGTGGGCAAAATTTGGCATCAGCTGCCTGACGTTTCTGGGAACGATTGGTACGACGGTATACTGGTCGATCTGCGAGGCTGGCGGTGTAGCGCCGCTTTCCAGAGCAATGAACGATGGTCTCCATGAGATCAAGAGAGGCTTTACGGACAGAAAGTAAAGGAGGAACCGAGAGGGTTCGTGGCGAAAGCTGCGGGCTCTCTTTATTTTTTATGAGATATCACGACATACCGCCAAAAGAGTGGACGAGCTACTACGGGAGCGTTTACCGATGCAATCACCCGGTGTATCGTGTCTGTACGCTCTACCGGGAACAGGGGAAAGGCCTGTGCGTGATCCAGCAGCGTTACAACGAGAAAACCAAGGCTACTTACTGGAGCGCCATTGACCCCTGGCTGACCGACAAGATCTATCTGCATGAAGGGTTCCGGCAGTATTTTGACAGTCACGCCAAGAAGAAAAACGCAAAGGGCGAATACCCGACTGTGACCGTACGGCAGATCATGTGGGCACTGCGCATGAAACCCCTCAAGAAAGAACGCTGGGAGACCGTGTTTGACCGGAGTTTGATCTAGGCGCGAAAAATTCTCCGTGCTTTATGGGACAAAGGCCCAAGAAAAGGAGAATGTAATATGAACGAATCTATTTTTAAGAAAATTTGGAATTATTCGATTACGGTTGGGCAGATGATCATGACAGCAATTGCAATGGCGATTGTAACCGTTATTGTATGGCTGTTGTGTCGGGCATTCCGGCCGTCGAAAGACTGATATTTGACGATAGACCGGTTGAACACAACTTGAGTTGGGCCGACCTGGAGAAGGGCTTATGCGAAAGCATGGGCTCTTTCTTTTCGACGCGAAAAATACAGCTTCTATTATGGAGGTAAGAGGGCTTACATTGAAAGGAGAAATTACTATGATGAAAGCTATTAAGAACTTTATGAACAAACCTATTACTTATGGGGCTTATTTCAAATACTGCGCCGCATGTGCAAGCATCAGCTTGGCACTGTGCGGATGGGCGTATTATCAGATGAGCAAACTGAACAACTGGGTTGATACAAAAGACGAAGAGAGCAATCTGGAAGAGGACGAAATCTGAAAGATCACGCCCTCTTATCTTTTTTCAGACGCGAAAAATTCATGTTCCCTTATGGAAGAGATAGCTCAAATGGTAGAGCGCCACTTCATTGTGGAGGTGTGGACTCGATCTCCACTCTCTTTTTTCATTTTTATTTTTGGAGGTTGAACGATTATGGAGGACATTATGCTGATCCGGTCGAGTTTTCTGCGCCGCATCATCTCGCAGGTCATCAATAAGATACTGAAAAAACAGTTACCCGGTACAGAGGTACAGCTGGGCGAGGTTCAGGCGAACTGGAGCGAAAAAGAGCAGAAGTTGAAGATTCATCCTGTAGTGGATGCAGCGATGACCAAGCCGCAGTTGATGGATCTTCTCAAGAAAGCTGATGTGATCTGACGCGAAATTTTCATGGTGCTTTATGAGATGGTTAGTCTCAGAATTATATTTTGGAGGTACGAAATTATGAAGACATTGGTGAAAGTTGCTTTGGGCGCAGTGGCGTTTTATGGCATTACCGAATTGTTCTGCGTTGACTCCGTTGCTATCATGTGGAGACAACTTATGATGCGCAATGAAGATTTGGCGGCAGATGCGCTCGATAACGCTATGAAGGACCAGAGCCCGGATTGGGAACGGAAGCTGTATGAATTCCTGAGAACGAATCAGGCTGAAAAGTATTTGAAACGCTAACCAAATCGAGAGCTTACGAGAAATCGTTGGCTCTTTTATTTTTCAAAATGGAGGTTGAACATTATGAGTGCTGTAAAGAAATCTGTATGGATGCGCCTTGGTGTGCGTATGGAATTAACCGAGGAGGAACTGCGGCTTATACAAGAAAGTAACGACGGAACAGTTATTATGATGAACAAGCTTAAAAATGGTGAATTCACCATAAATGGTGACAGCTACATCCCCGAGGAAGAAGGCGATGATAACTGCTGGCCGATTCCGGAAGAGATAAACTTCTGCTTTTGAAATTTGGAGGTCGGACAATGAAACTGACGAAAACATGCGCGAAATTCCTGCGCAAACACGGCGGAACCATTCTGGCAGTGGCGGCATCTGTAGGCGTGGTAGCAACGGCCATCGAGACCGGGCGGGCGACTACGAAGGCGCAGCATATACTTGAAGTTGACAAGGAGCTGACAAAATTCAACGAAGACGAGTTCGGCGTGACAGAAGGGCCTCCGACAAAGAAACAAATTGTTCTGATGTGCTGGAAAGCATACGTTCCGGCTGTGATTCTTGGCGGCGGTACCATTGCCTGCATCCTGGGCTCCAACGCGCTGAATAAAAAACAGATTGCGAGCCTGACCGCGGCATATATGGCGCTGGGAAAGACGTATCAGACCTACCGGGCGCAGGTGCGGCGAACCATTGGTGATCAACAGGAAAATGAGATCTTCGAGACAGCCAAATCCAGAGAGATGGCGGAAAAAGATCAGACAGTCAAGAATGCCGCAACCGAAAAGCTGCTCTGCTATGACCCTATCGGAAAAAGATATTTTCATGCAACGGAAGCTGAGCTTCTGACGGCGTTCTACGAAGCAAACCGTGACTTCAATGCCAATGGCTATATTGCGCTGAACGACGTATACGGATACCTTAATCTCGACTTTATTCCAGAACTGCATGGTCGGGGTTGGAGCATCGACTACATGAGCGAAATGTGGGACAATTGTTGGATCGATTTCAGCTACGCAAAGCAACAAACAGATGACGGTCTGGAAGTATATTATGTCACTGCCTTTGAAGAGCCGATCGAGGATTATTTGAATTTTGATCCTTACGAAGGGTTAGTGGATAGCGTTACAAAAAGCACAATCGAAAAACTGAAAAATGATTTACCGTTCTGAGAGCAAAGGAGACTGATATTTTATGAAGAAGATCAATTGGTGGAAAGTTGCATCCGTGGCCATGATGGCTGCAAGCGCGATCCTGAGCTTTGGACATGACCTGATCGAGGAGCAGCGCAGCGAAGAGGAAATGCAGGACATGGTGCGGGAGGAAGTTCAGCGCCAGCTTGCGGAAAAGAACCTGTAAACGCGAAAAATACAGTCTCCCTTATGGAAGAAATATCCAAACTGACAAACAAAGGAGATTGATATTTATGTACGATCACGACTATTATGCAAAGATGGACAAGGCAATGGTACGCGTACTGAAGGCAGTTGCACGTTCAGTGGGATACGGCTTTACAGGGCTGTATCACTATCTGAAGAAGCAGCCGACCAGACTGTACGAGTATATCCGTTACCAGATCCAACTGGAGCGCGATGATCAGCGTGAAACAGAAATTCGCTTCGAGAATTTGAAGCAGCACGGACATATCTGAAAGGCGAGAGCTTACGAGAAATCGTAGGCTCTTTCTTTTTATAAATTTTTGGAGGTACGAAGATGAACCTGAAAACATTTGCAAAGGCAGTGCGCAGGAGCGCAGGCAAGAACGCATCCAAGATCCTGGGTGGACTGGCAATCACGGGAAGCATCACGGCGGTCTATTTCGCTGTGACCGCGACCCCCAAGGCTATGATCCTGCTGGACGAGAAAAAGCAGGAGCTGGGCGTGGAAAAGCTGGACGTGAAGACCATTGTCAAGACGGCAGGCCCGGTGTATGTGCCGACTGCGCTGAGCATGGTGCTGTCTGCGGGCTGCGTCATTGGTGCAGTTCATGTGGATGAGCGGCGGAATGCTGCACTGGCTGCGGCGTGCACCCTTTCTGAGAGCGCGCTCAAGACCTATCAGGACAAGGTGCTGGAGGCCATCGGCCCCGAGAAGGAACAGGAGATCCGGGAGACCATTGCACTGGAAAAGATGGCCAAGTGCCCCGAACCGGCAACCATCCAGCCTGCCAAGAACCTTGCCGCGACCGATGTTTCCTACGACCAGCGGGTGAAGTGCTGGGAAAGCCTGACCAACACCTACTTCTGGACGACCAAGGCCATGATCGAAAAGGCCGTCAATGGGGTCAACAAACAGCTGCTCAGTGACTTCCGGGTGAGCGAGAATGATCTGTTCGACTATCTGGGCATCGACCACTGCGTCAACGGTGACCTGCTGGGCTGGGACACGGATTCGGGGCTTAACGTTGATATTTTCTATGCGTCCCGGCTGGACGAGGACGGAATGCCCTGCCTGACGCTGGAGTATCACACGCCTCCGAAGTGGCTGGGCGGCTATTGATATTTGACCCGGCGCGAAAAATTCAGCTTCCTTTATGGAGGTAATACTCCGACATTATAAACTTATATTTAAGAAAGAGGTAACAAAAATGGACGAAATGACGAACATGAACGAAACTACTATGGAGAACGAGACTTCTGTTGAGGTCGTTCCGGAGGAGAATGTTCAGATGATCGATAACGAGGAAACTTCGAGCAACGGCTCGGGCGTTGGTCTCGCTGTTGGTGCTGTGGGTCTGGTTGCAGCCGTGGGATACGGACTGTACCGGAAGCACAAGGCCAAGAAGCAGAACAAGGACGAGGAGAAGCCGAAGACCAAGAAGAAGATCGTCTGGCAGAAGCCCTGGAAGATCGAAGAGGCCGATTCTGCACAGGTGGACGTTCCTGACGAGGACGTTGAGGAAACTTCTGAAGAGAAGTAATGTTAGGTAAGGCGAGAGCCGTGGAGAAATCTGCGGCTCTTACTTTTTTTGTTTTTGAAAGGATGACAATATGGCACAAGTAAACATGCCGAAGAGCAGCATCGGACAGCAGCCTGCCGCAGAGCCCCAGAAGAAGTTCCAGAAGGTCGTCAAGGGAAAAGTGACCCTCAAGGAGCAGAACGATATCCAGAAGATCGCCAACGAGTTCCTGGCCGAGGACCTCAAGACCGTGAAGAACCGCATCGTGGTGGACTATCTGCTGCCCATGCTGAAGAACGGTCTGTGGAGCATTTTCAACTCGGCGGTCAGCATTGCGCTGTTTGGCGAGGACCGTTCCCGCGGCTCTTCGAGCAACTACTCCGGCTCCCGCACCCAGCGGAACAGCTACGACACCTACTATCAGGGCGGCTCCGGCAACCGGCAGGGAAATCCGAATCGGGCCGTAGGACGCAGCTTGCAGAACCTGGACTTTGAGTTCCGCGCGGATGCAGACGACACGCTTTCCCAGATGTATGATGCGATTCGCCAGTATGGTCAGGTCTCTGTGGGCGACCTGTGGGATCTGATGGGCGTTTCCAACGAGAGCACCGATTACAATTACGGCTGGTACAACCTTGACGGGGCGTTCATCAAGGGCATCCCGGGCGGATATCGCCTGATGCTGCCTCGCCCTGTACCGCTGCGCTGAACAATAAGAAAGGATTGATATTTATGAAGTTCCTGAAAAAGATCGACAAAACCGAAATCGTGGAAAAGATGACCCGTGCTGCATCCAAGTGCGGCTACAAGCTGAAGAAGGCAAGCCCCACCATTATGATCGTTGGCGCTGCCATTGGTGGTGTGACCGCTACTGTGCTGGCCTGCAAGGCAACCATCAAAGCGCAGGATATTCTGACCGAGCACAATGCTCAGGTGGAGAGCATCCACACGACCATGAAGCAGATCGAGAGCGGTGAGATCCAGCTGAGCGATGGCGAGACCTACACCGAGAAGGATTACAAGAGCGATATTACGACCACCTACGTCCAGACCGGCCTGAAGCTGGCAAAAGTGTATGCGCCTGCGGTCACCCTGGGTGCGGTATCTCTGGGCTGCATGTTCGGTTCCCACCACATCATGTCCAAGCGCAACGCGAGCCTGACTGCGGCTTATATTGCTCTGGACAAGGCCTTTGAGGAGTACAAGAGCCGTGTATCCGACCGCTTTGGCAGCCGTGTACAGGAGGAGCTGGAGCACAACATCAAGGCTGTGGAGCTTGAGAGCAAGAGCACCAACGAGCAGGGCGTGGAGGAGACCATCAAGGAGTACAAGGACATCGCCATGCAGCACACCAGCCCCTATACCTGCATCTTTGATGAGACTGTGGACACCTGGCAGCCCGACAATATGCTGAACCGCAACTACCTGTTCCTGATGGAGCAGGCGGCAAACAAGCGTCTGCGCACCCAGGGGCACCTGTTCCTGAATGACGTTCTGGCATCTCTGGGCACCCACGGTGGTGTGACCCTGAAGACCCCGGAAGGCCAGATCGTGGGCTGGATCTATGACCCGAACGACCCGACCCGACAGAACCACGTGGATTTTGGTGTTACCAACTATGTCAAGGGCGACGAGGCACTGAACAGCTTTATCAACGGCGGGGAGCGCTCGGTGATGCTGCGGTTCAACTGTGACGGGCCCATCATCGACAAGATCTGAGACTGATATTTTGGAGGAATACGCTATGACCAGATTCGCTAAGAGACTGTCTTACCTGTTTGCTGCCATGGCCGGAGTCTGTTTCGTCTCTGGTCTGGCGGTTCTTTCTGAGTGAGGTGGAACGATGGAAACTTTGGAAAGCACTTTCCTGTTTCTGGACTATCTGACCGATACCAAACGCAAGCGCCACATGGTGGGAGGCATTCTGATGAGTGTCTCCCTTTTCTTTGGCGGACTGGCGTTTACCATGATGACGATCAAAGGAGACATCGACAATGAACAAGACCGTGCGTGATATTCTGCTCTTTGCAGCAGGCTTTGGGGCAGGTGCCCTTGTGATGCACACCGTTTTCGAGAAGAAATACGAGACCTATTACGGCAAACAGTACGAGGCCGAGCGTGAGAATCTGCGGCAGAAGGAAGCCGATATGGACAAGACCATCGAAGAAAGGGCGACCCAGAAGAGCTTTGAACAGCTGGCCGGGAAGTACCGTACCGAATCTGACCCGGAAGATGTGGTGGCACATGAGGCCATTGAAGTCATTGAGCCGGATCAGTTTGGTGAACTGGACGACTACGAGACTTCCTTCCTGACCTATTACGCGGACGGAAAGCTGGTGTTCGATACGGAGGATCAGCCCGTGGACGAAGATGATATTCCGAAGATCATCGGCAACGAGGCGCTGGACCGCATTGGTGAGTTCGCAACGAGCACTGTTCATGTCCGCAACCACAACTACCACAAGGACTACGAGATTCTCCGGGTTCGGGAGAACTGGCCCGGCAACCACGACGATGAGGAGGATGAATGAACTTTATGAGGGAGACGGAGCAGTATTATGACTGGCTCTACAAGATCGTCTGCGGCGAATGGGAACCCCGGAACCTCAGCTTTCACCGCTTGCTGATGTATCTTTTTAACCGGGATTATATTCCGGCGTGCGAAATGGATGTCTGCCGGGCAACGGACGGCATCAACCTGCGGTACCGCTTTGCATCGGAGAATAATATTCCGTACGGAAAGATCGATGCGGTATTTCAGGGCGTACCCTGCTCTATGCTGGAGATGATGGTGGCGCTGGCGATTCGCATCGAGGAGCACATCATGGAAGACCGCAGCATGGGCAACCGTGTGGGGCAGTGGTTCTGGAGCATGGTAGTGAGCCTGGGTCTGGCTGCCATGGACGACACCCGTTTCAGCGAAGAGCGCGCGGAGCCGATCCTGGCCCGGTTTATGGATCGGGGCTATCAGCCGAACGGGGCTGGCGGTCTCTTTACGATTACCCATACGTCCATCGACATGCGTACCATTGATATTTGGTACCAGTTGATGAACTGGTTGAATGAGAATGAGTTTTGATGACGTATGAATCAAAAATCTGCATCCCTATGGAAGGATTTGTTGAGAAGATACTCGACGATTCCCATGTGATGCTGCGAATCACGGCGTGTCGAGACGAGAATAACATTGGTCGGCTGATTCTGGCTGACCCGAATTACTGGAGGAAAATTGACAATGGAACTGACTGATATTTTGATCGACCTGAGCAACAGCAAGGCTGCACTGGAAGTGGCCAACCACACCATCCGCCGCATGAAGGGCAAGTGCATCCGGAAGAACATTCTCATCGCTGGTCTGCTGTGGTTCGGCTTTGTCTCCTGCAAGATGGTGAACGAAGCAGAAAAACAGCGCAAGGAAGCCAATGAGCGTGCCCGCGAGGCAGAGGCAACGCTGGCCCAGATGACCCTCCAGCAAGAGAAAACCGTATAAAAACCTCGGAGAAAGGAGGAAGTCAGTTACAAATGATTGATTTCCTGATGATTGCAACGCGGACGGGAAAACGCGGGACAATCGAAATTTATCCCAAATTCATCATCAAGAAGTCGAAAGACCTGATGATCCGGGGTTCTGATTTTTACGCGGTCTGGATGGAAGAGCGGGGCCTTTGGAGCACGGACGAACAGGATGCGCTCCAGATGATCGACCGTGCGCTGGATATTTACGCGGAGGAACACAAGCAGGTCTTCAATGACAGCTACCATGTTCTGCACATGTGGGACGCGGAGAGCGGGATGATCGACAACTGGCACAAATACTGTCAGCGTCAGATGCGGGACAACTACCACACCCTTGACGATACATTGATATTTGCGAACACCCCGGTCAAAAAGGAAAGCTATGCGTCGAAGCGGCTGCCGTATCTTCTGGAGGAGGGGAACATCAGCGCCTACGACGAGCTGATGACTACCTTATATTCTCCCGAGGAGCGAAAGAAGATCGAATGGGCGGTTGGCGCGATCGTGAACGGCGATTCCCGCAAGATCCAGAAGTTCCTCGTGCTCTATGGTCCACCCGGAAGCGGTAAATCGACCGTGTTGAACATCGTCCAGAAACTTTTCGACGGGTACTGGTCGGTGTTCGACTCCAAAGTGCTGGGGTCATCGTCCAATGCGTTTGCGCTGGAGGCGTTCAAATCGAACCCGCTGATCGCGATCCAGCACGACGGTGACCTTTCCCGTATCGAGGACAACACCCGACTGAACTCGCTGGTATCACACGAGACCATGCTGGTGAACGAGAAGTTCCGCAGCCAGTATTCCAGCCAGTTCAAGTGCTTCATGTTTCTGGGCACCAACAAGCCCGTTAAGATCACGGATGCAAAATCGGGCCTGATCCGACGACTGATCGATGTGGAACCTACCGGCGAAAAGATCCCTGCAAAAAAGTACCGTGACCTTGTAGCGAAGGTGGACTTTGAGCTGGGTGGCATCGCATGGCACTGCAAGGAGGTATATGAGCAGAACAAACATCTCTACGATGATTATATTCCGACCCGTATGCTGGGTGCATCGAACGACTTTTACAACTTCATGCTGGATTCCTTTTATATTTTCAAGAAGGAGGACGGTGTATCCCTGAAGCGGGCCTGGGCGATGTACAACACCTACAATGACGAGGCAAAGGTAGCGTACCCATACTCGCGCCGTGCGTTCCGGGAAGAGCTGATGAACTACTTCGAGGAGTACAAGGAACGCGCGGAGACCGTGAATGGCGAGCGGGTGCGGAGCTACTACAGCGGCTTCAAAACGGAGAAATTCAAAGAGTTCCTTGACGAACCTGTGAAGGCAGAAGAACCCACTGCCGAGCCGGAAACGTCATGGATCGAGTTCAAGGAGCAGCATTCTCTCTTCAATGATATTTGCAAGGACTGCCCTGCACAGTATGCGACAGACGATGGCATTCCGATGCGAAAATGGGAGAATGTCAAGTCAAAATTGGCCGAATTGGATGCTTCGAGACTGCACTACGTGAAAGTTCCGGAGAATCACATTGTCATCGACTTTGATATTCCCGGGCCGGATGGAAAAAAGAGCTTCGAGCGCAACCTGGAAGCTGCCTCCAAATGGCCCCAAACCTATGCGGAGCTGAGCAAATCTGGTGCGGGAATCCACCTGCATTATATTTACACCGGCGATGCAACGAAGCTGAGCAGGATCTACGACGAGAACATCGAGGTCAAGGTGTTCACGGGGAAGTCCTCTCTGCGGAGAAAACTGTCGAAATGCAATGATGTTCCGGTTGCGACCATCAGCAGCGGCCTGCCACTGAAGGGAGAAACGAAAATGGTTGATACAAAGCAGATCCAGGATGAGCGGCACCTGCGTATCCTCATCAAGAAAGCCCTTGCCAAAGAGATCAGCCCCTATACGAAGCCCAGCATTGACTTTATTGCGCACATCATGGACGAAGCCTACGAGGGCAATGTCGTTTACAACGTGGACGACATGCGGAATGCGATCCTGGGCTTTGCCGCCAGCAGCACGAACCAGGCGGACACCTGCCTGAAGATCGTGGCGAAGATGCACTTCAAATCGAAGGATGATATTCAGCGGGAGGCCCCTGCGGGGGAGGAAACGCCATTGATATTTTTCGACGTGGAGGTGTTCCCGAATCTACTGCTCGTGAACTGGAAGTTTGCCAAGCAGGAGCCTGTGCACCGCATGGTGAATCCTACGCCGGAGGAGATCGAGAGCCTGACAAAGTATCGGCTGGTCGGCTTCAACAACCGCAAGTACGACAACCATATCCTTTGGGCCCGCATGATCGGGATGTCGGTGGAGCAGATCTATGCGCTGTCCAACCGGATCATCAACGAGCACACGGGCTTCTTTGGCGAGGCGTACAACCTGTCCTACACGGATATTTTCGACTTCTCGTCGAAAAAGCAGAGCCTGAAGAAGTTCGAGATCGAGCTGGGCATCCACCATCAGGAGCTGGGACTTCCGTGGGATCAGCCGGTGCCGAAAAGCCTGTGGGACAAGGTGGCCGAGTATTGCGACAACGACGTGATCGCGACCGAGACCCTGTTCTACTCGAAAAAGCGTCAGGCAGACTTTGTGGCACGTGAGATCCTGGCAGACCTTGCCGGCATGACGGTGAACGACACGACAAACTCGCTGACAACACGCATTATTTTCGGCAAGGAAAAGCACCCCCGGCTGGTCTACACCGACCTTGCTACGGGAAAATCCGATGAGATCGTGGAAGTCGAGCCTGATATTTTGACGGACTGCAACATCATCAATGCCTTTCCCGGTTACGAGTGGGCCAAAGGTGAGGACGGCAAGTACCACAACATGTTCCGGGGCACAGACCTGGGCATGGGTGGTTATGTCTACGCTGAGCCCGGGATGTACACGAACGTAGCCCTGCTGGACGTTGCGTCGCTGCATCCGCATTCGGCTGTTGCCATGAACTACTTTGGCGAGTACACCAAGCATTTCAACGACCTGATGGATGTACGAATCTACGTCAAGCACGGCGAGTACGAGAAGGCAAAGGGGCTCTTTGGCGGTAAACTGGCAAAGTACCTCGATGATCCGCAGCAGGCAAAGGCTTTGGCGCAGGCGTTGAAGATCGCCATCAACTCGGTTTACGGGTTGACCAGTGCGAGCTTCGACAACCCGTTCCGCAACCCCAAGAACGTCAATAACATTGTGGCGCTTCGAGGGGCTTTATTTATGCGCACTTTGCAGGATGAAGTACAGCAGCGCGGCTTTAAGGTCGCGCATATCAAAACGGATTCGATCAAGATCCCCGATGCGACCCCGGAAATCATTGCGTACTGCATGGATTTTGCAAAAAAGTACGGCTATACGTTCGAGCATGAGGCGACCTATGAGCGGATGTGCCTGGTGAACAATGCCGTTTATATTGCAAAGTACATGACTGCGGACCGCTGTGAGGCGCTTTACGGCTATATCCCGGGCGACTGCAAGGACGAAGGCGGCGAATGGACGGCGACGGGCACCCAGTTCCAGGTGCCGTATGTGTTCAAGACCCTGTTCTCCAAGGAGAAGATCGAGTTCACCGACCTCTGCGAGACAAAGACCGTTTCCAAGGGCGCTATCTATCTCGACAAGAACGAGGACCTGCCCGAAGGCGAACACAATTATATTTTTGTGGGACGCGTGGGACAGTTCTGCCCGATCATGCCGGGAAAGGGCGGCGCTCTGCTGCTGCGGGAAGCGGGCCTGACGGATACCGGCGAACGGAAATATGCTTCTGTGACCGGAGCAAAGGATTACCGTTGGCTGGAAAGCGAGGCGGTCTATCAGCTTCAGATGCAGGAGGATATCGACAAAAGATATTTCAACCGGGAAGTCGATGAGGCAGTTGAGGAGATCTCCAAGTACGGTGACTTCAACTGGTTCGTTGGCGATGATGGTGTTGCTCCCTGGACAGCACCGGATCTTCCCTGGAGCGATGCGCAGGAAGAAGCAGCAAGAAATTTTGACGTGAGGTGATATTTTATGACGAACAAACTATACGATTCCAAAGGACAGCTGATTGGCTATATCAGAACCATCGAGAAGGATCTGCACAACGACCTGATGAAGGTGATTCTTTCTACTGGCCACGAACTCGCATTTGGCCCGTGTGATCTGACCTCTGATCGAGACGGCAATTGGCGTATCCGTTCTGGCGCGCTCTATCCTCGGCGTGAGGGTAAGAAGACGGCTTCTGCTACGAACACAGCTGCTATCAAGGACGTTATCTTTACTCCTCCGGCCACGATCGTTTACTGGTCGGATGGTTCCAAGACCGTTGTGAAGTGCAGCGAGAAGGATGTTTTCGACCCGGAGAAGGGGCTGGCCATGGCGATCGCAAAGCGTTGCGGCGGTAACAAGGGCAGCTATTACAAGGAGATCCAGAGCTGGGTCGAGAAGAGTGGGAAGAAGTATCCCGGGAAGCCCACTGCCGGAAAAGCTGTCGATCTGGATGTGCTGAAAAAGTACAGTTCTGAGGCAAATAAGGATTTTGAGAAGTTCCTCAGCGCGGTCATGAGCAACGATCAGTCTGGTACACTTCTCCACCTGACAGCACTCGTGGCAGATCTGAAAATTCTGGAAAATGAATTCAACAAGTAAAAAGGAGACTGATATTTATGTACACCAAGCGCCAGAAAGTCAATATTGACGACACCCGTTTCATCTTTACTACCAACTTCAGCGGTGATCCCAATCGTGATCGCTTTGGCTCGGACAAGCGCCGCGTCAATGTGGTGATCCCGACCATGGATCTGGTGAATCACCTCATGGATCTCGGCGTGAAGGTTCGTCAGACCAATCCGAATCCTGAGCGTACCTACGACGAGCCGTTCGTTCCTACCTACTTCGTGCCGGTGACGATCAACATGGATTCCAAGTGGCCCCCGCATATCTACTGGGTCACCACTTCCGGCAAGCGCCTGCTCTGCAACACGGACACGATCAGCCAGCTGGACTTTATCCGGGTCAAGAACGTCTGTCTCCAGGCAAACCTTGTCGAGAAGCGGAACGCACCCGGCGAGTACAGCCTGTATGCGGATGTGATGTACGTTGAGCAGGATGCGGATGCTGATCCGTATGCAGAGCGCTATGCCCGGTTTGCAGCTCCTGAAGCAGACATGGCAGAGCCGAGCGACCACACCGAAATTCCGTTCTGAGGTGAAGCATATGAAGAAACTGTTTATCAGCTGCCCGATGAAAGACCGTACCGAAGCCCAGATCCGTGGGACCATGATGCAGATGCACCGGATTGCAGAAGCAGTCTTTGGTGAAGAGCTGGAGGTGATCCAGACCTATATTCCTGATCCTCCGAGTGGCATGAACCAGGCACTTTGGTGTCTCGGCGAAAGCATTAAGATGCTGTCGGAGGCCGATTACTTTATCGGGATCTACGATGAAGAGAAAGCGTACCGTGGTTGTGCAATCGAGAACCAGGCCGCAAAGACTTACGGCATTCCCAGTTACACCATCAACCTGAACTATGTGGCTCGGGATGTCGTCGAAGCACGGGCGAAAGAGGCTCGTAAGTATAGCTGCTTTGGTTACTAATCAATGATATTTCGAGTGCCGGGGTCAGTCCCTGGTCGAATGCCCAGTCGGTGAGTGCCCACGTCGCAAATGGCGGCTCTAAGGAAACAGCTCGATTTATATTTTTTGATGTGCAATTTGGGAGGTTGACAGTATGAAAGTTCTGAGGGTTCGCCCAAAGCATTACCCTGAAGTGATCGACATTGACTGTTCTCTGGAATCGCTCCAGAAAGAGGTGGAAGGCCCGATTCAGGCTGTTTACCCGTGGGACGATGAGGTGGCATTGATTTGCAACGAAGAAGGAAAGCTGCATGATGATTGCATGGAGAAACTCAACCGGACGCTCGACGGTCCTTATGGTATCCCCATTGATATTATCGTTGGAACATTCCTGATTGTAGGCCTCACGGAGGATGATTTCGGTGAGCTTTTACCGGAATTCGTCGAGAAGTACGAGAAGATGTTCCATCAGCCGAGAAAGTTCGTCACCTATACGGATAGTGAAGGCAAAGCGCATCTCGACGTTGATTATTGTACACCTGAAGAATAAGCACATGAGAGCTCCGGAGAAATCTGGGGCTCTTTTATTTGAGTCATTAGCATGGGCTGTACGGTGGGTTCGATTCCCGCATGACTCGCAACCGGGCCGGAGAGCCTGATATTTTGAACAACAGAAGGAGTAAGGATTATGAGCAGAGAAAAAGTAAAAGAGATCGTCGATTACATGGTTTCGGAGGGTACACAGAACACCAACTACGGCTGCTGGGCCTTTGATATTCCGGAACTGTGCGACAAGTTCGACCTTCCGCTGGAATGGTTCTATGAGCACAACGATGATATTTGCCGCGAACTCGACGAGCGTGATGAGGTTGCTGATTACGAGCAGAACTACGACTGGAACAACCATCCGCTGAATTACGACCTGGTTTACTACACGGACTTCTGCCATTTTGAGGAGGTGTGATATTTATGGGCGGACTTCGCAGAGTAGATAAGGCTTGCAAAAAATGCGGCGCTATGATGTATCAGGTTCCGTCAAAAAGATTGTACTGCGATAAATGTCGAGACACCATACCGCGTAACATGCCAAAGACGGAAGAAAAGCCTAAAAAGCTCACACTGTCAGAAATCATGCGCGAAGCAGACAAGGAGGGCTTGCAATATGCGTCCTACTGCAAAAAGCACGGACTTTACTAAGAAAAAAGAGCTCTGGAAGGTGTTCAGAAAGCACCGGAAAGAGCTCTTTGCTTATACCGTCAGAGGGGAGGGTGAAGATGAGGAAGAGGCGACGATTTCGCTTCTGGCCTACGAGAATCACTGCAAGAAAAGCGACATTTATGTGACGTTGGAAATGAGGTGAGCGACCTGATGGCAGGTGTAACGCTCTACGACTACCAATTGGATGCGATCAACCGTATGAAAATCGGCTGCATCTTATGCGGAGGCGTAGGAAGCGGAAAATCGAGAACGAGTTTGGCGTTCTATTACAAACTTTACGATGGGGAGGTGAACACGGAGAATTATGTTCGTATGACAGAGCCCCCGGATCTTTACATCATCACAACTGCCCGGAAACGGGACACCGGAGAGTGGGACGAAGAACTGGCCCATTTCTATATGTCTACAGATCCAGAGCATGATATTTACGAGCACAAGGTCGTGGTGGATTCCTGGAACAATATCGGAAAGTACGTTGGCGTAAAGAATGCGTTCTTTATATTTGACGAGCAGCGAGTCGTTGGAAAGGGCGCATGGGTGAAATCGTTCTACAAAATTGCGCAAAATAACGAGTGGATTCTGCTCAGCGCCACCCCCGGGGACTGCTGGACGGATTATATCCCGGTGTTCATCGCCAATGGGTTCTACCGAAACAGAACGGACTTCAACAACCAGCATGTGGTATACAGCCAATTCTGCACGAAGTACCCGAAGATCGATCGGTATCTGAACACCCAGCGCTTGGTACGGCTGCGGGAACGGATTCTGGTTGACATGGACTTCGAGCGGCCGACGGTATCGCACCATGAGAATGTATTTGTGGATTACGACAAGGTGAAGTATCTGTCGATCTGCAAGAACCGGTGGAATCTCTGGGAGAACAAGCCAATCGAGACCGCCAGCGAGTTCTGCTATCTGCTGCGGAAGTTGGTGAACGCTGATGCAAGCCGACAAGAAAAAGTGCTGGATATTTGTAAAGGCAGACCCAGGGTCATCATCTTCTATAACTTCGACTATGAGCTTGATATTCTGATGGGTCTGGACTATGGCAAGGACACCGAAGTTGCACAATGGAACGGGCACAAGCATCAGCCGCTTCCTGAAGGCGACAGGTGGGTGTATCTGGTGCAGTACAATGCCGGTGCTGAAGGCTGGAACTGCATCAAGACGGACACCATTATATTTTACAGCCAGAACTACTCATATAAGATCATGGAGCAGGCCTCGGGGCGTATCGACCGGCTGAATACACCTTACAAGGATCTGTACTACTACCATCTGAAGAGTAGGAGCGGTATTGATCTTGCGATTTCGAGGGCACTGAACTCGAAGAAAGCGTTTAACGAGAGAAAATTTTATGGAGCAGGTTAACTTTGAAGATGCATTTGCTGGCCTGATTCATTCTTTTGAATCTGCGGCAGATAAAATAAAGAAAATCACAGATGAACTGGAGGACGAGGTTTATATGAGAATTGCAAATGACCGGAAAGCTGCCAATGGATTCCGTCCGAGCTATCCGAAATGCAAGATTCCTAAGACCGATATGGTTAACAAAGTTATGCAGGGGCGGATTCATAAACACTGCTAATAGAAAGGATTGATATTTGTGATCAAAGATTCTGGAGATCGCACCGAATTTGAAACTGGTGCAAAGCGTGATATGCACGCCGGGAAGGGGCGGATGGACCTTCTGCCTTGGTACGGCATCATGGAGGTCAGTAAGCACTGCGAGGAAGGTGCCTTGAAGTACGGTGAGCACAACGTAGACAAGGGTATTCCGCTGCATTCGCTGCTGGACAGCGCTTCTCGGCATCTGGCAAAGTACATGGTTGGCATGGACGACGAGGACCACCTGCGCGCGGCCTGCTGGAACCTGCTGTGGGCTCTTAACCAGCGTATGACCCATCCGGAGTTGGATGATAGGTTCTCCGTTAAGCAGGAGAAGGCTGAGAAAAAACGTCCTTGGATATCGGTTGAGTGTACTAATTGCATGAAGCGCCATCCGGTTGCGCCTGAGGTATGGTCATATAATGCAGACGGAGCTCCTATCGACCACAAGGTTACGAGGTGCCTATTCTGTAAAGCAAACGAGGAACACAAATACATCGGTGACCTTGATGAATATGCAGATCCTGACGAGAAGCTCGTTGCAGTTAAATGCGGTGGCTGTAATGCTCATTTTGGGATTCCTACATCTAACTGGAACAGTATGAAGGAGTGCACAATCCATAACGGTGAGGTTCTGGCACGTTGCCCTCACTGCGGAAAGGACACTTTTATTTCGGAGGTAAGCGCTGATGAATAACTGGATGCGCGAAGTGGACTATGCGACCTACTGTCCGAAGTGCAAGAGCTTCAAGGTGCTGGAGACGGATGAACCCTGCCATGAGTGCCTGACGGAGTGCGCGCGGGAGGGGACGGTGAAACCGGTGAACTTCAAGGATAAGCGGGAGAAGGCCAAGTAAGGCGCGAAAAAATCTCTGCATATTATGGAGGTGATTACATTATGGCAAATGAAAAATGGAACCATGTGGAGTGGAAATGTGATGGATCGGATAACAATCTGATACGGGAATTTCTTGCAGATCCTGATAATGAGGGAAACTGTAATGCTTGCCCGTACAGAAGTGAGCATCCATCGCATGATACCCTCCCGTGTGGGCAGTATCATTGCTGGGTGGCATTGAGCTGACAAAGGCGAGGGCCGTGGAGAAATCTGCGGCTCTTTATTTTTGGCGCGAAAATAACAAGCTCCTTTATGAGGTAAACTCATATTTGAAAGGAGATACTTATTATGAAAAAAGCGTGGAAAATTGGTATTAGCACTATTGCTGGTATTGTTGGAGCGTGTGTGTTGATTCGTATTCACAATGCAGAGGTTCGCAAAGTATATTGCGAACGCTATGGAAAAGGATATGATAACGGATATACGCTTGGACTTTATCAAGGAAAGTTGATGGGTGCCAATGACCTGTATATGAATGCTCATAATGGGAGCGAATATTTCAATAATTATATGATTGAAGCTAGGAAAGAATTTGTTGAGGCAAATACAAAACTCAATAAATAAGAGAACTGGGCCGTGGAGAAATCTGCGGCTCTTTATTTTCTGAACTGTAACAAAAAGGAGCGATTCAAATGCACGAGATTCAGGAAAAAGCCACGACCCATAAGGTCTTCATGAAAATCATCCGCCCTTGGCCCGGACGAAGCGGATATTTAGAAAAGTTCTCTGATTTAACCTCGAACGGTATGGCAAGGTTTCGCTTTGAGGGTGATAACTACGATACCATCGCCCATGTGAGCAATATGGAATATAAGGTATATGACTGATTTCAAATCTAAAATTGTAGAGTATCAGGAGGAACGGTGAACGCTAAATGATATTTGCTGAAGAGGATTTGAACTCTTTGAATGCTATTGCCGGATTATTGGCTTCATTCGGGTGTGATAGTCAGGCTGGCTGTGTGCTTTATATTCAGCATAAAATCGCAAAGACCATGGAGGCTGACGAAAGGAAATGCAGAAATGAGAAACATGTCTAAGAAAACCTGGAAACTCCGGGTTTGGAATCACATGACCGAGATGCAGAAGTTGGATATTCTGCTGAAGCATGCTAAGGTTCCGCATACTTATGAACGTCGCTGGCCAGAGATGGACAGACCGGACTGTCAGGAATATCTCCCGGGCGGACGACACGATGGTGGTGAGCAAATCACTGCATATGATGCTGCTGGAAATCGTATCTGGGATGGCATTTGGGGTTGGGGTTCCTATGGCTTTGAGCAGGGGCTTATCGAGGTGATGGGTAGGCAGGCACTTGGCCTTGATGATGTTGAGGGCTGGCTCACGGCTCGTCAGGTTACAAAGATGTGGAGGTGTAGAAATGCTGCGAAAAATCGTTGATTTCGTCAAAAAGATACTCTGGACAGAGCCGATGGTTTCGACAGTCAACACACTGAAAGATGCCATGCGGGATCTTGAGGTGGCCCGGAACCACTTTGAGAACTGCGATCCGGAGTTTATCACGACTGCTATCTTCGAGCTGAACGCTGCGGAGAGCCGTCTGGATGCGGCGAGGAGGTGTGTGGGGTGAAGCCGTTTTATTATCCGACTTACAAGTGCCGATTTTGCGAGAGGGAATTTAACGATGGGCATCCCTATTGTAATCTCGAAGATGCGAAGAACAATCTGGCCGGTCTGATGGCGTTCCGCCCAATTCATTATTGCGATGGTGGTCATATTGGCATTGGATATTTTACAGGTCTCGAAAGGGTTGATAAGGATGAATGATGTTTGGGAGAAGATCGGCCATATGCTGGGGCATATTCTGGCGGCGACGCTGGTTATTTGCGCATGGCTGATCATTATTGCATTTACGCTGAAGGTAATCTGGTTCATTCTGTTCCGGACTCTGCTGTGAGGTGATAACATGGAAGACTACGAAGAAGCAGTCGAGAAAACTATAACTTTATACGCTGATGCTAAGCCTTATACTCAAGTCATTTATAGAGCGAATGGACTTACTACTTGCAACGTCTGTTTTGCCCAGGCAAAGGTATTTAATGACCTGGACATAAGAAATGTTGCGGACTTATATTCCGAGGATTATGAGCTTCAGAGAAAGGTATTAGTCAGACAAAATGCCAAAGTAAAAGATGTCGCCAAGCTTTTAGAGAACGGCGACATTTGCTATTCAGATGCTTGTGAATGGTGCATGGAGAATGATATTCCGCTTGGACAGTTCGACAGGTGTTTGTATGGCGAGCTGAGAAAGTCTGATAACCCTGCCCGGGTGGAACCGAAAGAACCGTGGCCATATCGAGTGGTGGCGGGCATAAACCTGGTGCTGGAGATTCTGCTTAACTCGATTTTGGAGGATTTTACATGAAGCAGTACACATTTTGGTTTGAGTGCACGGACAATGGTGGCGGGCATCAGGGGTTCATGGTCAAGGCAGAAAATAAGCAGGAGGCTATCAAGAAAGGCATGGCTTTTGCGAAGAAACATGCTTCGGGTGATATCTGTGGGGACTGGACTTGCAGATTGATACAGGAGGGCGCATTATGAATGACAATTTTGGTGCAATTACGATACTTGCTCCGAAATGCCAACAGTGTCCGAAGATGAATACCTGCGATCATAAACAGATGGCCCATCTCGGATTCATCATCCCAACATTGGCGAATGATATTTGCAAGCCCATTCGTCAATCTATGAGAAATAACTATAGAAAGGACTATTTGAAATGAAAATCGTTGAACCTAAGTACGAAATCCTCACTGATATTTCTGAGGGAGGCATTAAGGAGCTCCAGCAGATCGAGCGGGTGGCCCGGGTCTGCTACAAGAGCGAGGACAAGATCACGCCGGATGGTGAGTCGGCAAAGAAACTGGTGGGCTTTCTGGTGAAGCAGGGACATGAGGCTATGCTGGAGCATTCTCAGCTGAGCGTGCTGTTCACCTGCGACCGTGGCGTGGCGAATGAGCTGGTGCGGCATCGCATTGCTTCGTTTGCACAGGAGAGCACCCGGTACTGCAACTACTCGAAGGAGAAGTTTGGCAATGAGCTTACGTTCATCTGGCCGTCCTATATCCGTGGTGAGCAGTATTGCGAACTGAACGATAGCGAGGTTACGATCAAAAGCTCGTTCTTGGAAGCTATGACTTATGCCGAAAAGGACTACAAGCTGATGATCGCAAACGGCATGCGTCCCGAACAGGCCCGTTGCGTGCTGCCGCTGTGCCTGAAGACCGAAATCGTGGTGACTGCCAACTACCGTGAATGGCGCAACATCTTCAAGCTGCGTACTCCTGTGGCGGCCCATCCTCAGATGAGAGAGCTCATGTGCCCGCTGCTGATGGAGCTTCAGAAGAAGATCCCGGTGGTGTTCGATGATATTTACACGTACTGGCCTGCGGATGACCAGACACGGAAGGGAAGCATGGTGAAGTAAGCATGAAAGAAATTGATGAAAGATATATTGCCGCACTTGATGAGTTCGGGTTTGGAATGTTCCGAACTAAAGCCGGTGTAAATATTTACCATACTACCTCAACAGGAACATTTATGGTCAATCTTAATGGCGAGGACTTTGTGGATATGCTGGTAGGCTATGCAGAAACTTTTGACCCGAATACCCAGGTGTCCTTGACAGTAAAAAGTCATTCGTCAACGCAGGATATTTCGGCAATGCTCAAGAACGCCCAAGAAATCCAGGTGCTTCTTCTGCGACTTGCCATTAAACTCGTGAAAATCAGTAAGGAAGTGGAGTGAGACTATGAAAAACCGTATTATTTGCGTCGTTGCATGTATGATGATGCTCGTTGGCTGCATCGGGTTATGCAGTTGTGGAAACTATAAGATGTTTGATACGACATTTACCTATTCCTGGGCACAGATTAAGTTGCCCGATGGAACTATTGTTCAAGGCAAAGTGGACAACTGGACTGACTACGAAGGCGATCAGCTGCAAATCACGATTGACGGTACCACATATCTGGTTCATGCAGCAAATGCTATTATGAAAACCTGAGTGGGAAAGGATGTGGTGATAAGAAATGCAGCAAAGAACGTATGATTTTCTCGCTAAGTTGAAGGTTCCCATGCTGACCTTCGGCGGGGAGCTGATGGGCGAGGCTGTGGAGATGGTCGTCGATGACTTGAACTCGCACCGATTTATGTCCATGAGAGATATCGAGGCATCACTGGCAGATAAGTTCAATTGCAGCCCTGGTGTTGCGGATCGCCGGATGCGGTATGCATTGGATATGGCGGAGTATCGCTCTGGTGGGGCTAATATTGAGCTGGAGAATCTGAAGAGTACGTACGATATTAAGGTGCTGTCGCTGAAGAAATTCTTGTATGCGGCGGGGAGAAGTTTGATGACGGAGGTGAGTGTGGGTAATGACCGCGGGTGAATTTAATGAACTGGCCAAGCAGGGGAGAGTATGGGCTAAGATCGTGGCTAATTTTAGTGGTGAATACGGGCTGGTTGAGAAAATTTCCGGTTTGACGAACCAGTTTGTGAGGTTTCGGTTCAAAGGAAAGAAGTGCGATACGATCATCTCGCCGGAGAATGTGATGTTTGAGATTGAGGACTAAAGTATGAAAATGGATAAAAAATGTTATTTTGGTGAGGCCGCCCTGATTTACTTGACTATGGGCAGAGCACATGATATCCTTGATACATGACGAATAGGAGGTGCTTTTATGGCACGGACGGTAAAATGCCCTGGCTGTGGTGCGGATCTTACGGTGAAGGATGGCAACCGAGATTTCATGTTTTGTGAGTTCTGTGGGACGAAGATTCGGCTCGATGACTATCAGGAGACGCATCGGTTTGTGGATGAAGCACGGATCCAAGAGTCCAAGGATGCGAAAGAACTTGAGCTTAAGAAGATGGAGTTTGAGGAACGGAAACGAAAGGAAGATCTGAAAAGTGCCTTTGCAATTATCAAGGTGTCATTAGGAATAACGCTTGGTGGACTTGGAATTTTAATGATAGGCGCAATTTTGGAAACACTTGGCGTTATTAAATGAACGATTTCTGCCCATTTTATTTTTCGCAATTTTTGGGAATTTTCGAGAAAACGTCAAAAAAGTTAAATTTTTGCGGCCAAAAACCCACTTTATGGCCAAAAATTTTTATAAAAATGGCCACAAAATTTAACGTAAGCACGTTAAGAATATGCAGTTTGGCCAAAAACCCACTTTTTTCTTTAACTTACTTAAAAAAATGAAAAAATATATATAGTAATAGAGAATAAAAAACGGGTTTTTGGCCACAGCGAGTTTTTACTTGTAAATGCGCGCCCAAGGGTGTATCATAGAACCATAGTGTACGAACGTAACGCTTCTGATTCTACGAGGTGAAAACCATGAGCTACATGGATGAACTGGTAAGAAAATGGCGCGAACATGACCGCTCTTTTGAAGGGCGAGATGTTCTTCCGAATGGCGATGAGGTTTGGACTTATACCACACTAGAACTTGGTCTTCCAGTATTATGGCTGAAACACCCGGATGGCTCATTTGAGTATCGAGTGATTCACACTCCAGGTTATGATCAGGATACCGGTGAGCATTGGTGCTGGGAGTGCCACAAGATGCTTGTACATTGCGGCGACATCTGGAAATGCAATCAATGCGGTAATGAGATTGAAAATCAAGATATTGATATCCTCTCATCGCCGACAGAAGAAGCCAGTTATCCAGATGATAATCTTGAGCCTGAGTCGGAATGGTTAGATTGATAATTGCATTTTATGCCTCTGCGCTAAAAACGCAGGGGCTTTTCTTTTGCTCTGAAAATTCCTAAAAATTCACATTTCTTTCTAAAAACTCACGCGAGAAAAACATCCCCTTTTATGGGGGGAATAGAATGCGTCTCAGGATGCACTATTCCTCTTATTTTGGAGGTTGTATCATGCTCGAAAACAAATTCAAGACAGGATTGGTAAGGGAGCTTAAAGAACGCTTTCCCGGCTGCATGGTTGTCCATCTTGACCCAAACGAGATTCAGGGAATCCCCGATCTCTTGGTTCTTTACGGCACAACATGGGGCGCATTGGAGGGCAAGAAGTCAGCGAGTGCATCTCATCGTCCGAACCAGAACTATTACGTTCAGCAGATGGACGAGATGAGTTTTGCGGCCTTTATCTATCCTGAAAACAAGGAGGAAGTTCTTAATGAACTGGCGAGATCATTCGAGGCTCACGGGGAAACATGCCCTCCTCGGAGCAAGTAACTACCATTGGCTGAACTATGACGCAGATAGATTGACCAATGCAGTTCTTAATTATCAGGCGAAGGAACGGGGAACACGGCTGCACGCATTTGCAGCAGAGTGCATTGATCTGAAGCAAAAACTGCCGAAGAACAAGAAAACCCTCAATACCTACGTGAACGATGCCATTGGTTTCCGCATGGATACCGAGCAGGTGCTGTATTACAGCGATAACTGCTTTGGAACCGCAGATGCCATTTCGTTCAACGATGGGTTCCTTCGTATCCATGACTTAAAAACCGGAGCTGTTCCTGCACACATGGAGCAGCTCTTTATTTATGCCGCTCTGTTCTGTCTGGAATACGGCTATCACCCGAAAGATATTCGGATGGAGCTCCGTATCTACCAGAACGATGAGGTCTGGGTCGAGAACCCCACTGAAGAGGAAATTGACCCGATCATCGCTAAAATCAAAGAGTTCGACCCGATCATCACTGATATTTTGTTAGGAGTGGCAGCATGAATCCGATTGAAAAAGACCTCCGTTCTTATTTTGGCATTACTTCTGAAAGCAATATCCTGGAGCACTATGGCACCAAGCGGCACTCTGGTCGCTATCCTTGGGGCTCTGGCGACAATCCGTATCAGCATTCCGGTGATTTCCTGTCTCGCATTGAAGTTCTGAAGAAGAAGGGATTGTCTGAGAAAGATATTCTGGAGAGCATTAACGACGCTCTTCCGAAAGAGTATCAGATGAGCCTGTCCGAGTTCCGTGTGGCAAAGCGAACTGCCATTCATGAGCGGAAAACCTCAGAATACGAGCAGATCCATAAGCTGAAAGACGAAGATCACCTTGGCTGGACTGAAATTGCCAACCAACTTGGCATGAGCGAATCAAGTGTTCGATCTAAATATGCCGGAAATGCAGACAAAAAAGCGCAGCGTGCAAAAAACATCGCTGAAACTCTGAAAAAAGAAGTCGATAAAAAGGGAATGATCGATGTTTCGGAGGGCGCAAACTTTGCGTTGGGCGTAACCGATACTGAACTTCAGGATGCAGTATATACATTAGAGGCCGAATACGGTTATAAGCGTTACGGCGTAGGCATTAAGCAACCGACAAACAATCGCCAGCAGACCAATATCATGGTGCTTGCGAAACCAGAGTTCGATCAGAAGTATGCCTACAATCATCAGGAACAGATCGATTCGCTTGGCGATTATCATACAGATGATGGCGGCGAGACCTTTACGAAGCTTCAGCGTCCCTCCAGTCTGGATTCCAATCGTGTCGCCATTCGTTACGGCGATGAAGGTGGCCTGGATAAGGATGGCGTGATGGAGATTCGCCGTGGTGTTCCTGACCTCGATCTGGGCAAGAGCCATTATGCGCAGGTTCGCATCCTCGTTGACGGAGACCATTATCTGAAGGGTATGGCAGTTTATTCTGATGACCTACCGGATGGTGTGGACGTTATGTTCAACACCAATAAGCCTTCTGGCACGCCCAAGATGAAGGTCCTTAAGGAAGCAAAAGCTGATCCTGACAACCCGTTTGGCGCAGCTATCAAGGCCAACGGCCAGAGTATGTATATCGGTGACGATGGCAAAGAGCACCTCTCGCCGATCAACAAACTGAAAGAGGAAGGCGACTGGGATACGATGTCACGGAACGTCTCTTCTCAGTTCCTTTCCAAGCAGCCCAAAAAGCTGATCGAGAATCAGCTTAACCTTACTGTTGCGGATTATCAGGCGCAGTATGACGAGATCATGCACTATGATAATCCTACGGTCAAAAAGAAGCTGCTCTACGATTTTGCTGATACGGTCGAAGGAACGTCCATGACCCTGAAAGCGTCTGCTTTCCCGGGCCAGTCCACGAAGGTTATCCTGCCAATCAATAAGATCAAGGAGACTGAGGCTTATTGCCCCACCTATGAGAATGGCACCAGGCTTGCACTGATCCGTTATCCCCATGCAGGTACCTTTGAGATTCCCATTGTGACTGTCAACAACAAGAATGTCAGCGGCAAGCGGAATCTCGGTGCAATTCAGGATGCAATCGGCATCAATGCAAAGGTTGCAGAGCGACTGTCTGGTGCTGATTTCGATGGCGACACAGTCATGGCAATCCCTGTTACTGACAAAGTCAACATTAAGTCCACCCGTGCGCTGAAAGCATTGGAAGGATTTGATCCCAAGACCGCTTATGCAGTTCCTGAAGGCAATCCAAATAATGTCAGGTTGATGAAGAAAGAAGACAAGCAGCGCGAAATGGGCGTGATTTCCAACCTCATCACTGACATGACACTGCGTGGTGCCGACGAGGATGAGCTTGCGCGTGCAGTTAAGCACTCCATGGTCGTTATCGATGCTGAAAAGCATAAGTTGGACTACAAGCGGTCTGAGCAGGAGAATGGCATTCCCGAGTTGAAGCAGAAGTGGCAGATTCGGGTGGATGAGGAAGGCGCTATACACTATGGTGGCGCATCCACGCTCCTGTCTCGCCGTAAGCAGACCGTTCGTGTGCCCGAGCGCCGTGGCAGTATTCGTGTTGACAAAGAAACAGGCAAGCTAATTTACAAAGAGAGCGGGCGTACCTTTATCGACCCTAAGACTGGTAAGGAACGTAAGGCCGAGGATACAGTCAGTCTGATCTCCGAAACAAAGGATGCACGTACGTTGTCTTCTGGCACTATTCAGGAGAACCTGTACGCGGACTTCTCTAACAAGTTGAAGGCTATGGCCAATCAGGCGCGCAAAGAGGCGGTAAATATGAAGGGACTTGAATACAGTCCTTCTGCCGCTAAGACCTATGCGCCTGAGGTTGCATCCCTGAAAGAGAAGTACAACAACATGATCGCCAACAAGCCTAAGGAGCGCAAAGCAATGTTGATTGCGAACGCGAATATTAAGGCGAAGATTCAGGAACAGGGGCTTGATCCCAACATTTCGGAAGATAAGAAGGTAATCAAGAAGATCTCTTCTGTCGAGATGCAGCGTGCTCGCGATTCTGTTGGCGCAAGCGGACGCAAGTCCAAGGTTACCTTCACGGACAGAGAATGGGAAGCTGTTCAGGCTGGCGCAATTTCCGACAATATGTTGACGAAGTTCCTTAATTCGTCTGATTCTGACGAAATTGTAAAGCGTGCAATGCCGAAAGCAACGGCTACGTTGTCTTCTGCCAAATTGGCAAAGGCAAAAGCAATGCTCAATCTTGGCGCGTCATATGATGAGGTTGCCAAGGCATGCGGTGTGCCTAAATCTACGATTTACAGCGCACTCGACAAGTAACAATCTATTAAGAAAGAGGCTTTGAATAATGGTTCGGTGCTTTCTCACCACTTTTGATAACCCGTACAGTCCGTACGATGAGTTCGAGAAGTGGTATCAGTATGATATCGCACATGGCTACAACTCTTCCGGTTTGCTTATGAGGATCGCCGAGACCTCCTCTCAGTTCACGGACAATGAAAACGCCTATGAAATTGAGAAGGCAATCGACAAGATCGTTGCTGCCGACCCGATAAACATCTACAAGAAGCTCAAGATCACCGTGCCCGATGAGGATACGCTCGGCCAAACCGCGTAAACCATAGGGAGGGGGTCTCAAAATCGACACCCCCTCTCAAATCGCGCCGGTCTTTGATATTTCCCCGGAGGGAAAATTGATATTTGGGCTTTAAGGCTCCGACAGCGAAAGCTGCCGATTATATTTGTGTAAATTCTCGATACCTGTATCCACAGCAGGTGTTAAGATTTACAGTCATATGGGAAATTGCCGAGGTTCTGGGGTGTAGACCGGGGCTTCGGCGGTTTTTGCAAGGGCTCATGGGAGTAGTATCCTCCTATATGTTTGGGTTCAGGGCTTTCGTGATGTTCAACCTCCATTGGGCATGATCTGCTTTTTCTTCTCCTTTCAAATGAGACAGGCTTAACTGGTACTACTGCGACTCCCATGAACCCTTGCAAAAGCAAAATAAGAATCTGAAACGAGGTTATTGCAATGAAACCTAAGAAGTCTGCTCCGGGCGAAATGTCGGCTGCAACTTCGCGGCCTGCAAGCACCCCGGAAGCACAAGAAAACTATATGATCAACCTGGCGATGAAGCTGGTTGAGAAACGACTGCTGGAAGGTACGGCATCCAGCGCTGAGACGACCCATTTTCTGAAGCTGGCGACCTCTAAGAACGAGTTGGAGAAAACAAAGCTGGAAGAGGAAAACAAACTGTTGCGGGCAAAGACCGAGACACTACAGAATGCAAAGCGCTATGAGGAGATGTACGGGAAGGTCATTGCTGCTATGAAGAAATACAACGGACTGGGAGAGGATGACGAGTATGACTTTAACTGAATTGGCATTTACGATCTTCTGGCTCGTAATAATCATTTTTGGCTCGGTGTTTTTTGCAGAGTGGGCAGAGAAACACACGCAGAGTTATGCAATGGAACTCTTTGCACACTTTGGGATGCCTGCACTGCTATGGTGCGGAATGCTGATTCTGTATGCGGCATTACAGCAGAAGGGTCTGCTGAGGTGAGCTAATGAAATGATGGGCTATAAGACGGCGTTAGCTGTGCTGTGGTTTGCGGCTTTTACAATCTTTATGCTGGCGGTGTATTTCGGAAAGCACCCCGAAAATGCTGTAAGTACGACTATGCTGTATGTTTTGGGGATGCTGTCTGGAATTATTGCGCTCTGCGAGATACTGGAGCTGTTTGTATGAAGAGCTATACAGAGTTATGCAGCCTGTCGACCTACGAGGAGAGGCTGGAGTATTTACAGCTGCACGGGAAAGTGGGGAGAGATACCTTTGGGTTTGACCGATGGCTGAACCAGGACTTCTATCAATCGAGAGAGTGGCGGCAGTTCAGGGACAGGATCATTGCCCGGGACATGGGATGCGACCTGGGGTGCAAAGACCACCCGATCACGGACTGGGTGCTGCGTGATGGAAGGCCGATCCGACCGAAGATCTCGATCCACCACATAAACCCCATAACAAAAAATGACGTTCTCCAGCACAGCGAGAAGCTGCTTGATCCGGAGAACGCCATTTGTGCTTCGGCGGCAACGCACAAGGCAATCCATTACGGCACCGGTCAAAATAAGAATATGCTGGATGGTGAACGGAAGCCGGGCGACACCTGCCCATGGAGGAAATAAAAATGAGCGCTTATATTTATCACCATGGCATCAAGGGCCAAAAGTGGGGCGTGCGCCGGTTCCAGAACCCGGATGGAACATTGACGAGTGCGGGGAAAGCGCGGAAGCGTGCCATGGATGTAAACAAAAACATGGATGCTGTAAACGAAATTGTAAAAACAATGTCGCGAAAAGACAAAGAACTCCTCAACCTTGATGGGGATGTTTATCAGGAAAGAGCCGAGGATGGGTATGCATACGTAAAACGCTTTGTTGAAAAATCAGGGGATGTGCCTATTTCTTTTTTTGACATCATTGGCGATGAAAAAGGAGTAGCGGTCTCTATTGGAACGAGAGCTGGAAGTAAGTATCGGAACAAGGGCTATTGCTCAAAAGTAGCCGAAAAAGGCATGAAATGGCTGGACGCACATAAAGACGAATACGACCAAATTGTCTGGTGGGCCAGAAAAGATAACGCTGGATCTATAAAAATTGCCGAGAAATCCGGATTTAAGTTGGACGAATCGTCGGTACTCCCTGATGATCCATGGGTTAAGTATCAGTATAAATAAGGAAAAATCAAGATGGAAAGCATCCTGACAAGTGTGAAAAGCTGCTTGATCCGGAGAACGCCATTTGTGTTTCGGCGGCAACGCACAAGGTGATCCATTATGGAACGGGAAAGGGCCCGAAGCTGCCGGACGGAGAAAGAAGACCGGGCGACACCTGCCCATGGAGGAAATGAGTATGTACCAGAAAAAAGCATTTAACCGGAGAGAGCAGGACTACGCCATGGGGCTGCGGCGGAAGCTGGAAGAGGCGGAGGCGATGCTTCAGCACCTTGCACCGAGCCGCGCGAGAAGCCTGGCGCTGACCAAGCTGGACGAAGCACTGCTCTGGGCGAACGTGGGCATTGCGGAAGCCGGAATCCAGCAGGGCTATACGGTTGCGCCGCGGAATAAGGGCTTTGACTTTGACGATGCTCTGGCGACAAATGTGGATGGGCAGCAGGTGCGGGCAGTACGGGCCAGGGATATCACGTTTGATGGGATGAAGATCACCCCGGACAGCGTGGAGAACCACAGTGCTCTGAAATCCGGGCTGGACACCATTGATCACCAGAAGCTGACCGATATTGTTGAAGCTGCTGCACAGAAAGAAGCGGCCATGGGCAAGGACGGCGCGCCCCACCATCTGGCCGAACTGGAACTACTGGCGAGGGCTCAGAAGGACTGGTACTACGCCATGATGAGTTACATTATGGGCGACGACAGCGATGCCGAGGAGGAATCAAAATGAATTCGATCCTGACGAGTGTGAAGAAGCTGCTGGGCATTGCCGAGGAGTGCACCGACTTTGATGCGGACATCATCATGTACATCAACATGGCGCTGTTTGCACTGGTGCAGATGGGCGTGGGGCCCGGCGAGGGGTACGCCATTTCCGGGAAAGAAAACGAATGGACGGAGTTTGTTGCCGACCCGGTGAAGGTGGAAGCCGTGAAGGCTTACGTGGCTGTGAAGGTACGGCTGCTGGGCTTTGACCCACCCCAGAGCAGCACCACCATGGAAGCACTGAAGAATACCGCCTCCGAGATGGAATGGCGGCTGAACGTGGAGCACGACAACACATGGGACGGACAGTAGCAGCACGATGGGTGGAGCACTGGATGGAAACACCGGAGAAAAAGGACTGGTTTGGGCGGGTAACGCAGGATATCTGCAACGGATGCGCCCGACAGGGAACATGCGAATGCCCGGATGATATCCGATGCTTTTACACCCTGGACAAGCCCTTTTACCGACCCAAAGCCTGAACGAGTGAAACGGAGCAAGACGAGGAACCAAAATGGCATTATCGAACACGGCCACGCCGATCTACTACGGCCGTTTTCGGGAGGCCGTGATGCGTGGCGAAATACCCGTATGCCGGGAAATTGCCATGGAGATGGAGCGGATCGACGACCTGATCGCCAACCCGGGCATCTACTATGACGATAAGGCGGTGAACGGCTTTATCTCTTTTTGCGAGGATGAGCTGACCCTGACCGACGGCACCGACGTGAAACTGCTGGACAGTTTCAAGTTATGGGCCGAAGAGATCTTTGGATGGTACTACTTTGTAGAACGAAGCGTCTTTGTGCCGAACGAGCGCGGAGGCGGCGGACACTACGAGACCCGGCGGCTGAAAAAGCGGCTGGTGACAAAGCAGTACCTCATCATTACCCGATCAGCTGCGAAGACCATGTATCTGGAGTTTTTGCAGGCGTACTTTCTGACGGCATACACCACCACGACCCAGCAGCTGACCACCGCCCCGACCATGAAGCAGGCCGAGGAGGTGCTGGCACCCTTCCGCACCGCATTGGCGCGGGCAAAGGGGCCGGTGTTCCAGTTTATGACGGAGGGCAGCCTGCAAAACACCACCGGCTCCAAGGCAGACCGGGTGAAGATGGCTTCCACCAAGAAGGGCATCGAGAACTTTTTGACCAACAGCCTGCTGGAAGTGCGCCCGATGACCATTGAGAAGCTGCAAGGACGGCGTGACACCGTGGCGACCGTGGACGAGTGGCTCTCCTGCGACATCCGGGAAGACCCCATTGGTGCCATTGAGCAGGGCGCGGCCAAGAACGAGAATTACCTCATCGTGGCGGCTTCCTCCGAGGGCACGGTGCGCAACGGCTGCGGCGATGACATCAAAATGGAGTTGATGAGCATCCTGAAAGGGGAGTACGTCAACCCACATGTGTCCATCTGGTACTACAAGCTGGATTCCATTGAGGAAGTGGGCCAGCCGGAGATGTGGCTGAAGGCCAACCCGAACCTGGGTAAGACCGTGAGCTACGAGACCTACCAGTTGGACGTGGAACGTGCGGAGAAATCTCCCAGCGCCCGGAACGATATTCTGGCCAAGCGCTTCAACCTGCCCATGGAGGGCTACACCTATTTCTTCCCCTACGAGGAGACCCTGTGCCACAGGAAGAGAAGCTTCTGGCAGATGCCCTGTGCCATGGGCGCGGACCTTTCCATGGGCGACGACTTCTGCGCCTTTACCTTCCTGTTTCCGCTGTCCAACGGATATTTTGGGGTCAAGACGCGGGACTACATCACATCCTACACCCTCAGCCAGCTTCCGGCTTCGAGACGGCAGCAGTATGAGGAATTCATGCGGGAAGGGACCCTGTTCGTGTTTGACGGCACGGTCCTGGACATGATGCAGGTGTACGATGACCTGGACAACTTTATCATGGAGAACGAGTACGACGTGCGGGCGTTTGGCTACGACCCCTACAACGCACAGGAGTTCGTGAAGCGCTGGGGCGATGAAAACAGCACCTTTGGCGTTGTGAAAGTGATCCAGGGTGCAAAGACCGAAAGCGTGCCACTGGGTGAGCTGAAAAAGCTGAGCGAACAGCGGAAACTGCTGTTTGACGAGCAGCTGATGCAATTTGCCATGGGCAACTGCATTACGCTGGTGGACACCAACGGCAACCGGAAGCTCTACAAGCAGCGGCAGGATCAGAAGATCGATGCGGTGGCGGCCATGATGGACGCTTACGTGGCGTGGAAACAGAACCGGGATGCGTTTGAGTAAAACAGAACCGCCAGTGTATTACGGAACGTAACGTAGTACACTGGCGGTTTCTTGTTTTGTGCGAAAATCAAAATGGATGGTCAATCATCGTCATCTGCGGAAGCCCAGTCAATATTTTGGGTGTGGCAGGAAGGGCAGGTTCAATAGCCTTCCTCATTATCGCCATCTTCCCATGGTGCTGTGTAGGGGGCGTTGCAAAGATCACGACCACAGTTGATACAGTAGTTTTTCATAACGACGCTCCTTTCAGGTTTTCTTTACTTGATATGGCTGATCATGCGGACTTCGGAATGTCATATCCAGAGGAAGGTCTTCTCCGGTCTGCTCTTTGAACTCGTCAATCTTCTCTTGAGACGGATGACAACCTTCATGGAGATGAACCATGATCATGCCAAGCGAATACATGACGGTTTCATAGTCGTCCGGATTGCGAGGTGCATATTTCCGGTGATCCGTCTCGGATTCTTTTGATTCGGAAAGAACCTTTGCAGACATGGAATCATCCTGATCTGTATCTGCCGCTATAGAATCATCCTGACCTGCATTTATGGACAGTGAGTGATTCTGGTCTTCAGGCAATTCGTTCGTGGATTCTGTGAGTTGCGGAAGGGAAGTATTGTCACCCTTCAGGCTTAAATAAAATGTTCCTGCGGCAAGGGCAACGATGCCAGCGATTCCAATTCCCTTAGTAAATCCGGGGTGGGCTGTTCGGAAATCGTTCAGTTTTACTTTACTCTTCGCAATAGCATTGTATTTATTGAAGTCGGGGTCCTGATCGTAGGGCACGATACTTTTTGTATGGCAGTTCTCGCAGGTAACCGTACGCGGTAGCCACCGCGGGATGGCCAATTCTTGACCGCAGTTCGGACAATGACAAGTAAACATGGGCGGCAGCTCCTTTTGCTTCTATAGCCTGAGTATAACATAAGTGCGGAAAAAGGCAATAAGAAACATGGAACTTCTGTCGAAAATTATAACAGGACGGGTTATGAACGACTACTGGAATTATCTTGAGCACGGTCTCAAGGGGAAAGAGCGAAAAGGTCACAAATATTATGCCCGTGTCCAGACCGGAACGAAGGATGGACACAATGTTTACCGGTACTTCTACTCGAAGGAGGACTATGCCGCCTACATCCGGAGTGGTAAGAAAAAGCTGACCGGTGAGTACGGCATGGAGAAGCACCCGAACGGGCGAATTGCATGGACTGCAACGGAACAGTATACCGACAAGGATGGAAAATTGCAGACGCGTAAGAAATATGTGAGTGCAGAGACCGCTGCGAAGCTCCGGGACGATAAATACCGGAACGAGAAAGCCCTGAATGAAACTCCGAAAGAAAAGAAGGAGCGGATGAAGGATGCAAAGAAGCGCTACAACAAGAAGATGGCCGCGACGAGACGGAAACGCGCTGTACAGAAGGGCCTGCAAACGGTTGCGCGGCTTCTGGGGCACCCGACGAGCCTGCGGAAAAAGCGGACGTATGCCAAGTACGAGTTTATGACCACAGGCCCCGATGGGAAGCTCCATGAGAGCACCGAATACGTCTATGATGACTAAAAAGTGAGGTGACGAGATAAATATGCAGGTATACAAAGACGAGCTATACCACTGGGGCATCAAGGGTATGAAGTGGGGCGTGCGGCGATACCAGAACAAGGATGGTACCCTGACGGCCGCAGGCAGGAAACACTATGCCGGGGACGGGAACGCCGGTGAGGATGCGCAGGAGCCCAAGACAGAGTATGCACCCAAGCGAACCGGGAAAAATGCGGAGGACTACTCCGACGAGGAGCTGCGGGCACGGATCAGCCGGCTGCAAATGGAAAAGCAGTACCGGGATCTTCAGGGGCAGACCAACATCCGGGCAGACGACCCCAACAAGGAACTGAAAGCCGAGAAAGAACGGCTCCAGCTCCAAAAGGACGTAAAGCAGCTGCGGAAGGACGTATACAGCGGGCAGAGCTTTGTGAAGACCGTAATGACGAATGCTTCCCAGCAGTTTTTGACCAAGGCCGCTTCCGGTGCTATGAGCTACGCAGCAAAACAGTTCATCACGAAGGAACTCAAGAACCCTGAACTGGCGAACGCCATTGTGAGCGGAAGCGCTGGCGGAAACCAGCAGAAGAAAGACGATGACAAGAAAGACGACGACAAGAAAGACAGTTAAGGTCTGGAGGAAATCAAAATGGCATCACAAACCTTTGGCTCCAGACTGAGACACGCCTGGAATGCGTTTTTGAACAGGGATCCCCCCGGAAGAAGCGGCGAAGGATACAGCTACCGGCCTGACCGGGTAAGGCTGAACCGAAGCAACGACCGGACGATCATGACGGCCATAAACACCCGCATTGCAATGGACGCTGCGGCAATTACCATCAATCATGTAAGGCTCGATGAAAACGGACGCTACGACGAAACCGTTGATTCGGGCCTTAATTCTTGCCTGAACCTTTCTGGCAACAAGGACCAGACGGGTCGGGCACTGCGATATGACATGTTCCTTTCCATGCTGGACGAGGGATGCATTGCACTGGTGCCAATTGACGTGGACTACGACGGGAAGACCGGTAAGACCCGGATCGAATCTATGCGGGTGGGAAGGGTGCTGGAATGGTACCCGGACGACGTGCGGCTGGAAGTGTACAACGACCGGACCGGACGGAAAGAGGAAATCACCCTGCCGAAGACACAGGTGGCCCTGGTGGAGAACCCGTTCTATGCCGTGATGAACGAGCCCAACGGCACGGTGCAGCGCCTGATCCGGAAGCTGAACCTGATGGACGTGATCGACGAGCAGGTGGGCAGCGGCAAACTCGACCTGATCATCCAGCTGCCTTACGTTGTGAAGGGCGAGACCCGGAAGAAACAGGCCGAAGAGCGCCGGGCACAGATCGAACAGCAGCTCGCCGGTTCCAAATACGGCATTGCCTACACCGATGGCACGGAGCATATCACGCAGCTGAACCGCAGCCTCGAAAACAACCTTCTGAAGACCGTGGAATACCTGACCAACATGGCATACAGCCAGTTGGGTATCACCCCGGAGATCATGAACGGTACTGCTTCCGATGCTGTGATGACCAACTACGAGAACCGCACCATCGAACCCATTGTGGCGGCTGCCGTAGACGAGATCCGGCGGAAGTTCCTGACCGAGGACGACCGGGCAAACCGGGAATCCGTAATGTACTTCCGTGACCCGTTCAAGCTGACCCCTGTTTCCGCCGTTGCCGAAATGGCCGACAAGTTTACCCGCAACGAGATCATGACCTCCAACGAGTTCAGGCAGGCCATTGGCATGAAACCCAGCAAGGACCCTAAGGCAGATGAACTGCGGAATGCAAACATCAGTCAGAGCAGTGAGGAAATTGCGGCGCAGAACAAAACAATCACGGCAGGGCGGGATGCCGTAGAGAGGAGTATTGCAAATCAAAATGGTTAATTTTGACTACGATTGCAGCGGCTGGGCGACGAAAGCGAACGTCCGGTGCTATGACGGGCTGGTGATCGCGCAGGATGCCTTTAAGGAGTGCAGCGGCAAGGTTGTGCCCATGGTGTACAACCACGACCACGCCAACGTGGACAATGTGATCGGCCACTGCCTGCTGGAGAACCGGCCCGGCGGCGTGTACTGCTATGCCAAATTCAACGACACCGACACCGGCAAGACCGCAAGACAGTGCGTGGAGAGCGGCGACCTGAGCGCCTTTTCCATTTTTGCCAACGGCCTGAAGAAGGTTGGCAGGACCGTGAAGCACGGCTTTATCCGGGAAGTGAGCCTGGTGCTGGCCGGATGCAACCCGGGTGCCCTGATCGACGAGGTGGTAAAGCACAGCGCCGATGAGGACTACGAGGGCGGCGAGGCCTTTATTTATAACGAGGACGGCCTGAGCCTGACCCACGGCATGGACCCCGAGGGCAACCCGCTGGAAGACCTTACACACAGTGCGGACAGCGGCGATGCCGTGACCGACGATGAAGCAACACAGGAGGAAGCCAAAATGGCGGACGAAAAGAACGAAGGCAAGACGCTCGAACAGGTCTACAACAGCATGACCGATGAGCAGAAAGAGTGCTGCCACGCTCTGGTGGGCCTGGCCCTGGAAGAGAAGGAAGGCGGCAACAACGATGACGGTGAGGAGGACGATACCGTGAAGCAGAATGTTTTCGACAAGGATACCAACGCAACTGTGCTGAAGCACAGCATCGAAGAAATCAACAACGTGGTCAAGACCGCAAAGAGCCACGGCACCATGAAGGCTGCCTTTGAGGATGCCGGCATGGACAGTGACGAGCTGGCCCACAGCATCGACAACATCGACTGGCTGTTCCCTGAGGATCACCTGGTGGACACCACGCCCCGCATCATCGACAAGCCCGACGACTGGGTGAGCGTGGTCATGGGCGCTGTGCACCACATTCCCTTCAGCCGGTTCAAGAGCATGTTTGCTGACCTGACCGAGGAGGATGCCCGCGCCAAGGGTTACTTCAAGGGCAACTTCAAGAAGGAAGAGGTCTTTGGCCTGCTGCGCCGCTCCACCAGCCCCACCACCGTGTACAAGAAGCAGAAGCTGGACCGCGACGACGTGATCGACATTACCAGCTTTGAGGTTGTGGCATGGCTGAAGCAGGAGATGCGCCTGAAGTTGAATCGTGAGCTGGCTCTGGCTTACCTGCTGGGCGACGGCCGTCTGGCTGCTTCTGAGGACAAGATCGATGAGAACTGCATCCGCCCTGTGTTCAACGACGCAGACCTGTTTACCATCAAGGTTCAGTGCAAGACCACCGGCCTGACCACCGTGGAGGACAAGTACAAGGCCCTGATCAAGCAGATCCTGCGCAGCCGCAAGGAGTACCGCGGCTCCGGCACCCCCACCCTGTTCACCACCGAGGACGCTCTGGCCGAGATGCTCCTGCTGGAGGACGGAATCGGCCGCCCGCTGTATGCTGACGAGGCTGCTCTGGCCCGCACGCTGCGTGTGAAGAACATTGTGACCATTCCCGAGATGGAGGGCCGCAAGGGTGCCAAGGGCGGTGACCTGGTCTGCCTGATCGTGAACCTGGCCGACTACACCGTGGGCGCAGACAAGGGCGGCGCTGTTTCCATGTTCGATGACTTCGACATCGACTTCAACGCCCAGAAGTACCTGATCGAGACCCGCTGCTCCGGCGCTCTGACCATCCCGTTCAGCGCCATGGCTGTTGAGTGGGCTGCTTAAAGAGAAAGGATAGAACTATGCTGAACACCATCTACGAGACCGGTTATGACCTGCACGTGGCAAACTACGTTGCCTACCTGCACACCGACAAGAAGCTGTACGAGGACGAGGCCCACAAGGTTCAGGCCAAGAAGGCTGACGTGGAGAAGGCCTTTAAGCTGGGCCGTCTGATCGTGATGGCTGCCGACAAGACCTACCTGCCTGTGGCCCTGGTGGCTGCCGGTGTGGTCGTGACCGACGGCACCACCGCCACCACCTGCACCATGGCTGCGGACGAGGCCTGATTTTTCAGAGCTCAAGGTTAGCCACAACAAATCAAAATGGAGTGAGAAGAGATGAGATACTGCGGGAAGCTGGGATTTGCAGATAAGGTGGAGGAGACCGCCCCCAGCGTATTTACCGAGAAGATGACGGAACGCACCTATTATGGGGACGTGCTGGAGTTTGGACGGCAGATGCAGATGGGGGACAAGGTGAACCCCGACATCACGGTTGGAAACCAGTTGAGCATTCTGGCTGACCCGTTTGCGAACGACCATCTCTACGATCTCCGGTATGCGGTGTTCATGGGACAGAAATGGCAGGTGACCGGCGTGAAGGTACAATACCCGCGCCTGATCCTGACTTTGGGAGGGCTCTGGAATGGAAGCACGGCTGAAGGTTGACACGCTCCTGCGCGAAGTGCTGAAGGAGAACGGACAGTCGATCCACCTCTATTTTCAGCCGAAAGCGGGATTCCAGCTCCAATATCCCTGCATCGTGTACAGCGAAAGCAGGATCCGGAACAACCATGCAAACAACAGGGTGTACATCCAGCATCCGTTCTACACGGTGACCGTGATGGACAAAGACCCTGACAGCAAGATCAAAGCGGCCGTAAGTGTGTTGCCAAAATGCACCTACGACCGCTCTTTTGTTTCGGACGGATTATACCACACCGTTTTTACGATCTACATCTAAGGAGGAACTATATGTCCAGACTGATTTGGGACGCTGTCGGCGAAAAGTTTTATGAGATGGGCACCAAGATGGGTGTCCTGTATCCCATGAACAACACCGGCGCTTACGACAAGGGCGTGGCCTGGAATGGCCTGACCGCCGTGACCGAGAGCCCCTCCGGCGCTGAGGAGACCAAGCTCTACGCCGATGACATCAAGTATGCTTCTCTGCGCTCTGCCGAGGAGTACGGCTACACCATCGAAGCCTACACCTACCCCACCGAGTGGGAGCCCTGCGACGGTTCCGCACAGGTTGCAACGGGTGTTTCCATCGGCCAGCAGAAGCGCCAGGGCTTTGGCTTCAGCTGGGTGACCACCGTGGGCAACGACGTTGACGACGAGGTGGGCCAGAAGATCCACATTGCGTGGAACAGCACCGCTTCCCCCAGCGAGAAGAGCTACGCCACCATCAACGACAATCCTGATGCCATCACCTTCAGCTGGGAGTGCACCACCTCCCCCGTGAGCGTGACCGGTCACCGCCCCACCAGCCACATGGAGATCGACTGCTCCAAGCTGAAGCCTGCCACCGTGAAGGCCATTCAGGACAAGCTCTGGGGCACCGATGCTGCCGAGGCAACCCTGCCCACCCCCGACGAGCTGATCAAGCTGATCACCGACAGCGAGGCTCAGGTGTAAGGGACGGATGAAACCTCTCACCACTTCGGTCTCGCCAAGGAGAACGGATTAAACCTCTCAGTCAGCTTCGCTGACAGCTCCCCTAGTAGGGGAGCCCTTGGCAGTACGGGCAAGTTTTGTGAGCAGACCCCTGGTAGGGGAGCCAAGAATCAATGAACACAATAAAGGAGAAGAAAAATGCTGAAAAAGACGATGACCACCGTGGACTTTGGCGGTACTGAGCGGACGGAAGACTACTACTTCAATCTGACCCGTGCCGAGATCATGGAGATGGAGCTGACCACCGAGGGCGGCCTTGTGCAGATGATCAACCGCATCACTGCCGCCCAGAGCCAGCTGGAGCTTGCCAAGCTGTTCAAGCAGATCATCTGCAAGAGCTACGGTGTGCTGAGCCCGGATGGCCGGAAGTTCATCAAGAACGATGCGGTGCTGGCGGACTTTATGTCCACCCAGGCCTACAGCGACCTGTACTACAAGCTGGCCTCCAACGGCGAGGCGGCGGCCGCATTCTTTGAGGGTATCCTGCCGGAGGACATGAAGGCAGAGACCCGGAAGGCCGCCCCTGTGAGTACCCAGCCCGGCCTGATGGTGGCAACCGCAAGCGCCGTGGAGGCCCTGCCGGCTGAAACGAAGGGCTGAGGCCTGTTTAGAAGAACATTCAAAATGGAGCGTGCTCTGAGAAGGGCACCTCAATGAACACATACCAGGGAGAGAAAGCAAATGATGACGCTTACGATACCGGGACAACAGCGGTGGAACGAAAAGACAGAGGAATTTGTCTACACGCCTGCCGTGATCCTGAAGCTGGAACATTCACTGCTCTCCCTGGCTCATTGGGAAAGCAACTGGAACATCCCGTTCCTGAGCAATCTGGACAAGCTGACCGTGGAGCAGTGGCTGGACTACATCCGCTGCATGACGGTGACCAAGGGGGTAGACCCCGAAGTGTACGCCAGACTGACCCGGGAACAGTACCGTTCCATTAACGAATATATGGAAGCTCCCATGACCGCAACATGGTTCAGCGGGGAGCCGAGACCAAACGAACGAAAGACCGCAGGAAAGCCCCGGCCAAAGCGCCCGCCCCGGAAAAGCAGGACCGAGACCACGGCCGAGGTGCTGTACTGCCAGATGTTCAGCTTTGGCATTCCGAAAGAGTGCGAGAAGTGGCATCTGAACCGATTATTGACCCTGATCCGGGTCTGCCAGGAGAGCCGGGCACCGGCGAAGAAGATGAGCAAGGGCGACCGGATGGCCCAGCAGCGGATGCTGAACGAGCAGAGAAAGGCCCGGCTGAAGACGAGAGGGTAAGATGCCGAAGGTGATCGTATTTCGCCAGAAGGGCGACTGGAAGAAGAGCCGGAGATTTTTGAAGCGATGCTCGAACCTGAACCTGGATGAGCTGCTTGACCGATACGGACAGGAGGGCGTGGAGACCCTTGCAAAGGCGACCCCGAAAGACACGGGAAAGACGGCGGCAAGCTGGAGCTACACGGTGACCAAGGGAAAAGAGAGCATCACCATTACATGGAGAAACTCCAATATCGTGGACGGTGTGCCCATTGCGGTGATCCTGCAATACGGACACGGCACACGGAACGGAGGATACGTAGAGGGCGTGGATTATATCAACCCTGCGATGCGGCCGATTTTTGAGCGGATCGCAGCACGGGCATGGGGCGAGGTGAGGACAGAATGAGCCAGGAAGTAGACAGCCGCGTTGTTGAAATGCGGTTTGACAACGCAAATTTTGAGAAAAATACCAAACAGACCATCTCGACCATTGACCGGCTGATGGAAAAGCTCCAGTTCAAGGGAGCGGAAAAGGGCTTTGAGAAGCTGGACGCAGCCGCGGAGAACGTGGACTTTGCCACCATGCAGACGAGCCTTGACCGGCTGGAATCCAAGTTCTCGAGCCTGAACATCGTGGCCACCACGGCACTGGTGAACATCACCAACAAATTTGTGGACGCGGGTGAGAAGCTGGTCAAGAGCCTGTCCATCGATCAGGTGGCCAGCGGCTGGGACAAGTACACCGAAAAGACCTCCAACGTTCAGACCATCATGAACGCCACGGGTAAGAGCATCGATCAGGTGAACGGTTACCTGAACAAGCTGATGTGGTACTCCGACGAGACCAGCTACAGCTTCAGCGAGATGACCAGCGCTCTTTCCCAGATGACGGCTGCGGGCGGCAACATCGACAAGATGATCCCCATGATCATGGGCATTGCCAACGCCACCGCAGACGCGGGCAAGACGGGCTTTGCGTTCCAGAGCACCATCCGGAACCTGACCCAGAGCTACAGCGCCGGACATTTGCAGCTTCAGGACTGGAAGAGCCTGAACCTGATGGGTACGGCCACCAAGGCCCTGAAGCAGGAGCTCATTGACACAGCAGTGGAGCTGGGTGTCATCAAAGAAGGCGAAGTGACCATCGCCAGCTTTGAGTCGAGCCTGCAGAAGAAGTGGGCCAACACTGAGGTCATGGAAAAGACCTTCGCAAAGTATGCTTCCATGATGGAGGCGGCCTATGAGCTGACCCAGAAGAACCCGGGCATGACCAGCTCGGAGGCGCTGGAACAGCTGAAAGGACAGTACGGAGAGCTGGCAGAACGCGCCGCTCTCGCCGCCCAGCAGGCCACCAGCTTCGCACAGGCCATCGACTCAACGAAAGACGCTGTCAGTTCAAAATGGATGGGCGTGTTCGAGACGATCTTTGGCAACAAGGAAGAGGCCACCGACACATGGACGGAGCTGGCGAACCGGCTGTACGACATTTTTGTGCCGTCCATTGATGCGCTGAACGAACGGCTGAAAGACGGACTGAACAGCGGATGGGCACAGCTTCAGGGCAGACTGGGGGATCAGGCGGATGCCTACAGCTACACCCTCCAGCAGGTGGCCCTTGCAAGCGGCGCTGTGACCGAGGACCAGATCACCGAAGCGGGCAGTTTTACCAAGGCATTGCAGCAGAACGGCGTGAGTGCCCAGCTGCTGAAGGCAAGCCTTGACGAGGCACAGGCAAGCGCCGAAAAGCTGCTGACCCTGAGCGACAAGGAGATGGCCGCAAAGGGCTATGACCGGGAGACCATCCAGCGGGATGCAGAAGCCTTTGCGAAGCTGAACGCTGAGATTCAAAATGGAACCCTGGACCTGGACGAGTACGCCCAGAAGATCGGCGAGCTTTCCGGCAGAGAGCATCTGGTGCAGAGCTTCTGGAATATCATGGATGCCATTGGCAAAGTGGTGGCCCCTGTGAAGGAGGCGTTCAGTGAGATCTTTCCGCCCGCAGACGGGGAGCGCATTTACAGCTTTGCCGAACGGCTCGACCTGATGACCCAGAAGCTCATCATCACCGACCAGACCGCAGAGAAGATCAAGATGACCTTCAAGGGCCTGTTCACGGTGCTGAAAGGCGTTACCACGATCCTGAGCAAGATCGGCGCGGTGGCAAAGGAAGCATTTTCGCTGCTGGCGAACGCTGCGAAGCCTGTGGCACAGGTGATGCTGAGCGTGGGAGCCGGGCTGGGGGATTTCCTTGAGACGATCTATGAAGTTGCCACCGGAAGCGGCACCCTGCGGGAGAAGCTGGGCGGCATCAAGACGGCACTGACGAAGCTCCTGAGCCCCGTGGATGCACTGGGCAGCATGCTGAAAAACACGAAGATCGCACAGTACATCGACACCTTCCTGGAAAAGGGAGAGAAGAGCACCGGCTTACTGGGCACCTTGTACTCCGTGGGCAGGCGGGCCTTTGACGGACTGAGCGCCGTGATCCGGACCGCAGCAAGCGGAGGCATTGGCATCCTGGGCACGTTGGGCATGGCGATCTCGACCCTGCTCTCCAAACTGGGCGGCCTTGGTGAGAAGGCGGTGCAGGTGCTGGGGCTGACAAAGCCGAATCTGGAGGACTTCCAGCAGAACCTCATCGACATGCCGAAGAACCTGAGCAAATCCATGAGCGAGTTTGCTTCCACCTTCCAGCGCAGCATGAACAAGATCAACGGCTCGGTGGGGGATGCCTTTGCCCCGGTGAAACAGTTCTTTACTGCGGTGAAAGAGGGCTTTGATGCCATCAGCGGGACGGACGTTTACCGTTTTATGAGCCTGATCGATGTGGGATTGCTGGCGTTCAGCATCGGGCAGATGGCAAAAGCCACCAAGAGCCTGAAAGAAATGCTGGAGACCCCGCTGACCGGAATGCTCAACTCCATCTCCGGCACCTTTAAGCAGCTGACCCGTGCCATCAAGACCTGGCAGAAAAACGAGAGCACCAAGACCCTGACCGGCATGGCCACCGCGATCCTGATCCTGGCCGGGGCCATGTACGTGATGAGCCGGATCAACCCCGACCAGTTCACGGAGATCGCCAGTACGGTCTTTGGTTTCGTGACCCTGCTGACGATCTCGGCAAAGCTGTTGGAGCCGACCACCAAGCGGTTCACGAAAGCATTTGACAGCCTGAAAGCCAGCGCCCTGAACGCGGCGACCCTGTGGGGCACTGCTGCGGCGCTGATCGGACTGGGCATTGCCATTGGCTCCATTACCAAGGGGCTTTCCAGGATCATGGAGGTCATGCAGAAAGGCCACATTGCAGCAAATGTCTCAGCGCTGGTCGTTGTGACCGCGTCCATCGTTGCCATGATGCTGGCGATGCGTCAGCTCTCTCTGGCGCTGGTGGTGGGCGAGAAGGCCATGAACCACAAAGTGATCCTTTCAACGGCAGTAGAGCTGGTGGCGCTGAGCGGTGCCATCAAGGTGCTCTCCACCGCCCTGAAGCCCCTGAGCGAGATCAAGTTCACCAGCCTGGTAAAAGCCGGCATGGCGGTGGTTTCGCTGGGCGGGCTGCTGACCACCATGGCCACGGCTCTGGCTGTGGTAAACAAGGTGATCGGCCCGACCGGATTTCAAAATGGAGCCGCGATCGCAGCCATGGCCAGCGGCATCTGGATCGCAGCACAGGCAGTGAGCAGTCTGGCAAACATTCAGCTTGTCCGGCTGGACGCGGCTATGACCAGCATCAAGACCCTGATGCTCCTGATGACCACCATGTCGGCCTTTTCGTCCAAGACGAAGTTCGGCTCCGGTGCGGCTATCCTGGTGATGTCTACCTCCCTCGTTGTACTGGCAGGAGCTGTGGGGCTGTTTGCCGTGATGGGAGATGCGGCCATCGATGGGCTGGTCAAGGTTGCGGCTGGATTGACCGCTCTGACGATCGCATCCAGCATGTCCACCGGTGGCGTGAGTTCTGGCGCAGGAATCTTGCTGACGGCAAGTGCACTGTATGTGCTGGCTGCGGCGGTGGAGAAATTTGCGGCATTGGGCTGGGTCGATCTAGCCAAGGGTGCAATTGCCGCTCTTTCCGGTCTCGGAGGGCTAACAACGGCACTGATCGTATTCACAAAATTCGGCGTTGCTTCCGCACTGGATGGTCTGGGCTCCGCTATGCTCAAGATGAGCGCGGCGCTGCTGATCCTGGCCCCTGCCATTAAACTGCTGGGCGATGCTGACCCGAAAACTGTCGGGCAGGCGTTACAGGTATTTCTGGACGGAATGCTCATCACCATGCTGGGTGGTGCTCTTCTGACAGCAATGCCTCAGCTGGCGGTTGGATTGGAACTGCTGGCAAAAGCATTCTGGAACTTCGCAAAGTCGCTGGGCGTGATCGCGCTGGCGACTGCGGCGATGGGTGTTCTTTCCATGTTTGCAGGACCGATCTGTCAAGCCATCATCAACGCTGCACCGGACATTCAGGAAGCACTGACCACCGTGGTGACGATGCTCTGCGAGGTGATCAAGAGCAGTGCCGGGCCGATTGTTGAGGCATTTGACGCACTTGTCCGTGCCGTGATCCCGGAGTGCTGGCAGCTGGCGAAAGACGGTTTGAGTTTCCTTGGTGTTCCGGAAACATGGAGCGAACTGTTCAGCGGCATCGGAAATGCCATGAAGGACGCAGCACTGGGCATCTTTGACTGGTTCGGCGAGATCTTTGACGACGACCGACCGGTTGGCATGGCGATCAACGGCATCAAATCGCTTGGCGGAAAGATCGTTGAAGCGTTCAAATCGTTCTTTGGTATTGCTTCGCCTTCCAAGGTGATGGCCGAGAACGGCGAATATGTCATGCTGGGCGTTGTGGAAGGCCTGCAAAACCAGAGTATTCTGGCGCGGGCAAAAGCGGCCATGCACAGCGCTGCCGCCGCCATCCGGAACGTCTTTACCACCTTCTGGGGCATCCATTCGCCCAGTGACGTTGCAGCCAGCGACGCAGAGAACATCCTTGAGGGTGCGATCCTGGGCATTGGCGACAAGACGAAACAGGACGAGCTGCGGAACAGCACTTACAATGCGGCCCTTGCGGTAAAAGACGGTATGACCACCGCTCTGGATGAGGCGACCATTGCCGTACAGAACAGCATGGTTGGGCTGTACAACGCCATGAAGATGGATTCGCTCCATTTGGGCAACCCCGTTTATCAACATGGACTGAAGGGCGCACGGAATGCAGCAAAGCAGGCGGCGCAGGATAATGTACCGATCCCCTCCAACGGCGGCATCAAGAAGCCCGGCAACAAGACCCCCTCCACCGTGGAGGAGATCAAGAATGCTGTAGAAAGCATATGGGGCAATCTGAACCCCTTTGGCGCGCTGACCGACTACTACCAGAACACCGTGGATGATGCACTGGACGGAGCGGGAGCCAATGCCACCAAATCCAAAGCATCCAAGACCGGCAAGACGCTGGCGGACACACTGGCAAGCGCATTCTCCGACCGGCTGAAGGCCAACAAGACCGAGATGTCCAACGCCACCGGCGAATACGCGCTGTGGGAAGTGACGGGCGGTGACACGGCCACGGTGGAAGAGCTCATCACCAAAAAGACCGAGAGCCTGACGAAGGAGATCGAGCTCCAGACCGAACGGGTGGCCATTGCCAAAGAGCAGTACGACACCCTGCTGGCCAAGGTGGGCGCAAACAACAGCAAGACGAAGGACGCATACGGCACCCTGCTGAGCGAGCAGAAAACACTGGCGGAGCTTCAGAGAAGCAAGCAGGACAGCATCCTGAAGGTCATTCAGGAGCGGTACGAGACCGATGCCAAGACCGCTGAGGACGAATACGAGCTGTGGAGCGCCCTGTACGAGGACAGCGCCGAGGTGACCGAGAAGTCCAACAAGAAGATCGACTACATCAACCGGAAGATCAAAAACCAGGCAGAGATCCTGCTGGCCACCGAGAAGGACTACATCGCCATCAAAAACGAGTTCGGCGAGGCAAGCCAGAAGACCCAGGCGGCCTACCAGCAGTATCTGGAAGCGCAGACCGAACAGCAGAAGCTCATCAACGAGCTGAACCAGGCCCAGCTGGATGCCTACGACAGCAAGGTCTCCTACCTGGAAAAGCAGGAGAAGCTGGTGACCAACCGGCAGAACATGCTGGCCAAGCTCTACGGCGACGGCGACCTTGCGGGCCGGGAGGACGCTTACAAAGCTACCGTTGAACAGTACGGAGCCGACAGCGTCCAGGCACGGAAAGCAGCCACCCAGGGCACCATGACCGCCATCATCGGCGTGGGCAGTGCACTGGACAGCATGAGCTACAGCCTGAAGAAGGTAACGAACAAGCAGCTGAAGTACGACGAGGCTGTGAAGAGGTTCGGCAAGAACAGCGAGACCGCACTGGACGCACTGGCAGACCTGCAAAGCGAACAGTACAGCTTTGTGGGCTTTGCGGAAAATCTGGCGGATGCCTTTGAGCTGGACGACTCCGGCAAGCGGATGATGATGCAGCTGGGCTACTCCATCTCGAAGAACTGGCGGCCCATTCAGGAGGGCTTCAACAGCGTCTGGGCACAGGTGCAGAAGAGCGCTCCGGAACTGGCCTCGAAGCTCAGCAGAGCCTTTGGCGTGGCCACCAAGGACGGCGTGACCAACGTGATCACCGACCTCTTTGGCACCATTACCGCCCTTGTGAGCGGTGACTGGGGCGGGGCAGTGACCGGCGGCATTACCACCGTGCTGGACTTTATGGGCAGCGAGTTTGGCCAGACGATGATGAATCTGGGAAAGACCATGCTGACCTTCAACAAACTGGCCCAGGGCGGCGGTACCCTGAAGGTGATGGGACAGGTGGTCAAGGTGACCGGCGCGACCAAGAACCTTGGCAGCATCCTGGGCAACATGGGCGGTCTGCTGGGCTCTGCCACGGGCGGAACGGGACTGCTGGGAGAAGCACTGGGTGGCCTTGGCAGCATTGGCGAGATGATCACCGGCTCCGGGGGCTTACTGGGCGGTCTGGGAGAACTGGGCGGCACTCTGATGAGTGTGCTGGGCTCCATTGGCCCCGAAGGCTGGCTCATTGGCGCGGCCATTGCGGGCGGCGGACTGCTGATCGCCAACTGGGACAAGATCGGTGATTTCTTCAGCGGGTTCTTTGACTGGCTGGGAAATGCCTTCTCGCACCTGTGGGACTGGATCAGCAACGGCTTCAAGGGCCTGGTGGACGTGGGCGGAAACCTGATCTCCGGCCTGTGGCAGGGCATTACCGGCGCGGCGGGTGCGGTGTGGAACGGCATCTGCGACTTCGGCAGTGCTGTGGTAGACGGATTCTGCGACTTCTTTGGCATCCATTCCCCCAGCCGCGTGATGGCGGGCATTGGCGAGTACCTGAGCCTGGGTTTGGCGCAGGGCATCACCGACGAGACCGACTCCGTGGTGCAGGGCGTACAGGACGTGAGCAACACGGCCCTTTCCACCATGATGGATCTGGCCCAGCGGGTGGGCGACATTGCCAGCGACGACTTTGAGTATGAACCCAGCATCCAGCCCGTAGTGGACATGAGCGACGTTCAAAATGGAGTGGATTGGCTGAACGACACCCTGTTCCAGAACGGCACGGTAGCCCTGAATGCAGAGCGCACCGCAGGCCTTGCCGCCAACGTGGTGCGCAAAGCCGAGGTGACCAAGGCCCAGCAGGAAGAGGCGAACAAGGCTGACCCGAAGGCCAACCCCAACGCCGACATCGTTTCGAGCGTGGAGGCACTGGGCGAGCACATCGACAGCATTGCCCGGGCCGTGGCCAACATGAAGGTCCAGATGAACGGCCGGAAACTGGTTGGCGAGATCATCAATGACGTGGACGAGGGCTTAGGAAAAATTTCGGGAAGGAGAAAGTAAATGGCTGATCAGGGTTCACTGAACACCTCCATTGCTTCGACCATCCCGAGCTATGCAGGTGTCATCTTTCAGGTGACGGATGCGGATGGTGTGTTACAGGAGTACAGCACGAGAGATTTCAACCTGATCCCCTTGAACCCCATCCACATCCAGGCTTTCGACGAAAAATACGAGACCGTGGAGTTCCCGCCCTATCACGGCAGTCCCGAAAAGACCCCGCTGAAAAAGCGGACATTCAAGAACTCGACCGGGACCTGGGATTTTTACTATGTCGCGGATGGCTCGCCCCATTCCAGCTGGGATGATTACGGGCGAAACGCCGTGGACGAGGTGCGGGAGCGCTGCGGCATCCCGGACAAAACAAGACTAAGCATCCAGCTTTACCCCGACTGGTCAAGCCGGGAGGGAGACTGGACGAGCACCTATTTCCGCCTGATGCGCATCTTGCAGGGGCGGACATGCACGGTCTCGCTGGAACTTGGCGGGACTATTTTTACTGCCGCCAAGACCAAGACCTACAAGGGCCGGTGCTGGGTGAGCAACGTGAAAAACGGCAACGATGGCCGGGTGACGCTGACGATCTCCTATGATCTCCAGCCGCCCGATGATCTGCTGAGTTAGAAACCCCTACATTATTATAAAGGAGGAGCCAGAATGTACCATTCGATCACGATCGGAGACAAGAACACCTGGGACGACTGGAAAATGATCCCCTCGTCCCGGCCTGTGGTGGCTCCTCCTGTGGAAAAGGTCATCTCGGTGGATGTCCCGGGACGAGATGGCACGACCTATCTATCCAACAGCTTAACAGGCTACCCTGTATTCAATAGCAGGGAAGGCACCTGGGACTTTTATCTTGACACCGACGCGTGGAGGGGAAGCAACCTTTCCAGCCCCATCGGTGCAGGAGCGCTGGATCATCTCTCCTGTATGCTGCACAAGGGCAATGCTACGCCCGGACAGGTGCGTGTGCGATTGGAGGATGACCCGGCGTTCTTTTATTTGGGAAGGATCTGGGTGGACGGAGGCATCAAACAGCAGAATGGGCACTCGCTCATCACGCTGGGATACACCTTATATCCATTCAAGTTTTTATATGAGAGCATCCGGGAGGACTGGCTCTGGGATGACTTCGGGTTTGAGACCGACCTAGCCCTGCCGTACTGCAAAGACCTTGCCATCAAGGCGGGGGAGACGCTCAAGTTCCCGATGCCGCCCAGCGAGAAGCCGAGCCTGATCCAGGTGGAGCGAAGCAGGGCAAGCGGCGGGACCCTGACGGCAACGCTGCGGAAGAGCCGGAGCTGGCCTTACGACGAGGCAAAGCGGCTGGGACTGAAAAACACGGCCACCTCGGTGAGCCTGACCAGCAACACGAGGGCTGACCTTGGCATCGTGGACAACGACCTGCGGTATGACGTATATGAAGTGGTGCTGACAGCAACGACCGCCATGACCGTGGGGCTCTACTATCAACCGGCGTATCTGTAAACTCCTCAGTCTCGCTATCGCTCGCCAGCTCCCCTAGTAGTGGAGCCCTTGGCAATGCGGTAACTTTGTACTGGACGAAGGGTATTTTACGAAATTTCAAAATGGATGCAGAGAGGAGGGAGGAGCCATCGGATATAAAGTATATGCCGGTGCCATTGAGAAAACGACCGGCACCTTTGGCGGCGTGAGCGCCCTGGGCTACCGCTGGGCGAGCAAGGAGTGCATCTTCGATTCCCAGGGTGACGCGGTGGAAGGGCAAGTCTCGAATCGGTTCCTGGAAGAACCCATCCTGAACCTGGCCAAAAATGAATTTGGAAATTTTGAGGCGACGATCCCCTACCAGTTGAACTCGGCCATCGGCCAATACACGAACCCCATCTACAGGACACTGAAATTCCAGAAAACCTGGATGGAGGTGCGGGAGGACGACGTTCCGATCTGGCTTGGGTATGTGACCGAGACCGAAAAACAGTTCGACCTGAGTTACAGAGTATATGTGACGGGTGTATTGGGACAACTGCAAAACTACACTCCAAAAATAGACGGCGGGACGTATTTCCTGACTGCCAAGAGCGACGGCACTGTACCAACCGACAGCCTGTTCTACAAGTCCGTTGCGGCGCTCAAGGACTACTATCAGGGGCCGTACGGGACGTTCGGCATCGGAAAGGTGACCATCCAGCTGGGAAACACCATCGACACCACGAACCAGGGCACGCTGTTCCTGAGCCAGTGGAACCTGCTGCAAACCTACCTGCTGGACGAGTATGATGGGTACCTGCGCACCCGCATCGTGCAGGCAGACAACGGTTCAGATGTCTGGCGCATTTACGTTGACTACCTGTTGGACACCGATAAAAAAACGACCCAGGCCATCGAGTTTGGCGTAAACCTGCTGGATTTCAGTTACCTCGAACAGATGGCGAGCGACATCGTGACGAGAGTGACAGCTTACGGCACCCAGACGACCACCAGCGGATGGTGGATCTTCAAGACGACCACCGTGAGCGCGATTTCGGAAACAGTGCGGGATGAGGCGGCAGAAGCAAAGTACGGCATCATTGAGAAGTGCATCCAGGTGGATGGTAATGTTACCAGCGCTGACCTGAAGAAAAAAGCGCAGGAAGAACTAGACAATTACCGCCAGAGCGTGGAGCCCGTGATGACCCTGACGGCCTACGACCGGAGAGACGGTGGCGAGGATGTACAGCGGCTGGGGTTCCTGAAGAAAACCAGGATCATCTCGAGCCCCCATGAGCTGGACCAGTGGCTGGTATGTGTGAAGCTGACCTTACCGCTGGATTCGCTGAACAACAAGGTGTTCAGCTTTGGCCTGACCCCGGAAAAGCTGACGAAACAGCAGCAGGTGGAGGCAGTCAAGGAAAAGATCCAGAGCGTGATGGACGCTATCATCAGCTTCCTGAACCAGTGGTTGGGACTGAATCAGAGCTGAAACTTCAAAATGGAGTGACCAGAAGGAGGTAAAACTGAACCAGATGGACTTTGACAAGATCATTACAGGCATCCGAAAGGCACTGTACGGACGAGAAGTCCGAGAGTACATCGCCAGTGCCATCGAGTGGGTGAAAAGCACCATCACGGATGCACTGGAGAAGATGAAGGAGCTGCTGAAACAGGCCGAAGCGGCACGGGATGCGGCAAAGGAGAGTGCAGACAAATCGGCTACAAGTGCCACGGAATCGGCCAATTCGGCGGCAGAATCCAAGGCGAGCGCGGAGAAAAGTGCCAATTCGGCAACAGCTTCGGCAAACAGTGCAACGAAATCGGCAGGATATGCAACAGCTTCCGCAAACAGTGCCAATGAATCAGCAGGGTATGCAAGTGATTCTGCGGCAAGTGCGGCAGCTTCCGAGGCGAGCGCCAAGAATTCTGCCAATGCAGCCATGAAGGCATTGCAGGAGGCGGCAAATTCGGGCGCATTCAAGGGAGATAAGGGGGACACCGGGCCGCAGGGGCCATCTGGTACCATCATCCGGGCCTACGATATCACCCTCGCTACCAACAGCTGGACATCCACGACCGATTCCGATGCGAGAAGCGCCGGGTGGACGTACCAATCCAGTGCAACCGTGAGCGGCTGTACCGATGCCTTGGAGCCGAGTGCGACGATCAAGCCCGAAAGTGCTTCTGCGGCAACATCGGCAGGGTTTGGCAGCATGTGCCGAAGTGGCGCAGGATATACTCGCTTCTATTCAAAAGCAGTACCTTCAAGCGCAATTAACTTGAGGTTGCTTTTGATGGAACGCATGCCAACTTAAGGGGGAATTCAAAATGGCAGTAGGTCCTGTTGGACTTTCCAGCAAAAGCTGGGTTCCTCCTGTCGGCTTTATCATGTCTACGGGCAGTCCAACCAGCCCAGCTGCCCAGTATGCTAATACCAGTTGGACCCAGATCAAAAACTATTTTATCATTGGAGCAGGCGGAAACTATTCACTTGGGAGCACTGGTGGTTCGACATCACATACATTGACTATTGCTGAAATGCCAGCACACAGTCACAGCGGCAGTATCACGGCGGTCGGGGATCATACGCATACGTTGACCGCTTATACGGGGTCTGGCTCATATTTGTATTATCGAGATGATAATTCACCATATTATATCGGCGAGCGGGCCTATACCACTTCCACCGCTGGTGCACATACCCATACGGTATCCGTAGGCTATTCTGGCGGAGGTTCCAGTTTTAGTATCTTAAATCCTTACGTTGGAAAGTATGTTTGGAGGAGGATTTCTTAAATGGCGTTAGGCATCGTAAAAGGATTTTTACAGGAAGAGTCTGTTCCTCCCGTTGGTTTTGTCTGGAAAAGTAATAGTTCTGTAAGCCCTGCCTCTATGTTTGCCAATACTACCTGGAGCCAGATCAAAGACCGAGCAATCATTGCCGCTGGCGGAAGTTACGGGAATGGATCGACTGGGGGCCGTTCTTCCGTGACGCTATTAGTGAATAATTTACCAAGTCATACGCATTCAGGAAGTACGTCAAGTGCTGGTGGGCATACTCATACAGCAACAGTTTCAAGTTCACACGGCTATATGGGAACAATGGGTGGCGTACAGGGATTTAGTGTAACAACAGTCACTACATCCAGTGCTGGAGGCCATTCTCACAGCGTCAGCCTGAGTAATGCTGGTAGTGGCGGAAGTTTCAGTATTTTGAACCCATATATCGTCCGTTATATGTGGGAACGAATCGGTTGAGGAGAAATTTTATATGACTGGTGCAGTCGTAGGGCTTACAACATCTGAATGGATTCCTCCGGTGGACTTTGTAATGGAGATGGCTGTATCGACAAGCCCGGCAGCGATTTATGCCGGAACTACATGGACACAGCTGAAAAACTGCATTATTTTCGCCGCAGGGGGCAGCTTCATAGCGGGGACTTCAGGAGGAAGCACGAGTGTAACCTTGACAACAGCACATCTGCCGAGTCACGGTCATACCATCAGTACCGGAAGCGCTGGTTCGCACACGCATACTATCACGGGTAATAGCAGCAGCGGCAGCTTTGACTCTTCATGGACCGGTATTGACTGTGGAGCTACGAGTGTGACAACCTCCAGTGCAGGCGGGCACAACCACACCCTGTATATTGGCAGCACGGGCGGCGGAAGCTCTTTTAGTATTATGAATCCGTATTATGCGGCTAATATCTGGCAGAGAGTAGGGTGATAACATGAAGATCGTAGACGAAAACGGCGTAGAGCTGACTGGTGAACCCGACCTGACACTGGGACGGCTGGTTGATGGCGTGGAAATCGTGCATCATGACGCGATTGCTGGAGTTCAGCAGGTCAGCCATTACGTCCCTATCGAATATCTTGCCAATGGCAGCACCATCGTAGAAGAGGTTATCGATGTTCCCGGTGTTGAACCGAAGTCCGCCTGGGATGAGACAGTGCCGATCCAGCGGTATATCAAGTACACGCAGGACGAACTGGACGAACAGGCCCGGCAGCAGGAGCATGAAACTAAGATGGCGCAGATGCCGGAAACAGTGGAGCAACTCAAGGCAGAAAACGAGGATCTGCGGAAATCCTTCACTAAGATGGAGAGCGCCCAGACCGACACCGACAGCCTGGTGGTGGATCAGGAGTACCGGTTGACCATGCTGGAGCTGGGGGTTACGCCGGAGGCATAAGCGCCGGGTCAGCCCATTTGTATCGTTTCGCTTATTGGCATACTGAAAAGGAATGCCGATGAGCGATTTTTTTACATTAAGATGGCTCATGCAGAACGTGAGCAGAAAGGAATCAAAATGGAACTCTACAACACCTGTGCACGCCTGATCGAACGCGGCAAGACCAACGGGATGCAGAAGAAGCTGGATATCTTCTTTGCCAACGACCGCCTGACCGAAGAGGAGTACGAGAAGCTGTGCACCCAGCTGGCCGAGAAACTGAAGGAGCAGGGGAATGGCTGAGCTCAAAGTCCGTGTCACTCTGGGTGATACGACCGTGAAAGGGACGTTGGACGAACTGATCGAGAGTGGAATTTTCAAAATGGAGTACGACCAGGCGGAGCTCGACGAAATCGTGAAAGAAAAAGTCGAGGGACAGAGAGCGGCATGGGAAGCTGACCCCAAAGCGCACCTGCACCAGATGACTGAAAAAGATATGGGTGCGCATACATTCAGTCTGCCCGGTCTTTGTGAGTACGAGATTCCTTGCACGGTGCACGTTGCGAGTGGATGCTTTGCTTCTCGCCCGAAGAATGGCGACGGGCTGACGGGCTGGATGCCAGTTTTGCTCTATACCCTGAAGAAAAAGGAGGGTGCAGATGCTTGACATTATTGACGTTTCCCGCTGGCAGGGAACCATTGACTGGAAAAAAGTCAAGGCCAGCGGAAAAGTAGGTGGCGTGATGATCCGTGCAGTTTCCACCAAGAGCGGGCAGCTCTACGTCGATCCGTGCTTTGAAGCGAACTATGCCGGGGCAAAATCTGTGGGACTGCCAGTTGGCGTATATGCTTACACCGTTGCGGTAACGGAAGGCATGGCAAAGAAGGAGCTGAACCTGCTCAAGACCTGCCTGGAAGGAAAGCGCTTTGAGCTGCCCATTGCTATGGATGTGGAGGACCCCCGTCTGAAAGGTCTGCCCGCAGCCGAGTTGACGAAACTTGTCAAAATGGAGCTCAGGGAGATTGAAAAGTGGGGGCTGTACGCGATCCTGTACACCTACTCGAACTTTGCCGACTACAACCTGAACATGTGGCAGCTGAACGGCTTTGACCTATGGCTGGCGGACTACCGGAACAAGCGGCCGACCCGCAAGCACGGTATGTGGCAGTACAGCTCCAAGGGCAATGTGGCTGGTGTAAGCGGCGTAGTGGACATGAACCATGTCTACAAGGATTACCCGAGTATCATTGCAAAAGCGGGTCTGACAAGCGTGAAGGGAGCGTGAACCCCACGGAAAGCTTTATCGTGACCCATTTCAACGAGGTGGTCTCCCTGATCATCGCGGCAGCACTGGGATGGGCGGGAAAGGCGTTCTACGCCACCATCCAGGAGCAGAAGGCACTGAAAAAAGCGGTGAAGGCTCTGCTCCACGACAGACTCTATCAGAGCTGCCGGTACTACATCCAGCAAGGGTACGTTGACTCGGAAGGGCTGTCCAACGTGGGGCTTGTATACGAGGCGTACCACGAACTGAAGGGCAACGGCACCGGCACGAACCTGTACGAGCGGATGGAGGCACTGCCGCTGCGGGAAGATCACACAGCCTGAACAGGAGGACTTCAAAATGGAGAAATACACCAATGCGAGTGCCGCGACCTGGGCGAGAACCATCTGCCTGATCGTGGCGCTGCTGAACAGTCTGCTGGCTTCGTTCAACAAGAGCCCGCTGCCCATCGACAACGAGCAGCTCCAGCAACTGGTCAGCACCCTTATCACCGTTGTGGTGGCTATTATCAACTGGTGGAAGAACAACTCCTTCACCAAGGAGGCCATCGAGGCAGACGAACTGTTTGCACGGCTGAGGGCGGAGAACAACGCCAGGAAGTAATCAAAATTGAGCCTGAAGTTGAGTTCTTGTTGGGATGATATCCTGGCGGATGACGTAGGGCTCATAGAAGAATACCCTGTAGACTGCTCTCGGGCGGTTTTTACAGGGTATTTTCTTTTTTTGCGTGCGAATAGTCCATGGGAGCGATGGGCTGAGGATGAAAGATTCAAAATGTAGTTTTGATGTGTCGATGGAAAATCAACATTTTTTTTCGGAAGATGGACGATTGCGACATAGAATTAAAGAAACGCGCAGGAACGTAAAATGAGGTTCGATGATTGTGCATCAATTGTACAGAAGCGGAGAGGAACAGGCGATGATGCGATGGATTTTCCGTACAAAAGAATCTGTGCAACACCATTTCTATCTGAGAATAACAGACGTATCTATGTTTTATAACGCGTAAAATCAGCCCCCGGAGAACCGTGAAACGTTCTCCGGGGACTTTTTGTTCTGCTTTAAAGCACTTTGGCACCGTTTGCGGTCAATTTGAAGGTTGCGCCCAGCATATCCGCTGCCCCACGGCACATCAGCATCCGCTGCAATCAAATTGCTGTAAAATCTATGTGCAAAAGTGGCTTCGCATTTTCATTTCGCTTTCCAGTAAATCGAATTCGTGCTACAATAGAATCGGACAAATCAAAGAGGGAGAACGTAACATGAAAATACAATCTGTTGCCATTTTGGGCGCTGGAGCGGTGGGCTCTTACATCATCTGGGGGCTTTCTAAAAAGGATAATATCCGTCTGGGTGTGATCGCGGAAGGTGACCGTGCCAGGCGGCTGAAAGAAAGCGGCTGCGCCATCAATGGAGCAGTTTACCGCCCGGAGGTCTGGACCCCGCAGGAAGCGCAGGGTGTAGACCTGTTGGTCGTTGCACTGAAATATGGTTCACTGCCCGGGGCTCTGGAAAGCATCAAAACCGCTGTCGGCAGCAATACCGTTGTGATGAGTCTGATGAACGGTGTGGACAGCGAGGAGTTGATCGCTGCACAGGTGGGTACAGAGCATCTGCTGTATTCCTTCATCAAAGTTGCATCACATAAGGAAGCAGATGGTTACCATTTTGACCCGGATGCAACACTTGGCGTGATCTATGGCGAGCGATTTGCACCGTTTGAGAGTGAACGTGTCAAGGCAGTGCGGGAACTGTTCACGGATTCCTGGGTCAACTTCCGGGTTACGGAGCATATCCAGGAAGAGATGTGGAGCAAGTTCCGGCTGAACGTCTGCAACAATCTGCCGCAGGCGATTCTGGGTGCCGGTGTGGGCTGCTACCGTGACAGCGTCCACATGAAAGCCATCAGCGATGGCCTGCGCCGGGAACTGGAAGCCATTGCAACTGCACGGGGCATTGATCTGCGCATTGCAGATGCCGTCAGCCACGGATGCGCTGTTCCTGCCACGGCCCGTTATTCCACTCTGCAGGATCTGGATGCCGGACGGCATACAGAGATCGATATGTTCTCGGGAGCGCTGATGCGGATGGGAAAGGAGCTTGGGATTCCCACGCCGTATAACGAATACACCTACCACATGATCAAGGCCATGGAAGAGAAAAATGATGGGCTGTTCGATTATGATGGCACGGAGGAACCCACCTGGGCAAAATAAAGTGACTGTCTTGTTAGGATTCGACACGTTCACTCCCGAGCCACCGGCAGCACTTTTTGCTGTATTTTGTTTTTGAAATATGGTATAATTACTGTATTGGTATTGGGAAAAGGAGAGTAAACGAACGTGGAACTGGAACAGGCACGCAAACGCGCAGAAGAGCTGCGCGTGATCATTGAAAGGAACAACCGTTTATACTATGATCAGGATGCCCCGGAGCTGGAGGATTTTGAATATGACGCTTTGACCCGGGAGCTGAAAGCACTGGAGGCAGAATTTCCGCAGCTGGTCACTGCGAATTCCCCGACCCAGAAAGTGGGCGGCACCCCCAGCGGGCGCTTTGCCAAGGTGACACATGCTGTGAAGATGGAAAGCCTGCTGGATGCATTTTCCTTCGATGAACTGCGCGATTTTGACCGCCGGGTGCGAGAAGCCGGAATCGAGCCAGAATATGTCGTCGAGATCAAGATCGACGGCCTTTCCTGTAGCTTGGAATATGAGAACGGCGTACTTGTGCGTGCTTCCACCCGCGGTGACGGCGTGGTGGGTGAAGATGTGACCGCGAATGTCAAGTCCATCAAGCGTATTCCAAAGACTTTGAAAAATGCCCCGGAATATCTGGAAGTGCGCGGCGAGGTCTACATGCCGCACGATGCCTTCCAGCACCTTTGTGCGGAACAGGAATTACAGGGTGCGGCACCATTCAAAAATCCGCGCAATGCTGCCGCAGGGTCTCTGCGTCAGAAGGACTCCAAGATCACCGGCAGCCGGGGGCTGTCCATCTTCGTATTCAACGTTCAGCAGGTGCGGGGCAGGGAACTGACCAGCCATGCCGAAAGCCTAGACTACCTCAAGAGTCTGGGCCTGCCAGTCTCTCCGCGTTATCATATCGTGCACGATATCGAGGATGCCATTGCAGAGATCGAGCAGATCGGCCAGAACCGTGCCGCACTGGATTTTGATATGGACGGTGCTGTGATCAAGGTGAACAACTTTGCACAGCGGGAACTGCTGGGATCCACCAACAAATTCCCGCGCTGGGCCATTGCGTTCAAGTATCCGCCCGAGGTCAAGGAGACCACATTGCGCAGTATTGAAGTCGGCGTGGGACGCACCGGCGTTCTGACTCCCACTGCCTGCTTTGACCCGGTGTTTCTGGCAGGTACCACGGTTTCCCGTGCCACCCTTCACAATGAAGATTTTATCCGTCAACTGGGTCTGTGTATCGGAGATACCATTCAGGTGCGCAAAGCGGGTGATATCATTCCGGAGGTCATCGGTGTGACCCGCCACGAACCGGATGCTCAGCCTTACCAGATGCCGGAATTCTGCCCTTCCTGCGGTGCCCCGGCAGTGCACCTGGAAGATGAAGCTGCTTTGCGCTGTGTCAACCCGGAATGCCCTGCACAGGCACTCCGCAATATCATCCACTTTGCATCCCGGGATGCCATGGACATCGACGGTCTGGGCACCATGGTCGCCACGCAGCTGGTGGATAAGGGGCTGGTACACTCTGCGGCAGATCTCTATGACTTGACAATAGAGCAGCTGCTCACACTGGAAAAGTTCAAGGAAAAGAGCGCAAACAATCTTCTGCAGGCGATCGAAGCTTCCAAGCAGAACAATCTGGATAAGCTGGTGTTTGCGTTTGGAATTCGCAACATCGGCGATAAAGCCGCCGCATTGCTGGCAGAGCATTTTTGCTCTCTGCAGGCCATCCGGGAAGCAACCGAGGAGCAGATCGGCGAGATTGATGGCTTTGGCGGCGTGATGGCCCAGAGCGTGACTGAATTCTTTGCCAAGGATGGAACTACCGATCTGGTGCACCGTCTGGCTGATGCCGGTGTGAACATGCAGTGGAAGGGGGAGCCCAAGGGCGATAAGCTCACCGGGAAAACACTGGTCGTGACCGGAACACTGGAAACACTCTCCCGCAGTGAAGCTGAGGCACTTATCGTAAAGAATGGCGGCAAAGCAAGCGGTTCTGTTTCCAAAAAAACAGCTTATGTGGTGGCTGGTGCCGCCGCAGGTTCCAAGCTGACCAAAGCACAGGCACTGGGTGTGCCTGTGCTGACCGAAGCAGAGTTCCTTGCTATGATCGCAGAGGATAAGTCCCAGCAATAATCAGAAAACCTGTTCTAAAAAGCCCGTACAGTTTGGATGCTGTGCGGGCTTTTCTGCGTCCTGCGGGTTCTAACCTCCGGGCCGGTGCATACATTGATGGCAAAGGACACGGAAGGAGAACAGAAGATGGACGAGTATTATCAGGTGGTGCAGGCTTTGCCCCAATGGCTGGCAAGGCCGCTGGGGCAGCTCCCATCAGAAGACGCAGAGACTGTACATGAGCTGCGCCTCCGGCTGGGCTGTGCTCCACAGTTTACGGTGCAGGGGTGCAGCTGCACACCGACACAGCTGGCACCTGAACTGAACGCACTGCAAACGATGCAGCTGACCCCGCTGCAAATGGAAGAAATTTTGTTCACCCTCTGCGGCGGTTCAGTCCATACCCATCAGACAGAGATCGCACAGGGCTATGTTACACTGGAAAATGGCTGTCGGGCAGGGCTTGGCGGGCGTTTTTTGCAAAACTCGGAACAGGGCACGGTTCTGCAGGAGCTTACCTCTGTCAACCTGCGCATTGCCCGGGAAAAGACCGTTCCGCTTCCACAGGAACTGACCGCAGCATTGCGGGGGCATTTCATCGGGATGCTTCTTGTTGGAGAGCCGGGCAGCGGCAAGACCACATTGCTGCGCAGTATTGCCCGGGAGCTCGTCCGGCAGCAGAAGATCCTTTCGGTCATTGATGAACGGCGGGAGCTCTTTGCCGGGAATGCGCCCGGCGAGGCGCTGGATGTTCTTGCCGGGCTCCCCAAGGGACAAGCAGTGCAGATGGCATTGCGCAGCCTTTCGCCACAGGTGATCCTGCTGGATGAGCTGGGAGGTCTGGATGAGGTCACAGCGTTGGAGCAGGGCCTGTTCAGCGGGGTGGATTTTATCGCCACCCTTCATGCTGCCACACCTGAAGAGGCGACCATGCGCCCACAGGTGAAATATCTGATGGAGCGCGGCGCGGTGCGGGTGCTCGTCTGGCTGACCGGCAGACAAGCACCCGGCTGCATCGGGGAGGTGCGGTTTCTATGAGCCCTCTGCGCTGGTTGAGTGTCTGTTGTTTTGTCGTCTGCGGCTGGTGCGCAGGCGACAGCTTTCATCAGCAGGCGCAGGCGCATCTGGAAGCCCTGCGCAAAACACTGGATCTGCTGGAAACGCTGCATCAGGAAATCAGCTTCCGCCGCAGTGACCTGAATCTTCTCTGCCGGAAGTTGATACAGGATGGGCAGCTTCCACCAGAAACGATTTCGTTACAAACGCTGGAGCCCTTTCCCTCCCTGACCTTAGAAGAACGCACCCGCTTCTCAGAATGTTTTTCAGGCCTGGGGCGGTTGGAAGCGGAGCAGGAGTGCAGACGACTGGAATTGTATCAGGCACAGTTTCAGGAAGCCTTGCAGGAAGGTGAAGCTGCGGCCCGAACGCAGTCGATGCTTTCGCACAAGCTGGGCCTGGCCGCCGGGCTTGCAGCTGCCATTCTGCTGGGATGAATCAGCTCAAAAGGAGAGGACGCGGATGGAGATTGACCTTATCTTCAAAATTGCGGCCATTGGCATCATTGTTGCCGTGCTGAACCAACTGCTGATCCGCTCCGGGCGGGAGGATCAGGCAATGATGACGACATTGGCAGGTCTGGTGGTCGTGCTGTCCATCCTGGTCAAACAGATCAGTGTGCTGTTCGTTACCATCAAGTCGCTGTTTGCACTATGAGTGCAGCCGTGGCTGTGTTCGGCATTGCGCTGCTCGCGGCACTGCTCTATGCGGTTCTGGAAAAGCAGGCCCCCGCCTATGCACTCCTGCTCTCCCTTGGGGCAGCGCTGGTGCTGCTGGTGCGGGCCGGGACAAGCATCCGGACAGTACTTTCCGGCATAGCACGCCTGGCTGGACAAGCTGACAGCGGGGCTTTTTCCTGCCTTGTACGGAGTGCGGCTATCGTTCTGCTGACAGATTATACCCGCACCCTGTGTGAGGAAGCCGGGGCAGAATCTTTAGGGTGGTGTGTTGGGCTGGCAGGTCGGTGTCTTGTACTGGCAGCGGCGTGGCCCTTGCTGGAAGAGATCCTGCAGACGATTGGGAGCATTGCAAGATGAAGAACTGGAAGTGGTGGGCTTTTCTGCTGGTGGGAACAAGCCTCTGCCTGTGCGCCCCGACAGCTTTTGCGGCAGAGAGTGCCGGTTTGCACACACAGCTGCCGGGAGCAGAGCTCTGGCAGCCTTATCTCGACCAAAGTCCTGTGGATGCTTTGCAGGTAGCAGAAGACCCGTGGAGCGTTCTGCAAAGTTTTTGCACTTCGTCGCTGTTCCAGACACTGCGGGAAAGCATCCGCGGTTATGCCGCACTGCTGTTGTTTCTGCTCCTGTCTGCCATAGTCAGTCTGTTTCTTGGGGAGGAAGGTGATCACAGCTGGTGTGATCTTGTCTGCGCCGGTGGGTGCGGGATCCTTCTGTGGGAGCCATTGCTTGAAATTGCCCGGCAGCTGTGTGCGCAGATTGAAAGCTGGAACCGCTTTCTCTCCGGTTTTCTTCCTGTCTATTCCGGTGTTCTGATCATGGGCGGTGAGACAAGTGCCGGGGCCGCCGCAAGCGGCTTTTTTCTGACATTGCTTTGTCTGCTGGCACAGGCCCTGACGGCCTTTGTACCGCCCATTCTGGAATGCTTCCTTGCATTGAGCATGGCTTGCTGCATCACGGAACAGAGTTGCCTGGGGAACCTGTGCAAAGCGGCAGGGACACTGCTGCAAAAGGGACTTTCCCTTACTGGAAAGCTGCTGGCTGCACTGCTGGGATTCCAGCGCATCTCTGCCGCACAGCTCGACCGAACGGCGCTGCGCACAGGACAGTTTCTCACCGGCACCATTCCCATTGTGGGGCAAAGTTTGAGCGATGCTTCCGAGGCTGTTCTGGCAGGCATCCAATTGCTCAAAAGCGGCCTTGGAATGGCCGCTATCCTGATTTTATTGGCTGAATTTCTGCCACTGTATCTCGGGATGCTTGCACATCTGGGATGTATCGTTCTCTGCGGTACGCTGTGCAGCCTGACCGGAAACAGCCGTGGACAGGCACTGCTTGCCTGTTTTGCTTCTGCTGTCCGGTGTATGATGGCCTGTATCGCACTCTTTTTCGGGCTGGCAGTAACAGGAACCGCACTTCTTTTTATGCTGGGAGGCGTTTGATGCAGACATTGAAAAGCGCAGCTGTGGTCTTTTGCACTGCCTGTATCTGCGCAGAGCTGCTGGCCCGGCTCACAGGAAACAGCTGGGCCCGGCGGTGCATAAAAGCCGTGGCTGGACTATATATTTTAGTGGTGCTTTTACAGGTCATCCCTCAGCTCCGGACAGAAGTTCAGTCCTTTTCTGTGCCGGATCTTTCGCCCACATCCATGGGCACGCTGGAAGATGCCATTCGGGCTGAACTGGATGCCCGCAGCAGCGGACAGGAAGCAAAGGAGGGGGACCTTTCCGGATGAAGAGCAGGGAACAGAGCCTCTTTGCCGGTTTGCTCCAGAAGCAAAGCCGCACCCAGCTCGCAATCATTCTGGGTGTGGCGGCAATGCTGCTGATCTTATTCTCAGAATTATTCTCGACCCCCGCAAAAACCGCAGCAAATGCAGGCAGTTCTGCTGCTGTTTCAGAAACTGTCTACCGGGAGCAATTGGAAACGCAGCTGAAAGAGCTGATCGAACAGCTCGATGGGGCAGGAAAAACCGTTGTGATGGTGACACTGGAAAGTGGGGAAGAAACGATCTATGCTGTGGATACGCAGTCCGGCCAGATGCAGAACCAGGAGACCCATGTTCTGCTGGAGGATGGCTCCGCCCTGGAAGAGACGACCTATCTGCCTGCCGTCTGCGGTGTGGCTGTTGTCTGTGATGGTGGGGGAGATGTCCGGGTCGCCGCCCGCATCACAGAGCTTGTCCGGGCACTGCTGGATCTTTCGGCCAATCGAATTTGTGTAGAACAGCGCAAAGGATAACGCACCATGTAATATAAGGAGGAAACAGCTATGAGAGCTATCTCGAAGAATACCCGCAAAGCAACAGCCATTACCCTGGCAGCAGCACTGGTCATTGCCGTTTACCTGAACTGGCAGTATGCCCGCACCGGTGTGACGCTGGAAGAGGATGCAGTCAACGTTTCTGCCGTCAGTCAGGAGACCGTTCCCGTTACGGATGAACTGATGACTGAAGCCGAGGCGGTTTCCAGTGCCAACAAGAATTATGGCGAAGCTCAGCTTGTGAGCATTGCAAACAACAGCGGCTCCAAGTTCTTTGAGGAAGCGCGGCTCAAGCGGACCAAAGCCCACGATGAAGCCATGGACAGCATTCAGAAAGCGCTGAAATCCGCATCTCTCTCCACGGAAGAAAAGAAGGAGTACACCAGCCAGCTGACCGGAAACCTTGCGGATCTCAACGCGGAAAACGAGATCGAGACACTGGTCAAGGCCAAGGGGTTTGCGGATTGTCTCTGCTTTCTGCAGTCAGGTCGGGCCGATCTGACTGTTATGACCTCGGGCGATGCCTTAACGGCCGCACAGGTAGCGCAGATCCGTGACATTGTGTTGAGCAAAAGCAGTGTGACAGCCCAAAATATCACCGTTGTTGAGGTAAAGTAAGGGAGCAGTTGCGGCAGACAACAGAATGTGGTAAACTAAAAAAGAACAATGAAATTGAGCGCCGCTTTTCCAGCGGCGTTTTTGCAGGGAGTGCACCATGAAGGAACCAAAGCTCAAAACTGTTTACGTCTGCTCCAACTGCGGCGAAACCAGCCCGCGCTGGATGGGCCGCTGCCCCAGTTGCGGAAGCTGGAATACCATGAATGAGGATGTTGTTGCGGAAGCGCCCAAGGCAGGGCTTTCCGGCAGCAAAGCGGCAGCACCTGCCCGGCAGGAGGGTGTCACCTCGCTGACGGCCCGGCGGTTGGCTGATATCAGCACTACGGAAGAGAAAAGCCGCATCCTGACTGGCATATCGGAGCTTGACCGGGTGCTGGGCGGCGGCATCGTGCTGGGCGGCGTGGTTCTGCTCAGCGGAGAACCGGGTGTTGGCAAATCTACGATGCTTTTGCAGCTCTGCGGTGCCATCTCCAACCAGCATTCTGTTCTGTATATCACGGGTGAGGAATCTGTCCGTCAGGTCAAACTGCGTGCTGCACGGTTGAAAGTGCCGCAGGAGAACATCTATCTTGCTGCAGAGAACGATGTGGACGAGATCTGCGGCCTGATCGAAAAGGAAAAGCCGGAGCTTGTAGTCATCGACTCTATCCAGACGATGCGCTGTATGGATCTTTCTTCCTCGGCCGGTACGGTCAGTCAGGTCAAGGAGAGCGCCGCCCGTCTGCTGGCGGTAGCCAAAAAGCAGGAGATCCCCATGTTCATTGTGGGCCATGTCAACAAAGACGGTGCCATTGCAGGCCCCAAGGTCATGGAGCACATCGTGGATACTGTGCTCTACTTTGAGGGCGACAAAATGCTGCCTTATCGCATTCTGCGGGCCGCCAAGAACCGCTATGGCTCCACCAATGAACTGGGCATGTTTGATATGACAGGGCAGGGGCTGGAGGAGATCGAAAATCCTTCCCAGATGCTTTTGGAAGGCCGTCCGCTGGGGGTTTCCGGCAACTGCGTCGCCTGTACGATGGAGGGTAGCCGCCCCATCCTGAGCGAGATCCAGGCCCTTGCCACCAAAACGAATTTCCCGGCACCGCGCCGTGCCTGCAGCGGCTATGATTATAACCGCATGAATCTGCTCATTGCCGTTCTGGAAAAGCGGGCAGGGTATTTCTTTGGCAATCTGGATGTCTATATCAACATAGTGGGCGGCATTGCCCTGCGGGATACTGCCTGCGATCTGGCGGTCTGTCTGTGTATGGTGTCGTCTCTGCTGGACTGCCCCGTGAGCGATAAGCTCATTGCCATTGGAGAAGTGGGTCTGGGCGGTGAGGTGCGCAGTGTGCCCAACCTTGAACAACGCCTGCGGGAAGCCGAGCGCATCGGCTTTGAGCGGGCTGTGGTGCCAAAACATAGCCTTGCCCACCTGAACCCGGCAGATTATCCGGGCATGAAGCTGATAGGTGCGGCTTATATCTCGGATGCGATCCATGCATTGAAATCAGACCGGTTGTAACGAATTTACGGAGAAACTATGTCGATCTATCTTGATGAAAAAAATCCGGGCAAGCATCCGCCGTTTGATGATGCTTCGCCGGATATTGTGGAATATGTGCGGTACCTGGAGGTGATCGCGGGCAAAAGCGCCAACACGGCCTTCAGTTATTACTGCGATCTGCGCGGTTTTTCCCGTTTTATGAAACGCCGCCGCGGGCTGGTTCCGGCAGATACGGAAATCAAGGATATTGACCCCAAGGGTCTGGATACAGCCTTCTGGGGCAGTGTGAGTAAAGAGGACATCTATGAATATCTCTATTTCCTGAACCGCGAATGCGGCAACAAGAAATCCTCGACCGCCCGGCGGCTGGCCAGCCTGCACGGCTTTTATGATTACTTGGTCAATCAGGTCAATAAGCTGACAGAGAACCCGACTGCCTCCATCAAGCCGCCCAAGCAGGATAAAGTCCTGCCCAAATATCTGACAGCGGAACAGTCCATGGATCTGCTGGAGAGCACGCAATATCAGAGCGATTTTCCGGAGCGGGATTACTGCATGGTGGTTCTGTTCCTGAACTGTGGAATGCGGCTTTCTGAGTTGGTGGGCATGGATCTGGGCGATATCGACCTGGAACAGCGGCAGATCAGACTCTTTGGTAAGGGCCACAAGGAACGGATGGTCTATCTGAATGAGGCCTGCGTCGAAGCTCTGCAGCTCTACCTGGCCAAACGCAACACGATGGAGGGCCTGAATCCAAAGGAAAAGGCTGTGTTTGTGACGCGCCGCCGGAAGGAGCGCATTTCCAACCGCAGGGTGGAGCAGCTCGTCACCGGTGCCATGAAAGCGGCCGGGCTCAAGGGCTTTTCCACCCATAAGCTGCGTCACACTGCGGCAACGCTGATGTATCAGACCGGCAATGTGGATATTCTGACCCTCAAGCAGCTGCTGGGTCACAGCAGTGTGGGTACAACGCAAATTTATACGCATCTGCAAGAATTTCAGGTGCGTGCCGCCATTGAGCAGAACCCGCTGGGTACAGTTACACCTGAAAAAGCACGCTTGGATACAACAAAACGGGCAGCAGGGGAGAACAGAGGGGAAAATAACGCCGATTCGATGGATGTTGAAGAAGCTGCCAGCCCGATGGAAGCTTTTGAGGGTGCTGCCAATGATGGTATCCGGGTGGATATCTCTTCTATGCCCGGGGATAAGGAAACTGTATGAACTATATCAACTTCTCTAAGAGCTATCATGTGCGGATGCTGACAGAACGCGATATTCCGTTGATTTTAAGACTTTGTGAGAAAAATGAGCAGTTTTATGAACATTGTCCGCCATTTGTAACCACGGAAAGCATTCGGGATGATATGTGTGCATTGCCGCAGCGCAAAATGGACGAACCTCAGGATAAGTATTATCTCGGATTTTTTGATGATGCCCAGCAGCTTGTGGCTGTGATGGACTTTATTGACCATTATCCAACGGAACAAAGCTGCTTCATCGGATTCTTTATGATGGAACGTTCTGTACAGGGACATGGCATTGGAAGCAGGATCATCACAGAGCTGTGTGTGTATCTGCACAGTCTGGGTTACGAGTATATCCGGCTGGGTTATGTGGATGGCAACAAGCAAAGTGAATCGTTCTGGAAAAAGAATCAGTTCACAGATACCGGATTAAGAAATCACACGCAGGACTATACGGTCGTTGTAATGAACCGGATGCTGTAACAGATCAATAACAGGAAAAACGTGTGTAAAAAACGCAAAATACACAGTTATTGTAAAACAGGCCGCCAGAGCTCAGATCGAGCCGAGGCGGCCTTAAAAACGCCCAAAACCAGAAAAGAGGGCTTTTTCACTCCCCTATGTTTCGCATAACCTGCATTATACGAAAAGATAATAATCAAAAAATCAGACCCTCCTCTCTCTTCCCGCTGCGGGTTCTGAGATCTCAGAGGGTCTGACCGATCATATGTACCCATCACTCTTCCGGCAATGGTGTGGTTTCAAAGTATGCGCAGATCGCTTCATAGTATGCACGAGCAGTCCGCTTACATCCGTCCTCACTGCCGAACTGGGCTACGTCCGTATCGCTGGTCACAAAACACTGCTCCGCCAGCACGGCTGGACAATTTACATCTTCCAGAATCGTAAAGCTGCGCTCTACCCGCACTTCCTTGTGGCTGCTCTCCACCAGCTGTTTTACTTCCCCTTGGTAATAGATATATCGGATTCCCCCGCGTCCCCGCAGGCTGGCCCCTGCCGCCTGCATAGCCCCGGCAAGCTGCTTTGCAAAATAATAGCTCTCCTGATGGTATGCTCGTCCCGGAACAGCCGGATAACATTCAAACCCGGCTGCGCTGGAGCCTTCGGGTGCTGAATTACCATGGATGGACAGCAACAGATCCGGGTCCTGTGCATTGGCGGCAGCGGCGCGCTCAGCAGGTTTTGCGGTGCTGTCGTAACTTTCCCGGGTGGTCAGTGGGATATAATTGGGATCACGCTCCAGCCAGGCGCTCAAAGCCTCCGCTGTGGCAGCGGTCATCTCGCTTTCCTGCACCACTCCCCTTGCACCCGGATCTGAGCCGCCATGTCCTGCATCGATTATAATACGGTACGGCGGCTCACCAATGGTCGGACGAAAATCATCATCGTCTACGGTCGGTGATGTCTGTCCAATGGAGAATGCCGACTGCCACAGATACAATCCAAAACTGACACCAATAAAACAGAGAACCAGAACCACTGCTCTGCCAAAGGAAAAGTCATTGCCCCTTTTCTTTCTTTTGCGCTGTACCGAATGTTTTGCCATGATGACTTCCCTGCTGTTTTATAAGAAACGCCCGCCCAAAGAATGATCTTCCGGACGGGCGCTGCCGGGAAACTCCCGGTATGTTTTTACTTCAATTCAACCACGGTCACACCGCTCTCGCCCTCACCGTAACGTCCCAGCCGGAAGCTTTTGACCATCCGGTTGCCGCGCAGATGTTTATGGATCGCGGTGCGCAGAGCACCGGTACCGTTGCCATGGATCAGGTACACCACTGTCTGCCCATTCAGAATGGCCCGGTCGATATAGGCATCCACCTCAGGCAGAGCCTCATCCACAGTCAGGCCCAGCAGATTCAGCTCCATTTTGACCGAACGCTGCACACGCTCTACCCTGCCGTTGGGCCGGTTTGCATCGCCCGTCAGACGGGAATAGCGCTGCTGTGCCTTGGTTTTGGGCTGAGGCTCTTTGATGAGCTTATCCGGCTGCTTCAGGCCCTTGAGCGGGACCTTGGTCTTGATGATGCCGGCACGCACCAGAACATCGCC
>ERZ773224.215-NODE-215-length-82669-cov-23.722553_pt1 | contig 82669 bp, 68 predicted proteins | sample MGYA00580526_ERZ773224 | MGnify/ENA primary metagenome ERZ773224 (study PRJEB29015, sample SAMEA2737743) | human gut metagenome | biome: human gut; feature: human-associated habitat; material: faeces | place: China | collected 2012 ... | reverse complement strand
TTTTCTCCGCGCCTCTGGGCCTTTTGGTTCTTTTCGGCCCGCGAAAAGAACGCACACCCCGCTATGGAAGCATGTTCGGGATCCATGCTCCGTAGCGGGGCGTCGTGTTTTCAGACCATCCGGATGGCGAGCATCCATGCTTCCGTAGTGGGGCGTAGTGTTTTCTATGCTGTGGTTGCGATTCTCGCGGGTTTTACGTAAATTTGCAATAAAATAGACTTTTAACTAATACCATTTCCTATCTTATCTACAATGACAAGAAGATTCGTTTTATCTATGGCAGCCGCCGCTATGCTGCCGTCTGCGCTTCTTGCACAGGATTTCCAGGTCAAAGTTTCCGAAGCTCAGGAACCTATGCAGACCGGAAAATATACCCCTACATGGGAGTCGCTCAGCCAATACGATGTGCCCGACTGGTTCCGCGATGCTAAATTCGGCATGTGGGCTCACTGGGGCCCGCAGTGTGTGGAAGGCTCGGGCGACTGGATGGCCCGCGGCATGTATCAGGAAGGTTCCAAGCAATACAAATATCACGTCGAGAACTACGGGCATCCGTCGGAGTTCGGTTTCAAGGACATCCTTCCGCTCTTCAAGGCCGAGCGTTGGAACCCCGACAGCATTGTCGGTCTCTACAAGGAGCTTGGAGCTAAGTACTTTTTCGCTCTCGGCAACCATCACGACAATTTCGACCTGTGGGACAGCAAGTATCAGCCCTGGAACTCGGCTGCAATCGGTCCGAAAAAAGACCTTCTTGCCGGTTGGGCCGACGCTTGCCGCAAGCATGGCCTTAAATTTGGTGTAAGCCTGCATGCCGACCATGCCTGGATATTCTATGAAACCGCACGCCGCTACGACCGCCACGGCGACAAGGTCGGCATCCCCTACGACGGGCGTCTTACTGCCGCCGACGGAAAGGGCAAGTGGTGGGATGGCCTCGACCCCCAGATGCTTTATGCCCAGAACCACCCCGACAGTTTCGCCTCCTGGAGCGACGACATGCTCGGCAAGCAATGGGGTTGGGGCAACGGCGCCGCCACCCCCTCGGAATTCTTCTGCACGAATTTTTATAACCGCACACTCGACGTTATCAACCGCTACGATCCCGATCTGCTCTATTTCGACACTACGGCAGTGCCGTTCTATCCCGTGAGCGATGCAGGCATGAAAATCGCGGCCCATTTCTACAATCACAATCCGTCTACCCGCGGCGGCAAGTCGTCCGCCGTGATGTTCGGCAAAATTCTCACCGACGAGCAGAAGGAGGCCATCGTGTGGGACGTTGAGCGCGGAGCGCCCAACTATATCTCGGAAAAGCCATGGCAGACGTGTACCTGTATCGGCAACTGGCATTACGACACCTCCTACTACGACCGCGACCGTTATAAATCGGCCGCCCAGGTCGTGAAGCTGCTTGCCGACGTGGTAAGCAAAAACGGTAATCTCCTTCTGAGCGTGCCTCTGCGTGCCGATGGCACCTACGACGAGAAGGAAGAGAAGATAATCCGTGAAATCGGAGCATGGTTGAAGGTCAATGGCGAGGGTATTTTCTCAACGCGCCCCTGGACCATTTTCGGCGAGGGCCCGATTGCCGATACTCCCATCGAACTCAAGGACCAGGGTTTCAACGAAGGTTCCTATCTTAATGCCGGAGCTGATGAAATACGTTTCACTCAGACGCCCAAACACCTCTATGCCATAGCCCTCGGATGGCCCGAAAACGGCAACATTCTTGTGAAGAGTCTCGCCAAGGATTCTCCCAACTATAAAGGCCGTATCAAACGGGTGGAGCTCGTAGGCTATGGTAAAGTTCCCTTCACGCGTACGGCCGACGGACTCAGTGTGAATCTTCCCGCCGATGCTCCGCGCTCCATAGCCCCTGTACTGAAGATTGCAAAGTAATACGGTTGCACTCCCCGGAGGGGTGAAACCTTCTTCCGGGCACGCTTCCATTGCTTTTTCCGGCAAAAATTCCACTTGGATGCTTTTTGCCGTGTGCAGGAAGTTTTGTAACTTTGCCGCGCAGAAGCCCGACAGCTTCGTATTCGAACATTTCTAAGAGAGTATGATAAATCGTATATTGATAAGAATCAAAGTGGTGCAGATGCTTTACTCCTATCTGCTCACTCGTAGCGAATTTCATCTGCTTGAGCCCGACAATACTTCCCGCGACAGCAAATACGCCTACAGCGTCTACATCAACCTGCTTCTTATTGTCCTTCAGCTCTCGGGTTTCCGCGTGAGTCGCTCCAAATCGAGTCCGATGGAGGCTCTCGGCGATGCCAACATGCTCGCCGGAAGCAAACTCGCGAAAGCTCTGGCTGCCGACTCCGCCGTTCGCGAGATAATCGGTCGCGGCGACTCCGGTGTGGAGATTTTCAATCCCGCGCTGATGCGTATCTACAGCATCATCACCTCTTCTGCAATCTATATCGATTACCGCAAGAAAAAGCGGCCTTCGCTCGACGATGAAGTGCGGTTCTGGACAGTAGTGCTCAATACCGTCATTGCACCCAGCCAGCTTATGGCCGAATGCGCGCGCACCGACAGCAATTTCTCCATCGCCGGTTTCCAGAGAGGTGTGGCCATGGCCGTCGAGACGCTTCGGCAGTATGCCGACTCCGAGCGTTCGTATGCCGACGCGAAATCCTCCCTTGCAGCTTCGCTCGATAAGGCCTACGAGCTTTACCATGCACTGCTGATGCTGCCGGTATATCTTACGCAGATGGAAGCTGAGCGCATAGAGGCGGCAAAAGAAAAGTATATCCCCACCGACGAAGAGCTTAACCCCAACATGCGCTTTGTCGACAATGCTTTTATCCGTGCCGTGCGTGAAAACCCCGACATGGAGGAATATCTCAAGAAGCATCCTTTCTCCTGGGAGTCCGACTTCCTTCTGCTCAAGGATTTGCTCGTACAGATTAAGGAGTCGAAGGCATATGCCGACTATATGGAAGCCGAAGAGACGACCTTTGCCGACGATTGCGAACTTTGGCGTGTGCTGATGAAGAATATCGTTCTCCCGTCCGATGTCCTTGCCGAAGCGCTCGAAGGAAGGTCGATTTACTGGAACGACGACCTTTCCACTATGGGCACTTTCGTGCTCAAGACAATCCGCCATATTTCCCAGAGCGGCCCTGAAAAGCCGGCCCGTCTGCTCCCCATCTACAAGGATCAGGAAGATGCCGATTTCGGTCCTGAACTCTTCTACAACGCAATCAAGAACCGCGAAACCTACCGCGGCTACGTGGAGATGTTTATCGACGGCTCCAACTGGGACCCCGAACGTCTGGCCTTTATGGATATCGTGATACTGATTACGGCCATCACCGAGCTTATCCGCTTCCCGCAGATTCCGCTGGCCGTGACGATGAACGAATATGTGGAGATTGCCAACTACTACTCAACTCGTCGCAGCGGCCAGTTTGTCAACGGCGTCCTTTTCTCCGTGGCCAACATGCTGCGCGAGGAGGGCAAAATCTCCAAGTTCTGAGGATAACCCCTTCAATTCAATAACCCCCAAATTTAGAAAATCCAGAAAAATATGTTACAGCTTATCCCCCTTCAGGCTGCCGCTCAGGGTGGCAGCGGATGGTCGAGCATCATCATGATTGTGCTGCTTATCGCCATCTTCTATTTCATGATGATTCGTCCCCAGCAGAAAAAGCAGAAGGAAATCAAGAAATTCCGCGAAGGTCTCCAGAAAGGCGACACCGTTATTTCCGCCGGTGGTATCTATGGAAAAATCAAGGAGATTTCCACTACCTATATCATTATGAGCATTGCCGACGGCGTTACAATCAAAATCGACAAGGGCTCTGTTTATCCCACTGCCGCCGACGCCCAGCAGGAGACCGAGGCCAAGAAAAACGCCTGACAAGGTCGATTCTCCCCGTTTCAGGCCTTGTAAAAGCGGTCATTCCGCCGACTGAACATCGTGGAAATCAAGAAAATCGCAAACGATGCACGTGAGGGTTTGCGCTCCGCCAGGGGGCGCAATCTCCTCACGTTTGTCGTTTTTCTGGCTATCTCGACCATATTCTGGTTTTTGCTCGCACTCAACGACGACGTGCAGCGCGACTATACTGTGCCGGTTCAGCTCGAAGATTTTCCCTCCGACTGTACCATCCTTTCAGGATACAATCCCGTTCTCAGTCTTAGCGTGAAGGACAAGGGTTCTGCACTGCTTCGCTACGCCTGGGGCAAGACGCCCACCGTGAAGCTGCATATGGAGGATTTTTCCCGGCAGAACGACAGCACTCTCATTCTTTCGGCAGCACGACTTAACGCCGCCGTACGCGGTATTTTCGGCACCGGCGCAAATATTGTGACCCTCCGGCCGGATTCTCTGCGTATCAGCTATACATCCAATCCCGGTATCAAGGTGGCTGTCAACGTGCGTTCCGACATCCATACCGAACCGCAATACGCATATGCCGGGCACCCAGTTCTGGCTACAGACTCGGTGATGCTTTATTCGAATTCTCCCGGGCGTTTTGCCATTCATTCGCTTTCCACACCGGTGATTACTCTGGCAAATCTCACCGACTCCGTGACGATGAACGTTAAGCTTGAGACCCGTAAGGGCATGCGCGCCATTCCGCCGTCGGTGCAGATCACGTTTCCTGTAGAGCCGCTTGTGGCGAAAACGCAGAGGATTCCCGTAGATGTCGTCAACATTCCTTTCGGTGTGCGTGTCGTGGCTTTCCCCTCGCTCGTGGAGGTGACATATCTCATGCCTAAAAGCTACTACAAGCGCCCTGCGCCCAAACTTAAGGCTACGGTCGATTACAATGAGATTACTCCTTCGGTCAAGGCGCTCCCTGTAGTTGTTAATTCCCTTCCTGCACCGTATAGAGGCGTCACAGTGACCCCCGCGCAGGTAGAATATGTCGTGGAGCGTGCCGACTGAGGGTTAATCTTTACATCACAAATTCATGGTATCAATATGCTTGTTGGCTACCAAATAGTAGGGATGCACCCTGGTGCATCCGCCATCTCTACGTATCATATCAATTGATAATCGGATGCACCAGGGTGCATCCCTACAATCTGATGGTCAATCCGCCCGCTGAAATCAGTTACCAACAAGTATAATATTACAAAATTCATTTATCGGTTTATGGACGAATCGCATTCCGGGTATCTGCGCCTTCCGGGTCTCATAGCGATAGGCGGTGGGATTGGAGCAGGGAAATCGGTGGTTTGCCGCATCCTTCGTGCAATGGGCTACGAGGTATACGACTGCGACAGCCGTGCACGTCGCCTGATGGATGAAAGCGAACAGATCCTCGCCGGAATCGAGAAGCATATTTGCCCTTCTGCCATCAGAACCGGCAGCGATGGCCGCAAGTCGATATGCCGCCCGGTGCTTGCCGAGGCTGTGTTCGCCGACCGTAATCTTCTTGAAGCACTCAACAGGCTGGTCCACGGTGAGGTCCGCGATGATATAAGGCGCTGGTATTCAGCTTTCATAAACGCTGGAGTAAAGGAGCCTCTTTTTGTAGAGTCGGCTATTGTGGTCGAGAGTGGTATTGATTTTATGGTCGACGCCATATGGGAGGTGGTGGCACCTGAAAAGGTGCGTATTGCCCGTGTAGGAAGGCGCGATGGTCTCGACGAAGCGCGTATTCGGGCCCGAATCGAGGCTCAGAAAAAAAACATGGCCACGGCGCATTGCCCCGTGGCCACTATAGAGAATGATGGAGTGTCGGCCGTTATGCCTCAGGTACTTCATCTGCTCGGCGGCTTTTCATGCCGCTGAATCATAGATAGAATAAAATAATTTTGAAAAGTTACTTATTTTATTTATTGACAAACACGCGGTATTCACCCGGCCTCAGCTGGGTGGGAAATTGCGCGCTCTTTCCACTGAAGTAGTCGACCATCCCCTGTACTACGGGCTTGTCCTTTCCGGTCAGGGCGAAGTCAAGCTCCTTTGCACCGAGATTGGCAAGTACCATCACGCGAGAGTCGCCAGACTTGCGTTCGAAAGCAATTATATCCTCTTCGCTGACAGGTATGGATGTATATTCACCACCGGCTGTTCCTGCGGCAAGCGCTTGCTGCGAATGCTTGAGGGCGTTGAGCTTCTTATAGAAGGAGAAATATTTGTTGCGCGGCTCCCACTGCGGTGCCTTGTCTTTTTCAAAGAATTCAAATGCACGGTTCATCCCGGTTTCCTGTCCGGTATAGATAAGTGGCATTCCCGGGAGTGTGTAGGAGAGTACTGCGAAAGCCTCGGTAAGATTGCCGAGACGATCGAATTCGGTGCCTTCCCACGAATTGAGGTCGTGGTTGGTCACCATATTCATAAGATATGTGTCGCGGGGATATTCCTTTTCCTGTGCCATTACGAGCGAGTCGATTGCCGCAGCGTGGGTGGCGGGGAATTCACGTACCTTTCCGTCTGCGCCCTTGAACGTATACTGACCCGATGTGGCGGCGATGGCGCTGAATAGGTCTTTCATCGGCCAGTTATAGCCCATGTCGAAAACTTCTTTCTGAAGCTCGGGCTTGCTTGCCTCGGCGAGCATGAAAAGTTCCGGTTTCACGGCCTGAAGCTCTTTGCGGGCCTCGTTCCAGAAATCTGTCGGCACTTCCATCGCTACGTCGCAGCGGAAGCCGTCGACATCAACGTCGGTTAGCCAGAATTTCATTGCGTCAATCATCCCTTTGCGCATCTCTGGGTTGGAGTAGTCGAAAACATAGACGTCGGTCCAGTCGTATAACCCTTTCATGTTGCCGAGCGAGTCGGTTTCATACCAGTCGGGATGTTCCTTCACCCAGCGGTTGTCGCGTCCGGAGTGATTCGGTACCCAGTCGAGAATCACTTTCATTCCCAGTTCGTGTGCTTTCTTTACAGTCTCCTTGAACTGATCGATTGTTCCGAACTCTGGATTGAATGCCTTGTAGTCGGCAACGGCGTAATAACTGCCGAGCGTTCCCTTGCGGTCCTGCACGGAAATCGGATTTATCGGCATGAACCATAGGATGTCTACGCCGAGGTCCTGAAGGCGTGGCAGCTGGTTGGCGAAGGCCGTCACCGTGCCGGAATCTGTGTACTGGCGGAGATTTACCTCATAGATTACCGCGTTGCGGCTCCAGTCGGGATGTTTGAGCGTTGTGTACGTCGAATCGCGCTCCTCGCCGCTCTGGGCGTCCGCGCCTTTCTTCGACCCGCATGCTCCCAGCGTAAGCATCCCGGCAAGCATTGCGATACAAATAGTCTTTTTCATGGGAAATAGTAATGTTAAGTAAGATAAAAACAGGCGAATATGTGCTGATTTGTATGCGCATATTCACCTGTATGGATTCTTAGGCTTTAGTTTCTGCGGATTGGTCAGCGGTGGAGTCGGGGGCGGGGGCCATGTGGTTGAAACCCTGGGCGCGAAGGGGGATTTCAGTGCCGTCGCGGGTCTCGAGATATTCGCCGAGTTCCGGCTTGGTGATGTGGCCTATTACGTGGACTCCGGGAATTTTCTTGATTTCCTCATGTGCATGGAGCGGAACGGTGAAGAGCAGTTCATAGTCTTCGCCTCCGTTCATGGCGGCGGTGACGAGGTTCATATTTAGTTCCTCGGCCATGAGGGCAGTCTGATAGTCGATCGGAATACGGTCTTCATATACCCGGCAGCCTACGCCTGATGCTTTGCAGATATGAAGTAGTTCCGACGAGAGTCCGTCGCTCACGTCGATCATCGAGGTGGGCACGATGTGAGCCTTTTCGAGATTTTCGATTATGTCGCGTCTTGCCTCGGGTTTAAGCTGACGTTCCACAAGGTACTCCTTGCCCTGGAATTGCGGTTGGAAATCGGTCTGGCCTACCGAGGCGGTTTTCTCGCGTTCAAGAAGCTGCAGGCCCATGTAGGCGGCGCCGAGGTCACCCGAAACGCAGATCAGGTCGGTGGGCTTCGCTCCCGAGCGAGTGGCTATGCGGTCGGCCGGAGCATCGCCGATGGCCGTTATCGAGATTACAAGCCCGGAGCGCGATGCAGTGGTGTCGCCCCCCACGAGGTCTACACCATAGATTTCGCATGCCAGGCGGATGCCGCTGTAGAGTTCTTCGATATGCTCTACGGTGAAACGGCTTGAGATGGCGAGCGATACCGTAATCTGACGTGGATGGCCGTTCATGGCGTATATGTCGCTGAAATTCACGACGGCGGCCTTATACCCGAGATGCTTCAGCGGCACGTAGGTCAAATCAAAGTGAATCCCTTCGACAAGGAGGTCGGTCGATACGAGAACATCCGTGTCGGGGTAGCGGAGCACGGCGCAGTCATCTCCCACGCCGCGTAGCGACGATTTGTTGACAAGACTTATGCCGTCGGTCAGGCGGTCTATGAGACCGAATTCTCCAATTTTTGATATTTCGGTTTGCTGCTGGTTCATGAGAATATCGTAGGATTGCCCCCGGATTCTCGCCGGTCATAGTCGGCCGGACCGGAATGCCGGGGGCAATGTTGTTTATGCGTTAAATAAGTGGTTGACGCAGATATCAGAGACGCTCCACGAGATTCTTCACGAGTTCTTTGGTGACGGGCTCGGCCGTAACGGCAGCCTGCTGAACCTCTTCGTGGGAGGGTACCTGGGTGATGTCCTTCCCGCCCAGGTCGGTGATTACGGAGAGGCCGAACACTTCCATGCCGCCGTGGTTGGCCACGATAACTTCAGGCACGGTCGACATCCCTACGGCGTCGCCGCCGATGATGCGGAAATACTCGTATTCGGCGGGAGTCTCGAAGGTGGGGCCTGTAGTGCCGACATACACGCCGTGCATCAGTCGCATCCCTTTCTCGCGGCCGATTTCATCGGCGAGGGCAACGAGACGATGGCTGTAGGCCTCGGTCATGGCCGGGAAACGTACGCCGAGCTCCTCATAGTTCTTGCCGCGGAGGGGATTCTCGGGGAAAAGATTGATGTGGTCGGTGATGATCATTACATCGCCTACGGAAAATTCCTTGTTCATACCGCCTGCGGCGTTGCTGACGATGAGGGTCTTCACGCCGAGGGCGCGCATTACGCGCACGGGGAAGGTCACGGTCTTCATGTCGTAGCCTTCGTAGTAGTGGAAGCGACCCTGCATGGCCATTACGCGCTTGCCGCCGAGTTCGCCGAAGATGAAATTGCCGCTGTGGCCCTGCACCGTCGAAACGGGGAAGTTGGGTATCTCCTTGTAGGGAATTACGGTTTTGTTCTCAATGATGTCGGCGATGGGGCCGAGACCTGTGCCGAGAATGATTGCCACATGGGGCATGTCGGCTACTTTCGAGCGGAGGTAGTCCGCCGTCTGTTGGATTTTTTCGAGCATGATATTGTATAGGTTTTATTTAGTTAAAACGTGAGGCGGTGGCTTGTGGTTCAGCCGACCGCTATTTCATATTACTTCAGGCAGCCTGTTTGGAGGCTTTTGAGAGGCTCATTTTATGGCCTTGAGAAGTTGTTTCTGAAGTTCGAGATCGAACGAGTCGACGTTCATGGGGTCGAACTTCACCTCCACGGGCTGATAGAAGATGTGGCGTTTGAGAGCGTGGGGGAAGTAAGGGTTGTTGACGAGTCGGACCGCATCCTTCTCGGTGGTGACAATCAACCGGTGTTTTCCCTGGAGTTCGCCGAAACGCTTCGCGATAGCGTCGAGGTCCTTTCGGGTGAAGTTGTGGTGGTCGGGGAATACCTTTACCTTCACTTTTGCCGGGAATCCTTTCAGATGGCGTATCAGGGGTTTGGGATTCGCTATGCCGGAGACCACGAGAATCGAGTCGTCGGTGGTGAGCCAGCTCAGATGCGGCGCTTCGCCGACGATATCGGGGAATAGCGGCCGCAGCGACGTATAGTTGAAACGCGAGAAGAAGAGCTTCTGATAGGGGAACAGCTTGAGCGAATTTTTGAATATACGGTATTCGATGGCCTTGAGTTGCTCGGGGCATTTCGTGACCACTACCATATCTGCCCGGTAAATGGCTTTGGCCGGCTCGCGCAGACGTCCCAGCGGCAGGAGCTTGTCGTAGAACACCGGATTGTTGAATTCCGTCAGCACGATTGACACCGAGGGTTTGACGTAGCGGTGCTGGAATGCGTCGTCGAGCACAATCAGATTGATACGCGGATCGAGTTTGAGCAGCTGGTCTATGCCGGTGCAGCGGTCCTCGCATACGGCGACAGTCACGTCGCGCCCGAATTTCTGGTAAATCTGATATGGTTCGTCGCCGATATCAAGCGGCGTGGAGCGGTTTGTGGCGAGCACGAAACCTTTTGTGTGGCGCTTGTAGCCGCGCGAAATCATTCCGATGCGGTATTTGTAGCGCAGCAGGTCAAGAACGTATTCGGTATGTGGCGTCTTGCCCGTACCTCCGGCCGAAATATTGCCTACCACAACCACGGGCACAGGGAACTCACGCTGCTTGAGGATATGCCACTTGAACATAAGATTGCGCACCGCCACCCCGAAACCATATAGCTTTGAGAGCGGGAGCAGGATGCACGATGATATGAACCTGTTGCGTGGCATCTGTTTTTAGTCTTGCAGTGAGAAATCCTGGTGGTTGATGGTAGAATTGTTCGTCTGGATAGTCTGGATTCCGGCATTTAATGGCCGGGAGGTCAGAATATAACTGTACGTTCCATACGAGCCTGAATCGGGTCGAGCGTCTGCAGGCGACGGATGTCCTGATAAAGCGGATATGCTTGCCCGAGTTCCTCGCGGAGGGAGCGGACGCGTGCATAGTCGGAATATCCTGCAATCGAGCTGAGAATTTCCATGAAGTTGGCTTCGCGGCTCGGATAATCTACTACCTGATATGTGGAGTAGCCCATTTCGGCTGCCAGGTCGGCGATGGCGTCGTCGAGCGAGCCGAGTTTGTCGACAAGGCCGATTCGGAGGGCTGATGTACCGTCCCATACGCGGCCTTCGGCTATTGCTTTGATGGAGCCCTGAGTCATGTGGCGGCCTTCGGCGCAGCGCGATGTGAAGAGTTCGTAGCCCTGATTTACTGTGGACTGCATTTTCTGGCGTACGAACGGGCTCATAGGCTCAAACGAGTTGGGCTGTGCGCCGTTGGCGTTGGTTGTCACGAAATCGATGTTGACGCCCAGATGATTTGTCAGCAGACCGTTGAAGCAGGGAATCATGCCGAAGATGCCGATAGAACCAGTCAGCGTGGTTGGATGTGCGTAAATTTTATCGGCGCCACACGAAATGTAGTAACCGCCCGAAGCAGCATAGTCGCCCATGCTGACGTAGAGTTTTTTGCCTTTCGATTTGAACACCTCGAGAGCGTGCCAGATCTGTTCGGATGCGAATGCCGAGCCGCCCCCGCTGTTCACGCGGAGCACCATGGCTTTTATATCGTCGTCGTCGGCAAGGTCGAGAATATCGGGAACCACGCGGTCTGAGGCAATCCCCTCGCGGTCTGAGGTTGTAATATCGCCGGCCGCATAGTATACGGCGATTTTCTTTTTAGCTTTTTCGCGGTGTGGAATTTCCACGTCGGTCGAGAGATATTGGCTTACACCGATAAGACGCAGGTCGTCCTTATGCTCGCGTCCGGTCTTATCCTTGAGATAGTCGGTGATTTCATCGGTGTATTTCAGCCCGTCGACAAGCTTGAGGTCTACCATTTTGACGGCTTCAGCCACAGTAGCGAGCGAGTCTGCCATCTGGTTCAGCTGCTCTACGCTGATGCCGCGCGATTTGGCTACGGCTTCGGTGTATTGACTCCAGAGCCCGTCGAGATATACGGAGGTCTGAAGTCGGTTGGCTTCACTCATGTGGTCGAGCAGGAAAGGTTCCACAGCGCTTTTGAATGTTCCGACTTTCACCACCTGCATTTCCACGCCGAGTTTGTCGAGCAAACCCTTGAAGAACGGAATACCTGTTGCAAGGCCTTCGAGACCGATTTCACCTACGGGATTGAGGAAAACTTCGTCGGCAGCTGTAGCTATGTAATAATCGCCCTGGCTGTAGGAGTCGCCGTAAGCCACAACCCATTTCCCTGATTCGCGGAAGCTTTCAACAGCCTGCCGGATTGCCTGGCGTGTCGCCATGCCGGCAACGGCGCCGTTTGCCTTGATGTAGAGGCCCTCGATTTTCGAGTCGGTTTTTGCGGCCGCAATGGCGTCGACAATCGAGGTGAGTGTAGTGGCGGAGTTCATTTCTCCGTTTACAATCTGCATGAACGTCGGCATTTCGACAGTTTCGTCGATCGGGCCGTTCAAGTCAAGGCAGAGGATGGAGTGATGATGAATATTTGTGGTTTCGGTTTTTGAGAAGCTTACAATCGATGAGATGGCAAACATCATGCAGAGCACGATGATCAGCATCGCTGAAATCCAGATGGCTGCCAGCGAGCCAAGCATGGAGATGAAAAAACGTTTGAGCAACATTTAGGTGTTGGAATTAAATATTTGCAGGATAGCGGTTTGACGCGCGTTCTCCGCTCCGCAATCGCCCAAAGCCGACGCGTGGCGGAAAGTGCAACCCGCAGGTCAATCCATATTACCTACAAAAATAACACTTTTTAATTAAATACACAAATTTGCTTCACGCCTGGCAAACGCATCGGGAAATTATGGCTTTATCCCGGTTTATTAATGATTAATCACGATTTATCTGGATTAAACACGAATTATCCGGAATAATCATAACTTATCCGGATTAGTCGAGATAAATCCCAATCAACCCGGATAAGTCGTGAATATTCCCGGTAGTCTGGGCGCCTCAAGGCTGTCGTACCGGTTTGGTCAAGTGTTAAAATTCGCTCGAAAAATGGAAATTGATGGCGGGAAAGTCCGTACGGGCCATCTGGAGTACATAGTTGGAGTCGGCGAGGAAGACGTCGCGGCCCATGGTGTCGGTGGCCATGAACTGGTATTTGCGCTTTTTGAAGGCTTCGAGGGCTTCGGAGTCGTCGCTTTCAATCCAGCATGCTTTGTAGAGCGAGATTGGTTCCCAGCGGCACTGGGCCCCGTATTCATGAAGAAGACGGTACTGGATTACCTCAAACTGAAGTTGCCCGACAGTGCCGACAATCTTGCGTCCGTTGAACTGGTTGACAAACAGCTGTGCGACGCCCTCGTCCATTAGCTGACGTATGCCCTTGTCAAGTTGTTTGGCTTTCATCGGGTCGGTGTTCTCGATGTATTTGAACATCTCGGGCGAGAAGGAGGGGAGTCCCTTGAAATGAATGGACTCGCCGGCTGTGAGTGTGTCGCCGATCTTGAAGTTGCCGGTATCGGGGATGCCGACTATGTCGCCGGGATAGGCTTCATCGACAATGCTCTTTTTCTGTGCCATGAAAGCCGTGGGGGCGGCGAAGCGCATCATTTTGTCGGAGCGGATATGGCGGTAATTTACGTTGCGCTCGAATTTGCCGGAGCAAACCTTGACGAAGGCGATGCAGGAGCGGTGGTTGGGGTCCATGTTGGCGTGAATCTTGAACACGAAGCCGGTGAAGGCTTCTTCTTCAGGATTTATCAGGCGCTCTTCGGCCTGCACGGGGCGCGGCGACGGGGCTATCTGCACGAAGCAGTCGAGCAGTTCCTTTACGCCGAAGGTGTTTAGCGCCGAGCCGAAGAATACCGGGGCGAGTTGTCCGGCGAGATAATCCTCTTTATCGAATTCGGGGTAGACGCCGGAAATCAGTTCGAGGTCGTCGCGCAGTTTGGTGGCATCAGCTTCGCCTATGGTCTCGTCGACCAGCGGAGAGGTGAGGTCGTCGACTTCCACGCGCTCCGTAACCTTCTGCTTGTCGGGCTTGAAGAGGTCGAGCGAGTGCTCGTAAATGTTGTAGACGCCTTTGAATTTCGCGCCGATGTTGATGGGCCATGAGAGTGGACGTACGGCGATTTTCAGCTCGCTTTCAAGTTCGTCGAGGATGTCGAAGGGGTCGCGGCCTTCGCGGTCGAGTTTGTTGACGAAGATTATGACGGGGGTGTTGCGCATGCGGCACACTTCCATCAGTTTGCGAGTCTGCATTTCGACGCCCTTGGCCACGTCGACCACAATAATTACGGAATCGACGGCTGTGAGCGTGCGGTAGGTATCCTCGGCGAAATCCTGGTGGCCCGGGGTATCGAGGATGTTGATTTTGTAGTCGCCGTAGTTGAACCCCATCACCGAGGTGGCAACCGAGATGCCGCGTTGCTTCTCGATTTCCATCCAGTCGGATGTGGCGGTTTTCTTGATTTTGTTGGATTTTACGGCACCGGCTATGTGGATTGCGCCGCCGAAGAGCAGGAGCTTTTCGGTAAGGGTGGTTTTGCCGGCGTCGGGGTGGGAGATGATGGCGAAAGTGCGCCGGCGGCTTATTTCTTCGGTTAGGGTCGACACGGTTTTATTTCTCGTGATGGAATGAAACTACGCGGATCAGTAGCCGAGCTGACGGAGGCAGTCGGCGAGGGCTTCTTCCCAGTGGGGAATCTCGATGCCGTAGGTGGCTTTGATGCGTGTGCGGTCGAGGATGCTGTAGGATGGGCGCGAGGCGGGCGTGGGATAGTCTTCGGTTGGAATTGGGGTGACTTTCACGTTTTTGCCGGCGATGCGGAAAATTGCCTTGGCGAAGTCGTACCAGGAGGCTGCTCCCTCGTCTGTAAAGTGGTAGATGCCTGGTACCCACTGATGGGACTGTAGCACTTTTACTACGGCGCGGGCGAGGTCGCGGGCAAAGGTGGGAGTGCCGATCTGGTCGCATACAACCTTGATTTCCGGCTGTGAGTCGGCCAGGCGGAGCATCGTCTTTACGAAGTTGTTGCCGTGGGCGGAGTAAAGCCATGCGGTACGGATTATGATGGCCTGGGGGGCCAGGGCGAGCAGTAGGGTTTCTCCTTTACGCTTTGTGGTGCCGTACTGTGATATAGGGTTCACCTTATCGCTTTCGCGGTAGGGGCGGTGGTTGGTGCCGTCGAATACGTAGTCGGTGGATATGTGTATGATTTTGGCTCCGTTGGCGTCGGCGGCCATGGCGAGATTCTTGACCGCGTCGGTGTTGACGGCGGCGCAGAGCATCTTCTCCTCCTCGGCGCGGTCTACGGCGGTGTAGGCGGCGCAGTTTACGATATGGGTTATCTCGTTGTTGGCAACGTAGGAGTCCACGGCCTTGGCGTTGGTGAGGTCGAGTTCCTGCACGTCGGTGTAGAGTGTCAGCCCGGGAAATTCGCGTTCGAGAATTTCGTGCAACTCGGTTCCGAGCTGGCCATTGGCTCCGGTTATGAGTATCTTCATATCAAAGAAAGGTGGGATTCGTTGGAACTACGTTGAAAAATCAGCCGGCCCGGGCACTCTTGCCGCAATTGAGGGCAAGAGTGGATTCGTAGCCGGCGTGGGGTGGGTGGCACCGGGTTGCGCCGGCAGGTGGCGCGCTCCGTGCCCATGGAATTGGCGTCAGTCGTCGAGGTTGATTTTTTCCTTGGCGGGGTTGCGGTAGTGGATTTTACCGTCGATGTATTCCTGTGCGGCGATAAGAGTGGGCTTGGGGAGTTTTTCGTAGTAGCGCGAGATTTCAATCTGCTCGCGGTTTTCGGAGATTTCCTCGAGATTGTCGTTGAGCGAGGCGAATTCCTGAAGCTTCTTATCAAGGTCGCTCTTCATTTCACCGGCAATCTGATTGGCGCGTTTTGCGATGATGGCAACGGTTTCGTAGACGTTGCCGGTGTCCTTGCAAAGGTCCATCATGTCGCGGGTCACGGTGTTGAGCGGTGCATTGGTCTTCTTGTAGTCCATAGTGGTTATGCGGGTTGTTATGCTTTAGTCTTTAACGTATTTTCGGGCGATTTTCAGTATATTGTCGGCCTCCTGGCGGCGCGGGGAATCGGGATAGTTGTTGATGAAGCTGTAGTATTCATCGACAACGTCGCGGAAGCGGTCGGCTTTGCGTTCGTCGACGGAGAGGACGGCTTCCTGATAGCGGGCCTTGAGCACGAGCATCTCGAGCTCTTCCTTATATTTGGAGTAGGGATATTCCTTGATGGCGTTTTTGGCGGTGATTATGGCGCTTTCGTAGTTGTTGCCCATATAGTTGCCGAGGTTGTAGTATAGCTGGGCATTCTGAAGCTCCTTGAGAGTCAGTTTGTCCTGCATCTCGAAAATGGCGTTTTGGGCGAGAGTCACCTTGTCGGAGCGCGGGAAGTAATCGAGAAATCCCTGCAGCTCTTCGATGGCTTTGATGGTTTCGCTCTGATCAAGCTGCGCTTCGGGAGAATCGAGATAGTAGGCGTAGCCCGCGTAGTAGCGTGCGAGTTCGGTGAATTTTCCTTTGGGATAGCGCTGATAGTAGGTTTTGAAAAATTCGGCGGCTTCGGGATATTCTTTGTTCTCGAAGTAGCTGAGGCCGAGCAGGTAGAGGGACTCCTCGGCGCGGTCGCTCCCTTTTAGCTGAGTGACCACATCGCGCAGAAGCGTGTAGCTCTGCACGTATTTTTTCTGCTCGAAAGCTCTCTTTGCGAATTCGAACTTGTAGTTTGGATCGGGGTTTTTAAGCGCTTTCTGGTATTGGCTGCAGCCTGAAGCGGCCACGGCTACAATCAGGCAGCCCAAAAAGCGGTATATCATTGATCTGCGCATACTCGGCGAAGTGAAATTGCATGACTTTTGTGCGCCCGATTGCTCCGGCGCTACTTTTCAAGCCACAAAGTTAATAAATTCCCTCGAAAAGCCCAAACGGATAAATGTCTCCGAATCGGATTTCACTTGCCAAATCGGGGGATAATGGTTAATTTTGCATTTCCGAACAGCTATCCTTTATCCGGCGTTGTCTGGAATTTAGGTGGCTATGCTGTTCGCAATGATAAGCCGATAGAGATGAGCAACGATTTCAATGATGATTCGCGGCGTGCTCCCCGGGGCGGCCGTCAGATAAATTTCGATGACGACGATTTCGCCGGCGACGCACCGGCGTCGCAACGCCGCAGGCCGTCGCGTCCTGTCGACGATTATGCTCCTGGCGACGAGCGTGATTACGGACGTCGCGACCGCGACTGGGCCGATGATCTGGCTACACGCGCCGACGGCCGCATATCGGCCGATTACGACGATTACCATCGCGGCAATCCGGCAGCCACACGCCAGCGCCGGCAGCGTTCCGAGCGTCAGGAGTCTTCCAGGCGACGTATTGAAGAACGCTCTTACTCCGACGATGAATATTATTCCTCTCCTTCCGACCCTCAGGATATGGAAAGACCTGCAAGCTTCGTGCGCCGTCATCCGGTGCTTATGAATTTTATATATGCCATAGCGGCTGCAGCTGTGTTGCTGTGGGTGCTGATGTGGTTTCTCGATTTCTGGACATTCCACGGCCAGGAGCGGGTAGTGCCGGATGTGAAGGGGCAGACCTACGCCAGTGCAGCCGGCAATGTGGACCTCTCGGGGCTACGTGCCGTTATAACCGACTCGGTGTTCGACAGCTATAGCCGACCGGGCACTGTGGTTGAGCAGGTGCCTGTGGCCGGGGCGAAAATCAAGAAGGGTGGCACGGTGTATCTCACCATCGTGGCTTTCACTCCGAAACTGGTGACTGTGCCTGAGTTCTACAACGTATCTGTGCGTCAGGCCCGCTCGATGTTCGCGGGTCTGGGGATATCCGACATACGCGAAGTTCCGGTTGTATCGGAGTATGAGGGACTTGTGCTCGGAGCGAAATTCAACGGCGTAGCACTTCAGCCGGGCGCGCGCATTCCGGTTTCTGCCGTAGTTACCTTTGAGGTCGGCTCCGGCTATTCTCTTGACGAGGAAATCGGCGCAGCCGTCGACACCGTGGCCATTGACACCGCCATTGACGAACTCAGCATTGAATAATCTTTACGAGCTATGGCGGAGGATTTTTTCGAAGGAGCTCTTGCGGAGGCGGATTTCGATGAGACGGAGCTTGACGAGTCTGAACTCGAGGATCTCGGAGGCGATTCGGCTTCAGGAGGGCAGATGTACGAACATTTCCGCTTTGTGGCCGATAAGGGGCAACAGCTTCTGCGCGTCGACAAGTTTCTGGTCGACCACATGCAGAGGGCATCGCGCAACCGGATTCAGCAGGCTGCCGAGGCCGGTTGTATCCTCGTCAACGGCAAGCCCGTAAAGTCGAACTATCGGGTAAAGCCCGACGACGTGATTTCGGTGGTGATGGACCGCCCGCGCTACGAGTGCGAAATCATAGCCGAGGATATTCCGCTCGACATTGTATATGAAGATGATACGGTGCTGGTGGTCAATAAGCCCGCAGGTCTGGTGGTACATCCGGGCCACGGCAATTATTCCGGAACGCTTGTAAACGCTCTTGCCTGGCATTTCCGCAACACGCCCGATTACGACGTTAACGACCCGCGCCTTGGTCTCGTTCACCGCATCGATAAGGATACATCCGGATTGCTTGTGGTAGCCAAGACGCCGGATGCCAAGACGCATCTGGGGCGCCAGTTTTTCAACAAGACTACTAAGCGCGAATATGTTGCCGTAGTATGGGGGATTCCGCAGCCAGAAGAGGGCACCATAGTCGGCAATATCGGGCGCGACCCGAAGGACCGTCTGCGTATGGCCGTTTTTCCTCCGGACTCGGAAATCGGCAAGCATGCCGTGACACACTATGCTACGGTGGAGAAACTTCAGTATGTATCTGTTGTGAAATGCGTGCTTGAGACAGGACGTACGCATCAGATTCGCGCCCATATGCAGAGCATCGGACACCCGCTGCTCAACGATGCGCGCTACGGAGGCGACGAGATACTGCGCGGCACCACGTCGGCGCGCTACCGCCAGTTTGTGCGCAATTGTTTCGAGGTCTGCCCGCGGCAGGCGCTGCATGCGCGAACGCTTGGGTTCGTACATCCCGCCACCGGCGAGGAGATGTTCTTCAGTTGCCCGGTGCCACCTGATATGACGGCGATGATAGAGAAATGGCGCCGCGCCTCGTTTTGACAATCAGTTGGATTCTGGATTAATCCTGATAATTCTCGATTTATCCAGATTAATCGAGAATTTTCGTGATTAATCGGGAATTAGCCCGAATTAGCCCGAATTAGCCGAATAAACCGGATTAGCCCGATTATTTTGGGGATTATTCGTCGTCGCGGAATGGAACGTCGGTCATGTCCTGGAGCTCCCGCTCTTCCTCGCGGCGCTGCGAAGGGGTCTCGTCGTCGTTGCGCATTATGATGTACTGCTCGTAATAGCTTAGAAGCAGTGTGGTGAGCGGCAGGGCTATTATAAGTCCGATGAAGCCCATCAGAGTACCCCACACGGAGAGCGACAGGAGAATAATGGCAGGGTTGAGTCCCATGGCTTTTCCCATGATGCGTGGAGTGAGGATGAGGTCACCGACCACCTGCACTGTGGCAAAAACTGCCATGCATCCCCACCACATCGCCCAGAAGTCGCCGCTTCCGTTGGCGGAGTCGACCAGGCAAAGAAGCGTTACGGGAATTATGCTGAGATACTGGCAGTATGGAATCATGAAGAGCACTGCGGTGCCGAGGCCGATAATAATGGCAAGCGGGAGGCCGCAGATGGTGAAGCCCACGCAGTAGACCACGGCCACGCAACAGGATATTAGCGCCTGGCCGCGGAAATAATGGTTCATCGAATCCTTGATATCGCGTCCGATTTTATAGGCTACCGGGCGCATCCGCGGAGGAACCATAAGGCGGAATCCGCGCATGAGCCGCTCATAGTCGAGCATTATGAAAATCACGTAGAGAAATACGATGAGCCAGCCCACTATGGCGAGGAGTACGTTGAGGCCGCCGTGAATCAGCGTCATTGCACTGTCCATGAGCTTGTCGAGGTTCTGCTCCATGAGCTTCTGGGCAAGCATCTCGAAATCGATGTTGCGGCGCAGCACCTCGTGGAGCTGTGGCGGCAGGTATTTTATGGAGATGTCGGATGTGGAGTAGTTGCGGAGCATCTGGGCCATCTGGTGCATTTCGTCGATTACCGAGGGCACGAACAGATAGAGGAGCAGTCCTAATAGCAGAGTGGCTTCGAAAAGCGTGACGAAAATGGCCACTATGCGCCCCTTGAGGCGTAGTAGCGCGCGGTTGTACTGCACGAACGGCTCGAAAAGATACGCTATCAGGCAAGCTACGAGAAAGGGGAGCAGAACATCCTTGAGAATGTCGATAAGCCAGAGCGCGGCCGCTGTGATGCATAGTGTTATTATGATGCGCACTACGCGGTCGAATGTATACGGGCGGGATTCGTGGTGGGGCATTGTCATTGCTTGGCGATGTTTGAAACTCAGGGCATATAGAGCGGATGTTGTCACAAAGTTAAAACAAAACTTTTCAATATGGGCCTATTTTGCGTAAATTTGTCGGAATATCCGAAGGATTTCCTCAGTCTGCATTCAGTAATTATCACATTTATTATATTTCACATCGAAAAGACAAATGACAAAAGCCTCCGTTAAAAATCTCAACGACCAGGCATGGGCGCGTTGGACGGCCCTCGGGCTTCTGGCCTTCGCCATGTTCTGTTCCTACATCTTCATGGATGTGCTCTCGCCGATCAAGGATCTCCTGCAGAGCACCCGCGGCTGGGATTCTACAGCATTCGGCACCATGCAGGGGTCGGAAACCTTTCTCAACGTATTCATTTTTTTCCTGATTTTCGCCGGTATCATTCTTGATAAGATGGGCGTACGCTTCACGGCGGTTCTTTCGGGAGCCGTGATGCTTGTGGGCGCCACCATCAACTGGTATGCACTTACCGACGCCTTTATCGGCAGTAGTCTCGACGTATGGTTTTCCACGCATCTCAACTATATTCCGGTGTTCGACGAGCTTGGAATATCGCCCTTCTACGAAGGGATGCCTGCCTCGGCTAAATTCTCGGCTGTCGGCTTCATGATTTTCGGCTGTGGCGTGGAGATGGCCGGTATTACCGTGAGCCGCGGTATCGTCAAGTGGTTCAAAGGTCGCGAGATGGCTCTGGCCATGGGCTCGGAGATGGCGCTTGCGCGTCTTGGCGTGGCCACATGTATGATATTCTCGCCGATGTTTGCTGAACTCGGGGGAGTTGTGAGCGTATCGCGCTCTGTGGCCTTCGGTGTCGTGCTCCTGCTTATTGCGCTGATAATGTTCATCGTATATTTCTTTATGGACAAGAAGCTCGACGAGCAGACCCATATGGCCGAGGAGAAGGACGACCCCTTCCAGCTCAAAGATCTCGGGAAAATACTTTCGAGCAGCGGTTTCTGGCTTGTGGCGCTGCTCTGTGTGCTTTATTATTCGGCCATTTTCCCTTTCCAGAAATATGCCGTCAATATGCTGCAGTGCAACCTGACGTTTACCGACGTTCCGGCCGACTCGTTCTGGGCTTCGGATACGGTGACGCTGGTTCAGTACGTTATAATGATTGTGGTTGCCGCGGCTGCTTTCGCGAGCAACTTCTCGAAGGCCGCAGTGCGTAAATACGGACTGATGGCGCTGGCCATCGTGGCACTCGTGGCATTCTGCTTCATGGGCTACAAACGTCAGAGTGCAAGCACCATTTTCGCAGTGTTCCCGCTCCTTGCGGTAGGTATCACTCCCATCCTCGGCAATTATGTCGACTACAAGGGTAAGGCGGCCTCGATGCTCGTAATCGGTTCGCTTCTGCTTATTGCTTGTCATCTTACGTTTGCTTTCATCCTGCCGATGTTCAAGGGGAGCCCTGTAGGCGGCGTCTGCATCGCCTATCTTACCATCCTGGTGCTCGGCGCCTCGTTCTCGCTGGTGCCTGCATCGCTTTGGCCGAGCGTGCCGAAGCTCGTCGATTCTAAAATCATCGGATCTGCCTACGCCCTTATCTTCTGGATTCAGAATATCGGCCTGTGGCTCTTCCCGTTGCTTATCGGCAAGGTGCTAGATAATACGAATCCCCAGATTGTAAAGGGATTGGCCGACGGCGCCCTGACGCCTGAACAGGCCGCTGTGAGCTACGATTATACGGCTCCGCTGGTAATGCTCGCATGCCTCGGCGTGGCGGCTCTGCTTATCGGATTGCTGCTTAAGGTGATTGACCGCCGCAAAGGTCTCGGGCTCGAACTTCCCAACATCAAAGAACCTCAGGCAGAGATTATGGAATCGGAGGTCGCTACCTCCGAGGAGTGATTCTGCTGATTGAATATACAAACCGGGGCGATGCACATTGTTACGCATCGCCCCGGTTGCGTTATTGGGGATATTATAGCTGAAGTAGCTATTATGGCCTTTTGTTATTATTAAATCAGCTCGTGGATAACCAGACCGGAACGGAGTTTGGGCTCGAACCAGGTGGTTTTCGGGGGCATGATGTTGCCGGTGTCGGCTATGTCCATCAGCTGCTTCATCGAAACAGGGTAAAGCGCCAGGGCCATGGCCATCTCCCCGGAGTCGACGCGGCGTTTGAGTTCACCGAGTCCGCGGATACCGCCTACGAAGTCGATGCGCTTGTCGGAACGGAGATCGTGGATACCGAGGATGTCGCGCAGAATCAGGTCGGAAGAGATGGTCACGTCGAGCACACCGATGGGGTCGGCATCGTCGTATCGCCCTTCACGGGCCGTGAGCGAATACCATTGCCCGTCGAGATACAGTGAGAAATTGTGCAATCCCGCGGGTGTATAGGTTTCGGCTCCTTTCGGCGTTACGATGAAATCCTTTTCGAGAGCCTTCAGAAACTGCTCCGGAGTCAGGCCGTTGAGGTCGCGCACCACGCGGTTGTAGTCGATGATACGCAGGTGTGAGGCGGGGAAGGCCACGGCGAGGAAATAGTTGTATTCCTCGTCGCCGGTATGGTTGGGGTCGGTCTGAGCCTTTTCAAGTCCTACACGGGCCGCCGCCGCCGAGCGATGGTGGCCGTCGGCGATATAGAGCGAGGGCATTGCGGCGAAAGCCTCTGTGATTGCTGCAATGTCGGCGGGGTCGTCGACAACCCAGAAATGGTGGCCGAAGCCGTCGGGAGCAGTAAAGTCGTATTCAGCCTCGGCCGAGGTGACCTTGCGGATTATCGTTTCAAGAATTTCATTGTCGGGGAAGGCAAAGAACACGGGCTCGATATTGGCGTTGTTGATGCGCACGTGGCGCATGCGGTCGTCCTCCTTGTCGCGGCGGGTGAGTTCATGCTTTTTGATTACGCCGTTTACATAGTCGTGAACATTGGCGGCCACGACGATGCCATACTGGGTGCGCCCGTCCATTGTCTGGGCGTATATATAATAGTGGTCGGCATCGTCCTGAACCAGCCAGCCGTTCTGGCGGAAGGCCCGGAAATTCTCGACAGCGCGGTCGTAGACGCGTTCATCGTGTTCGTCGGTGCCTGCTGGAAAGTCGATTTCCGGCTTGATGATATGGTAGAGCGACTTTGGGTTTCCGGCCGCTTCGGCACGGGCTTCGTCGGAGTTGAGCACGTCGTAGGGTCGGGAGGCCACTTGCTCCACGAGATTTCTGGGCGGACGGATGCCGCGGAAGGGTTTGACGGTAGCCATAGGAAGTTTTTCGATGGATTAAGGTAAGTAACTGTTCAAAATTATTCTATTCTTTACTGATCTGATTATTTCAATATTTCCACGGTAAAATTTTTGCATCTTTTCCTCTCTTCATCAGTCGTGTAGGCATCTACACTCCTTCTTCATCGAGAAAAATCTCCTGAAAATTTTCCTCCCGGAAATATCAAAATAATTTCGACCAGTTACTTATGGTTGGATTTAGAGTGAATCTATAGAATCTCTATGTGCAAATATAGGTATCGGCGGCGACACTGCCAAATCGGGCAAAAAAATGTAGCTTTTTTCGACAGGTGCCCAAGGAGGGAGAAACTGCCCCAAATCAGCCTTTTAAAGCCGTCAGAGCGGTGGGGGAGGGGTGTTTGGCGAAAAATAATTTGAAAATTTTTAGTGGAAACGCTTGCCAATTCAAAAATAATGCCTACCTTTGCAACGCAAACGAAAAAACAAGGGTCGCCGCGAGAGACGCCCGAGTTTGCAAAACGAACATAATGCGAAAATAGCTCAGTTGGTAGAGCACGACCTTGCCAAGGTCGGGGTCGCGGGTTCGAGTCCCGTTTTTCGCTCCAACTCAGAACATTAACATATTGTAGTTCGCTAATACCCCTGGGCGGGTGAGCCGGGAGATACGATTCAATTTCCTGCGAAAATAGCTCAGTTGGTAGAGCACGACCTTGCCAAGGTCGGGGTCGCGGGTTCGAGTCCCGTTTTTCGCTCAGACTAACGTTTTTACGAATCGTACGGCAGCTCTGCCGAGGAATGGCGAACAGAAATGTCCGGATGGCGGAATTGGTAGACGCGCTACTTTGAGGGGGTAGTGATCATTAGATCGTGTGAGTTCGAGTCTCATTTCGGACACTGAGTATGAAGGCCGGGCAGTTGAGAAGTCTCAACTGCCTGGCTCTTTTTATGTTCCCTCGTGGATATTGCGTAGATTGAAGGTTCTACATTGTTGGAGTGGTAAAACTCATTTATTACTGTCCGCTAAACCATAAAATAGTGAGTCCAACTTCTTGAACGGCAGAAGTTGGGCTTACTTTTTGTATATGATAAGCCCCCTCAGTAGTTTTCAAGGACTTCGGGGGGCGATTCCGAAGCTTCGGCGAGCATGTTTTTCAGGTCTGCATCGGGCTGATTGAGGAACTTTTCGAGATTAAGGTAATACATCAGAACGATTCTCACGATTGTAGCCAGCCCGGAGAAGCTCCAACGCCTGTTCAATGTGCTTTGTAAGACCGAGATTAACAGATTTGCAATGAGCGTGACCCATATCTGGATTTTGATGGCGTTGGCACTTTCACCATAGAAGTATCTCAGGGGGAAGTTCTGCTTGATCTGCTTGAAAAGAGACTCTATCTGCCAGCGGCGGCGGTATATCGCCACGATTGTCTCCAGCGGCATGTCGAAATCATTGGTCAGAAGCGATATGAGTTTTGGCTTCTTGCCTTTCTTGATATCGACGTATGTTATTATTCTGGCTATGTGGTTTATACCGTCTTTACGGAAAACCACGACCTGCTCACGATATTCCATAAGCCCCTGTGGATTCTGATGCATACAGTCAACAAGCACCTCATAATTGAGATTGCTCTTCATTTTGGTGACATATACGACGCCACGGTCTGTCAGTTCCTCAAATTTGGCATAGTTGATATATGCACGGTCAAGTGCCACAATCTCGTTGTGGCTGTAATGGCTCGGAGTGAGCATGAAAGAGTCATTGGTCGCCGCCGAAGTGAACCGCACGTCGCAGGGAACGCCTTCGTTGGCGTGTATGACCGAGTGTACTTTGATGCCACCCTTCTTCTTTCCGGTCTTGGGATGTCGGCCGACACCCTTGAAAATGGCATTGGAGAACAGCGAAATGGTCGTGGAATCAATAATTCGAAGCTGCTTTATCCATTCTTCCGTACCATTGCGTCGGCTGTCCGAGGAAAGAATGTCCTTATTGGCAGCATATAGGTCGCGATATACTTCTTCGAAGAACTTCTCTGACCGTCTGGCATTTGCATCCGACAGGGTGCTACGTCTGGGCACACTGTTTATACCTACATGGTGCAGTTTGCGAACCTCCGCTGTCATAGATGTCTCTATCTCACGCAGCGAGTCGAATCGCTGGATCACGGCGTAGAGCATCGTAAGCAGATGGGTATAGCCGTCAAAGCTCTTTCCATACTTCTCTCCGCCATGTTTGCGGCTTATTTCAACAATTTTATCACGATTGAGTGATTTTATCAGCTGACCATATATCGGCTGTCCGAAGAAATTACTACTTTTACTCATGGTTATTAATGGATAGTTTGGCGACACCAAAATAACCATTTAGGGCTGACCCCTGCAATAGGTGCCAGCCCTAATTTTTCAACTGCTCAAAAAACTTTAGCGGACAGTAATATATTATAATACATACAATACGGCCCGTAACGGCGGTTTTGCTGCGGCAATTGATAATGTTGTCGACAATGCCGGCTGGATGAGCCACGTATGCGATTCATATAGTCGATCGCAGAATCTCGGCGATCCTTATATGGTGGTTGATCTCGGCACTGAGTATCCTCTCGCCCGAATTGGTCTGCGTATCGGCGACCTTGACGGGGGAGCCTACGACGTCCTCCCGAAGAAAATTGAGATATATTCCACCGACCGGAACCCTGCATTCAGTTTCAATCCTGAGCCGATATATACTGACCCCGACTCGCCGCTATTCCTGCGCGTCGATGGCCAAATCGTGAAGGTCGACCGGAAGTATACCGACGAACAAATTGCTGCCGGCGAAAACAAGTATACAGAGTGGGAGCTCCTCAACGGTATGAATATCAAGGGCCTGAATGAGGAGGGAAAGCTCGTCGACGCTTATCTCGATTTGGCTGGAAGACTCAGGGAGCATGACGCCGGGGTCAACTGGCATAAAATTGCCGAGATGACAATCCCCGCTCGTGCAACTCAGGAGTCGACTCTACATATGGTCGATGTATTCAGTAAGTGTATGGATGCCGGCGATGTTCTTAAGGCACGCTACATTAAGGTCGTACTTAAGCCTTTCGGCAAGGAGGAGAGCCCCGAAGTAGTAATCGACCCGGTGGAAGGCACCGATGCCCCGGATTTTAACTATGTATATCAGGGCGACCGCACGAAGATTAACGAGATTTGTATCGACCGTCTTGCAGCCGTCGATGGTATCGACGTCCCGTGCGAACCCGCTCCGGCAGATGCCTTCGACGAGGTCGACGGCAGCGTTTACGATTACCATGCCCACAAGGACGCCGATGGCTTCTTTCTCCCGGAAAAAACCTTTAACCATCGGTACAACAGGAAAATGATGCTGAAATTTTATATGGCTGAACCAGACCGCGAAACCGGAACCTCGAAGGTGATGATGAACTATGAGCAGGCTCTCGAGAATATCCGCAAAATCAACAACATCACTCTTGGAGTCGAGAAAATTGTGTATCTCGTAGGTTGGAACGCACTCGGCCACGACGACGGCTATCCCACACTCAGCGTTTTCAACGAGGCATTGAAACGACCGGACGACACTATGGCCCGCGAAAGTCTGGTGTGGCTTCAGGAGGAGGCTAAAAAATATAATACCACCGTAAGCGTGCATGTGACCATCAACGACGCCTATACCAATTCACCCGACTGGAACACATATATTAAAAACGACATGCTCTGCCGCAACGCCGACGGCTCGCTGCTAACCAACACAATGTTGATGGGCCAGCAGCTTTACCGCGTGAACATCGTCAGAGAGTGGGAAAAGGGCTACTTGCAGAAGCGCATACGTGCCGTCACCGACTTATGTCGTCTCGCTGATGTCGGTACGGTTCACATTGATGCTTTCTTCCCTCCTGAAAGCCCCTATCATGACACTTCTAAGCTTGATTCCGAATCCGTGATGCGTAAAGTAATCCGCTACTGGCGTTCGCTTGGAGTCGATGTGACCGGAGAATTCTTCATTAACAACCATCAGCGCGAAGATCCGATGTATGGTCTGCAGGCGGCAGCGTGGTGGAACGACGTAGCATTTGAGCGGCGCGTGGAGCCTGGCTTCTCTCCTGCATTGGCCTGCGGCGGCATGAGCGGTTACTGCGGCACATATTTCGCCGACTCGGGTTTCCTGCTTGGCGACAATATGCATGGTGAGCAGACTCTCCTGATTGCCGACGAGGCCGAGCGGTGGGCACAGTTCAAACACGAGTTCTGCACCACCACCCTCCCCGGACTTCTGCTCAACGACCTCCATGTTGAGTCCTATGGGCTCCACGTCGACGGTAAGTCGTGGGTGCAGTATAACAAGGGCGTCCGCGCCGATTACGACGATGCTACAGGCCACGGCACAATTACCGGCGAGGATCGCCAAGTGATATTCCGCGACGGCAACGATCTGATGTTCCACATAACGTGGAGCGACGGTGCCCCAATTATGTACTCCGAAAACGGCTACGAAAACCGCACATGGAAACTCTCCTCACACTGGGCTGACCTCACGGATGTCAAAGTTTTCGAAGTCACCTCCGAAGGCCTTCAGGAGCGCGGCACTCTTCCCGTGACCGATGGTACAATCACACTCTCCATGCAGCCCCGAGAAATGCTCATCCTCAAGAGGTAACGCTCGAATAGTAATAATCCCATTATAAGTCAGGGAGCGCCGAATGCTAATTTCAGCGCTCCCTGACGGTTTTCTTTAAATGAAAAGTGGTATTCAGTCAGGTAAGATGGGCTGAGGGGGGATATCGGGAGGCAGGGGTAGGTGAGATGGAAATGGTGTGTCAAAGATGATATTCGCGGAAGGCTTCCATGGCTTCGTAGGAGGCGAGGCCGAGGGCATCGTAGAGGCGAGCGGTACCTCGGTTGCGGTCTTCGGCACGTTGCCAGAAGAGGCGCGAATCGTTGCCTAAGTATGGGGCGCTCTCCATCTGGGAGGAATGCTTGAGTATTGCTTTACGCTTGTGCATGAGTTCTTCCGGGCTCATCGGCACGCACATCTCTATATCCTCGACGGGCCATTCGGCCCACGCTCCGCGATACATCCAGATGCGGCAGTCGTTGATCCATTCGGCGCCGGATCCTTTTATCTGCTCGAGAGCGGCGAGAACGGCTTCGGTGCATTTGCGGTGAGTGCCGTGGGGATCAGCCAGATCGGCGGCCACATAAATCTGATGGGGCTTGACCTCCTCGATAAGCTGCTTGACGATGTCGACGTCGGTCTGGGTCATAGGAAGTTTTTCGACACATCCGCTCTCGTAGAACGGGAGGTCAAGGAAGTGGACATGGGAGAGCGGAATCTCATTGAATGTGCAGGCCGTGCGGGCCTCCCCGCGGCGTATGAGGCCTTTGATGTCGAGAATGTCGCGTGTGTCGGGCTGGCCCTCTTTCTTCCCGGCGAGGAATTTCTTCACCTCGCGGTACTTTTCGGGGATAAAGTCGCAGTTGAGGTCAAAAATCTGGTTGAACCCGTTGACGAAGTGCATGAAGCGTGTCGCTTCCTCGTCGGCTACGGCTATATTGCCGGAGGTTTCATAGGCGATATGCACGTCGTGGCCTTGGCCTACGAGGCGATAGATTGTCCCGCCCATGGAGATTACGTCGTCGTCGGGGTGGGGGGAGAATACGATTACGCGCTTGGGGTAGGGGGTGGCTCGCTCCGGGCGGTTGGAATCGTCGGCGTTGGGCTTACCTCCGGGCCAGCCGGTGATGGTGCGCTGGAGGTGGTTGAAAATCTTGATGTTGAGCTCGTAGGCTGTGCCGTAGCGCTCGATAAGCGAGTCGAGTCGGGCATCGAGATAGTCGGCTGTAGTTAGGTGCAGGATTGGCTTGGACAGGTATTGGCTGAGCCATACGCCGGCCGAGAATGCCAGCTCGTAGGTCCATTCCTCCGGACGTGCGGGGATATGTCGGGGATTGAATTTTTCAGCGAAGGTGATTCGCTCGGTGTAGTTGAATTCCATATGGTTTAAGGCAAGACAGGTTTGTTGATTTTATTACGCAAAGTTAATGAAATTATTTGGGGAGCGATGTAGTTTTTGATTGAGGATGGCGTCTAACGTAGCAAAATCCGTAAATTTGAGGCGGAAATTTAAAGTTTCTTCACTTATGCATAATCAGGAAAAACGCTTCCGCGAACTTGTTGAGCAGCAGAAAGCCAACATCTATTCGGTGTGCTATATGCTTGCGGCGAGTCGACAGGATGCCGACGACATGTTTCAGGAGGTGCTTGTAAACCTTTGGAAGGGGATGCCCAAGTTCAGGGGCGAGTGCGCCGTATCTACGTGGACATACCGTATAGCGCTCAACACGTGTATCTCTTTCCGGCGCAAGGCCGACAGACGGCCTGCAACCACCGACATTAATCCCGCGCTACTCAGCGAAGGAAGCGAGTTGGGCGATCAGGCGACCCGGCTTCACAAGCGCATACGTCATCTGGAACCTTTCGACCGGGCCATTGTGCTTCTCTGGCTCGAAGACCTTCCATATGAGGAGATCGGGGCAATCGTCGGCATTCCGGCCAAGGCTGTGGGTGTAAGGCTTGTGCGCATCCGGGAAAAGCTTAAGAAAGTCGCCGACTGATGCCTACGTGCCCCTAATCAACCGAATTCCAATGCTTTTAAACAGAATATATCTATGAACTCCGATATTAATGATAAAGAATTGAACGCACTGGGTGCCGACGAGCAGATGCGCACTATGCGTGCCGAACTCAACGCCCTGAAAGAGGGACTGCGCGAGCAGAAAATCACCACCGAGATGATGCTCCGCAGTGCCATCGGTACGGCCAACCGTGCTGTAAGACGGATGGTATACATTAACCTGCCCGCGGTGGCTTTCGTGTCTCTCTTCTGCGGCTATCTGAATGTTGAGAAAGGATTTGTGAGCCATGCACTGGCGTGGGCCACGGTTGCTCTGCTTGCCGTGGTGCTGGCGATGAACGCTGTGGTCAACTGGATAAGCACCGCCGACGTGACCACTCTGCCGCTTGCCGATCTTCAGCAGAAGCTGATAAAGCGTCGGAAAAGGCGGATTATTACCCGCAATATTGGGATGGTGCTTGCGGCAGCGTGGTTCGTGTGGGTAATTGTGGAAGTGAGCCGCCTTAGCGACGGGTCGGCATTGATGGAGGGTGTGATAATCGGCGGCCTGGTAGGCGTACTGATTGGCACGCGGCATTTCCGGCGGTTCCAGCGAGCCGACGCTGAGCTGATTGAGCAGATTGACGGGATGGACCCCGGTAAGTAGTCGCACGCGCCGATTTTTATGGAGTACCAGTGGAATTTTTGCGAAAAAAGACGCGCGGAAGTTGGCGGAATAAAAAAGAATGCGTAAATTTGCAAGCCATTACCACGAGCCGTCTTACCAGCGGCCAAGCAAAAGACCACGGAGTAGAGCTTCCGCCACTCCTGCAATCAGAAATCAAAAAACTGCAAAGATAAAATGAAAAAAGATCTTCATCCTTCCAACTATCGCGAAGTTGTTTTCAAGGACATGTCGAACGACGAGATTTTCATCACCCGCTCGACCGTGGCTGCCAAAGAGACCATTGAAATCGATGGCGTGACCTATCCTCTGGTAAAACTCGAAATCACCTCTGCCAGCCACCCCTTCTTCACCGGCAAGCAGAAGCTCGTGGACACAGCCGGCCGTGTGGACAAGTTCCTCAGCCGCTACGGCAACCGCAAAAAGAACTGATTCCGACATCTTCGGATTCAAAAAAGGCGATGCGCAGACGTGTGCACCGCCTTTTTTGTGGGTGCATTTGTTTATAGGGTGATGGAATTTCCTTAACTTTGGCTACCTGTATGAGCAAGAAACGAAACGACAGAAAGGAAGCGGGTGCAAATGAGGCCGCCCGAGAAGAGCAGCGCGTTGTTGAGCGTGCAGCAGGAATGGTGGTGCGCAACACCGGAAGTAGTTTTATCGTACTTACCGACGACGGGCGTGAGATTGATTCGCGTATAAAGGGCACTTTCCGACTGCGTGGCATTCGGACGACCAATCCCGTTGCCGTGGGCGACCGCGTGGATGTAGCCGTCAATGCCGACGGCTCGGCCTATATAACACGCATCCACGACCGACGCAATTATATAATAAGGCGTGCGAGCAATCTATCGAAGGAAGCGAGCATCCTTGCAGCCAACGTCGACCAGGCGTGTCTGGTGGTTACACTGGCCCATCCGACGACTTCGACCACGTTTGTGGACCGTTTTCTTGCCACAGCCGAGGCCTACGGCGTTCCTGCGCTGATAGTAATCAATAAAATTGATCTGCTGGAGGAGCCCGATCAGACGGAAGGGCCGGACGACTCGGAGGCGACCGGGGAGGAGGCTTTCGAGGCCTCCGTCGGGCACGAGCTGCTTGAAGCAGTGGAATACCTCTACACATCCATCGGCTACCCGGTGGTGGCTGTTTCAGCGCGAACGGCGCAGGGGATGGCGTTTCTTCGCGAGCGTCTGCAAGGGAAAATCACACTTATGGCCGGCAATTCGGGGGTGGGGAAATCGACGCTCATCAATGCGCTCATACCGGGCCTGGAGCTGCGCACGGGCGAGATTTCTGACGTGCACGACACCGGGATGCACACTACTACATTTTCCGAAATGTTCCCGTTGCCTGGCGGGGGGTGGCTGATTGACACCCCCGGGGTGCGCGGGTTCGGTACAATAGAGTTCGACGAGCACGAGGTAAGCCATTTCTTCCCTGAGATTTTCAGGATAGGGCGCGACTGCCGATACGACGACTGCACGCACACCCACGAGCCGCAGTGCGCCGTTCTTAAAGCTCTTGAGGAGCAGCGTATAGCTCAATCGCGCTACAATTCCTACCTGAGCATAATGGAGGACGCCAATCCCGACAAATATAGAAAGCCTTTCTGACGCCGCATTATAATGGCTTAGCCTTCGGTCTTCGGGATATAATCCCGATTAATCTGGATTTAGCTCGAGGGGGATTAATCCATGAAGCGGTTGGAGAAGATGGAATCAATTTTCTCGTTGATGAGCTGGTCCAGGAGGTCGATTGCCGGGGTCGATTCTACAGACTTCGAAACGGCATCCGAGGTGGGGCGTTCGGCTTGGCAAGCAGCCTTGGAGGCCGACAAGGCAGCAAACTCACCGAGGGTAATTTCTCCGGTCGCGGGGCGTGATGTTGCCGTTGTGGCGTCTGCTCTCGCAATTAGCTGAGGTGCTGTGGTGAGCGGCCGGTCGGGAGAGGGGAGAATGTTTGCGTCCGGATTGGTTCTGGAGGGCGATGGCGCTTTTTCAACCGGGGGGGTTGGTCGCCCTTTGGCAGAGGCCCAGCTTTCGGAAGCGCCACCCACACGGCCTACGCCGCGGAAACGCTCCCCCCAGTAGCCTGTGTCGACCGGACTTACCATGACGCCGCGCGAGGAGGAGGCATGAATCATCTCGCCCCCGCCAATGTAGAGGCCCACATGAGATATATCGGAACCTCCCCCCGCCGAAGAGCCGAAGAAAAAGAGGTCGCCGGCTCGCGCTTTGTTGCGTGCCACTTCGAGGCAGTAGCTTTTCTGAGTCTTGGTAGTGCGAGGAATCTTTACCAGGCATACCTTGCGGTATACTTCCATCACCAGGCCGGAGCAGTCGGTCCCGTCGCGGTCCTGGCCGCCGTAGCGGTAGGGGGTTCCGAGCCATTGGCGTGCTTCGCCCACGAGGTCGAGGCCCATTGCGTCGGGCACTTCGTAGGAGTAGTCGAGTGGCGGTTTTGTCGTGGCCTCGCTGCGGCCGCCTCCTTTACGGTATCCGTCGGAGCCACGCATGGCAGTCGACTTTCGCGAGGAGCAGCCCGAGGCAAGCAGCGCCAGAAGCGTCGCCAGGGCAGTAGCAGCCAATATGTGAAAAAGTCGGCGGGTCATGTTTTTGAATTTCACAAATTTAAGTAATCTCTTCGATTTCTACAAAGGAAATTTCGCAAAACGGCAAGGAAACGCTACCTTTGCGCCATAAATCAATTACATTCACTATATATTTCCAATGGACAATATTATTCAGGCGAGCAACATCTGCAAGCGCTTCACCAATCATGTGGCGCTCGACGATGTGAGCATCAGCATTCCGCGAGGCAAGGTCTACGGTCTGCTGGGTCCCAACGGGGCCGGCAAGACCACTATGATACGTATTATCAACCATATAACGGCTCCCGACTCGGGGAGCGTAATCTTCGACGGCCATCCGCTTACGGCGGCCGACGTGGCCGAGATAGGCTACCTGCCCGAGGAGCGCGGCCTCTACAAGAAGATGCGCGTGGGCGAGCAGGCCATGTTTTTCGCCCGCCTCAAGGGGTTGAGCAAAGCCGACGCCGCGCGTAGCCTGCGCGAATGGTTCGAGCGGTTCGAGATAATGGACTGGTGGAACCGCAAGGTGGAAGAACTCTCGAAAGGTATGGCGCAGAAGGTACAGTTTATCGTCACGGTGCTTCACCGTCCGAAACTGCTGATTTTCGACGAGCCATTCTCAGGCTTCGATCCTATCAATGCCAATCTTCTCAAGAATGAGATTCTGCGTCTGCGCGACGAGGGTGCGACGGTAGTATTCTCCACCCACAATATGGAGAGCGTAGAGGAGCTCTGCGAGAACATCACTCTGATTAACCGCTCGCACAACATTCTCTCGGGCAATGTGGCTGAGATTCGCGAGCGGATGGGAAAGGGTTGTTACCGGCTTACATTCGAGGGTTCTGCCGACCAGCTTCGTAAGGCTCTGCAACCGATGCTTCGTGAGGCAAGCTTTGCCCTCGACGGTCAGCCTGATTGCCACGGTGTGGTATCGGGCGAGTTCCGCCTGGCAGAGGGAGCAACACTGCGCGATTTCCTCTCGACGGCCAATGAGGCAGTCGACATAATGAGCTTTGACCGCGCCCTCCCGAGCATGAACGAGATTTTCATCCGCACCGTAGGCGAGGCTAACGATGCCTTAGGCGAAACAGAACCTACCCTCTAACCGCAAAACCGCAATACGTTATGAAATCGAATATCGGAATTATAATAGGCCGCGAGTTTTCGGAGCGCGTGGCCAAAAAGAGCTTCCTGATAACCACACTGCTGATGCCCGTGTTCATGCTCGTGCTGATGGTGGCTCCGGCGCTTATCATGCAGTTTTCGTCGCCGTCGGAGAAAACGATTGCCGTAGCCGACCGCAGTGGCCTGATTTTCAGCCCGCTTGCCGAGAAGGCAGCGGAGGCGGAATATCTGACACTCACACGCGCCGACAATACGCCGGTCGACTCGCTCGTTGCCGACACACGCTACGACGGCGTACTCTTCATCGGCGACGACATTGTAGATAACCCGTCGAATGCCGTGTTATACCTCCATGACGCCGGCTCGCTCGAACTTGAAGGTACCATCGCGTCAACCATCGAGAAGGTAGTGGAGGACCGCCGCCTGGAAGCTTACAATATTGCCGATCTCGACCGGATACTCGACGAGGTTAAGGCCGACGTGACGCTCACTACACGTCGTGTAGACGAGGAGCAGGGAGAGCGCGACTCGCTTTCGAGCGACATCTCGTTCGGCATCGGCCTGTTCATGACGTTCGTGCTCTATATGTTCCTTCTCCTCTACGGCCAGATGGTAATGACTTCGATTATCGAGGAGAAGAACAACCGAGTGCTCGAGCTCGTTGTCTCGTCGGTTAAGCCCGTACAGCTTATGTTGGGCAAGATTATCGGCGTGGGGCTTGTGGCTGTGGTGCAGGTGGCCATATGGGCCGTGCTGATTTGCCTTATGGCAGCTTTCCTCCTTCCGGCGCTGCTTCCGGCCGATGTGGCCGCGCAGATGGCTGCCGCGCAGGCCGGCGGAGCAACGCAGGCCATGGCAGATGGCAGCGGGATGTCGTTGGAGGCTCTTCAGGCATTCTCGCTACTTACTTCCGTGGGCTATATTCTGAAGATATTCCTGTATCTGACGGTGTTCCTCATCGGCGGTTTCCTGTTCTACGCATCAATTTTCGCCGCTATAGGCTCAGCTGTAGACAATATCCAGGACGCATCGCAACTGCAGAGTTTCGCAATCCTTCCCATCATCCTTGCGTTGGTATTCTCCATGACCGTAGCCTCCGACCCCAACTCGCCGCTGGCGTTCTGGCTGTCGGTTATCCCGTTCACATCGCCCATGGTTATGATGGCGCGAATCCCCTTCGACATACCGCAGTGGCAGATATGGACGTCGGCCGCGGTGCTCTATGCCTCGTTTGTAGCAATGGCGTGGGTGGCCGGAAAAGTCTACCGCGTCGGCATCTTCATGTACGGCAAGAAGCCAACGGTGAAGGATCTCGTGCGCTGGGCCCGGTATAAGTAAGAGTTCTATTTCATTAATTGAAATTTTAATTAAGGATTGATTGATTTACCGCACAGCGGAGCGGTAAATCAATCAATTGTCGTTTATGAGTTAGGATTCAGCTTATTAGGTCTTTTGATCCATTAAGGCAGGGAGGGCGGTATGTCAAAACTTATTTTTTAGACGCACTCTCATGAGTGTTACGGATTTATTCGTCGATTATTTAGCGATTGTTTAGCGAAACCGGTCTGTGAACTTTCGGGCGCGGAATTTGGTTTTAAATGTGAAAAGTGTTAACTTTGCGGCGAAACAATACGGCGACGGTATGGCTGCCGCGTCGGATTCACTCCTCTATTTCGGGGTTAAACGCTTGCCACTTTGATTTATTCAGCGGCTGTTTACAATGTTTTGCCTCTTCTCCGAAAATTCTCCCGTTTTCTCTTTTTAGTTTCCCGACCTGCAACATTGTTCAGCATTCGTCGCTCTATTTGGGCGACCTAAGCATGATTCCCATATCATATAATGTATAATATCTCGGACTTACAAAGCATGGCCGACGACAACCTGGTTGCCGTGGCCTCCGACATGGGCATACGCAAGCCCAACGCTTCGCAGCGTGAAGACCTTATTTATAAAATCCTCGACCAGCAGGCCATCAATCTTTCGGCCAACGCTCCGGAGGAACAGCCGCGTCGTCGCGGTCGCAAGCCTAAGAATCAGGCTCAGAATCCGCCTCAGAATCAGGCGGTGGCCGAACAGAATCCGCGCCAGCAGGAGGCTGAGGCCGAAAATCAGCCCAAGCGCCGTGGCCGCAAACCGCGCAACGCCGAAAGCCAGACGCCGACGTTGACCGCACAGACCTCCGAGGCTACGGCACCGGTGGACGCCGCAGTGGATACGGCTGCCGAAGCTGCCATCACTGAAGCAACTGAGGCAGGTAATGCTCAGGATGAGACTGCGTCTGCCACGCAGCCAAAGCGCCGCGGCAGAAAGCCCAAGAACCAGACTGTACAGTCCGAGCCGGCACTTGAACTTACTACTGCTGAGGCCGCTCCAGCTGAACTTCTACTCCCCGAGGCTCCCGTTGTAGAGTCGAAGGAGGCAAATGCGACTGATGTTATTGATGTTGCTGAGGAAGCTAAAGTTGAGGAGGCGCCTGCCGATGATCACCCTGCAGCAGCCGAGCGCTCGCAGCGGGGCACATTCATACGGCCCGGGCAGCAGCCCCAGCAGCAACAGGGTCAGCAGCGCGGTCCGCGTGTGTTCGGACGCAAGGTCGACGAGTCGTTCGGCGCATTCTTCCCCCATGCTTCCGGCAAAAGTTTCAAGCCACGTAGCGAGAAGGAACGTGAGGCTGCCGCACAGGCTGCCATGGCGAATCCTATTGTAATCCGCGAGCCGGAGGCTGAGAAGCAGCAGCCAGAAGCCAAGAGTAAGAAAGCTAAGAAGAAGGAACGCATGCAGCAGCGCCAGCTGGCTGCCATGCAGGCACCCGCTTATAATTTCGACGGTTTTCTCCAGACGGAGGGCGTACTCGAAATCGTGCCCGAGGGCTATGGATTTCTGCGCTCGAGCGATTTCAACTATCTCGCATCGCCCGATGACATTTATGTGACCCAGGCACAGATCAAGGCCTACGGCCTTAAGAGTGGTGATGTTGTGGAGTGCACGGTGAATCCTCCCAAAGAGGGCGACAAGTATTTCCCCATGGATCGCGCCCTGATGATTAACGGCCGCTCGCCGGAGTTCATTCGCGACCGTGTGCCGTTCGAGCACCTCACACCACTTTTCCCCAATGAAAAGTTCAACCTTACCGGCGGACGCCGCAGCAACAATATCTCAACGCGCGTGGTCGATATGTTCTCGCCCATCGGCAAGGGGCAGCGCGCACTTATCGTTGCTCCGCCAAAGACCGGTAAGACTATGCTCCTCAAGGATATAGCAAATGCTATCGCAGAGAACCACCCGGAGGCCTACATCATGATTCTGCTTATCGATGAGCGCCCCGAGGAGGTTACCGACATGAGCCGCAGCGTGAATGCCGAGGTGATTGCCTCGACTTTCGACGAGCCGGCCGACCGCCACGTGAAAATCGCAGGCATCGTGCTCGAAAAAGCCAAGCGCATGGTGGAATGTGGCCACGACGTAGTGATTCTGCTCGACTCCATCACGCGACTTGCGCGTGCTTACAATACCGCACAGCCCGCTTCGGGTAAGATTCTATCGGGCGGTGTAGACGCAAACGCGCTCCAGAAACCCAAGCGATTCTTCGGTGCAGCACGCAATATAGAGGGCGGCGGCTCGCTTACCATCATCGCCACGGCTCTTACCGAGACATCATCGAAGATGGACGAGGTTATTTTCGAGGAGTTCAAAGGCACCGGCAATATGGAGCTGCAACTCGACCGTAAGCTTTCGAACAAGCGCATATTCCCGGCTGTCGACATCATGGCTTCCTCCACACGTCGCGACGATCTGCTGCTGCGCGAGGAGACGCTCAACCGTATGTGGATTCTCCGTCGATTCCTTTCCGACCGCAATTCAATCGAGGCGATGGAATTTATCAAAGACCGCATGGAGCGCACCACCGACAACGACGAGCTACTTCGCACCATGGGCGACTGATTGATTGGCCGATTGCCAATCAATCAGCTTCGGGATTTTCCCGATTAATCCGGATTAATCTCGATAAATCGGGCTTCCCCCCGATTATGCCCGAATAAGTGCTGCCTGGATATAAAAATAGCCTCAGGATGGTCCTGAGGCTATTTTTTGTATGGGATAAATTCCGCTATTTGGCGTGGAGGTCAGCGGCGGGGTCGGCGTCGTCGAGAAAGGGGAGGGAGTAGCGGGCCGACTGGGCGATGCGCTGGTTGCGCCAGCATTTGCGGCAGACGGCTATGTAGCGGTCGTCGCCACCGATTTCCACCTGTGCACCCTCGTTTACGAAGTCGCCGTTGGCGTCGATGCGGGCGTTGACGATAGTCTTGTGGCCGCAGGTACAGGTTGATTTTATCTCGTCGATGGTGTCGGCGATTTCAAAGAGACGCCGCGAGCCTTCGAAGAGGTGGGTCTTGAAGTCAGTGCGCAGGCCGTAGCAGATTACGTTGCAACCGAAGTCATCGACGATGCGGCTGAGCTGATCGACTTGCTGAGCGGAGAGGAACTGGGCTTCGTCGACGAGAAACCACTCCACCAGCGCGCCGATTTCGCGGAAGTAGCCACGTGCGAATTCGTAGAGATCCGTGTCAGGATAAATCCACCGACATTCGCGCTCAATGCCGATACGCGAGCGGATTACGTTTTTGCTCTCGCGGTTGTCGACCACGGGTTTCATGCAGAGGTAGCGCATGTGGCGCTCCTCGAAGTTGTAGGCAGTGGTAAGCAATAGAGCCGTTTTTGCCGAGCCCATTGTGCCGTATCTGAAATAGAGTTTTCCTATCCGGTTCATTTCCTGTGGTATGAAGGGTCAGAGCTCGATTGTCTGCTTGCGGTCGGGACCAACGGATACGATTACCACGGGCACGCCAAGTTGTTTTTCGATGAAGGCGATGTAGGAGCGGAATGCGTCCGGGAGGTCGGCGGCGCAAGTGACGCCTGTGAGCGGGGTCTGCCAGCCGGTGATATCGGTGTAGACGGGTTCAATCTTGGCATGCGGATCGTCGAGGCTGTAGGGGAAGCGGTCGGTCAGAGTACCGTTAATGCGGTAGGCTGTGCAGGCACGGATGGTAGGAAATGTGTCGAGCACATCGCTTTTCATCATTATGAGTTTCGTAACGCCGTTGATCATTACGGCGTAACGCAGGGCTACGAGGTCAATCCAACCGCAGCGGCGTTCGCGGCCGGTCACGGCTCCGTATTCATGGCCGAGGTCGCGGATGGTACGTCCTGTCTGGTCGAAAAGCTCTGTGGGGAAAGGACCGGCTCCCACGCGGGTGCAGTAGGCCTTGAATATGCCGTAGACGTCGCCTATCCGGTTGGGTGCTATGCCAAGGCCGGTACATGCACCGGCAGTTACGGTGTTGGAGGAGGTAACATAGGGATAGCTGCCGAAATCCACGTCGAGCATTGTGCCCTGGGCGCCTTCGCAGAGGATGGATTTACCCTGGGTGAGGAGATCGTTGACGAGATATTCTCCGTCGACGATGCGGTATTCCTTCAGGTATTCGATAGCTTCGAGCCAGCGCTTTTCAAGGGCCGCAAGTTCGTCGGGTGCTGGAATGGCGTCGAGGGAGGCCAGTCGGGCGATGTGGCGCTCGCGCGCGGCGGTGTACTTAGTCTCGAAGTCGCAGAATATGTCGCCCACACGCAGACCGTTACGTGAAGTCTTGTCGGTGTATGTCGGGCCGATGCCTTTGCCGGTAGTGCCGATTTTGGCTTTGCCTTTGGCACGCTCTGAGGCAGCGTCGAGCAGGCGGTGGGTTGGCAGAATCAGGTGTGCCTTCTTCGAGATGCATAGCGTGCGCTTGAGGTCTACGCCACTGGTGCACAGAGCCTCTGCTTCTTCGCGGAAGAGCACGGGGTCAAGCACCACGCCGCCTCCTATCAGGTTGGTGTCGTTCTGGAAAACGCCTGAAGGGATAGAACGGAGCACATATTTCTTTCCGTCGAACTCCAGAGTGTGACCGGCGTTAGGGCCACCCTGGAAGCGAGCCACGGCGTCGTAGCGCGGAGTGAGCACATCGACTACTTTCCCTTTTCCTTCGTCGCCCCACTGGAGGCCGAGCAATACGTCAACTTTCATGTCGGTTTTTATTGATGCAGGATGTGGATATGATTTGATTGAGTTTAATTATTTCTTGATTGGTCAGGATTTTCGGACCGTCTGGGCCGCTTTTTCGCGCTTTAGGCGTTTCTGACACCACGAGCAGAGTCCGTAGACGTAGAGGGCAAAGAACTCCGTCTTGAACGTGGGGTATTTCAGCGCGCCAAGTTCGGCCATAAGCTGCGGATTGCGTACGGCGCGCACACGCCCGCACGAAGTGCATACCAAATGCAGATGGCTCTCCGAAGCCCCCTGGGGCACGCGTTCATATTGCGCGGGTTGGTTGCCGAACTGATGGCGACGTACCAGACCGGCCTCCAGAAAGAGTTGCACGGCGGAGTAGACCGTCGACAGGCTCAGGTGCATCCCGTCGAGCGTCAGCGCCTCGTGAAGGGCGTCGACGTAGAAATGGGCGTCGGTGGAAAATACTTTCTCCAATATGGCATAGCGTTCGGGTGTACGCCTCATGCCGTTGGCCTTGAGATACTTGTCGAGAGCCGTCTTGGCCGGAAGAAACAGTTTGTCGGCCGGATCGGCGGGATTTGTTTTCGCGTTGCTTTTCATCGCTCTGCAAAGATAGCGAAATTTTGCTACCCCACAGCCCTCCGCCGCCAAAAAAATCCCCCGGCGCCCCTAAAGGCTTCCGGAGGAGATTGTAAGTTGGGATTTTGGTTATTTCCTGATTATTCCCGATTAAATTTGATTAATCCCGATTTATCTTGATTAATCTTGATTCTTTCGATTGGTTGATTGAATTCAACCCATCGTAATCCATCAGTCCTGGATAGCCAGGAAGTTGCCGCCGAGATCGAATATATAGGTGTCGGGGTCGTTGATTGCGAGCTCTACCTCAATGGCTTTGCCGCGACGGTTGAATTCGATGGATTCGACCGAGGAAGCCAAACCTGCATCATTGAGATGGCGGTAGGATTTGCCGGGAAGAACGTCTTTGACGACCTCGGAAGAGAGAACCATGGCGTCGGGGGCGTCGATTTCGCGTACGGTGCCTTTATTGTCGAATTCGATGTCGATACCATTTGCGAGTTCAACCTCGTAGGTGCCTTTAGCGAAATAGCGCTCTATGCTTGTAATTCCTACGTTCTTGAAATGGTGGTTGATAAATTTGCGAGCACCTTCCGGTAGCTGTTGGTAGTTCTGTGAACCTGCCAGAGCGATGCCCGGGTTGGAGCCCGCGATGTTGCGTGGCTGCTGGGCCAGCATGGTTGCCGGCATCAGTGCGGCTACCGCGATGGCTGTGATAGAGAGGAGTTTTGCGAATTTCATAGTTTTCAAGTTGATAATCAATTTAAAATAAAACAACCGGAGCGGCCGTCCGGTTGTTTAAAAATCTTTAATCGTTATTGTATGTCTGATGTATTGCCCGAATAAAGAGCGCGTACCTTTCCTACGGGCAACTTTCCTTCGAGCAGGAGGGGGATACGGGCCGGGCCGGTGGAGATCCAGGCGTCCATGGCGTCGGAACTGACTTTCCCCCCTTCCTGGGTGAAGGTGAAGGTGATGTGGTAGGCAGGAAATCGCTCCTTGTCGAGTTTTACGTCGGTCAGTCCGCGGTAGTGAATTGTGAGGAACTCCTTCTTCTTACCCGAAAATATATTGAGCCTGACGGATTCCCCCGCTTTCATTTTTGCGTAGTCGATGGAGCGCATGAAGTAGAAGGATGATAGCATGTCGAGGGTGGGGCCTTCGGCCTGATGAGTGCGCTCGTCGTAGTCCATCGGCTCTTTCTTTTTCTTTCGCCACACGCGTGCTTTGGCAGTTGTGGTATTGCCCGAACGCGAATAATCGAGGATGTCGTGCGAGAAGCGTCCGCCCTCATGGGCTATGCGTTCGTAGCGTGAGGGCATGAGCGTAGAGGTGTCGATAGTGCCCAGCAACGTGTCACGTACATGATAGATGTGGTCGGCCCATGGGGCAGAGGCAGCCGTGAGGGTCGACTTGAAAGCCGGGGAACCCACACCCGATGTTGCCAGCGCAACCTCGCCGGCTTTTTTGTTGATAAGTCCCCATTTGTACATTATATTGTATGTAAGCCGTTCGCGCGGAGCGGTCCAGGCGGATGCGAACTCGGGGAGGAAAGTTGCCAGCAGAAGCACGATTGAGAGGCGTAGAAGATTCTTCATTGTACGTTATTGATACTGTTACGGACAGTTAGACGTGCCGTCGGTCGGAAAGTTTAATATGCGGGCATTTAAAGCGCCGCCCGGCATCGCTTTGGAAGATGCGTGGGGCGGCGCTCGATGGGGTAGCGGTATCGTTCGCCTGGCGGCTTATTTGTCGCCGGTAAGGGTGAAGAGGAGGTCTTTTTCGTCTTCGGGGTTGGTCTGGATTTCCAGCTTCCCTTCGCGGGCGAGCCATCCGGCAGCGGCGAACACTTCCTTATCTTTCAGTTTGGTGATTTTCTTGAGCTGCTTGAGGCCGAGTACGTCGGTTTCGTTGAGAGCGTTCCATACGAGGCCTGCCCAAGTTCCAATTGTTTCTGCGTTCATAGTTTAATAAATTAGAGTATGGATTGAAGTTTGAGAATTTTATTGATAATCTGCCACGGCGTTTGACTGGCGGGCCTGTGGCGCGGCATTCGACCGAGTGAATGTAGGTAGTTTTTACTTAAAAATCTGATTTTACGATGCAAATTTAAGTGAAATTTTTCAAATCAGCACAATTTATCGTCAAATATTCCTCATAGGCTTGATGATTTATCTGATATTTCGTCCTTGAAGGCGCTGTAGGCACCTCTGTGCGCTTATTTATTTAACAAACAGCGGGCGGGAGGGTTCATTGGGAAGATGAGGATGAATGGGAAGATATTTGCCGGAATGCTTGCTTCCGGAGTGATAATTTCGTAACTTTGTATGAATGTTGGCGTCCTACGGCGCCGCTTTTCAAATTGTCATTTCACTTTGCTAATTTACTTATTTATGGATTTCATTCTTAATTCGCAATATAATCCCACGGGCGACCAGCCCGAGGCTATTGCCCAGCTTTCGCATGGTGTGGAGCAAGGACTCCCGGCGCAGACTCTTCTGGGCGTCACCGGCTCGGGCAAAACCTTCACCATGGCCAACGTAATCCAGCAGGTGAAGCGCCCCACGTTGATTCTAAGCCATAACAAGACCCTCGCTGCGCAGCTCTACAGCGAGTTCAAGCAGTTTTTCCCCGAAAACTCTGTGCAGTATTTCGTGAGCTACTACGACTACTACCAGCCGGAGGCGTATATACCATCGGTCGACAAATATATCGAGAAGGACCTTATGATCAACGACGAGATTGAGCGTCTGCGTCTGGCCACGGTGTCTGCCCTGCTCTCCGGCCGGCGTGATGTGGTTGTGGTCAGCTCCGTAAGCTGTCTGTTCGGTATGGGCAACCCCGAGGACTTCAACGCCAATGTGCTCGACATCGCCGTGGGGCAACGGCTGGAGCAGCGTCATTTTCTGCGTCGTCTTGCCGAAGCCCTCTACAGTCGCAATGAGGTCGAGCTCCAGAGCGGAAATTTCCGTGTGAAGGGTGAGACAGTCGACATCCGCCTGGCCTACGAGGATATATTGTTGCGGGTGGAGTTCGACGGAAATACGGTGGACGCAATTTCCACGATGCGCCCGCTCGACCTTACCCCGCTTGGCGACCACGACCGCTTCCGCATCTACCCGGCCAATCTGTTTGTAACCTCGCGCGAGCGTCAGGCTTCGGCGCTTGCGCGCATGGAGCTTGATCTTGGCGATCAGGTCGAGGGCTTCAAGAGGGAAGGGCGGCTCCTTGAAGCGCAGCGGCTGCAGGAACGCACCACCTACGACATAGAAATGATTCGCGAGATAGGCCACTGTCCCGGCATTGAAAACTACAGCCGCTATTTCGACGGCCGCGAGGCAGGTATGCGTCCATTCTGTCTGCTCGACTACTTCCCTAAGGATTATCTTACGATTATCGATGAAAGTCATGTAACCGTACCGCAGATACGCGCCATGTATGGCGGTGATCTCTCGCGCAAGCAGAATCTTGTGCACTATGGCTTCCGTCTGGATAGCGCCCTTGACAATCGCCCCTTGCGCTTCGAAGAGTTTCAGCAGCTTACGAATCAGACCATCTACGTGTCGGCAACACCTGCCGACTTCGAGCTCGCCGAAAGCGAAGGCGTAGTGGTCGAGCAGGTGATACGTCCTACCGGTCTGCTCGACCCGCTGATTACCGTCAAGCCCTCTGACCATCAGATTGACCACCTTATGGAGGAGATTGCCCTCAGAAAGGACCGCGGCGAGCGCGTCCTCGTCACCACTCTTACCAAGCGTATGGCCGAGGAGCTCGACGACTACCTGCGGCGCAACGGCATACGTTCGGCCTACATCCACTCCGACGTCGATACCCTTGACCGGATTAAGATTCTCGACGACCTCCGTGCCGGAGTGTTCGACGTCCTCATCGGTGTTAACCTGCTCCGTGAAGGACTGGACCTCCCCGAGGTGTCGCTTGTGGCCATTATAGACGCCGACAAGGAGGGGTTCCTGCGCTCCCACCGCTCGCTTACGCAGACTGTGGGCCGCGCCGCCCGAAACCTCAACGGTACCGTCATCATGTATGCCGATAAGATTACAGATTCGATGCGTCTTACCATCGAGGAGACCGAGCGCCGGCGCGCCAAGCAGTTGGCCTACAACGAGGCCCACCATATTGAGCCGAAGGCTATCGTCAAGGCGCGTAACCGCATCATCGGAATCGACTCCGAGGAGGCCGCTGCCCCAGCTATGGGGCGGAAGAATCGCAAGGCAGCTCCGATGGCGGCGACTCCGCTTCCGTACGAAAACGAATACACCGCCACGGTCGATCTCGCCGCCGATCCGGTGATTCCCTATATGACTCCCGCCGAGTTGCGCCGCTCCGTGCAGCGCATGCGCTCCGAGATGGTCGATGCCGCTAAGCGCATGGAATTCATGGAGGCAGCCCGTCTGCGCGATGAGATAATCAAAATGGAGGCGCTTCTGGCGAAAACGGAATGAAGCAGCATGAAATTACCCCTAATAAGGTTGAGAAATACCCGACGCAGCGTCCGCACCGTCAGGTAGACCCTCTTTCTGACTTGCGCCGCTGGCTCCCCACGTCGGTTAAGGAAGCTACTCTTCACGGCTGGGACGACGGCCAAGGCGTCGACATTATTCTCTTCTCGGGCGATGCGTATGTAGACCATCCATCGTTCGGTGCGGCCGTAATAGGACGCACACTTCTTGAAATCGGGGGCTATCGTGTGGCTATCGTGCCTCAGCCCAACTGGCAGGACGACTTGCGTGATTTCCGCAAATTCGGCCGTCCGCGGCTCTTCTTCGGCGTTTCCGCCGGAGCGATGGACTCCATGGTCAATCACTATACCGCCGCACGCCGCCGTCGCTCCGACGATGCCTACACTCCCGGAGGACGCCATGGCGCCCGACCTGACTATCCTACAATCGTTTATTCGGAAATCCTGCGGCGGCTTTATCCCGACGTTCCCATAATTGCCGGAGGTATCGAGGCCTCGCTGCGCCGCAACTCACACTATGACTACTGGCAGGACCGTCTACGCCCATCCATCCTTGCCGACGCACCTGTCGACATGATAGTCTACGGAATGGGGGAGCGCCCGATTCTCGAGATTGCCCGACGCCTTGATGCCGGAGAGAAGATCAGCGACATCACCGACGTGCCCCAGACCGTGGTGTGGCAGCCTCTTGATGCGGCTCCGACAGGCGACGCCAAAAGTATTGAAACTTTCGCCGGGGAGAAATCGGGAGGTGAACACATCATCCTTCACAGCTTCGAGGAGTGCCTGCGATCACCGCGCCTGCAGAGCGAGAACTTCCGCCACATTGAGCAGCAGAGCAACCGCTGGCAGGGGGCCACGTTATGGCAGCGCCACGGGCAGCGCATGGTAAAAGTCAACCCCATGTATCCGCCTATGACTACCGAGGAGGTAGACAGGACTTTCGATATGGCCTACACCCGTCTTCCTCATCCGCGCTACAAGGGAAAGCGCATCCCGGCATTCGACATGATTCGTTTCTCGGTCTGCCTTCACCGCGGATGCTTCGGCGGGTGCGCTTTCTGCACTATCTCCGCCCATCAGGGCAAGTTCATAGCATCGCGCTCAAAGGAGTCGATTTTGCGCGAGGTTAGGGCCGTCACCGCGATGCCTGACTTCAAAGGCTACATCTCCGATCTCGGAGGCCCTTCGGCCAACATGTATGCCCTCGGAGGCAAACGCCCTGATGTGTGCCGCCGGTGTATGCGGCCCAGTTGCCTCCATCCCAAGGTGTGCCCCAATCTTAACACCGACCATTCCGCGCTGCTTTCGGTTTACCACGCCGTCGATGCCCTCCCTCAGGTGAAGAAATCCTTCATAGGCAGCGGCGTGCGCTACGACCTTTCGATGCATCCTACCGGCGATTCCAAGATAGATGCCGTCAACCGCCGCTACAACGAGGAGCTCATCACCAGCCATGTCAGCGGTCGTCTTAAGGTGGCTCCTGAGCATACGGAAGATGCTGTGCTCGATGTGATGCGTAAACCTTCGTTCGACCTTTTCTATCGCTTCAAGGAGGTGTTCGACCGTGTCAACGCCCGTCATAATCTTCGCCAGCAGCTCATACCATACTTCATTTCCTCTCATCCCGGATGCACGGAACTCGATATGGCTCAGCTGGCTGTCAAAACGCGCGATCTCGACTTTCATCTTGAGCAGGTGCAGGACTTTACTCCTACGCCCATGACTGTGGCTACCGAAATCTACTACTCCGGAATCCACCCTTACACAGGCGAACATCTCTTCACCGCCACGCGCCCCGAGCAGAAGCTCGCCCAGCGGCAGTACTTCTTCTGGTACGACCGCGCCTACCGGCATGGCATCGAGACTTCCCTGCGGCGCCTGCATCGACCCGATCTCATCCGGCGCCTGTTCGCACCTCACATGCCCAAGCCTCAGCGGGATTCATCGCGCTAAATCGTGGCTATCTCGATTAATTGCAAATTAACTCGATTAATCTTTCATCCCGGATTTCATTTTTCTACTGTTTTGGATGATTTGGCGGCATTTTGAATTGTGGCCATGGAGGCTACGCGCAAGATGTAGGACATGGATGCCTTTTATGCGTCGAAATGCTTTCAGATGTTCTGTAACCCTGCTTTACAGCATAAAAAATAATCGGTTATTTTCATCCGTCATTGCGATTTTTAAACTATATTTGCCATCGAACAACCGAAACCAACGGGCTAATTCCCGATTAATCCCGACTTATCCTGGTTAATCCAGATTTATCTCGCTTAATCCCGATTATTCCCGACTACAGCCAGAAATCAAACAACCAAAACCTTAAGAGTTATGGACATTAATAATATCATGAACACCCTGGAGGCAAAGCATCCGGGCGAAAAGGAGTACCTGCAGGCTGTGCGCGAGGTGCTTCTATCCGTAGCCGACGTCTACAATCGTCATCCCGAGTTTGAAAAAAATAAAATCATCGAGCGCATGGTAGAGCCCGACCGCATCGTAACGTTCCGCGTCACCTGGATTGACGATGCCGGCGAGGTGCAGAACAATATCGGCTACCGCGTTCAGTTCAACAATGCCATAGGCCCGTATAAAGGTGGCATCCGCTTCCATGCTTCCGTCAACCTTTCCATCCTCAAATTCCTCGGTTTCGAGCAGACCTTCAAGAACGCGCTGACCACCCTCCCCATGGGCGGTGCCAAAGGCGGCTCCGATTTCTCGCCGCGCGGCAAGAGCGACCGCGAGATAATGCGCTTCTGCCAGGCCTTCATCCTTGGCTTGTGGAAGAACCTTGGTCCCGACCGCGACGTGCCCGCAGGCGATATCGGCGTAGGCGGCCGCGAGGTTGGCTACATGTACGGCATGTATAAGAAACTCGTCGACGAGCATACCGGCACATTCACCGGTAAGGGCTTCGACTTCGGCGGCTCGCGTCTGCGTCCTGAGGCAACAGGATTCGGCGCTCTCTACTTCGTGGAGAACATGCTCGCACGCCTCAACGATTCCATCAAGGGCAAGACTGTGGCTGTATCCGGTTTCGGCAACGTCGCATGGGGTGCAACTATAAAGGCCAACGAGCTGGGTGCCAAGGTTGTTACCATCTCCGGCCCCGACGGCTATATCTACGATCCCGACGGCGTTTCGGGCGAGAAAATCAACTACATGCTTGAGCTCCGCGCTTCTGGCGACGACATCGTGGCTCCTTATGCTAAAAAGTTCCCCGGCGCTACGTTCTATCCCGGTCGCAAGCCCTGGGAGCAGAAAGTCGATATCGCACTTCCCTGCGCCACCCAGAATGAGGTTTCAGGTGCCGACGCCGCTCAGCTCGTGGCCAATGGCGTGAAACTTGTGGCTGAAGTCTCTAACATGGGCTGCACTCCCGAAGCCATCGATACCTTCATCAATTCGCGCACCGTCTATGCTCCCGGCAAGGCTGTAAACGCCGGCGGCGTGGCCTGCTCGGGCCTTGAGATGACTCAGGACGCCGAACACCTTCAGTGGAGTGCCGACGAAGTCGATGCCAAACTCCACCAGATCATGGCCTCCATCCACGAGCAGTGCGTTGCCTATGGTATGGAACCGGACGGCTATCTCAACTACATGAAGGGCGCTAATATCGCCGGCTTCATGAAGGTGGCCAACGCCATGATGGAACAGGGCGTAATCTGATTTCTCTCTTCAAATATTAAATCTCTATAGTCAGGCGATGTGCGGCCGAAACGAATCTCGGCCGCCGTCGCCTCGGCTTTTTAATGGTTGTGTTGGGCGTAATGGTCCATCCGCACGTATCAGTTGAGAATGAGAGTTGAATCATTTGTCTGTAAAGGCCGGTTGTTTGGTGGAGTCAGCCCTGATTAATCCAGCTTCAAAAATCTATCGAACCGCCTTTCGGGCCTAAATTTTTAATTTTCAATGTACTAATATAGTTCTTATGTACCTTCTCGGATATGATATTGGCAGCTCGTCGGTGAAGACCGCTCTCGTGGATGCAACCACCGGACGCTGTGTGGCATCTTGCTTCTTCCCTGAGAAAGAAGCCCCAATCAAAGCCTTGCGCCCCGGGTGGGCCGAGCAGAATCCCGACTCCTGGTGGATGTATCTCAAGGAGGGTACAGCCCGGGTACTTCGCGACTCGGGCGTTGACGCATCCGACATCCGTGCTATCGGGATAAGCTATCAGATGCACGGACTCGTGGTCGTTGATACCAAAGGATGCCCCCTGCGCGACGCCATAATATGGTGCGACTCCCGTGCCGTGGCCATAGGCGAGGAGGCTTTCGAGAGCCTTGGTCCTGACCGAATCACGTGTCATCTTCTCAATTCTCCCGGGAACTTCACTGCCGCTAAGCTGGCATGGGTGAAACGCAACGAGCCGGAACTCTTCGCCCGTATATATAAGGTAATGCTTCCCGGCGAATATATTGCAATGCGTCTCACCGGCGAGGTAGTAACCACTCCCGAAGGGCTCTCCGAGCAGATTCTGTGGGATTTCCGCGACAACGCTCCTTCCGTGATGCTGATGGACTACTTCGGCTTCTCGCCGGACCTCTTCGGCGAGGTACGTCCCACTTTCTCCAATCAGGGCTACCTGACAGCCGAAGCCGCTCTCGAACTGGGACTCCGTCAGGGGACGCCCGTAAGCTACCGCGCCGGCGATCAGCCCAACAACGCGCTCTCGCTAAATGTGTTCAATCCAGGCGAAATCGCCTCGACGGGAGGTACGAGCGGAGTGGTATACGGCGTGACAGACAGCGTTAAGCCGGATCAGAAGTCGCGTGTCAACACATTCGTACATGTTAACCATACCGCCGCGGCGCCGCGTCTGGGCATCCTTGCCTGCATCAACGGTTGCGGCATCCTCAATTCCTGGATGAAGCGCCATGTGGCGCTCCCCGGACTCAGCTACGAGGACCTTAACGGGCTGGCCGCCACGGTGCCCGTAGGCTCCGACGGTCTAAGCATCCTCCCCTTTGGCAACGGTGCCGAGCGCCTGCTGGAAAACCGCACCCCCGGCGCCTCGGTCTGTGGCCTTGAGTTCACTCGCCACGGTCGCAACCACCTGTTGCGCGCCTCTCAGGAGGGGATAGCTTTCGCCTTCGTCTACGGCATGGAAATTATGGAGGAGATGGGCCTGAAGGTAGACCGGATTCATGCCGCGCACGCCAACCTTTTCCTCAGTCCGGTATTCCGCGATACGCTCGCCTCCACCTCTGGAGCTACCATCCAGCTTTACGAGACCGATGGAGCCGTGGGGGCTGCCCTCGGAGCCGGGGTTGGCGCCGGCATTTACGCTTCCACCTCCGAGGCTTTCGCCACCCTCCACCAGTTCGGCCGCGTAGCCCCTGCTGCCGACCGCACTCCCTATCTCGACGCCTACGCCCTCTGGCGCTCACGCCTCGTCCAAACCCAATAATCGGGTTACCTCGGGGTGAATCGAGTTAAATCCCGATTTATCCTAATTAATCTCGATAAATCGGGAAAATCCTGAAACTTAGGAGGTGCGAATCCTTTCGCACCTCACTCGTTCTGCCAATTAGGCCGCCGGGGTGTAGAAGCGTTTGCGGCGCGGAGGCTTTTTTTGGCTGTTTCGCGGATTTTGCGTATTTTTGCATTCTCAAATATACATTATCCGACTTTTCAACTCCATCTTGCAATGGCAAAGGAACTTAAAGACCTTACGAAACGTAGTGAAAACTACTCCCAATGGTATAACGATCTCGTTGTGAAGGCCGATCTGGCCGAGCAGTCGGCTGTGCGCGGCTGCATGGTCATCAAACCCTATGGTTACGCCATATGGGAGAAGATGCAGCACACCCTCGACGAAATGTTCAAGAAGACAGGTGTACAGAATGCCTACTTCCCTCTGCTTATTCCCAAATCATATCTCTGCCGCGAGGCCGAGCACGTGGAGGGCTTTGCCAAGGAGTGTGCCGTCGTTACCCACTACCGCCTCAAGAACGATCCTAATGGCACAGGTGTAATCGTCGACCCGGAGGCTCGCCTCGAGGAGGAACTTATAATCCGCCCTACATCCGAGACAATAATCTGGGGTACCTACAAGAACTGGATTCATTCCTACCGCGACCTTCCCGTGCTCTGCAATCAGTGGGCCAACGTGATGCGCTGGGAAATGCGTACCCGCATGTTCCTCCGCACCGCCGAATTCCTCTGGCAGGAGGGCCATTGCGCTCATGCTACAGCTGAAGAGTCGGAGGCACGTACCGTGCAGATGATTAACCTCTACGCCGAATTCGCCGAGAAATATATGGCTATGCCTGTTATCAAGGGAGTGAAGAGTGCCAACGAGCGCTTCGCCGGTGCCCTTAACACATACACAATCGAAGCCATGATGCAGGACGGTAAGGCGCTTCAGTCGGGTACATCCCACAACCTTGGCCAGAATTTTGCCAAGGCCTTCGACGTAACTTTCGTCAATAAGGACAACAAACCTGAATATGTATGGGCTAACTCCTGGGGCGTATCCACACGCCTTATGGGTGCCCTCATAATGACGCACTCTGACGACAACGGTCTGGTGCTTCCTCCCCATCTTGCTCCCATTCAGGTTGTAATCGTGCCCATCTACAAGAACGCCGATCAGCTTGCCGAAATCAGCCGTGTGGTCGAGCCAATCGTCAACGAACTCCGCGGTATGGATGTAAGCGTGAAATACGACGACGCCGAGAATAAACGTCCCGGCTTCAAGTTCGCCGACTACGAGCTCAAGGGCGTCCCCGTACGCCTGGCCATCGGTGCCCGCGACATCGAGAACGGCACTGTAGAGGTAATGCGCCGCGACACGCTCGAGAAGCATGTGGCCCCGCTCGAAGGTATCGCCAAATACTGCCAGGACCTGCTCGAGGAGATTCAGACCAACATCTATGCCAAGGCGCTTGCACACCGCGAGAAGATGACCCGCACTGTGGAGACCTACGACGAGTTCAAAGTCGAAATCGAGAAGGGCGGTTTCATCCTCGCCCACTGGGACGGTACACCTGAGACCGAGGAGAAAGTGAAGGCTGAGACAAAGGCAACTATCCGCTGCATTCCTCTTGACGGCGACAAGACCCCCGGCAAATGTATGGTTACCGGCCGCCCGTCGGCTCAGCGTGTTATTTTCGCCCGAAACTATTGATTAGCAGATACTATTCAATCCTCAGGATTCTCTCAAAAGCAAAAGTCCCGAAGCCGCAGACGGCCTCGGGGCTTTTTTATATTCAATGAGATAGGTGATATGGGTATTTGTGTAAAGTCTCTTCAGTCGGTGATAAGCTGCAGATGGCCCGGATAAGGGGCATCGGTATCATAATAGCAGAAATCCGTATCAAGGGAGCGTAGCATGGCGCCCGATGATATGCCGGTTTCAAGAATATGGCGCAGGAGAAGTCCTCGGAGTGTTTTGAGGCGTCCGCTCCCGGGAGTAGAAAGCCCATTTGCCCCTTCCTGTTGGAAATTTGCCACATACACCGACGCAAAGGCCTTCACTGCCTTCCAGTCGATGCACTTCGATGCGTCGGCCGGAAGAAGATTCAATACCTCGCGACATCCGGAGGTTTTAACCAGATTTACAAGCGAGACCGTTAGGCGGCTACGCCAGAAGGCGCTGAGAGCCCTCCCGTCGGGAGCTATGCGGTCGGAATAGTCAAGGCGGTAAGGTTTGATTATGTCGTCGGGAGCGAGCCATCCGTAGGCCGACGATACTATGCGCAGACCTCGGCGTGCCCGTTCCATAGCCTCAGGCGAAAGTGAAGCAGCGTCGAGAGCTCTGAATACTACGCCTGAGAATGCATCGATGGCGCGGTAGCCGTGGTTTTTGTCGGGAAAATCATAAACCATCTTCACCATTGCGGCGGCAGATTTCGGCCCTACCTTGAGGCGGTCCGATAGTTCTGACGCTGTAAGTCCGCGCAGTCCGGCCATAATTGCGTCCGCTTCGAATTCGTAGCACGGAAGCACACTTTCTCCCACCGTCGGACTGCAGCATGGTGATTCCGGCGTTACGGCTACCTGCTTTGCCGACATGGATTTCGATTCTGCAATCAGCACAATCATAGCGCTGTCTTATTTTGAATGAGTCAGCGTATGCGCCCGGCTGCCATGCGTTGGCTGACGGCCCGGTAGATTATAACTCCGGCGGCAACCGACACGTTGAGTGAGGACACATGGCCCAATTGCGGAATGGCAACGCGTGTGGTGGCCAGACGCAACACGTCGGGAGAAATTCCAACATCCTCAGCGCCCATTACAATTGCTGTCGGCTGTGTGTAGTCGGCTTCGGTATAGTCGACCGAGCCCTTTTCGGTAGCGGCTATGATGCGAAACCCGCAGTCGAGTAGATATTTAACAGAGTTTACGGTGCTCCCTTCACGGCACACGGGCAGATAGCTCAGCGCTCCGGCCGATGTCTTCATGGCGTCGGCGCCTACGCTTACGCCTCCACGTCGCGGGATTACTATCGCGTCGACGCCGGCACACTCGCAGGTGCGCGCTATCGCGCCGAAGTTGCGTACGTCGGTTATTCCGTCGAGCAGAACAATGAGGGGCACACGTCCTTCCTCAAAAAGCGACGGCACCACAGTGTCAAGTCGCGCGTAGCTCACGGCCGACAGCATAGCCACCACACCCTGGTGGTTGCGGCGCGTCAGCCGGTTGATTTTTTCAATCGGCACTTTCTGGAGGAGGATTTTATTGGCCTTGAGCACACTCATAAGTTCGCGGGCAAGGTCGCCCTGCAGGGTGTTGGCTACAAAAACCTTGTCGATTTCGCGTCCGGCCTCCACGGCCTCGATTACGGCGCGTATGCCGTATATGTAGTCGGAATTTTCCATCGGTAAATCTTGAATTCAATGTGTTTGGCTTGCGGAGAGAAGGGCACGAGCGTTAGCAGTGGCGGCCGCGTCGACTGCCGAGCCCGAGAGCATCTTTGCTATCTCCTCAACGCGTTCGTCGGCCGAAAGTTCGCCCACAGATGTAATAGTCGATGTCTCGGTGTCATGCTTGAACACGCGGAAGTGCCGGTTGCCCAACGCGGCTACCTGGGGCAGGTGGGTTATCGCAATCACCTGTATGTGGGCGGAGATTTCCTTCATCAGTCCACCCATGCGGGCGGCAATGGTGCCGGAAACGCCGGTATCGACCTCGTCGAATACGATGGTTGGCATCTGAAGTGTCGTGGCGGCGAGCGACTTCACGGCGAGCATCAGGCGTGAGATTTCGCCTCCGGAGGCGGATGAAGCAACGGTGGTCGGTGTCTGGTTCTTGTTGAAAGCGAACAGGAACTCCACGGTGTCACTGCCTGTGGGCCCAAGCGGCGTCTTGTTCAGGGCAATTTCCACGCGCAGGTTGTCCATCCCCAGCGGTCGCGCCTGGTCAGCAAGTGCGGCTCCGAGGCGTTCTGCTTCAGCAGCCCGTCGATCGGTAAGATCGGCCGCTACGGCCAGTGCGGCCTTCTTGGCGCGCTTTGCCTCCACTTCAAGGGCGCGGAGTGTCTCGTCGCCGAGGTCGAGGGCGCGCAGACGGTCTGCCATCTGCTCGCGCAGGGCTATCAGGTCGTTCTCGTGGTCAACCTTGTAGCGACGCATAAGGGTGTAGATGGTTGCAAGTCGGTTTTCCACATCATCGAGCCGCGCGGGGTCGTCGGGCATATTCTCGGCCATGGTCTCGTAGGCTGAGGTAAGGTCATCGAGTTCGATACGGAGGCTCTCAAGACGCTGTTCGAGCTCGGTTGTCTCTTCGCCCGGTGCGAGTTGCGCAAGTCGCGCTGCGTAGCCTGATGCCTCTTCGAGCTGGGCGACGGCGCCGCTATCCTCGCTTGCAAAAAGGCGTCGGAGAGCAGCCAGGGCGTCGCCAATAGCAGCTGCATTGGCCAGGCGCCGTTGCTCGGCCTCAAGTGCGGTTACCTCATCCGGCTGAATTACGGCCTCTACAAGCTGATAGTGCTGAAATCGCAGATATTCTTCCTCCTCACGGGCCTGATCGAGCTGTGCGCGCTCCTGGCGATAGCGCCGCAGCGCGTGGCGGTAGGCTGTGTATGCCGCCGAGTAGCGTTCGAGTGTATTATGATTGCCGGCAAGCGAGTCGAGCAGACGAAGCTGATATGCTTGATCGGCCAGCAGGGCATTCTGGTGCTGGGAGTGTATATCTACGAGTAGGGCTGCAATTTTTTGCAGCTGCGCCAGCGTAATGAGCGAATCGTTGACAAATACGCGATTACGGCCGTTGGAGGCCAATTCGCGGCGAAGCGTCAGGTGGTTGTCTCCCTTTTCAGGCTCTACTCCCGCTTCTGTGAGGGCTTCGTGCAGACGCGAATCGGCATCGGCGATGGTGAATGTCGCTTCCACCACCGATTTTTCATCGGGTTGGCGGATTACGCGGCTGTCGGCCCTCGCGCCCAAAAGGAGGCCGAGGGCTCCGAGAATTATCGATTTGCCCGCACCGGTTTCGCCGGTGATTATGTTGAGCCCCGGTCCGAAAGTCAGGTCGATGGAGTCAATCAGGGCATAGTTGGATATGTGGAGGTCAGTTATCATTTCTGCTTTCTTGCCTTGAGTTCGTTGATGCGTTTCATCTCGGTGGGATAAAGCTTTGACAGCAATTCGGCCACCTTCTCGCGTTCGGTCTGCGAGGCTTTGGAATATACGTTCACCAGTTCGTCGAGTTTGGCGTCCTTGAAAAGCGAAAGTGCCACATTCATCGGGTCGGACTGATAAATCTGATCGAGGGCCGAGAGACTTTCTGTGATGCGCTGGCGTCCCTTGTCGGGCGAGAGAAACATCTCGTCGAGGCCGGTGCGGTGGTACTGGTAGAGCATATCGCGTGAGGCCGAGGTCTTAGGCTCGGTGAAAGCTCCCAGCAGCGCCGCGCGGTTTTTCTTGTCTTCAAAGGCCTTCCAGCCACCTTCACCCGACGACTGCGCCATCTGCACTATGGCACGCAAGCGCTCGAACGCTTCGTCGCCGCCGTGTGGAGCGAACGTGTCGCCGTCGAGGGCTATGATGAAATAGGCGTAAAAATTGAGTATGGCCGTCAGCTGGTTCTCCATCGTGTTGACGGTGAAAGTAAGCGGTTCGCCCTGCTGATAGCTGAATTCTACATTTTTGTCCTTGAAGTTCAGTACCGTTGTAGTGTAGGCGCTGTTGTAGACCGGACGTGTGGACTGCACCTGAATGTCGCCCTTCACAACGTTGTCGGTATAGTCGGCCACAGTGAGGAAAAAACGGCAGTCGATGCGCTCGTTGAGCGCATACTGGCCGTTGGTGAAGTGGGTGGCGTTGAAATATTCGCGCATTGACTCTTCAAGGGTGGTGAAGACGTCGCGGTTCACGTTCTGGAGCTGGTCGGTGTTGATAGTCACTTCGCAGTTGAGTTCGTGAGCGCGTAGGCCGCTGCCTGATGCGAGCGCGAGCGCCACCACCATAATGAAAAGTCTTGTCATGGTGCAGCGGAGGATTGACTGACTGGCGATGGGGGAGAGGTTCATTGTGTTGAAATGTTAATTTTCAGGGAGAGAGTCGAGAATGTCGGCGGCTACATCGGCCTTGCTCTTCAGGGGAAAGGATCGTGTGGAGCCGTCGGTGAAGACAATGGTTATGCGGTTGGTGTCTGTACCGAATCCGGCACCGGCATCTTCGAGAGAGTTGACCACCACCATATCGAGATTCTTGCGACGAAGCTTTTCACGGCCGTTTTCGATAGCGTGATCGGTTTCCAGGGCGAAACCCACGAGAAGCTGATTCTGGCGCTTGCGTGTGCCAAGGGTGGCGGCTATGTCGGGATTCTTCACCAACTCAAGGGTGGGAACTTCGGTGTGCTCGCGTTTTATCTTGCGTGCGGCGGGATTGGCAACGGTATAGTCGGCCACTGCAGCCGCCATTATGGCAATGTCGGCGGTGGGAAAGGCTTCCAGACAGGCGTCAAGCATCTCTCTGGCAGATTCCACATCTACGGTCAGCACCCCAGAATCCTTGGAGGGCCGAACTTCCGTAGGCCCGAGCACCAGCTTCACGTCAGCGCCGCGGCGGGCGGCCTCCTCCGCCAGAGCCACCCCCATACGGCCGGTAGAGAAGTTGCTGATATAGCGCACTGGATCGATGCGCTCGCGGGTGGGGCCGGCGGTTATCAGCACGCGTTTTCCTTTGAGCGGCGGTATGAGTCCGTTGTCGACCGGATTTTCAGTTCCTTTGTGCAGCGCCTCCTCTTCAAGCATGCGTTGCAGCGCCTCCACTATGTGCTCGGGCTCGGCCATGCGGCCTTTCCCCACAAGGTGCGAGGCAAGTTCGCCGCTCTCAGCCTCTACGATCCGCACGCCGTCGGATTCAAGTGTGGCAAGGTTGCGGCGCGTGGTAGGATGGAGCATCATGTCAAAGTCCATCGCCGGCGCAATCATGCGCGGGGCGCGTGTGGAGAGATAGGAGGTGACGAGCATGTTGTCGGCTACGCCTGTTGCCATCTTGGCGATTGTGGATGCCGTGGCGGGTGCGACCACAAAGGCATCCGCCCAAAGGCCGAGATCCACATGGCTGTTCCACTGGCCGGTGTTGGCGGTGAAGAACTCGCTGATTACGGGGCGTCCGCTTAATGTGGAGAGCGTCACCGGCGTGATGAATTCGCGGGCGTTGGGCGTCATGATTACCTGCACCTCGGCGCCGGACTTAACCAGCAGCCTGACGAGAACTGCTGATTTATATGCTGCGATGCCACCCGTGATTCCAACAACTATATGTTTGCCTTTCAGCATCTTTTCAATCCAAATTAGTTTCATTCGGGAATGCTCCCGGTTTGTTCGGTCTAAATCCAGATTATTTTCGATTAATCCGGATTAATCATGATTATCTCGATTAATCCGAAAATCCGGGTGATTGATTGCCAACGATTACTTTTTTAATCAATCAATTGCCCTGAATCAGCGGTGGTGTCGCATCCGGATGGCCGTGAAGCGCCGCTTGGTTTCGCTGGGGAAATCTCCCTGCTGAATCCAGTTGTAGTAGCCGGGATCCTTCTGAAGCACGTCGGCGGCGAGCTGACCTTTATATTTGCCGAAGTTGATTACCTCGCGGTGCTGGTCGTCGTAGACAAGACGACCGGCAAGGTCTACATTCTTCTGCTGCATCGAGAAATCTGATAGTCCGTCGATGTCGCAGGGGAGGTCGGCGTAGCGCTCAAGCTGCGCCAGAAGCACTTCGTAGGTTGCGCGGGTATCGGCGTTGGCCGAGTGGGCGCCCTCCAGGTCTTTGTCGCAGTAGAAGCGGTATGCAGCCGAGAGCGTGCGCTGCTCCTTCTTGTGGAAAATGGTCTGAACGTCGACGTAGCGTGGAGCGGTGAAATCGAAATCCACACCCACGCGGGCGAACTCCTCGGCGAGCATCGGTACGTCGAAGCGATTGGAGTTGAAGCCTGCGATGTCGCATCCTGCGAAGCTCTCGGCGAGCTGCGCGGCAATGTCGGCGAACAGGGGCTTGTCGGCTACGTCGGCGTCGGTGATATGGTGGACGGCCGTTGCTTCGGCTGGAATCGGCATTCCGGGATTAACACGCACGGTGCGCTGAAGGTCGTGGCCGTCGGGATATACTTTAATCATCGAAATCTCCACGATGCGGTCGCGAAGTATATTGGTGCCCGTTGTCTCCAGGTCGAAGAACATTATCGGGCGTTCGAGTTTCAGTCTCATTCTTAAGCAGTGTAATGGTGGTATGGGTGCCGTGGAATCAGAAATCGCGCACGGCCATGGGCATGAGGATAATCACCAGTTCGGTGTTTTCCTCGTTTTCCTCGGGCTCGAAGCGTCCGGGGCGTGAGGGATCGGCCAGGCGGATTATAAGGTTCTGGGTCTCGATGGTAGAGAATATCTCCAGAAGGAAAGAGGCGCTGAAACCGATTACCATATTGTCGCCTGTAAAGTCGCAGGGTACGTCCTCGTGGGCGAAAGCACTGTTGTTGGGGTCGTCGACTTTCATCTCCACGCGGTCGGGCGTGAAGCGGAATTTTACCAGACCATGGCTCGGATCGGTGCAGACTGCCACACGGCGCACGGCCGTAAGAATCGAAGCGCGGTCCACTGTCACAACATAGGGGTTGCTCTGCGGAATAACACGGTTATAATCGGGGAAATTGCCTTTGATAAAGCGGCTTGTTAGGGTGATATTGCCCGATTTAAACACGGCGCTACGCGGCGAGACGGTCATTTCTACGTTTTCCTCCTTGTCGAGCAGTGTCTTGAGGATTACTGCCGGCTTGAGCGGCAGGATGAAGGAGGCCGTGATGCCGGGCGCAGAGGTGCGGTCGATGTAGCGCACGAGTTTACGTGTGTCGGTCGATACGAAGGTGATACCGTCTTCTTTCATGTCCCAGAGAATACCCATCATCTGCGGACGCAGTTCGTCGGTTCCTACGGCGAAAATAGTGTTCTCCACGCCGTTGAGCACCTGGGTGGCCGGTACGGTGGTTTTCAAGGTTTCGGCTGCCTCCTCTTCTTCCTCGATTGTGCGCGGGTACTGCTGACCCTCCATTGCCATCATGTCGAAACATCCTCCGGGGAAGGTGATTTTCACCATATAGTTGTCGGGGTTGATGTCAAACTCCACGTCGACGTCGGGAAGCTCCTTCGCGATATCGGAAATGCGACGCGCGTTCAGACAGAATTCACCTTCACCCTCGGCATGGGCAAGCGCCAGCTGTGCTTTCAGAGTGTTCTCCGTATCGGAGGCGGTGATGGTCAGCATGTCATCGGCCACCTTCCAATGGAAGTTGTCGAGAATGGTCAGCGTGTTTTTGGAGTTGATTACTTTGCTAACGCCCGAAAGGGTAGAATAGAGGGCTTTGCTCGGAACTTTGAATTTCATATGGCGGTATTTGTTTGTTGTCGGTCAATGAACCTTTTAAATCCGTCAAATTTACGAATTTTTTTCAATCGGTGCAACCCCTGAATGCCTCAGGCGAACGCGCCCGAAGTTTCCAGTTGTTTTGGCGAACAATAGTGGTGACGCGACGTTTACATTTTAAAGCTAAAACGTAAAAACTATTTAATCTCACCTAAAAACTATGGCAACAACACAAAATGCGGCTGCAGCAGCCGTCAAAAGTATTAAGGGAACGCGCACGGAGCAGGCTATTGTCAACGCCTACATAAGCGAATCCCAGGCGTATACACGTTATACCTATTATGCCCAGCAGGCACAGAAGGAAAACCTTTTCCCTATCCAGCAGGTTTTTGAAGAGACTGCCGCCAACGAGCTTCATCACGGCAAGGTTTTCATGAAGATGCTCGAAGGTGGTGTTGTGAACTGCAACGTCGGTGTCGACGCCGTCAAGATTCAGGATACTGCCTCGAATCTTCGTATTTCCATCAATGAGGAGCATTATGAGGCTATGGATCAGTATTTCGCCGATGCCAAAGTGGCCGAGGAGGAAGGCTTTTCTGATATCGCCTCCCATTTCCGCGCCATCGCAGAGGTGGAAAAGCACCATATGGAGCGATTCTCGCGCTATCTCAAGCGCCTTGAAGATGGTACGCTCTGGAAGCGTGAGGAACCGATTTCCTGGGAGTGTATGGTCTGCGGTTATATCTTCGTAGGAACCGAACCCCCAGACGTATGTCCTGCATGCGACCATCCCTATCGGCACTACCGCGCGCTCGATATGGATTGACCGTTCTCCTGCTGCAATACACACATGCGCCGCAAACGTCGGGAATTTTTCCTACCTTTGCGGCGTATGCCGTATCCTCACCAACTATGAATCAATATTTTCCTAATTCCGACGAAATGGCGTCGTTGAGGCGATTTGTAGCCGATAACGCTGCTGAATTGCCTGAGCGTCTACGTCTTAAATATCATGGCGATGGGCGTCCCTGGATTTCCATGGCCATAAGTCATCTTGAGTCGTTGCGCAAATCCGGGCGAAAGTTCATTGAGTGGAGTCCGGCATTCATGCCGGTGCCGCTCTCGGTAGAACAGGCATCGTCGGAGACGGTAGCGACACTTCATGGCCGTATAGCTGCGGCGATAGCCCCCGGGTGTCGTCGGTTCGTCGACCTGACATGCGGTCTCGGAATCGATTGCCGTGCCATTGTGGAAGCTCTTGACGCCGGAATTGAGGGTTCGGAGAATAGGGTAGAGGCGTTTGCCATCGAGATGAGTCCATTGCTGGCACTTACGGCAGCTTTCAATTTCGGTGAGGCAGGTGTGGAGAATATCGAGGTCGTAGAGGCTGAATGCCGCTCATGGCTGGAGAATTACATGGGGGAGCCGTTCGGATTGGCGTTCATTGACCCGGCCAGACGTGGTGCTGACGGCGCCAGAGTATACAACATTCACGACTGCAGCCCGGATGTGGCGACAATGGGCCAGCTTTTTGCCCGCAAGGCGCCGCTGGTTATGGCCAAGCTGTCGCCGATGCTCGACATCACGCAGACGCTTCGCGACCTTCCGGCCACCGTTTCGCTGCATGTAGTCGACGATGGCTCCGAATGCCGCGAGTTGCTTGTAGTGCTTGATTACAGAGGATTGGAATGCGCCGCCGGATTGGATGCCGAAATAGTGGTCGACAGTGCCGACCGGCCTCCATTCCGCTTCACACTCGCCGAGAATGCTTCTGCTTCGGTTGAACTTGGCGACCCGGCGGCCGGTATGTGGCTGTTCGAGCCTTCGCCTGCGGCAATGAAAGCCGCTCCGTTTGCTCTATTCTGCTCTCGCTTCGGATTGCGGAAGATTCATCCCAATACAAATCTTTTCGTTGCTGACAGTGTAGTTGAGGGGCTGCCTGGGAAATGGATGGAGATTGTGGAGGTGCTCCCCTTCGCCTCAAATGTAATCAAGGGTTTTGCTTCGCGCTATGGACGTGCCGACGTGGCCGTCCGCAATTTTCCCCTCACAGCCGCTCAACTGGGTGCGCGTCTGAAAATCAAGTCTGGCGGTTTGCTTCGAGTCGTCGGAGTTACCCTCCGTGGCTCCGGACGAACTGCATCTCAGCAGTCGCAGTCGCTCCTGATTCTCCGGAAATAGTTTTCTGAAATTTTCTTCGGGAAAAGAACAGGTTAATATCGATTCACCGGATTTTCCTAAACTGATTGATTATTGTTTGCCCGCTCTGCTTAGCCCCGCGCTAAAGTGTTTTATTTTTGGAAAACACGCGCCATATTCCTCTTATCCTCGCGTTCCTTAATGGCCTGACGTTTGTCGAACTCCTTCTTGCCTCGACCCACGCCAATCACGAGCTTGGCGTAGCCCCGCTCCGATATAAAAAGCCTGAGAGGCACGATGGTGAATCCGGCCTCTTTGCCGTTTTTCTCAAGTTTCATTATCTCCTTGCGGTTAAGCAGGAGCTTGCGGTCGCGCCGCTCGGTGTGGTTGTTGTAGGTGCCGTAGAAATACTCCGCTATGTACATATTCTTCACCCATACCTCTCCGTTGTTCACGTAGCAGAATGTATCGGCCAGCGAAGCCTTCCCCTGCCGTATCGACTTGATTTCAGTACCGGTGAGCACTATGCCTGCCGTATATGTGTCGCCTATTGCATAGTCGAATGTGGCGCGACGGTTCTTTATGTTAACTTCCTTGAATTTCATGGGGTGAGCTATATAAGTCTGCCGAGTGCGAAATCAATCAGATAGGCGGATCCGAGTATCGATGCGGTTGCCAGAATCATGAACGGACCCACATTGCGCTCTTCAATGCCGGCGAATCGCCATCCCTTCCAGATTATGAAAACGACATAGAACGGCAGGAAACCCAGAAGGGCGATATGCACTTTGACCATATTTACAAGCATCTCTACGATAGCAAGAAATGCCAGCGGGTAGATTGTCAGCATAAACCATCGTCCACGCAAGTCCGCGGGGTCGGTGTTAGAGTCAATCAGCCGCGGGCAGTAAAACTGCAACGCGAACCGACCGACCTGCGATGCAAGAAATAGTGTCATGAACGAAATGGCTGCACGAATAAATGCGTCGACTAAGTCGGCGGTGCCGTAGACTACTCTCATCAGTTCAGACAGCGAGCAGACCGCTACAAATGGCAGAAAACAGTGTAAAAATGTCAATTGGGCAACCTGTTCGTCCCATTTCCCCCGCTGAGAGGCGAAAGTCGGCCCCCTTTGGCAGTCGCCGGAGTCCGCCGTCTTAGAGACACGAGCATCGAGAAATTGTTTGTCGCATTCCTGCTCCAGATCCTCCCACCCTCTGTCGGGTGAGAACACAAGCTGTATGATATTTTTGATGAACTGCAACATCGATAAATTTCTACTTGTCGGTGTATCAGCGACGGTGATTTGAAATTGACGAAAAAACTATGAATAGATAGCTATTACTGCTTTTAAATAAGGTGGAGGGGTGTGCAGCGCAGGGCATATTCAATTCAGCGAAATATTCAAATCATATCTCCGCAATTGATGATGGACATGTGGTTAAAATTGTAATTGTATCCTTTTGACTAAAAAAAGTTCTGGAAAACGGATGTAAGCATCGTATTCACAGAACTTTTTTACAGATTGTGGTCCCACTTGCACTTTGAACTTCAAGGTAACTTGTTGTGGGACACCTGATTCTGTATGTTAAAAATCGGACTTGGCTCGGATGAGGCACCTCTGTACTTCATCATTCTGCAACGCCGTTCTTATCTTCGTTTGTGCAAATTTAATCATTATTTGTCGCAGTGCCAAATTAGTCATATTAAAAGTTCCTAAAATGAACTGCCATTAGTTATAAGTTATCCGACATCAGAAACTGCCGTAAGGTCAGATGTTTTATGCCTTCGTAGTTCTGAGGACGTGACATCGGATTCATGGATATTACATACTTGGGATAGTTGTCTTGTATCTTCAGCAGATTTCCGAACTCCCGTTCCATTGTCTTGTCATCAGCGATGAGATATGCTACCTGTATATAGACCGATGTGCCGCCTTTTTCGGCAACGAAATCAATCTCACCATTGGGAAGTGTTCCGACGCTAATCTTGTATCCGAGATTTTTAAGATGTAGATAGACAGCGTTTTCTATTACTTTCTCTATGTCGCCGGTACGGTCTGGTCCGGCAAGCATATTGCGCAGCCCCAAGTCCTCAAAGTAGTATTTGTCATTGGTCTCCAACAGACGCTTTCCATGTATGTCATATCTCGGCACTTTATTGATGATGTAGGCGTTTGAGGCGGCTTTCAGATAATTTATCGCCGACAATGGGGTCAATTCCACTCGCTGTGATTTGAGATATTTCGACAAGGACGTAGCCGATACAAGTTGCCCCGCGTTATCGCTGACGTATGACATCAGGTTTTCAAATAGTGTCACATTTCGCAATCCTCCCCGTTGCACTACATCTTTCAAAACAATGGTATTGTAGATGTTCTGGATATATTCCCATACCATATCCTCGTTTTCAAGTCCGAGACGGTACAGGTGAGGGAGACCGCCGAATCCGAGATATTTCAGAATACTGTCGTCTGAATCATCAAGACCGTGAAAGGTCAGAAACTCCCGGTATGAAAGACTCAGGATATGAATCTCAATATATCGACCGCCGAGGTATGTGGAAAGCTCCGACGAAAGCATTTTGGCGTTACTTCCGGTCACGACAATCTGGCATTCCTCATCGGCATTGAGGCTACGGAGTACATTCTCAAAACCGTCTATATCCTGCACCTCGTCAATTAGCAGATAATTCTCCGCATCTTCTTTCAGTTTGCCGTCAAGATAACGCGAAAGATCATCTGCATTTCTTATATCGGGATACTTTGTTTTTTCCTTATTGATATAGACGATATTGGCATCCGGATTGTCGGCTTCAATCTCTTTGACGAGTTGACGGATTATATAACTCTTGCCAACGCGACGCTGCCCGGTAAGGGCGATTATCATACCCTTGCCGATAAATCTCTGAATATGCTCAATATACTGTTGCCTTGCTATTATCTTCATGACTGCAAAGGTAGTGAATTTTGTTAATCATACCAAACAAAACGAAGCAAAATCACAATTCTATTTGCTATACATCATAAAACTGACATAGCCTGCGAGAGGCGCAACGGCTCGACATTGTCGGTCGCAAGCGAGGCAGTGCCGATGGAGTCAATGCCGTCAGCGGCGTTTGACGAGTCTGCACTACCGCTGACCGCATTGCCAGAATTGAAGAGTCGGCTAAACACCGAGTGTCTGATAGCCTGAGAGGGTTGCTCCGCAGGCTTCGCTGTACCGGCTCTTGCTATTTCAGCCACTCCGTGTTCTTACGCCGCCTCCATCTTTCGTAGTTGGAGCCGTTACGCCACTCTCCGTTTGTCAGCAGTCCACGAGTCGAGACAGTGATGTGCCGCCTTCCTGCGTTGTCGGCATATCACAGACTCGCCTTTCCGGGACAGGTCAGTGCCATTATAAATCTAAAGAGTACAATTTGTGTTCTTTCAACCAATGACCTTCGGCTAATGCCGGGTGCATGAACAGCCCTTCAAAAGACATTCCTATGCGCTTCATGACATTTTCTGACGCAATATTAGGTACGGCAGTAAAGGAGTATAGTCTATTACATAATTTTTTCTCCTGTGCATACTTTATACACGCCATCGCCGCTTCCGTAGCATATCCTTTATTCCAGAATTTATCTGATATTCGCCAGCCTATTTCCCACCCCGGTGAAAAAGGAACGTCGAAAGCGAAGCGATGGAACCCTACATAACCAATAAATTCATCTGTTTCCTTAATCTCAACAGCATATAATCCGAAGCCAGTTTCCTCAAATTCAGAATTGATCCTGTCAACAAAACCATTTGATTCATCAATAGATAATGGCTTTGGAAAGTATCTCATGACTTTATTATTGCTGTTTATTTCGGCGAAGACAGCCCTGTCGGTCATTCTCCACGAACGCAATATCAGTCTTTCAGTTTCGATATATGTTGTATCCATATTACAAAATTAGTCATTTTCAGAGAGTTTTCAGTGCCTAATCGCTTTAGCGCTTTGCCAAAGCAAAGAATATGCGGTCATTCGTTTTCACCGTCACGGAGTCTTAGCTCCAGATTATGCGGTAATATCAACTCAGGAAGTGTTGCTTGCTCGGAATTATAAACGTGCGGAGCAGGGCTATTCTTTTGCCTTTTGGCTGAACCTTTAGCTCACCGAGGCTCGCTCGAGGTAAAAATCTCCAGACCTGCGGCTTGTATTTTTCCGCCAAAGGCGAACATCCCCTCAGTTCACCACACGCCTTGTAGGTGTCAAGCAAGCGAAAACCGATGGTGATATACAAATAAAAAAAAGTCGCAACGATGAAATCTGAAAGATTCGCGGCTCCCAGAATGAGCAATCGCCGCAAAACAAACAGCCACATAAAAGGTCAAAGCGAAGCTCAAAGCCTCAGGTTCAACCAAATAAAAAGGGTTGCAACGACAAAGTCCTCACGAGTGAGCTTAAAGCGTATGTCAGCCGTAGGCTGGTACGCGGTGGCGAAGCCATTAAGACTCACCGCAAAGGTGGTGGCAATCATCGTCGGAGCAATAATCGGAACTCTGGTGTGGGCGATAGTCAGACCTGTAATCCGAGGTGCGGGCTGGGTAATATCCCTCATAACCGCAATACTGATAATCTATTGGTTATTCACATTTTAATACAACACTGATATGGCAAATTCAATGAAATCCAACAACGCTGCAATCGCAGTTATGCAGCAGATGCTCCAAGAGCGTTGCATCGCAGAACCCACATTCGCTATCAAGATGGCGAACCCATCCAAGAGTATGGAAGGCGCAGTAAATCATCTTTGCAGGACTATCCAAAAGAGCGGTCTGTGCGTCGTAGATGAGAAAACTTTTGAAAATATCCTCGTAGACATTAGTGTCCACTAAAAAATCATAAGAGTACTTTGAAATTATTGAAATTCAATCTGTTATAAGAGATTTTGAGGCGCAACGATTTGAAATTACTTTTGCAGTCTGAATCAGACTGTTATGAATAAGGACAAATATGTTTTCGCCCAATTAGTCGGCTTTCTTGACAACTTCAAGTTCCTGCGTATTGTAAAGAAATATGACGGCGACAAGTATAACTCTTTACATACTTGTCGCCATCATACTTCGCGACTATACGATTGAACTTACTCCTGTTCAAGAACTGGGCTAATTGGGAGAAAACGAAAGGGTCTTTATGCATAACGGTCTGATTATGACCGCAAATGTAATTTGAAATCCGTTCGCTCCCAAATCGCTTATAACATATTGAATTTCAACAATTTCAAAGTACTCTTATGATTTTTCAGTGGACACTTATGATAAAAAAGTTAAAATTATAACAAATGCGCAATTTATATTGATAGATTTAGTTAACTTTGTTCGTATATTTTTGATTTTCAAAATCTGCTCAAAAATATCCGCCCTATGAACGCAAATAATTAAGTAATGCTCTCTAAATAACAATTTTATAATATGGCAGCAAAGTTATTATTTTCACTTAGACGATCGGTATGGCTATTAGCCTTGTTGTTTATAACCTCGGCTCTGCCCGCCCATGCCCAGGAAGCAGACCCGGATGAAGTGTCTATGCAGGAGTGGCAGTTCAAATTCGAATACAGCAATGACCTAAACGGTTACATAATAAGCCCTAACAAGGATAGCGGATGTGAATGGGAGAATCAAGAAGCGCAGTTTCTCTCTATTCCGTCAACATGCCTAAGGGATGGCAAGCCCGTAGTAGGCTTGTCCGGATTTGGATCACTCAAATATCTTGACTGTATTGTGTTTGAGTCCCCATGCCATGTGAAATACATCTGCGATGAATGCTTCGAAGGTTGTACATCACTTGGATATAGTGAAGGACTCAACCTTCCCGAAAGTATCGAAACCATCGGAAATTATGCTTTCAAAAACTGTACTAGACTCCAGAGTGTTAACTTGAGCAGCAACCTTAAAAGTATTGGAGTTTCCGCCTTTGAATTATGTAAAAGCCTCAAGTCAATTACATTGCCAAAAAGTTTGAAAGTTTTGCGTGAATTTGCATTCAGAAATTGTGCCGATTTCGATAATTGGGGTAACTTTATGGGTAGTGGTCTCCAATCGGTTAAGTTTGAGGACGGAGTGGATTTCTATAATAACGGTGTTTACTGCTTTTACAATCATGTTTTCTGGGGTTGCGCAAACCTCAGCTCGGTGAAACTGCCAAATGGCACTCCCGGTCGCTTTATTATCCCTATGGGTACATTCGGCTATTGCGGAAACCTCAAGTCGATTGAGTTGCCTACTAATACCGGCAAAATCGAAGCGATGGCATTCTATCGTACCGGACTCGAGAGTCTTGACCTTACCAAAATAGAATGGAAGGAGCCGTTCTATTTGCAAGGGTATTACACATTTGCTGCTTGCAAAAATCTAAAAACCGTAACAGCAAAAGGCAAAGTGCGGTTCGACGGACTTTATACATTCGAAGAGTGCACTGCTCTTGAAACCGTTACTTTTACCGGCTCCGGCGAGGACTATACAGTAATGAACCCTGATATCTTTAAACGTTGCTCCAACTTAAAATCTGTAAAGTTCTATCGCCTCAAGGGCAATGGTCATGACAACGATATGGACAGTGTCTTCACAGATTGCCCAAGACTCGAAAGCGTTACTTCTGAATGTCCCCCTGAGATATCAAAAATCGGCTACTCCTGCTTCGATGGTTGCACAAGCCTGAAAACACTATCTCTCCCGCAGACGGAGTTTTTGATTAACGAGACCGCTTTCCGAGGATGTAAAGCCTTGGAGGAGTTTGATTTCACGAATGTCACATCTATTGGCAAAGGAAGTTTCAAAGGTTGCACATCATTGGCTTCTACACCCAACATATCTGCTGTTACCACAATTGGTGAAGGTTCATTTGAAGGCTGTACAGGTTTGACAAGTTTGGATTTCAAGAATCTCACATCAATTGGCACCAAAGCGTTCACCGACTGTAGCGCATTGAAATCAATCAATTTCATTTCTTCATCGGAAACTCCAATCACAGTCTCAATAGGCTCCCAGGCGTTCACTGGCTGTAGCGTATTGGAAACAATCAGTTTCAAAACTTCATCGTATAATCCTCCCACAGTGGCAAACGAGGATGCCTTCGATGCATCGCACTATGCCACCACCGTGATTGATGTGCCCGATGAGAAATTTCAAGATTTTGTGGTTAACAAAATTTGGAGCAAGTTCCGCAACCTCAAGCACCCGGCTATGTTCGTCTATAAATATGACGAAGCGACCGGCACCTACTCTGTCCGCAAAGGTAAATATGCTCTTGAGAGCGACTTCACAGGTAAAGTTGAAATTCCCGCAACATACAATTCAGCCGATGTGGTAGCTATTGAAGCCGAAGGATTCCAGTACCTGCCATTTCTCTCCGGTGTTATTCTCCACGACAAGTTGACCTCCATTGGCGCTGTAGCGTTTTACGGATGCAATAATATCATAACCGTAGTCAACAAGAGAGCTACTCCTATAGAGTGCGACGAATATTTATTTCACACTCCGACTTATACTGACGCCACCCTCTATGTGCCGTTTGGAAGCCTCGATGCTTATAAAAACACTCTACCATGGAGCAAATTCACCACTATCAAGCAAGGCTTCGGCAATAGAATTTTCACTGCTCCGAAGGCTTCTAACGAGTCGGGCGTGTTTAATCAGTCTTTCGAATTGACACTCACCAATCCTAACGTGATAGGTAAGATTTACTATTACATCGTTCCTCAAAGCAATGTTAGAGTTGCCACAGAAAACAAAGTACACGACGTCAATGTCTACACTGGCCCAATAAAAATATCTTCTTCTTGCACAGTTGTGGCATATGTCAGCGATGGCACAAACGACTGCGAACCGATTTCACTTGAATTTACACGCCAATATGTGGGCACCGAGAACGGTCTTGACAAGGTGCTGAGTGCAAATGACAATGAAGAATATATAATCAACACCGCTCTGTATGGTCATTATCACGACGGCACATATCTCTATGCCTCTACTAAGGGCAACAGCGGCTCTTCGAAGAACACTTTCAATGAGGATAAGAAATCTGAAGAGTTGAGCGACAAAGAGGCTGACTTCAATCAGGAAGACTGGGTAGCTATCTCAGGCTTGTCATCCGACTATGTTGGACAAGAAATCAAAAGTGGCAACTTGGCTACAGTGCTTTCTAACACCGATTATCCTGTTATCTCATTCAACGAAGATGTATCATCCGCCGAAGGCAAGATGGACATCAACACATTCCGCGTGGAAAACTTCAATATCCATGCCGAAAATGCTGCTGTGAGCCACATTTGGCTTGTGGCTCCGCAGCCGGGCGAGTATTGCTCAGTTAAGGGCTATGTGAAAGCTGGGAATATCCACAAGGCGGAAGAATATTTCTTATTACAGTCGGCTGAGAGCGCAACAAGCGAAAATGAGACAGTAGTCGAGCCGCTCACCATGAATGTATATTACGACCCTGCATCCATCACATTGGATGGTGATGGTTGGTATTCTTTCACCGGAATCGTGTCGAAAGCCGGCGATGCTTTGAAATTCACGGCCTTGAAAGCCTCCAACAAGCCTATATACACAGCGATTGAGGATATAGATGCCGGCACCGCACGCATATTTGCCGCAAACGGCAACATCAACGTAGCTGCCGACAAGCAAACCACAATCGTAGTTTACTCGGCAAGCGGTCAACTCATAACCGCCATAGAAGCATCAAGCGCGACAATCGCCGTATCTCCGGGCTTCTACATCGTGAAGGTTGGCAACCAAGTAACAAAACTCTCAGTTAGATAACTTCCGGAAGAATAACATTCTTCACTCACCATAGGGGCTGCCCTCCGGCAGTCCCTTTTTTAATGTTTGACGCGGCGATGTGTTGACAACAACCCGCTCAACGGCTATGGCGACAAAGGGGCTCTTGCGGCAATGATTCGCGGCGTGGCCAGCGACACTGTGTCGGCAATACTGAGAAAAGTCCCGTTGAAACAGCGTCTTAAGGTAAAAACAGTCACGACAGATCTTTCTTCGGCCATGATGCTTACCGTAAGAAACGTGTTTCCCGTCGCATCGCTTGTCAATGACCGGTTCCATGTCCAGCAGCTCATTTCCGAAGCCGTCGACCAACTGAGGATACGACACCGCTGGGAAGTCCTCGATGCCGAGAACAAGGCTACCAGGGAGCATCGTCAGAAGCGAAGGGAAGCAAAGTCAAAAGAAGAACGTGATCTGATCGGACAGTGGGAACCACAGAGGATGGAGAACGGCGAGACCATGCCGCAGATTATGGCACGCAGCCGACATCTCATACTCAAACATAAATCAAAATGGAACGAACAACAGAGAATACGCGCACGGATATTGTTCACGAAGTTCCCCGATCTGGAAATGGCATACGGGCTGTTTCTGAAGCTTGTGGATATATTCAACAAGAAAACCTCTGCCGGAGTTGCCAGACTGAATCTCGCCAGATGGTACAATGAAGTGGATACTTTGGGAAATAATGAATTCAACAAAGTACTGGAGACTTTCGAGAACCACAACACCACAATAATAAACTATTTCGAACGCAGGCTCACCAATGCATCGGCGGAATCCTTCAATGCCAAAATCAAAGCTTTCAGAACTCAGTTCCGCGGAGTGGGAGACATCAAATTCTTCATGTTCAGACTGGCAACACTATACTCTTGACATCTTCGCCGCCCACCGGGAATATCCGCTGACCCGGGTTTGGTAGAGCCAAAGACATAAAAAAGTAGTCAGCGATTAGCTAACTACTTGATTTTCGGTGGTCCCACTTGGGCTTGAACCAAGGACTCCCTGATTATGAGTCAGGTGCTCTAACCAACTGAGCTATAGGACCTTGCGGGGAGCCATGGGCCCATTCCACATTGTTGCGGAGTGAGGGAGATTCGAACTCCCGATACCCTTTCGGGGTATACAAACTTTCCAGGTTTGCCTCTTCAGCCACTCGAGCATCACTCCTTACCGGGGCTGTAGCGGTTGTTTCCGCTTTCCGAGTTGCAAAGGTAGAAATTATTTTTGAAACCGACAAAAGTTTTTTGCATGTGACTTCTAAATTTTTCTTCTTTCCCCTCCCTGTCAAATTATTGCCGGTGCAAATATTTCCTGGCTAATGATGGTTAGAACGATTCAATGGCGAGGATATCAGGGTGGTGGCTATGGGCTGACCGGGGTGCCGTCGATGGATAAAACTTCGAAATCGGATAAAATAATTCAATTGCCCGTTGTCAGTTTGTTTTCATCGTACAAATCACTTAAATTTGAAATCCAAACCAAGAATTGAAACGATGAAAATAATCCCATCACTTCCGCATCACGCCCGAATTATCGGGAAAGGCATCACTATGGCTATTGGAGATGAACTGGCAGAAAGGCTTGGCGCGCCGGAGCATTCATCGGCAGATGTCGAGACTCTCTTCGCCAGTCTGGCGGCCAGGACTGACACTCAGTACAGCTATATGAACTCTTTCTCCGCAGTCGACGACAGCGGTGAGGTAATGGGTATTCTTGTCTGTTACGATGGAGCACGGCTCATCGGACTGCGCCGCGTATTTTTTTCAGAGGCGGCCAGGCAAATCGGGTTGAAGACCGAGGGAGATGTCGACGATCTTCCGGTGGAGACGTCGCCCGACGAGTTTTATCTCGATTCGCTTGCCGTGATGCCGGAATATCGCGGCCGTGGGGTAGCAACCGCACTTATTGAGGCTGCCGGAGTGCGTGCACGCGAATGCGGCAAACCGCTGGGTCTGCTTGTTGACAAAACTAACAGCCGTGCTCGCCGACTCTATGATTCGCTCGGATTCAAACAGGTCGGCGAACGGTTTTTCGCCGGTGAATTAATGGACCACCTGCAGTTACTGAATCCCGATGCGATATGAGCAGACGCGAAACTTCGGCAACTGACTGCATTGATGCTTCTTGAATTTATGCTATCGGGTAAGCATGTATCCGGCCATGGCGGCAAGGATGCCTCCTGCAAGCGAAACGACGGCGTAGGCCAATCCGCTTATTATCTGGCCTCCGGATAGCATTGTCAGTGTTTCGAAACTGAAGGTTGAAAATGTTGTCAGGCCCCCGCAAAACCCCGTGGTGAGTGCCAGGCGCCATTCGCGACTCACTGTACCCGACATCCCCAGCCCGAAAATCAGTCCGAAACAGAAACTGCCGATAAGATTGACTGCCATGGTGCTCCATGGGAGCATCCATCGCTGGCTGTCGCCAAGAGCCGTCTGCATCCCGACGGCGGCGAGATAGCGCATTACTCCGCCTATGCCGCTTCCTATGAAGACGGATAATATTGCCTGCCACATATTCCGTTTGGTCTTGATTGATTTTATAGCTGCAAAGTTAGCTATTTCCTCCGGAACCGGAGCAATGGAAGCTATGGTTGCGCGATGTGGGGATTTTTGTTAACTTTGTGGTCTGAATAAATCCATTATCTATCGCAGACAATGCTGAAACGTATTTTATCTATCGCCGGTAAGCCCGGTCTGTATCGCCTGGTAAACCAGGGCAAGAATATGCTTATTGTTGAAAATGTGGCCAATGGCAAGCGCACTCCGGCTTATGCCCGCGACAAAGTGGTGTCTCTTGGCGACATCTCGATGTATACCATGGATGGCGACATGCCTCTTTACGATGTGCTTGAATCGCTCAAGGCCAAGAAGGAAGGCAATCCCGTCGACGTAAAAAATATGACTGACGACGCCGTTCGCGACCTGTTTGCCGAAGTGCTTCCTGATTTCGACCGCGATCGCGTATATACTACTGATATCCGCAAACTCTACAACTGGTACAACCAGCTCCTTGCTGCAGGTATTACCGAATTCAAGGAGGAGATGGCTGCTGCCGACGTTGAAAACGAGACGCCGGAAGAAACCGCTGAATAATTACGGATCGGTCTCACAGCTTCAATTAGTGACCGCAATGAACGAAACGGAAGCTCGGCTTGCCGGGCTCTATGCCTTGCATTTCGATGGTGTCTCCCCGACTGAATTGACCCCTGTTGCCGCCTCGGGTGGCAACAGGGAGTATTATCGTCTGGAGGGAGCTGCGGGCAACGTGATAGGCACATCTGGCAGCGATCTGGCGGAAAACCGAGCATTCATATATCTGAGCCGGCATTTTGCCGGGAAGGGTCTGCCTGTTCCCCATGTGCTTGCCGTGTCGGATTGCGGCCGCTATTATCTACAGACCGACTGCGGATGCTTTTCGTTGTTCGATGTTCTGGCCGATGCCCGCACTTCTGGCCGTTTCGGCAATGAGGACGTTCGCCTTCTTAGGGCGGCTCTCGATTTGCTCGTCGATGTGCAGTTTGAGGGTGCTTCGGGCATTGATTTCAACCGTTGCTATCCTCAACCGGCCATGAACGCCCGGATGATTGCCTGGGACCTGAATTATTTCAAGTATTCATTTCTCAAACCTGCGCTTGGAGATTTCGACGAGGCGCTGTTGCAGGATGATTTGGATTCTATCGCGACTGCAGTCGGAGAAGCGGCTGTTGAGGCCGATACGTTTATGGTGCGCGACTTTCAGAGCCGCAATCTGATGGTCGACGATGCCGGAAAGCTTTCGCTCATAGACTTTCAGGGTGGACGCCGCGGCCCGGTGGAATACGATGTGGCTTCCTTCCTATGGCAGGCGAAGGCTGCTATTCCACCATCGCTCAGAATGGAGCTGGTCGACTGGTATGTGGCGCGCGCTGAGCGCTATGCTGCCCGAGATTTCTCTGCTGAGAGATTCCGACGTCGACTGCCGGTGTTCGTGCTGTTCAGGGTGCTTCAGACACTTGGTGCATATGGTTTTCGCGGGCTGTATGAGCGGCGACCGCATTTCATAGCGAGCATCGGCCCCGGAGTCGCTAACCTGCGCGGTGTGATATCTGAGTTCAATCTGGCAAAGGAATATCCGTATCTTGCCGAAATCGCAGAAAAACTTGCCGACTGCTATGCCGTGCATACCGCCTCGGCAATTTCGTCGGTGCCACCCGCTCCAGCAGGCGTTCTGACGGTATCTGTAGCAAGTTTCTCTTATAAGAAAGGAGTTCCCGCCGACCTTAGCGGAAATGGAGGCGGATTCGTGTTCGACTGTCGGGCGGTTCACAACCCCGGACGATTCGACCGTTACAAGCCCTTGACTGGACGCGATGCTCCTGTAGTTAGTTTTCTGGAAGATAACGGAGAGATATTTACCTTTCTCGACTCGGCCTATAAGCTTGTGGATACGTCGGTGGCGCGTTATATAAGCCGTGGTTTTACCTCGCTTTGCGTCTCGTTCGGATGTACCGGTGGACGTCATCGTTCAGTCTATAGTGCTGAAGCGATGACACGACATCTGCGCGAGCATTTTCCGCAGATTCGCGTAGTGCTATGGCACCGGGAGCAGGATATACTTGAGATATTCAACCCTATGGGGGATAGTGTTACTCACTAACGATTGAATTAAAAGCCGGTTTACCATGAAAGCGTTGATATTCGCTGCGGGAATAGGCTCGCGTCTCAAGCCTTTTACTCTTCACCATCCCAAGGCGCTGGCGGAAGTCGGTGGAAAGCCGTTGCTTCAGCATGTTGTCGAGCGTCTGCGCGACGAAGGCGGTATTCGGGAGATGGTCGTCAACGTACATCATTTTCCCGACCAGATAAGAGATTTCCTCGCGGCCAACGCTAATTTCGGCATTGACGTACAAATATCCGACGAATCGTCAGAATTGCTCGATACCGGGGGCGGTCTGCTGAAGGCATGGAAACTTCTTGACCCGGCTCCGGACGACGCGATATTGCTTCACAACGCAGACATACTCACGGATTTCCCGATTGCGGAGTTTATTGATAACTACACACATTCAGGTCGCGACGTATCGCTTCTCGTGCAGCGTCGCCAATCTTCGCGCATGCTTTGGCTCGACAAGGATGCCTGGTTGCGCGGGTGGCAGAACATGAATTCCGGCGAATGCCGTCCTTCAGAGTTTGTCCCGGACTGCTCGGCGATGGAAGCGAGGGCATTCGGAGGCGTGCATATCGTCAGGCCGTCGGTTTTGCCGTATCTCCGGGCGTATGCCGATTCTCATGGTGAGGTTTTTTCCACAATACCATTCTACCTCGATTCGCTGGCTGAATTGCGGATTGGAGGCTTTGAGCCGGCAGATATATACCGCTGGTTCGACATCGGTTCGGAAGAGAAACTCCGGGCCGCCCGCGCTGCGTGGTGACCGCATGCAATTTTTTTGGCCGAAAGGCCGTTAATGATACAGAGATTATATATTCTTACTTGCAATCTTATTTTTTAACATGAACAAATTTAAAAGAATCCTCGGCGGCTTGTGTATGGCGGTGTGGGGGTTATCCGGAACATGTGCTCTTGCGCTCGACAACGTCGACGCGGATGGAATGCCTATTATCTATCTGCGTGGTGGCGATATCGGTGAAAATCCGTGGGAGTGTTCGGAATCGCTCCGCTTTGAGCGCAACGGGCAGAATTATTCGCTCCATGTAGACCGCTTGTCGGGTGAATTCAAAATCGCCACCTACGATTTCAAGACGTTCGACTATGGCGCACCTGTGTCCAAGCCTGATACATACACTCTTATCAAATCGCAGACATTTAATGCACTGCAGGCCGGCGGAAACCTCGTGGCCAAGGCTGCCAACGATGTGACAATATCGTTTGAATATGTGAAGAACGCCGCATCGATTCCGGTCAGATATCAGATAAATGGAGAGGATATGCCGATTGAAGGCCTGTCGGGTACGCTCCCGGTTCTTTATATCAATGTGTACGATACTCCGGAGCATCTTTCCTACAATAACGAGATTATTTCCAAAGACCTCGATCACAAAAATTACTTTTCCGAGGCCGAATACTGGCTCGATCCCAACGGCTGCGCTCTTTTCGGTGGCGGTGAGGCAAAAGCTGTAGGCTCTGCTTCCGACCCCCTACCTCTTGAAATCAAGGCCCGCGGCAACTGGACGCGCAGAGGATTCGCCAAAAAGCCGTTCAAGCTGAAACTCGGGAAAAAACAATCGCTCCTCGGTATGACAAAGAGTAAGCATTATGCCATACTTGCCCATGCCGACGACACTTGGGGCTACATGCGTAATTTCGTCGGGTTTAATCTTGGCAAACGTATCGGTTTGCCCTGGACTCCGGCACAACAGCCGATTGAAGTTGTCATCAACGGGGACTATCGTGGACTTTACTTTCTTACCGAATCAATCCGAGTAGGCGACGACAGGGTGCCCGTAACCGAACTCGACGACAATGTGTCTGATCCGGCGCTTGTTTCCGGCGGCTATCTTGTGGAACTTGATAATTACGAGGAGGAGAACCAGATACGCATGGATGAGAAGAGTTGCGTTCCAGGCATCTATTGCGACCAACTGCGCATCACCTGGGACACCCCCGAACTCTATTCCGATCTTCAGAAACGCTTTGTAACGGATCAGTTTACTGCTATGAACGATCGTGTCGGGGCCAATTCCGACGAACTTTGGGCTTACCTCGACCTCGACGATGCTGCCCGCTACTATGTGGTCGAGGAGATTATTGCAAATGTTGAGTCATATCATGGCTCTACCTATCTGTTCCGCGAGCGAGGAGAAGGGGAGAAGTGGCACTTCTCTCCCTTGTGGGACTGCGGCAACGCATTTGTCGGTCCCACCGATGATTATTTTTACAAACACGGTCCCTTCGGCAATACCTGGATTCCCTCGATGCGTTGCAACGACCGATTCAACGATAAGGTGAAAGCTACATGGCTTTGGTTCATGCAGAACCATTTCGACGGACTTTATAGCGATATCGCCGCGCATGCCTCTGCTGTGAAGTCGGCAGCCTTAGCCGACCGTCGACGCTGGAAGGACGTGACACCTCCGCAGGAAGGGCAGCCTGTGGCCGACAATACCGACATGGATAATGCCCGACAGCGCGTCGACAATTTCCTTGCTGCAAAAATTAACTGGCTGAAAGATCAGTGGGGGGATTATACGGTTGGTACCCACAGTGAACCGGATCGAGATGCTACCCCGGCAGCCCCGCTGCCCGACTATGCGCTTGGCGGCATCGTGGATGTGACGGAGTCCGGTCATCACTCCGCTGCTGATGCCCTCTATAACCTTCAGGGCATACGCATTAACCGCCCTGTTGCCGGCCAGATTTATATACGCATCTCCAACGGACGCGCAGAGAAATTTCTTGCCCGCTAATCATTGAGTTAATTTTATCGGAGGCGGTGTCAACACTCAAAAAGTTGACACCGCCTCGCTTGTTTATGTCCGGATGGCGATATAGCAGAGGTCTCATTAGGATACCTTCCACTCGTCGTTATTACCCTGATTGATTACGAAGAGATGCCATACGAGGATATAGGTTTCATTACGTGTTTTATCCTGTTGATTCCGTTTTCGGTGAATAATTATTTTTTTTGAAAATTTTTCATTCTGGAATTACGGAATATTAACTGGGAAATAGAAGATATGTGCGAACTTTTTTGTAACTTTGCACCTTGATATGTGCAAGGTGTACCCTTTGTGAAATACGCGCAATCCGGAGCCGGAAAGGGCATGTTCAAGCAGAAAGCATCGGGTGTCGTGCCTGCTCATATGCGGATTATTATCGATTCAGTTTATAATGAGACAACTTAAGATTTCGAAATCAATCACCAACCGCGAAAGTGCTTCGCTCGACAAGTACCTGCAGGAAATCGGTCGTGAGGAGCTTATTTCAGTTGAACAGGAGGTTGAACTGGCTCAGCGCATCCGTGAGGGTGATCAGGCTGCCCTCGACAAGCTTACTCGCGCCAATCTGCGTTTCGTGGTTTCGGTGGCTAAACAATATCAGAATCAGGGGCTGAGCCTGCCCGACCTTATCAACGAAGGTAACCTCGGACTGATTAAGGCTGCCCAGAAGTTCGACGAGACCCGCGGCTTCAAATTCATTTCCTACGCCGTATGGTGGATTCGTCAGTCGATTCTCCAGGCGCTTGCCGAGCAGAGCCGTATTGTTCGTCTGCCGCTCAACCAGGTTGGTTCGCTGAACAAGATTTCAAAGGCACTGAGCAAGTTTGAGCAGGAAAACGAACGCCGTCCTTCGCCCGAGGAACTTGCCGAGACGCTCGACGTGCCTGTGGAAAAGATAGCCGATACACTGAAGGTGTCCGGACGCCACATTTCGGTAGACGCTCCATTTGTTGAGGGCGAGGACAATTCACTTCTCGACGTGCTCACTAACGACGACTCTCCTATGGCCGACGCCACGCTGACGCAGGAGTCGCTCAGCAAGGAGGTTGACCGTGCTCTTCATCAGCTTCACGAGCGTGAGCGCGAAATCCTCAAGCTCTTTTTCGGCATAGGATGCCAGGAGATGACACTTGAGGAAATCGGCGACCGCTTCGATCTTACCCGTGAACGCGTGCGCCAGATTAAGGAGAAGGCCATCCGACGGCTGAAAGGCCAGAAGAGCCGCCTACTTAAGACATATCTCGGACAATAATTGCTGTGGACTTAAAACGAATACTCGAGGGCATCGACCATGTGGCCGGTGCCCTCGGAGTATGTTAGATACTGAAATCGATTGTGATTATTATTTTATTGGAAAACAGAGGGAGAACTACACCATGATATTTTACGGCGTGGCAGGTGTAATCGCCGTTTAAATTGGATCGACGTTCGAGATTGAATTCGGCAGCGGTAGAGATTTATGCGATGCGATTCTGGAATATATCTGTCGAACTCAGGAAATTATATTTGCAACTCTGACACTCCTGTACATGAGCGTGAGGAGGTCTCCGGTTATGAACAAAGGAGGGAAATGCCGCGTTTATATTTTGTCTGAAACAAATTCTCTAAACTAATTTTTATACTTGTTCAAGTCATGCTTAAGACAGATTTTAAATTCGGAGAAGTATTTTCTCTCGCCTCTCAGGTTGCTAAAAACGATTCAAAGGTTGAGTTCAAGGATATAATGAACAATGGCAACGGCGGCGTGGCCCTGTTGGCTTTATGTGCAGGTCAGGAATTGCCCACACATCAGGCTCCGGCTGAGGTGATGGTCTATGTGCTCGAAGGAGAGGTGGTGTTCACCATGCTCGAACGCCCAACCTCCCTGCATCAGGGCGACTTTTTCCTGATGGGCAACGGCGTAAATCATTCGGTCCGCGCCTTGAAAGATTCTAAGATTATGCTTGTAAAAATCAAACACGATTGAAGGTATGGATAATCCAATGTTCTGCTATCAGTGTCAGGAAACGTCGCGCGGACGCGGGTGCGACCGCGTGGGCGTGTGCGGCAAACAGCCCGAAACATCGGCACGTATGGACCTCTTGCTTTACGCCGTTCAGGGTATTTCGCTGATTAATCGCGAACTGCGAGTTAAAGCCGAACCATCGCTCGAGGCAAGCCGATTTGTGGTCGACGCACTATTTACAACCATAACCAACGCCAACTTCGATAATCCCAGCCTCGACGGTTACATCATTCGCGCATTCGAGTTGAAGAATCTACTTGCTGGTAAGGCCAAGAAGCAGGGAATTGAGCTGCCGGATTTGCCTCAGGTGGAGTTTCTGGCTTCCCCCGACGATGCGATGGCCCTGGAGGCTGTAACGGGCATCCTTGCCGAGCCAAATCCGGATTTGCGCGGCCTAAAGCAGCTTGCTATCTACGGTTGCAAAGGAATGGCGGCCTATGCACGTCATGCCGCCAATCTCGGCTATGAGGACAACGACGTATATGCCATTATAGAAAATGCCATGGCCGAAACTGCACGCGCCGATGTCGGCGTAGATGAATTGTTCTCCCTTGTGCTTAATGTGGGCGAGGGTGGTGTAAAAGCTATGGGTCTTCTCGATCAGGCCAACACGGAAAGCTACGGCAACCCTGAAATCACGATGGTGGACCTCGGCGTACGCGACCGTCCCGGTATCCTTGTGAGTGGTCACGATCTGAAAGACCTTGAGGAATTGCTGGAGCAGACGGCGGGAAAGGGAGTGGATGTCTATACCCACTCCGAAATGCTCCCCGCCCAGTATTATCCGGCATTCAAGAAATATCCTCATTTCGCCGGCAACTACGGAAACGCGTGGTGGAAACAGACCGACGAGTTCGAGACCTTCAACGGAGTGTTTCTATTCACTTCCAACTGCATCGTGCCTCCCCGCCGTGGCTGCACCTATCTCGACAGGGTATATACCACCGGCGTGGTAGGGTTGCCGGGAGCCCACCATATCGGGGAAGGGCACGACGGCAAACCTAAGGACTTCTCCGAGTTGATTGTCCACGCGCAGAAATGCCCTCCGCCAGTTGCTATCGAGCACGGCAAGATTGTGGGCGGATTCGCCCACAATCAGGTTATGAAGCTGGCCCCGAAAATCATAGAACTTGTGAAAAGCGGAAAAATCCGTAAATTCGTTGTAATGGCTGGATGCGACGGCCGTTTCCCTTCGCGCAGTTATTATACGAAATTCGCCGAGGCTCTTCCTCAGGATTGTGTAATTCTCACAGCCGGATGTGCAAAATATCGCTACAACAAACTCTCGCTTGGCGACATCGAAGGCGTACCTCGCGTGCTCGATGCAGGTCAATGTAACGATTCGTACTCGCTCGTGAGAATAGCGCTCGCACTCCGTGATGCTTTCGGGCTGAAAGATGTCAACGACCTGCCGATAGTCTACAACATCGCCTGGTATGAGCAGAAAGCTGTCATCGTGTTGCTTGCTCTGCTTGCTCTCGGCGTGAAGAACATCCATACCGGTCCGACACTTCCGGCATTCTTCACCCCCGATGTATTGAAAGTTCTCCAGGAGAAATTTAATATAGGCACCATCACTGACGTTGACACTGACATTGCCGCCATGATTGGCTGATGGCAGCCTCGACAGATTGGCGGTCGATTACTGCCAATCAATAGTGAATCGGAATTACAATCGACAATTAATAATAGTTACAATAAAGAAATAGCCCGGAGGTTCCGGGCTATTCTTCGAGGTACCAAGCGGAATCGAACCGCTGTAGACGGTTTTGCAGACCGTTACCTAACCACTCGGCCATGGTACCTTGCTTTTGCGTTGCAAAGGTATGAAGTTTTTTTGACTTGAGCAAATTCGGAGGGTGGAAATTTTGAAGGAAATGTGAGCAAAGATTCCAATAAGAAGTGCAACGGCCATTCTCCTCACTCTCCCTCAGGGG
>ERZ773224.213-NODE-213-length-82742-cov-30.515728_pt1 | contig 82742 bp, 86 predicted proteins | sample MGYA00580526_ERZ773224 | MGnify/ENA primary metagenome ERZ773224 (study PRJEB29015, sample SAMEA2737743) | human gut metagenome | biome: human gut; feature: human-associated habitat; material: faeces | place: China | collected 2012 ... | reverse complement strand
AGACTAGATAGTTTATATCATTTTTATTGGTTTTGAAAAACTGTCCGTAGGTAAGATATTATAGGGATGTGAAATTTATGCAAAAAAGAATTAGAATAGTAAGTATAGGAATTATATTAATAATATTACTTATTAGTGTAATTATTTTAAATAATAATACTAATAATAAACATATATTTAAAAAAGATGGAATAATATATGCTTTATCTTTAGATGGAAAAAGCATAACATCTTTTCCGTCTAAAGGATTATATAAAGCAAATGTATCATGTGAAGGTGCAGACGGAAGATGGTTGTATGATGATTGGAAATTAGCAATAGAAAATATAACTGGTGAAGTATCATGTGATATTAAATTTGAAACAATTACAAAAACATATTTAAATGATTATATTACTAGCTTAGCAGGAACAACACAAGGAACAGGACAAGTGGTAAATGAAAAAGGATATAGGTATGAGGGAAAAAATCCAAATAACTATGTGTGGTTCAATAATGAATATTGGAGAATCATCGGAGTTTTTGATAGTGCATCGCATGGTGTAAGTGGAAAGAATTTGGTTAAAATAATAAGAGCAGATGTTTTAGATTGGCTTGTATGGAATAAGTTAACTGCCAATGATTGGACAGCATCAAGTTTAAATTCATTACTTAATGATGTTTACTACAATGCTCAAGATGGAACAAAATCTAGTTATTGCTATGGATATTATCATACAGATATAAAAGCAAAAGCTAATTGTGATTATACTAAAAAGGGATTACAGTCTGGATATAGAAGTATGATAGCAAATGTAACATGGTATTTAGGAGGATGTTCAGGTCCTACTAATGAAACAACAGAAAGCTTCTATGAATGTGAAAGAGGAACTACAGTGTGTAGTGGAAATTCAACAAGTACAACAGGATATATAGGACTAATTTATCCGAGTGATTATGGGTATAGTGTGTTATCAAATAGTTGTGCAAGAACAACAGATTTAAATTCTTATAGCAGTAGCACATGTGCAGGACAGAGTTGGTTATATGGAAAAGGAGATGAATGGACACTTTTGCATGCTACTTCTGTTTACAGTTCGGTGTTCAAATTGGGCAGCTCTGGCAATTTGTTTCTAGACAGAGTGATACTTGGGAATGGTTTCCGTCCAGTTTTGTATCTGGATGCTTCTGTGTACAAAATAGATGGAGATGGAACATTAGAAAATCCATATATTATAGGGATGTGATAAATTTTGATGTTGTTAATAACTTTCTAACGAAAGTTATTTTTTTTGTAATTAAATCATAGACAAGTAATTAATAATTTGATAAAATAAAGTAGTACGTAAGTTGTATAGAATGGAAGTGCTTGTTATGGCTAAAATTATATCACTTGTTAATCAAAAGGGTGGAGTTGGGAAAACTACCACTAGTATAAATTTGTCTGCTGCATTAGGTAAAATGGGTAAACGTGTATTATTAATAGATATGGACCCTCAAAGTAATGCAACAACTGGGTTAGGTTTAACCTCTAATGATTTTAAAAATGATGTATATGAATTAATTACTGGTAAATGTGAAGTTAAAAAGGCAATAAAGAAAACTAAATTTCATAATTTAAGTATTATTCCATCAACAATTAATTTAGCTGGTGTTGATGTTGAATTTGTTAAAAGAATGCTTGAAGATAAAGAATTTAGTCAAAATATGCAATTAAAATTAAAATTAGATGAAATTAAAGATAATTATGATTACATAATAATTGATTGTCAACCATCTTTAGGTCTTGGTACTATGAATGCGTTAGTTGCTAGTGATAGTGTAATTATTCCTGTTCAATGTGAATTTTTTGCATTAGAAGGTATTACACAGCTTTTGAATAGTATTATAATGGTTCAAGGAAGTATGAATCCAAATCTTAGAATTGAAGGAGTACTTTTAACAATGCTTGATGGAAGAACAAATATCGGTCTTGAAGTAATTGAAGAAATAAGAAAATACTTTAAAGATAAAGTATTTAATACAATAATACCTAGATTAGTAAGATTAGTAGAGGCTCCGAGCCATGGTAAACCAATAAATGAATATGATCCTTTAAGTAGAGCTACGGAAGCTTATGCTAATTTAGCAAAGGAAGTGGTTAGTAGAGATGGAAACTAAGAAAAAAGCGTTAGGTAAAGGACTTGAACAATTATTTTCTAACAATGTAATTGATTTTGAAAATTTTGAAGATACCGTTGTTGAAGAAAATAAGAAAGATGTAACAGAAATTAATATTGATGAAATAAGGAGTAATCCTTATCAACCAAGAAGAACTTTTGATACTGAAACTTTAAATGAACTAGCTAAATCAATAGAAGAATATGGTGTAGTTCAACCAGTAATTGTTAAGAAAAGTATTAAAGGTTATGAACTTATAGCTGGGGAAAGAAGAACAAAAGCTGCTAAAATTGCTGGTTTAAAAGTTATACCTGCGATTATTAAAGATTTTGATGATCAACAAATGATGGAAATTGCTTTGATTGAAAATATTCAAAGAGAAGATTTAAACCCAATGGATGAAGCTGTAAGTATTAGTAATATCATTAAATTAAGAGGTTATACACAAGATGAGTTTGCAAATAAGTTTGGTAAAAGCAGAACTTATGTAACAAATATTCTTGGTCTTTTGAAGTTGCCTGAAGATGTTAAAAAAATGGTTGAAAAGAGAACATTAAGCATGTCTCATGCTAGAGTACTTAGTAAGATTGATGATGAAGAAAAGGTTGTAAGACTTGCTAAGCAAGTGATAACTGATGAACTATCAGTGAGGGAACTTGAAAAAATAACTCAAGATGATAAGAAAGAAATTGAAGTTGTTAAGAATAAAAAATCTGGATATGATCATAAATATCGTATGTATGAAAATATAATAATGGATAATTTAGATACTAAGGTTAGAGTTAGTAAAAAGAAAATTGAAATATATTTTGATGGGGTTAATGAGCTAGAAGAAATACTATCTAAAATGAATGTAAAAGTTGAGGAAGAATAGATGAATAAAGATTTTAATTTAAATGATGATGTCATAATGAAAAAACAACATGCATGTGGCACTAATTTATGGGTAATAACTAGAAATGGTGCTGATATCAAAATTAAATGTAAAAATTGTGGTAGAGAAATCATGATGGATAGATTAGAATTTATGAAAAAGTTAAAAAAGGTGATAGTGAATGAAAAAACTTCGAACTAAAGAAAAAATTGGATTACATCCGGTGATGATGCTTCTTGTTTTAAGCTTTATTACTATTATTGCAAGTGGAGTACTTAGATTCTTTAATGTTCAATCAACATTTAATAAGATATCTACTATTACTGGTGATTTTCAAGTTACAACAGAAGCTGTTAAATCATTATTTAGCTTAAGTGGATTAAAATATATTTTTACTACCACAGTTAGTAACTTTGCTAATTTTGCAGTTTTAAGTAATTTAATTATTATTTTACTTGGTATTGGTATAATGGTTAAAAGTGGTTTTTTAAAAACTATTATTACAATGATGACTAAAAAAGCTAAGAAAAATACTGTTACATTTGCATTAATATTTATATGTATTATTGCAAGTTTAATTGGTGATTTATCATATATTATTATGGTACCTCTTGGGGCATTGTTATTTCTTTATGGAAAAAGAAATCCATTGATTGGTATTATTGCATCATTTGCAAGCTTAACTTGTGGTAATGCTCTTAGTTTGTTTTTAACTAGTAATGATTCAAGTATGTTAAATATGACACTTACAAATGCACATTTAATTGATCAAACATTTAGTGCATCAAGTTGGTCATATATTATAGTTATGATAATGCTTATTATTATAATGAGTTTTGTATTAACAAATATTACAGAAAATTATGTTGCTAAGAAGTTACCTAAGTATGAATTTTTAGAAGAAGAAAGTGTGGAAGATGAATTAGTACTTACTAGAAAACAAATGAGAGGATTATTATTTTCTTTAGGTGCTGGTTTAATTTATTTACTTATATTTATTTATAATATAATACCTGGACTTCCTTTTTCAGGAAATTTACTTGATTATAGTCAAAGTCTATACATAGATAAATTATTTAGTTATAATTCATTTTTTAGTAATGGTTTTGTCTTTGTAGTTGCAGTTTTCTTTGTAATACTTGGTTTATTTTATGGAATTGGTGCTAAAACTATAAAGAATAATAAAGAGTTTATTGATGCTTTAGGTTATTCATTAAATGGAATTGGTAAAGTATTAGTTATGATATTTGCTGCGAGTGCATTTATTAATATATTTAAACAATCAAATATAGGTAATGTATTAGTTGGAGCTTTAACAAATGTAATGCAAAATTCAAGTTTTGCTGGATTACCACTTATTATTATGTTGTTTGTATTTGCAGTTGTTATGTCATTGTTTCAACCAAATATACTATTTAGTTATAATATTGTATCAGGAGTTATCCCTAGACTTATGAATGTTGGTATTAATCCATTATTTAGTCAATTAACTTTTAGATTAGGAAGTTCTGTTGCTTTAGGACTTACTCCAGTGTATGCATATTTTATAATTTATTTAGCATATTTAGAAAATTATAATCAAAGTAATAAACCTATTACTATTTGGGAAGCTATTAAATATCAATTGCCATATGCAATTATTACAGCAGTTGTATATTTAGCATTTATTGTTATTTGGTATATTATTAAGTTTCCACTTGGAATAGGTGCAGGTGTTGGACTTTAGGGAGGTTATTTTATGAGTTTAAAAGCTGGAATAGTAGGATTACCTAATGTTGGTAAATCAACATTATTTAATGCTATTACTAAACAAAACATATTGGCTGCGAATTATCCATTTGCAACAATAGAACCTAATGTAGGAATGGTGTTTGTTCCTGATACAAGAGTAGAATTTTTAAAAAACATGTATAATCCTAAGAGTGTTGTGCCAACAACATTTGAATTTACTGATATAGCAGGATTAGTTGCAGGAGCATCTAAAGGAGAAGGTCTTGGTAATAAGTTTTTATCACATATTAGAGAATGTGATGCAATTGTTGAAGTTGTTAGATGTTTTAGTGATCCTAATGTTACTCATGTAACAGGTAAGGTTGATCCAATAAGTGATATTGAAGTAATAAATATTGAGTTGGTACTTGCGGATTTAGATGTTATAAATAATAGAATAGATAAAATTGAAAAGAAAGCTGTCACAACAAAAGATAAAGAAGCATTAGCTGAAGTTAATGTATTAAAAAGATGTAAAACTGCTTTGGAAGCAAATACTCCTTTAAGAAGAATTGGATTTGATAAAGATGAGAAAAAAATATTAAAAAATTTTAGTTTCTTAACAATTAAACCAATTATATATGTTGCTAATGTTGATGATGATGATGTGGCAGTTGGTGATAATGAATATTCTTTACAAGTTAAGAATTATGCAGAAGCTGAAGGATCTGGTGTAATTGTAATGTGTTCTAAATTAGAAGCTGATTTAGCTGGTTTAGAAAATGAAGAAAGAGATTTATTTTTACAAGAAATAGGAATTAAATCTAGTGGATTAGATAAACTTATTTTTGCTACATATAATTTATTAGGCTTAGCCACATTCTTTACTGCAGGTAGTGATGAAGTTAGAGCTTGGACTTTTAGACAAGGAATGAAGGCACCAGAATGTGCTGGATTGATTCATAGTGATATTGAAAGAGGTTTTATTAGAGCTGAAGTTATGACTTTTGAAGATTTAGAAAGTTTAGGTAGTGAAAAAACAGTTAAAGATGCTGGTAAGCTTCGTATTGAAGGAAAAGAATATGAATTAAAAGATGGAGATATTTGTTATTTTCGATTTAATGTATAAAAGGAGGGATAAAAATGGAAGATAATAAGTTAATTAGTAAATCATTTATATGGATGTGTATTGGTCTTTTGACAACATTCGTTACTGGATTTGGTGTTGCATCAAATGAAAAAATGCTTGCTAACATATTTAGTGGAGGTTTTTATTGGGTATGTATTATTGCAGAATTTCTTTTAGTAATATACTTATCTGCAAGAGTATTTAAAATGAGTCCAACAGGTGCAAAGATAAGTTTTTTACTTTACGCTTTTGTTAGTGGTCTTACTTTTTCAAGTATATTTGTTGTTTATAACTTATCTAGTATTATGTATGTATTTTTAATAGCAGCTGTTGTATTTGGAATCATGGCTTTAATTGGATATACTACGAATGCTGATTTATCTAAGATAGGTTTTTACTTACTGATGGCACTTCTTGGTGTAATTATTGTATCAATATTTAATATTTTTATTGGAAGTGATACTTTAACATTAGTTTTAAGTGCTATATGTTTGTTAATATTTATTGGTATTACAGCATATGATGTTCAAAAGATTAAGTCTTTAGAAAGTTCTGGATTACCTGAAGATAATTTAGCAATTTATGGAGCTTTAGAATTATATTTAGATTTTATTAATATTTTCTTACATTTATTGGAAATATTTGCAAATAATAAGGATTAATTATGGATACAAGTTTAAAAAGAATTATAGCATTTATTATTGATTTATGTTTAGTATTAGTTATAGCTGATTTAGTTTGTAAGTTAGATCCTTATAGAGATAAGTATGCTTCATTAAATAAAGAACTTCTGGAAGTAACAAAAGAACTTAATACTGGAAGTAGTTCATATGATTTAGATTATTACAAAGAATTAAATTATAAAACTTATCGAAATGGTGCGATAAGTTCTGGGATAACAATTGTTACTTTGGTTTTGTATTTCGGAGTTTTACAATATGCTTTGAAAGGTCAAACTCCAGGAAAAAAATTAATGAAGTTAAAAGTTGTAAGTAACAGTGATAAAAGTTTAAATATTGGTAATTACTTATTAAGGGTATTAATTTTAAATAATGTTTGGCTAATGTTAATAAATATTATTTGTGTGTTTGCTTTTAACTCAAGTGTATTTTATAGGGTAGGTTCAATTATTGGACTTTTAAGTAATACGATGTACATGGTAAACTTGATTATGGTTATGTTTAGAAGCGATAATCGTGGTCTTCATGATATGTTAGCAAATACAAAAGTAATAGATTTAAATTCTGCAGCTATTGTATCAACAGTAACAGATGTAAAAAAGAATCAATTAAAGAAAAAGAACAAAAAATAAATAAGAAGAAAAGTGTGAAGAAATAATTTCACATTTTTTTAATGTAATTTTTTAAGTTCCTCATTGACAATAGGGACCCAGTAACAATTCTTTTGTAATTTTGTAATATCTTCTTAGAAAGATATTACTAGATAGTATGGCGAATTATCACTGCCTTTTGTAAATGATTTGCCTAAAAAAATGAATTAAAAAATTTTTGAAATTACTTGACTTTATGTATAGACATATGTTAATATAATTCTCATCTGCCAGTTATAATAGCGTATGGATTATAATTTTAAGTAGGGTTGGCTGAATCCGAATTTGGTCTGTGGAGGAAGGGATTCCCGTGAAGCAGAAATTTATCACCGTGAGGTGGTAAAAAACTTTGATTACATTATCACTAACTTTATTGCTTTTTTCGGTATTTTTGGCTTGTTTTTTTAATATTTATTTGGTATAATACTTGAAGAAAAAAGGAAATGGCTCCTTGCTTCATGTTTTATCTTGAAGCCGAAAGACCGTAAGGAGGTGAAAAAACAATGAATAAATATGAAATAATGTTTATCGTAAAATCTACTCTAGATGAAGAAACTATCAAAAAGACTAGTGAAGATTTACAAAAACTTATAAACATTAAACCATCTAAAGTTGTTGAATTCAAAGAAATGGGTAGAAAAAAATTAGCATATCCAATCAAGAAGGAAGTTAGTGGATATTATTTTGTAATGAATGTTGAAGCTACACATGAAACTTTAGCAGAATTTGATAGAAAAGTAACTATAAATGAAAACGTATTAAGACATTTAATTATCAAAGTTGAAGGAGAATAACATGAACAAAGTAATTTTAACAGGAAGATTTACAAGAGATCCTGAGTCTAGAATGACTCAAGGGAATATGGAAATATCAAGGTTTTCACTAGCATGTCAAAGTGACTTCGTTAATAGGGATGGTCAAAGAGACACAGAATTCATCAATTGCGTTGCATTTAATAGAACTGCACAAACAATAAATAGATATTGTAAGAAGGGTCAAATGGTATTGGCTCAAGGAAGAATTCGTAACAGTAGTTACGATGCCCAAGATGGAACAAAAAGATACACAACTGAAATTATTGTTGATAGCTTTGAATTCTTAGGTGGTTCTCGTAACGATGGTGCTACTGCATCTACATCAGGTTATAGTGCACCTGTAAGTAACAATACATCAAGTTACAATCCTTCACCAGCTCCAATGCCTGCAGTTGAAACAACTGATATTAGTGAAGATCCTTATAAAGATTTTGGGGACGAATTTACTTTAAGTAGTGATGATTTACCATTTTAATTTTTAAGAAGGAGGAATATAATATGGCAGAATTTTATCGTAAGAAAAAGAAAATATGTCAAATGTGTGCCGGCAAAAGTGTTGATTACAAAGATGTAATGATTATTAATAAATACATTAATGAAAAAGGTAAAATATTACCAAGAAGAATGACTGGAGCATGTGCAAAACATCAAAGACATATAGCAGAACAAATTAAGTATGCTAGATTTATGGCTTTAGTTCCATACGTTAAATAATTTGCTCACCATTTTGGTGAGTTTTTCTATGCTCCAGTCGCATTGTGTGATAAAATATATATAGAGATGAAATTAAGGAGTCTGATTATGAAAAAAGATAAATATTTGATAGTTGCATTTTTAGTAATTATATTTGGTATATTTTTAGCTATACCATGTAATTTCTTATTAAATAAATTAGGTTTTATTTCTATTAACCATGATAATTTTACAATATATCAAAAAAAAATGGAAAAAAATATTGTTGATAAATTAAGTAATAAAATTGGTAGTATAGAAAATTCTATTGAAAATAAGTTTACTAATTATTTTCCTTTTTATAATGATTTAAATGAAATTTATCAAAATATTAATTTTTATGGTAATAGTTTAATTTATGATGATATACCTGTACGTACAAATTCTGATGGAGAATATATATTTTATAATAAAAAAGATGAGTTTTATTATTTAAAGGGAAAATACACTCATGAAGAATTAAATGATAGACTTAATATTCAACTTAACTTTTTTAATAATTTGAGTGATAAAGTTTCTTTATATATTTATTTACCAACTAGATATGAATTTACTACTTTAGCAGATGATAATTTAAATTCTTACGTAGCAGATTTTGTTACTGGGTTAAATAAAAATGTTAATGTAAAAGTGATGAATATTGATTCAGTGGATGACTATAAAAATAAGTTTTATAAAACAGATCATCACTGGAATATAAATGGTGCATTAAATGGTTATTATGATATATTGGATATGTTTGATATAACTGATAATAACACTTATAAAATTGCAGAAAAAAAAGAACGTAAATATTATGGTTCAATGGCAAAGACTGCTTTAAATGATATAATTTATGATTATATATCTGATATTAATTATAATCCAACTTATAAGGTGATAGTTAATGATACGATGCCTGAAGAAATATTTAAACCACGTGAAATAAGACTTGATCGTGATTATAAGTATTATGATTATTATGTTTCATATTTTAATGGTCAATATGGAAAAGTAGTGTATGATTTTAATAATGCTTCAAAAGAAAATATTCTAATTGTGGGAGATTCTTATACATGGCAAATAGATTATTTACTTGCTCAACATTTTAACAAAACACATGTTATCAACTTAAGATATGATGAATTTAAAGATAATGTTTTTGATTTATCAAGTTACGTTAAAAACAATAACATATCAAAAGTTTTATTCTTATATGATGGTGGTTCAACATTGTTTGATCAATACAATTATAACTTTGAAGGGAGGGTTAAATAATGGTTTTCTCAAGTTTAATATTCCTCTTCTTATTTTTACCAACATTTCTTCTTTGTTATTTTATTCCTAAAAAAAGAAAAACTAAGAACATTGTATTATTAATTTTTTCATTATTATTTTATGGATACGGTGAACCGATTTATGTTCTTTTGATGATTTTATCTATAATAGTAAATTATTTTATTGTGTTATGGATGGATAAATCTAGTAAACCTAAAAAGTGGTTAATAATAGATTTAGTATTTAATCTTGGTTTATTATTTTTCTTTAAATATACAAATTTCTTTTTAGATAATATCAACAATTTATTCAATTTAAATATTAAGTTTTTAAGCATAAGTTTACCAATTGGTATTTCATTTTATACTTTTCAAATTCTTACTTATGTTATTGATGTTTATAAATCTAAGGTACCTGTTCAAAAAAGTATTATTAATTTAGGTTGTTATATTAGTGCTTTTCCTCAGCTAATTGCAGGTCCGATTGTTAGATATGAAACTGTTAATAAGGAATTAAATGATAGATGTGAAGATATAGAAGGTTTTGCAACTGGTATAAGAAGGTTCATTATTGGTTTGTTTAAAAAATGTGTTATTGCTAATGAAATGGCTTATGTTGCTGATACATTATTTGGATCTAGTATTGCATCTTTGGGTACCATTGGTATGATTGTTGGTGGTGTTGCTTTTACTTTCCAAATATATTTTGATTTTTCTGGATATAGTGATATGGCAATTGGTTTAGGTAAAATGCTTGGATTTAATTATCTTGAAAACTTCAATTATCCATATGTTGCAAGAACTATTACAGATTTCTGGAGAAGATGGCACATATCTTTATCAACATTCTTTAGGGATTATGTTTATATACCTTTGGGTGGCAATAGATGCAAAAGAGTTCGACATATATTTAATTTGTTTGTAGTTTGGGCATTAACTGGTTTATGGCATGGTGCAAGTTGGAACTTTGTTTTCTGGGGACTTTTCTACTTTATCTTATTAGTTTTAGAAAAATTTATTTTCAAAAAAATAGATAAATTACCAGCTTTTCTAGGTCACTTATATACATTTAGTTTAGTAACATTTGGTTTTATAATATTTTACTTTACTGATACTAGTACTTTAATCGAAGCTATTAAAACTTTATTTGGTGCTCATGGTCTAGGTAATATGATGATATTTACTCATTATCAAATATTTAAACTAAAAACTATTATCATATTTGTTCTTTCAGCATTTGCAAGTACACCAATTTTTAAACCAATATTTGATAAGAAAAATAAATTTAGTGACATATACATAATTATCTTATTTATTATAAGTATTATAAGTATTTTAGCATCAAGTTATAATCCATTTATATATTTTAGATTTTAATAATCAAATATTTTGTATTTTTTATAAGTTCATGGTATAATATATTTTACTTAAAGGAGGTCTTTTAAATGAAAGTAATTTTATTAAGTGACGTTAAAGGAAAAGGAAAAAAAGATAGTGTAATTAATGTAAGTGATGGTTACGCTAATAACTATTTAATTAAAAATAATTTAGCTGTTCCTTATACAAAAAGAAGTAGTGAAATTCTAAGTGAAGAATTAGATGTAAAACAAAAAAATGAAGATGCATTGGTAGCAAGTTTAAATGAAGTTAAAAATAAATTAAATGATAAAACTATAACATTTAAGGTTAAAACTGGTGCTCAAGATAAAGTATTTGGTACTATTTCAAGTAGACAAATAGCTGATAAATTAAAAGAAAAAGGATTTAATATTGATAAGAAGTGTATCAAGATTGATACTGCGATTAGTTCTTTAGGAATTACTCAAGTTAGTATTGAATTACACAAAAAAGTAAAATTTAAAATTAATGTTGAATTAGTTAAGTAAGGAGGTTTTATGGCAAGAAGTATGCCTCAGAATAAAGAAGCTGAGATGAGTGTTTTAGGTGTTGCTTTTTTAAACAGTAGTGAAGTTGCAAAAATAGTTGAAGAAGTTACTGCGGATATGTTTTTTGATGAAAGAAACAAATATATATTTAATGCAATAAAAAATATGTATGAAAGTAAAACCCCGATTGATATAACAACACTAAGAAATGAATTAGATAAAGATAAAAAGTTTAATGCAGTTGGATATGATTATTTAACTGAAGTAATTGATAGTGTTGTAACTGATGCTAATTTAGATTTTTATATTAAAATTATTAAAGACTATGCTGTAAGAAGGAATTTAATTGAAACTGCAAGTGATATTATAACAAAAACATATGATGAAGAAGATGTTAATAGTTTGCTTGATAATGCAGAAAAAAACATTTTAAATGTGGTTAGAGCAAGAAGTGTTGGTGATTTTGTTCCAATAAGCGAAATACTTAGAAGAGCTCAAGCAAAGTTAGAAGAACTTGCTAAAAATAAAAGAAGTATAACAGGTATAGAAACTGGATTTCCAGATTTTGATAAAATAACAACTGGTTTTCAAGGTGGCGAAATGATTATATTAGCTGCTCGTCCCGGTATGGGAAAGACTGCTTTAGCATTAAATATGGCTGCTTATGCTGCAACTCATACAAAAAAAGCTGTTGCAATATTTAACTTAGAAATGTCTGCGGAAATGCTAATTAACCGTATGATTTCATCTATTGGTCAAATAGATGCATATAAACTACAAACTGGTAATATGCAAGAAAGAGATTGGAAAAGATATAATGAAGCTTTATCTCAACTTGCTGATACCAATATTTATATTGAAGATAATGCAGGTGTTACTGCTCAAGAAATTAGAGCTAAATGTAGAAGACTTGCAAATAGTGAAAATGGTCTTGGTTTGGTTGTAATCGACTACTTACAATTAGTTAGTTCTGGTTCAAGAAGAGTTGAATCTCGTCAAGTTGAAGTATCTGAAATATCAAGATCTTTAAAAACAATGGCTTTGGAACTTGGTGTACCTGTTATTGCGTTATCACAATTATCAAGAAGTGCTGAAAAACGTGAAAGTAATCAACCAATGCTTGCTGACTTACGTGAATCTGGGTCGCTAGAACAAGATGCAGATATGGTACTTTTCATTAATCGTAAAGATTATTATGAAAAAGCAAAAGATTTTAATCAAAAAATTGTGCCGGCAGAATTAATAATTGCTAAGCACAGAAAAGGAGGACTAGGAACAGTTAACTTATTATTTGAACTTAACATGAGTAGTTTTAAAAGTCAATTAAAAGGAGCTGGAGAAGAAAATGAATAATAAAAGTAAAATTATAGCTGCTATAATATCAATCTTTATTTTAATAGTATATATTGTTGATGAAAAATATGGTTATAAATATATTGATGCAAATATAGCATATCAGATTTATCTAAATGGTAAGGAAATTGGTATGATTGAAAATAAGGATGCATTATATAATTTAATTAATAAAGAACAACAAAATATAAAAGATGAATATAAGGTTGATTATGTTTATCCTCCGGATGGACTTGATATAGTAGAAACTAAAACATTTGATGATTCATACATGGGGGTTAATGAAATTTATAGAAAAATTGAAAATGCAGATGATTTTACAGTTAAAGGTTATATTATAACAATTAAACCAAAAGATAAAGATAAGAAGAATATTGTTATTAATGTTTTAGATAAAAAAGTTTTTGAAGAAGCGTTAAAGACATTTGTCTTATCATTTATTACTGAAGAACAATTTGAAGAATATAATGATGGACATAGAAGTATAACTGAAATAGGTAAAGTAATTAGTAATATGTATTTTAGTGAATCTATTACAATTAAAGAAGGTTATATAAGTATTAAGAAGAAAATTTATACTGATGCAGATGATTTAAGTCAATATTTATTGTTTGGACCTGATGCTAAGATGGATACTTATGTAGTTAAAACTGGTGATAGTATTGCAAGTATTAGTGAAGAAAATATGATAAATTCACAAGAATTTTTAATTGCTAATCCTAATTATAAGAGTGAAAATGCAATGCTTGCAGTAGGAAGCACTGTTAATGTTACTTTGATTAATCCGGTGGTTACATTAACTTATAATATTTATGAAATAAGTGAAAATGAAACTCCTTATACAACAGAAACAGTTGTTGATGAAACTAAAGATCCAAGTTATAAAGAACCTACTAGAGCTGGTGTCAGTGGTTTATCATTAGTTCACGATACTTATGAAGTTGTAAATGGAAATACATCAAGTGAAGCTACAGTGTTAAAAAATGAAGTTATCAGAGAAATGATTAAGGAAGAAATAACTGTTGGTAGAAAATATGGAAGTGGTAATTATGTTTGGGGACTTCCAACAAATTATCCATATATGATAACAAGTCCATTTGGATGGCGTGGTGGTAAAATGCATTATGGATTAGATATATCTGGTACAGGATTTAGATCACCAATATATGCCGTTGATGAAGGAACAGTTGTAGAAGTTAATTTCAGAAGTCTAGATGGTAACTATGTTATAATTGAACATGCTAATAATATATATACTCAATATGCTCACATGTATAAACAAACTGTTAGAGTTGGTCAAAAGGTTAAAACTGGTGATAAAATTGGTGAAATGGGTGAAACTGGTTTAGCATTTGGTGTTCATTTGCATTTAGGAGTTTCAATTGGTTGGCCATATCATGGAAGTTATCAATTCCAAAATCCACTTAAATATATAAAGTTGAGGTAGTTATGAAGGTAGTAGTTTTATCAAGTGGTTCTAAAGGTAATGTTACTTATTTAGAAATTGGAAGAAAAAAGTTTTTATTAGATGCTGGTAGAAACTATAAATATATTAATGAAAATTTAAAAGAAATTGGTGTTAATATTAAAGATGTAGATTATGTAGTTATAACTCATAATCATACAGATCACATTGCAGGATTAAAAACTGTGTTAGATAAAACTGGAGCAGCTTTAATTATTAGTGAGAAAATGTTTTATTCAATACCTGATATAAGTGAATATAAACATGTTATAATAGTTGAAGATACTAAAGATTTAGAGGGAGTACATGTTACTTCCTTTAAATCTAGTCATGATGCTCCGGATTCTAGAAATTATGTTTTTGAATGTAATGGTAAAAGTATATGTTATGTTACAGATACAGGTTATGTTAATTATAGAAATTTTAAATATTTAAAAAATTTGGATGTTTATTTATTTGAAAGTAATCATGATATTGAACTTCTTACACATGGTCCTTATCCTGATTGGTTAAAAAAACGTGTTTTATCAAGTGAAGGACATTTGTGTAATAAAGATGCATCAATATATCTTTCTAAATTAATTGGTAATAAAACTAAAAAGATTATTTTAATCCATTTAAGTGAAACAAATAATTTAGAAAGTATTGCACTAGAAACTATTAATAATACTTTTTTAGAAAATGATATTAAGTTTAATAATATTTCTTGTGCAAGACAAAATGAAAGAACGGAAGTTGTGGAAATATGATAAAAATATTGTGTGTTGGAAAAATTAAAGAAGATTATTTAAATGATTTAATAAATGATTATAAGAAAAGAATAAATAAATATATAAAATTAGAAATAGTTGAATTAAAAGATAATGTTGATTATCAAAAAGAAATTGATAATTTATATAAAAATATTAAAAAGAGTGATTATAATATTGGACTTGATTTAAAGGGAAAGTCATATACAAGTGTAGAATTTGCACAAAAAATAGATAAGATTTTACCAATGAATAGTAATATTACTTTTATTATTGGTGGTTCTTTAGGTTTAAATGAGGTTATCAGAGATACTTGTGATGAATTGATTAGTTTTTCAACAATGACTTTTCCCCATGGATTATTTCGTGGTATTTTACTTGAACAAATATATAGAGCTTGTAAAATAAATAATAATGAAAGTTATCATAGGTGAGGTTTTATGAAAGTAGAAGAAGTAAAGAAAATAAGAAAAGCATTAACTCATGGGGGAAAGTTTCATTCTGATGATGTATTCGGAGCAGCTTTTTTAAAAGTGATAAATCCTGATATTGAAGTTGTTAGAAGTAATATTATTACAGATGATTTTGATGGTTTAGTTTTTGATATTGGAATGGGTTATTTTGATCATCATATGAAAGATAATGAAGTTAGAAGTAATGGTATACCTTATGCATCATTTGGTAAGTTATGGAGAGAATTTGCAAGAGAGTTATATGGTGATTATGTTTATGAATCAATAGATAGAAGATTAATTCAAGATTTAGATTTATCAGATAATACAGGAAGTTATAATGCTTTGGCATTAGCAATTGATGTTTTTAATCCATTAGAAAATACGGATGGCGATAAAGAATTTTTTGAAGCAGTAGAATTTGCTAAAGCTATATTAGAAAGAATGATTTTAAAACAAAAACATAGATTAGAAGATATAGAAAAAGTTAAAAAATATTATGATGAAGCAGTTGATAAGAGAATAATTATATTAGATGAACCTTTATTTTATAAAGATTATTTACCTAGTACAGATGCTATTTATGTAATTTATCCATCAAATAGAGGTGGTTACGCTGCTCAAGGTGTAACAAAAACATCTGATACTAATGAATTAAAAAAAGATTTTCCAAAAGAATGGGTTAGTAAGTTACCACCATATTTAAGATTTTGTCATTCTAGTAGATTTTTAATTGCTGCGGATAATTTTGATGATATAATGCATGCAGTTCGGGAGGCTTTAAAATGATAGGTAATGATTGGGATGAATTATTAAAAGTTGTATGGAATAGCCCAGGATTTAATAATTTTTATCATAAGATATTACATGAATATGATATTAAAACTATTTATCCACCGAAAGATTATATTTTTAATGCTTTAAAGCTTACTAGTTATAAGGATACAAAAGTGGTTATTGTGGGACAAGATCCATATCATGGTGAACATCAAGCTCATGGGCTTTCATTTTCTGTTCAAAAAGGAGTTAAAGTTCCACCTTCATTACAAAATATTTATAAAGAACTATATGATGATTTAGGTGTATCTATTAGGAATGATGGAGATTTAACTGGTTGGGCAAAACAAGGAGTATTACTTCTTAATGCTGTTTTAACTGTTGAAAAAGATAAAGCTGCAAGTCATAGAAACTGGGGTTGGGAATTATTAACTGATTATATAATTAAAGTTTTAAATATGAAAGAAGAACCTGTTGTATTTATTTTGTGGGGAAACTTTGCTAAAGAGAAAGCTAAACTTATTACTAATCCACATCATTATATTATAACTAGTCCACACCCATCACCTTTTTCTGCTTATTCTGGTTTCTTTGGAAGTAAACCTTTTTCTAAAACTAATGATTATTTAGTAAAGAATAATTTAAAATCTATAGATTGGAGTAAATAAAAATTGATCATGATTGATCAATTTTTATTTGCTTAAGTTCCAGCTGGACCAGTAGGACCTGCAGGAATTGTTAAATTTAGTACATAATTAGGTGATGTACCAGTAATAGTTGCTGTTGCAGTTGAACCTGGTGCACCAGTTTCAACTGTACCAATGCTTAGATTAATTGCTGGACCAGTAGGACCTGTTTCACCCGTAGCACCAGTAGGACCAGTAGGACCCGTTGGACCAGTAGGACCTATTTCACCCGTAGTACCTGTAAGACCGGTAGGACCAATAGGACCAGTAGGACCTGTTGGACCCGTTGGACCAGTAGCACCTGTTTCACCCGTAGTACCTGTAAGACCGATAGGACCTGCAGGACCAGTAGGACCGGTAGCACCAATAGGACCAGTAGGGCCTGTTGGACCCGTAGGACCAGTAGCACCTGTTAGACCAGTAGCACCAGTAGGACCTGTTGGACCAGTAGCACCTGTTTCACCAGTTAGACCAGTAGGACCGGTAGGACCTGTTGGACCGGTAGGACCAGTAGGACCTGTTTCACCCGTAGCACCTGTTTCACCAGTTAGACCAGTAGGACCAGTAGGACCGGTAGGACCAGTAGCACCAGTTAGACCAGTAGCACCAGTAGCACCTGTTGGACCAGTAGCACCAGTAGCACCTGTTGGACCAGTAGGACCAGTAGGACCAGTAGGACCAGTAAGACCGATAGCACCCGTAGGACCCGTTGGCCCAGTAGCACCTCTTGGTATACTAAAATTTAATATAGCATTTGATGATGTGCCAACATTAACAACAGCTGCATCTGTACCTGGATCAGTTGTAGTTGTAGTTCCAACAGTTATTGTTGAACCAGCTGGACCAGTAGGTCCTGTTGGACCTGTTGGTCCAAAACATGTAAATGTTGTATTTTTGTTTTGTTGGTTATAACAATCAATCATTTTTTGTGCTTTTTTATAGTTATTATTCATTTAAAACTCCTTTCATTTATATTTTATGAAAGAAATAAATTATTGTATAGGATACTTGTCCAAATAAAAACTGTTATAGTTTAAAATCATCTATAACAGCATCTTGCATATTTTTTCCATCAAAGAAAGGTTTAATTTTATAACCATGTATTTTTGCTACGATATTTGTTGGAAACTTTCTAATTAATTTATTTAGTTCACTAGTGTTATTGTTAAAATATGTTTTGCAAGAAACCAAAGTTTCATTAATTTTTTCTATTTCTTTGATATCTTTGTTTATTTCTTTTGTATTTAATTCTTCATGATCATTTTTTACTTCAAGTATTATGTTAAATGCTTCGCTTAATTTTCTATCAAGTTCATAATTACTTATTCTTTTATCCTTAAGTTCAATATAATCTTTTAAATAATCTTTTTTTGTAACAACATTTTTAATTGGAATATTTAATTTTGCAATTAAATCATATTTTTGACGTAGTGCTTCATCAATGATTCCTTCAGATTTATCAATTTTTAATTTATATGTAACTAAATTATTGTATATTGTTGCATAAAATATTGCAATTGTTCCCAGTATAATAATTAAAATTAATATTATTTCAAATAAATTCATTTATATTCACCATTTATATTTTAACAAACTTACTTAATAATGTAAATGCTTAAACATTTCTAATGTGTAAGTTTACAAAAAAATATTGTTAATTTTAGTGGTGTATGCTAAACTTATGTTGTATAGAGATGGAGGCATCGTATGAAATTTATAGATAATGTTGATATAAAAAGATATCATGAATTTGAAAGTTGTAATAAAAAATCACACTTTTTACAAAGTTATGAATGGGGTTTATTTTGCAAAAGAGCTAAAGGACAAGTACCTGTTTATGTTGGAATGGAAAATGATTTAGGCAATTTAGTTGCAACATGTTTGATTTTGTTAAAAAAAACTCCGCTTGGGTATAGTTACGGTTATGCACCGAGGGGTTTTATATTAGATTATAGTGATAAAGAAATAATAAATGAGTTTACTAATTATTTGAAAGATTATATGAAGCAAAATAAAATAATCTATATTAAGTTTGATCCGGATATTAAGTATCAAGATATTGATGAAGATGGTAAAAGAGTAGATGATGGAGAAAATAACTATGAACTTTATAATTATATGTTAAGTTTGGGTTATAAACATACTGGGTTTTATAGATTATATGAAGGTAATCAACCAAGATATACTTTTAGAATTAATTTGAAAAAGCCTTGGGAAGAAATTGAAGCTAAGTTTAATAAATCATTTATAAAAAGTGTTAAGAGAAGTTATAGTTATAATTTAATAGTTGATAATGAAGTAAGAGTACATGATTTTTATTGTTTGATTGAAAGTAATAGTAGTAAAGATGGGTTTGATCCTCATAGTGAGGAATATTATAAAATATTTAGTGAAGAAATGTCTAAAGATAATAATATGAAATATTTTAATATTAGTATTAGACCAAAAGAATTGCTTGACAATATAAATAAAGAAATAGATGATTTAAGTAAAGAATTAAAGGTTAATAAGAAAAAAGAAGCTGATATTAAAAATAAGATTGCTAGATTAGAAAAAGAAAGAGAAGTATTTAGTGGTATTGATAAAGATGAAGTATGTGTTTGTTCTTTGATATGTACATATACTAAAACACGTGCATGGAGTTTATATATTGGTAGTGATGATTTAGCTAATTTTACTTTTGCTGTTACTAGAAGTTATTATGAAGCTATTAAAGATGCTTATGATAAAGGTTATGAATTTTTTGATTTATTTGGTACCCCAGGTGATCCTCATACTAAGTATAAGAATTTAGCTAAACTTCATGATTTTAAAAGAAAATTTGGGGATGAATATATAGAATTTATTGGGGAATTTGATTTAGTTAATAATAAGTTATTGTATAAGATGTTACCTGTTATGTTAAAAGTTTATAGAAAACTAAGGAGGAAATAATGCTTAAAGTTATAGATGAAAATATATTTAGAGAGTTTGCTTTAAAGAATCCTTATGTTTCTATTTATCAGTTACCTGAGTGGGGAGAATTAAAGAGTGGAACTGGATGGGTTAGACATTTACTTGGGTATTATAAAAATGATTCCTTAGTTGGTGTAACTATGCTTCTTGAAAAAAGAATGCCAATGAAGTTAAGTTTGTTTTATTCTCCGAGAGGTTATTTAATTGATGTATATAATTTTTCTTTATTAAAAAAGTTTAATGATGAAGTAATAAAGTATGTTAAAAAGAATCATGGTTTTATGTTAAAGCTAGACCCAAATGTTATTTATGCTTTAAGAGATAGTGATGGTAATTTAAAAGAAAAGTGTGGAGAAGAAGCATATTATAATTTTAAAAAATTAGGTTTTAAACATATGGGATTTAGTCAAAATTTTGAAGATTTACAACCAAGGATATTATGTAGAATTAAATTAATGGATAATTATAATGATACGTTAAATACATTTAGTAAGTCAACAAAAAAAAATATTGATAAGACTTATGATATGGGTGTTAGATGTAAGATAATTAATACAGATAATATAGATATATTTACTAAGTTATTACAAGATACTGGTAATTTAAAGAATTTCATAGTTAGACCTGCATCATATTATAAAAAGATGGTAGATTTAATGGGAGATTATATTACATTATATTTAGCATATATAGATACAGAGTGTTATTATAATTATGTATGGAGTACTTTAAGTGGTGCTAAAAAAGAATTAGATGAATTAAATAATACAATGAAGAAAATAAATGTTGGAGATAAAATAAAAAGAAAACATGACGAGTTAGAAAATAAAATAAATAAATATAATAAAAAATTAGAAGAAGCAGTATCTTTAAAAAGAAGTAATAAAGAAATAAATATTGGAGCTTTAATGAGTGTATTTGTGGGTAATGAGGGTATTACATTTATGAGTGGTACTAATAATTTATATAAAGAATTTAATCCGAAGTATGCTTTTTATAGACAACATATAGAGGATTCTATAAAGAAACATTTAGAATATGTTAATTTTTATGGGATATCTTTAGATATGGATAAGAATGGTCCTTATTATGGTATTTATGAATTAAAGAGAGGATTTAATCCAGAAATTACAGAATTAATAGGGGAATTTGATTATGTTATTAATCCATTTGTTTATTATGCTTATAAAATAGCTTTGAAGGGTTATAAATTTTTGAAGAAACTAAAAAAATAGTTTCTTTTTTTAAAAGTGCTTTGATTTTTTGGCACTATAGTACAAAAAGTCCTTCGTTTTTTCGGCACTATTGTGTAAAAAGTGCTTTGATTTTTCGGCATAACTCTTGATTTTTTTGCTGAAATATGCTATATTTAATGTACTGAAGGGATTGATAGTAATGAAAAGAAAAATATATGATAAATTAATTGAATGGAAAAATAATAAAACTAATAAAAAACCGTTAATGCTTCTTGGAGTTAGACAATGTGGAAAAACATATATTATTGAAGAATTCTGTAAAAATGAATATAAGAATTATTCAAAGATTAATCTTTTAAAAAGAGAAGACATTGTTGATTTATTTAAAAGACCAATTGATGCAGAAGAAAAGTTAAATATTTTAAAAGCTATGCTTGATTGTGATATTGAAGATGAAAATAATATTTTATTTATTGATGAAATACAAGTTAGTGAAGAATTAATTTCTTTATTAAAATTTTTTTGTGAAGATCATAACAATATAAATATTATTTGTGCTGGTTCTTTACTTGGAGTTAAATTAAAAAGGCAAAAAAGTTCTTTTCCTGTTGGTAAAGTTTGGATGCTTGATATGTATCCGATGGATTTTGAAGAATTTTTAATTGCTAATGGTAAAGAAAATATAATTGAATTATTAAAAAAGTATTTTGAAAAGAATAAAACTTTAGGTTCACCATTACATGAAGAATTGTTAAGATTATATAAAGTATATTGGTTAACTGGTGGAATGCCTGAAGCTGTTCAAAATATGATTGATGTTAATCTTGATTATTCAAAATATAATGGTAGTATTTTAAAGGATATATTGCAATCGTATTTTAAAGATATGAGAAAGTATGTAAGTAGCAATGCAGAATCTTTAAAAATAGAAAGAGTATATAAATCTTTGCCATCACAATTAATGAATGTTTCTAAAAAGTTTCAATATTCAACTTTAGGAAGTGATGCTAAAAAAGATAGATTTGAAACTGCACTTGATTGGTTAGTTGCTAGTTATATGATTTTAAATTGTCAATGTGTTACAACACCATCTATTCCTTTGGCGGGATTTGTTGATGATGATACATTTAAGTTTTATTTCAGTGATATAGGAATCTTTTGTCAGTTATTAAATATTAATTTAAGAGATATTCTTACGGATAATATATCTTTATATAAAGGAGTTATTACTGAAAACTATGTTGCTAATCAGTTACTAGCAAATGGATTTGATTTATATTATTGGAAAAGTGATGCAACAGCTGAAGTTGATTTTCTACTTTATACTGAGAATGATGGAATCATTCCAGTTGAAGTTAAATCAAGTGATAATACTCAGTCAAAGAGTTTAAAGATTTATATGGAAAAGTATAATTCTAGTTATGCGATTAGAATTAGCACAAAAGATTTTGCATATGATCCTAAGACAAAGATTAAATCAATACCTTTATATGCAACATTTTTAATTAAAAAATAATAAAGATGCCAAGTTTGGATTAGCATCTTTTGTTCATTTTAGAAATCTTTTTCAAATTGATTAATTCTTTTTCTTTTTCTTATTAATTCTTTTTCTTTTTCTTGTTTTAATTTTTGTTTACTTAGATAATATTGATGACTATATTGTTCAACTTCTTCCATACATTTGATATAACCTTTTATATATTCTTCATTTTGGAAAAATTTTTCAATGATTTCACCTACTTTTTCTTCACTTATTCCATTATAATCACGATATGTGAGATAACTAGATTGAGTATTTTCGTTTTCTTCATTTGAAAGTCTATTTTTAATTTCTTTTTTTGTTATTGCATCATATATTTTACCATTTTCTTTAAATCCTAATATTGGGACTTTAACATATTTGATTTGAGTTTGATTTGGAAACAATGCAAATCTTCCTTTAGCTTTTATGATAGGAATTTCAAAATAATCTTTTCCATCAATGCTTAAACTTTTTTGATATTCTCTTTCAGAAATACTTAATTTATTAAGTTTTGTTTCTTTTTCTGGTGTTAAAGCACATATATTATTGCATAATTCTATTATATAGTATTCTCTTTTACTTTCTGTTTCTTCTTTTTTCTTTTTTTCTTTTTCTTCAATTTTTCTTTGTTCGTATGCTACAGTTTTGTTATAACAATCTAAATTATATTTTTCAACATCTAATAAACAATTTATATATAATGATATATTATCTTTATTTGCGTTGTATCTTTTTAAAATATCCAATACTATTTTGTATTCTAATTTTCTTTTTATTGAATAACTTAATTCTTTAACATAAGTTGATGTTTGACCATCTGCTTGATAATATGGTGCATATTTAATTTCTTTTTGTGTTACATTATCATATAATTTTCCATCTTTTTCAAATGCTATTATTGGCATATTAAATACTTTTGTTACTGTTTTTCCGTTTTCTGTAACATTCATATTGAATACTTTTTCATTCATACCATAAAAGTATGCATAACCATTACTATTATCAAGGTGACCGTGTCTAATATTGTTATTTAATGCAACTACATAGTAGTCTTTTTTTTCATTTTCAGTTTTTGTTTTTTCCATAATCCAATAATCTCTCCTTTTTTAAAATTATTATATAGATATTTTTGGTTTTGTCAAGGAAAACTTTTTATAAATTTATCGTTTAAACAAATTGACGTTACTCTATATTTATGATAAAATTTATATATCAAGTGTTGCTTGGGTTTAGGAGTGATTTTCATGAATAAAAAAATTAATAATATATTATTTTTTTGTATCACTATGTTATTTTCTTTTTCATTTATGATAAAAGCTAATGCAAGTGTTTTAAATAATAACTTTATAAATAATGTTGCTACAATTGAAGAAAGTTGTGCTGCTTTTGGTGATCCTGATGTTAATGGTACACCTGCTTATTGGATGCAACAAGCTTTGGAAATAATGAAATATATTGGTATTATTGCTTTATTGGTTTTAACAACATTAGATTTTATAAAAGCATTAGCTCAAAATGATAAAGACGCTTTAAAGAAAGCTAGTAATACTGCAATTAAGAGATTTATATATTGTATTTTATTGTTCTTTACACCAATGATTGTAGAATTTTTGATGTCTTTATTTGGTACTTATGGAACATGTGGGATAGGAACGGTGAATTAATATATGATTACAACATTTTTTACTATATTATTATGTTTAGATGGTTTAGTATACAATGTAATTGATTGGTTATATGATATTTTTGTTGCTATAGCAACTATTGATGTATTTTCTACTGAACAAGAAACCATTAATAAAATTGTTACTAATGTATATGTTATACTTGGTGTTGTTATGCTTTTTGCTTTAGCATATTCTTTGTTGAAAGCTGTAATAAATCCTGAGAATTTTTCAAAAGGAGATACTTCATTTTCTAAATTAATGCAAAATATTGTTGTTTCTATAATCATTATAGCTATTTTACCAACATGTTTTAACTTTGCTTATAAGTTTCAAACTTCTATTTTAAAAAATGATACTATACCTAAGCTATTGTTTGGCGATGTTATTACTAATCCGTTTACTTTACAAAATACTGAAGATGATCCTGAACCTCATCCTGGAAGAACATTAGCATATTCTATTTTTAATTCTTTTTTACATGTTGATTATGATAAATGTGCTGGAGATAATAATGTAAACGCCGATGCTTTAACTGAAGAACAAATAAAAGGTTGCAGTGAAAAAATTGCTTTGGGTGCAACTGGGATTACAAAGTTTATTCCACTTGTTAATTTGGGAGTTGGTGCTTTAAATAATTTGATTGGTGCATCTGATACATCATCTTTCTTTTATTTTGATAATATGGTTAGGTATGGTAAATATGGATTTGAGTATTATAGTGATTTTGCTAATTCTGTTGTTACTGGTGATCTTTATTATATGTGGTTCTTTTCAACTGTTGTTGGTGGTTATGTAGCATATGTTTTGTTAAATTTTGTATTTGATATAGCTTTACGTTTTATTAAAATGTTATTTTTTGAAATCATAGCACCTATACCTGTTATTTGCAGAATAATACCAGGCGGAAAAATGAAAGATGTTTTTTCAACATGGTTAAAGAAGGTTGTTAGTGTATATTTAGAAGTATTTATAAGAGTTTTTGTTATAGTAATAGGATTATACTTAATTCTTTTAGTGAACGATATGAATTTAGTGTTTGGAACAACACTTTCTGGATTGAATATTTTGCTAAGAGCATTTGCTAGAGTAATAATTATTCTTGGAATTGTAACGTTTATTAGACAAGCTCCTAAGTTAATATGTGATTTATTCCATATTGATAGTGGAGGTATGAAACTTGGAATTGCAGAAAAACTTGCTGCTGGTGGAGCACTGACTGCTGCTTCAACTATTGGCGGTGCTTTTGGCACTGGTGGTAGAAATTTTGTTGGTGCTGTTAAGAATATCAAAAATGCTAAATCCGGTGAAAAATTAAAAGCTGGATTAAGTGGATTGGCTTCTGTTGGAGCTGGTGCTTTATCTGGTGGTGCTAGGGGATTTTATTCTGGATGGGGGGCTAAAAACTTCAAGGATATGTCGAAAGCATCTGGTTCTGCTGTTACTGCTGCATCTGCTGCTAAAGCGAAAAGAGAGGCTTATAAAGCTAATCATATGGGTGCTAATGCGGTTGAAACAATGTGGAATGTTGCTAGAGGACATGTTTCTGATATTGCTTCAAATGTTTCTACATATTTTGGTGTAAATTCCGTTGATGATTTAATTCAAGATAATAAAAATATTGATAATATTAATAGTAAGAAAAAAGCTCTTAGAAATGCTGCAGAAGAATTAATTCTAGGTGAATCAAATAAACAAGGTGTTAGTAAAAAATTTGGTTTAACTGGTTATGCTTCTATTAATGGAAGAAATATAAATTTTGATACTGCTATATTAAGAAGTATGAGACAAGCTAAGGATGTTGCTATAGCATCTGGTGCTTCAAATGCATCTGTTCTTCAAGATGAGTATGATCAATATTTGAAAAAGTTTACTGATGCTGTTCAAAATCAAGCTTTGCTTGGTAATAAATCTTTTACTAGAATGATTTCTGCTCAAGGAGCTGATGCAAGAAATGTTGAAGCTGACTTAGGAGCAGTTAGAACTGCTGCATCTGAACTTAGAAGAACTCTTAGTGATAATTTAAGTGCTCCTTATGTTGCTGATGTTGGTTTTAATCATGAAATGCTTGACAGTGAACACGACTTAAATTTAAAAGATCCTGCTATGGATGCGTTAGGTGATACATTGAAAATTGCTAAAAATAATAATAATGCTAAGATAAATGAGTTAAATCAAAAAGCTAGTAGTGGTGATTCAAATTAATTATGAAAGGAATGATTAGGGATGAATAATTATTTAATACCTGCAAATTCTAAAAAGTCACAATTGATATTAGGGTTCTTTACTCTGACTGATATTTTGCTTTTTGGATTTGGATGCTTACTTACTGTAATGCTGTTAATGCTAGTGCAAAATGCAACGGTTGGTCAGATGATTGTTATACTTATGCCTGCACTTATAACTGGATTTTTAGTCACTCCGGTTATGCATTATCATAACGTATTACAATTCATTATAAATGCATGTACATTTATATTTAATCCACGTAGATATTATTGGAAAGGTTGGTGTGTTAAAGATGAACTCAAAGATGAATAATTCTTCAGGTGTAAGTTATACAGAAAACTGGTTACCTGTTAGACAAATAATGAATGGTATGATACAACTTGATGATGGTACATATGTTACTGGTGTTAAGGTAATGCCTAAAAATATATTTATTATGGATCAAGGTTCACAAAATAACACTATTTATCAATTAAGGAATTTTTATAATAGTATTGATTATGATTTTTGGTTACTTATTGCTGATAGACCTGTGGATATTGATGTGTATCTATCTCAATTACAACTTATGTATAATAGTGCTGAAAGTAATGCTATTAAGAAATTAATTATGCAAGATATTAATAAAGCTAATCTATTTATGAGTAGTGAATATAATGTAGTTGATACTGAATATTATATCTTGTTTAAAGAAAAGAGATTAGAAATAGTTCAAAAGAAATTACATAATTTAATAAGTGGACTTGCTAATGCTGGATTGCAAAGTGTTCAAACTTCCAATAATGATTTAAGAGTTGTTTTAGATAATTTCTTAAATGGTGGAGAAACGACTAATTTTGGGGCGGTGATGTAATATGAGTAAAATTAAAAGTGAAATAGCTCCTAAAGGAATGGAATTTAAACCAACTGAATTTGTATTAGGTGGAAAGTATTCAACAATTATGACTGTTATTGCTTTTCCTAGAAATATTGCACCAGGTTTTTTATCTGATATAACTAATATTCAAGGTGTTAAAATAGCTATTAAACATATGCCTATACCTTTTTCAGTATTACAAAAAATGCTTAATAAAGAAATAGCAGATTTAAAAGTAAGATATCAAAGTGAAAAAGATAATACAATGCAAGAAAGAATACGTCAAGATTATGAATCTTTGGAACAATTTATTCAAATGCTTGCAGCAACTCAAGCTAGAATATTTGATTTTCAAATGCATTTGATGATTACTGCAAATAATAAAGAAGAATTAGAATTAAGAAAGATTCAAGTAAGAAGTTATTTGGATGCGTTAGGAATGAGAGCTGTTGCTTTAATGTTTGAACAAGAAAAAGCATTAAAGTCAATACTACCTATATTTCCACCACAAGATATTGAAAATAGAATTGGTACACCGATACCATCTGTTACAATAGCTGCAATGTATCCATTTATCTTTGATAGTATTAAAGACCCAGGTAATGCAACACTTCTTGGTGTAGATTTCTCTGGTGGTGTTATATTATTTAATCAATTCTTATATCAAATAAGAAAAGAAAATAATAGAAATAATGCTAATATTATTTTACTTGGTATGAGTGGTTCTGGTAAGAGTACTGCTGCGAAAGTATTACTTAGAACTCACATAAGAAATGGATATAAAGTTGTATGTGTTGACCCTGAAGGTGAACTTGGAGATATGTGTTATAGCCTAGGTGGAGATTTCCTTGACTTAGGTAAAGGTGGAGAATTTGGTATGATTAATCCCCTTGAAATTGTTATTGATGCTGATGAAGATGAAATAGCACAAGGATTAGGTTATACTGTTTTAACTAGAACACTTCAACAAGTTAAAGCATTTATGAAATATTATTCACCTAGTATTGAAGATGATGTTCTTACTATGTTTAGTGATGTATTACAAGAAACTTATAAAAGATTTAAAATAGATTATGAAACAGATTTTACTAAGTTAACTAGTGCTGATTATCCAACATTTGATGATGTTTATGCAACTATAAAAGGTCATTTAGTTAGTATGACAGATGCTACGCATGAACGTGATGTTTTGGAACGACTTGAACTTAAGATAAGACCTTTAGTTAAAGAACTTAGATATTATTTTACTGGTAAAACAACACTAAAGATTGATAGTGATTTTATTGTATTTAATATAAAAGAACTTATGAATAGTGATGAAAATATTAAGAATGCATTATTCTTTAATATCTTAAAGTATGCATGGGGATTATGTTTAGATAAAGATATTAACACTGTTATGATGGTTGATGAAGCCCATGTTTTACTTGCAGGACATAATGAACTTGGGGCTGAATTCTTAGCACAAATGCAAAGAAGAAGTAGAAAGTATAATACTGGAACAATTATTATTACTCAACAACCTACAGATTTTGCGGCTCCGAATATTATAACTCATGGTAAAGCAATATTTGATAATGCTTCATATTACTTAGTAATGGGTCTTAGAAAACAAGCTGTTGATGATTTAGCAAAATTAATTGATTTAAATGAATCAGAAATGGAATCTATTAAATATTATAATCAAGGGGAAGCTTTGTTTATATGTGGTAATAAGAGAATGAAGATTCAAATTGTTATTACTCAAGAAGAATTAGATTCATTTGGTTCAGGTGGAGGTTATTAATATCCTCATTTGAGGTGGTTTTATGCAAACGGATAGAATTATAGAAAAAGCTAAGAAATTAGGTTTAGATATAGGAAATAGTGATTCCCAATTAGACAACTTGAGAACAATTGCTTCTCAAGTTGGTTTGCATGATATAAATGATTTAGATGAATTAGAAAGGGTACTTGATGAACAAATTGAGTACAATAGTCAAGTGGTTGAGCCACAGACTATGGATGAAAATCCATCTGTTAGAAATGAAAAGTTTGGTCAAAGACAATATGATCAAGCTAAGAATAAAGATGGAGTATATGATAAAAATTATTATAAAAATAAACAAGATGAATTAAATAAAAAAGCTAATAAATTAAATGAAGAAAGAAAAAGAAATGTTAAGACATCTTCTAGCGAAGGGAATGTGTTAAAACCTAAGACTAAAATGGATAGAGTGTTAGATAATTTAAATTATGCTAATGCTAAGAAGAATGCTTTAGTTAATCATGTTGATGAAGCTAAAGCAAATGCATATAATATGATGCATCCAGGAGAAGCTTTAAAAAATAAGGCAAAGAGTGAAGTTAAAAAAGGTACTAATGCTGTAAAAAAAGCTGCTAAAGAAAAAGCTAAAGTTATGGCATCTGTAGCAAAAAAGAAGATTGTTGCTTTTATAGCAGCTAATCCATGGATATTACTTGTTTTTGGTTTATTTATTTTATTTATTATAATACTTTTAATGTTAATGGGGGGTGAAACTAATAGTGGATATTTTAGTCAAGAATGTGATTTTAATTCTGCTCCTGTTCATTTAAATGTATGTGATACTGAAGAAGAAAAAACATTAGATTTAAAAAAATATGTGTTGGGTACAACCGCATCTTTAGTAGGTAACGTAAGTTATTCTGATAATGCTTTAAAAGCTATAATGATTATTGTAAAAACTAATGCTTTAAGTATAGGTAATTATAATAATGCGATTAAAGATGTTTATTTAGATACGTGTTCATATGGATATAATGAAAATTATCCAGAAGAATATGAAGATTTATATAGTGATATAGAAAATTATTTGTATTTATCTAGTATTTATAGTGATGAAATAACTAATTTATCATTGTCTAATTCATTAATGTTAGATGAAAATAAGTTAGAACAAATTAAAGCATTTGAAAAAAATAGTTATAACAGTATATTAAGTTTGATATATGATAATTTAGGTGGAGAAGTTCAACATGTTTATTCTGATACCTTATTTTTGGGAGATTCACAACTATACAGAATGGTTCAATATGGTATTGTGAGTAAAAAGAAAAGTGTGTATAGTGTTGGATATGGTTATGACTGGTTAGTTGGTAATGGAACTTTTTCTGCAGAAGATACTAATAGTACAGATGGTGGTATTATGGGTATCAATAATAAAATGAAAGATGGAGTTAATTACAATATAATTATATGGATGGGACTTCATGATGTTAATTTAAATAACCCACAAGAATATTATAATAAGTATTATGAACTAGCTAATGGGCAATGGAGTAATAATAATATTACTGTTATATCACTAGGACCTGTTGACCAAATTGAAGCTGGTATTCAAAATATAGATATAAATAATTTTAATAATACTTTAGAAGGTTTAATAAATAGTTCTGGTTTAACAAATTTAAAGTTTGTTAGAATTAATTATGAAATAACTGATTATAGAGAAGGTATTTATTATGAAAATAATGATTATAAAAAAATATATAAAAGTATGTTAAATAGTATAGATACTGCATCTAGTGTAAGTAGTAATTACAAAATATATAATTTAGCTGATCATTGCGAATTTATTTATACAGAAAATACTGAAAGTAATGCTTGTGAAGCAATGTCGATAAGTTCAACAAGTTTGAGTAAATCAGATTTTATTAGTAAAGTTGAATCTTACTATGCTAATAAGAGTACTAAAGCAGCATCTGTATTTAAAGATAATGCTGGTACAATATATGATTTAGCTGTAAGTAATGGAATTAATCCTGAACTTGTTGTAGTAAGAGCTCATTTAGAAGGTTATAGTCCAGCATCAAAAGGATATGAAAGTTATAATAATTATTGGGGTATAGCTTGTTATAATGGTCAAAGTCTTTCTAAGTGTGCATCATATAGTTCATTTAGTGATGGTGTGCTAGGTTTTATTAACACAATAAAGAAGTATGATTCTTTAAGTTCAATGATGAATAAATATGCTTATATAGGAAGTTATTGGTATAATCCAGGTGATGCTGGTACTGGTGGATGTTATTATTATGATTATATAAATAAATATATGTCTTATGCAAGAAGTGGTGTTGTATCTGCAGCATGTAGTAAAGATAAAGCTTGTAGTGGGTCTAATTGTGTTCAAACAACAGATGAAGATCAACTTGCATATTCAATGTGGCAAGTGGAAAAAATGGCTAGTCAAAGAAATGCAATGTTTAATTTAACCGATGATTTATGTGAAAATTTCTCACAAGCATGTACATATTATGCTCAAGGGGATAGTAGATGGAAATCAAAACATTTAGGTAAGTCACGTCTTACAATGGGGGATTCTGGATGTGCTGTTACATCTTTAGCAATGGGAATTACTTGTAGTGGTACTGAAACTACGATACCTGATTTTGATGCTGGTAAGTTCCTAGATGTATTAAATGAAGGAAGTTGTTTTACTAATAAGGGTGCAATTAATTGGTCATGTGTGGCGATAACAAAAGCAGCTCCGAATGTTTCATTAATTGGTAATGAAAGTAGAATTGGAAGTTATTCAAATAGTGCTAAATTGGGTGTTATTAATAAATATAATATAAATAATAATATTGTTTTAGTTCATTTTATAAATGATGCTCATAAAAGAGGACATTATATAGCAGTTACTAGTGTTAGTGGAGATATTATAACTGGTAAAGATCCAAGTGGTGGTAAAGTATCAACATTAGATGTTAAATATGTAGATCAAGTAGTTGCTTATAAAACTAGATAAAAAGGATGGTAATGATGAATAAAAAAGTTCCTGTTATTATAATTGGTGGATTGGTTGTTATATTACTTGTTGTGTTTGTGCTTTTTAAAAACAATGAGAGTAATAGTAATAATCCGAATGATTCAAAAGAATATAGTTATATGATTATTAATAATGAAAGTATCTGGGGATATAATGGGTCATGGATTAAATCTAATAATAGTCTAATAGATAATACTAATTTAGAAACATATATTAATAATGTTTATAGTGGTTTTTATACATATAAATTAGGTAATGTATGGAACTTATTTGATGGTAGTAATCTAATTACTTATGATGGTTTATTAATTGGTTTTAGTAAAAATTTAGGTAGAGTAATAAATATTAATAAAGTTGATATTGATAGTAATGATTTAAATGTAATTAATGGTATATTAAATAAAAGTATTGGTATAGATGATATTAATAAATATGAAAAGGTTAATATTGATTTAGATAATAATGGAATAATGGATAGTATTATTTATGTAACAAATATTATGGATGAAGAATTAAATAGTTATTTTAGTTTATTATATGTTGTATTTAATGGTAGTGTTTATGTACTTAAAAATGATAATGTAACTAATGATAATTTTTATGAAGAACCTTTGTATTCAATAAAAGCTGTAGTTGATATTAATGGCAAAAGTGTTAATAATATAATTATAGAAAAGGGATATTTTAGTAATGTTAATAAGACGGGTAATATAATGTATCAATATAATAAAGATAGTAAAAAGTATGAAATTGTTATACAAGATTAAAGTGTTGAAATATACACTTTTTATTTTTGAAAAATTTTTTTGAAAAGTAATGACTTTTTGTTAGAAATTTGGTAAAATAAGATTTAAGAAATGAAAGGAAGAATATTATGAAGTTTAAAGTTGAACCAAAAGATTTTTTGTTGTTTGTAGTTTATTGTGGATTACTTCTTTATTTATGTGCAATAGCTGTACTTAATTTTGTTTCATTATCAACAGATGGTACATTTTATGGGTTACTTCCATTTTTAGCTTTTACACCGAAGTATATTGCTGCAACATTAATTTTATTTATTATATCTTTAGTGGGTATTTTTACAAGTGTTTCTTCGTATATATTTAAGAAAGATAAAGATGGTGGATTTGGTATTATTTTAAAGAAAAAATCTAGTGATGGTTATTCAAGTTGGGCAAAGGATAAAGATATTAAAGAACAATCTGGGATTGAAAAGGTTGATCCTTTGGCTAATACATTAGATGCTGCAGGAATACCTCTTATAAATAATGGTAAGGAAATGTGGGTTGATAATGGAGAATATCATAACTTAGTTATTGGGTCTACAGGTAGTGGTAAAACTCAAACTGTTGTTAAACCTATGGTTAATTTACTTGCTAAAAAAGGTGAATCAATGATTATCACTGACCCAAAAGGGGAAATATATAAATATAGTGCTAGTTATTTGAAAGAAAAAGGTTATAAAATAATTGTATTAAACTTCAGAGAACCTAATCGTGGTAATTCATGGAATCCATTAACATTACCATTTAAATATTATAGAGCTGGTAATCCAGATAAAGCTATTGAATTATTAAACGACGTTGCTTTAAATATTTTGTATGATCCATCAAATAAGAATGAATCTGATTTTTGGGAAAAGTCAGCAGCAGATTATTTTTCTGGTTTAGCTTTAGGGTTATTTCAAGATGGTAAGGAAGAAGAAGTTAATTTAAATAGTATAAATGTAATGAGTACAGTTGGGGAAGAAAGATATGCAACTAGTAATTACATTAAAGAATACTTTGGTATGAAAGGTGAAAAATCTAATGCTTATATGTTTGCATCAAGTACTATTAATGCACCGAATGATACAAAGGGTGGTTTGCTTGCAACATTTAGACAAAAGATAAGAAATTTCTCAACAGGTGAAGCTTTAAGTGAAATGCTTTCATATAGTGATTTTGATATGAAAGATATTGGTAATGGTAAGACTGCTGTATTTATGATTATTCATGATGAAAAGAAGACATATCACTCATTAATGACAATATTTATTAAACAATGTTATGAAACATTAATTGATGCTGCTCAAGAAAATGGTGGTAAACTTCCTGTAAGAACTAATTTTATATTAGATGAATTTGCAAATATGCCACCACTTAAAGATGTTGATGCTATGGTGTCAGCTGCTCGAAGCAGAGACATTAGATTTACATTTATTATTCAAAACTTTGCTCAATTAAATGATGTATATGGTGATAATGTAGCAGAAATTATTAAAGGTAATTGTGGTAATATAGTTTACTTAATAAGTACAGAAATGAAGGCTTTGGAAGAAATAAGTAAGATGTGTGGTGAAGTTAAAGTAACTGATGAAAAAGATAAAAACGCAACTAGACCACTTATTACGATTACTGATTTGCAAAAGATGAAATTATTCGAAGCAATAATCATTAGACTTAGAACTAGTCCATTTAGAACTAAGTTAGAACCTGATTTTAAAATGGAATGGGGTATTGAAAGAAGAGAAGAAGAATATCCAACTAGAGCAAAAAGAGAAGTACAAATTTTTGATTTAAAAGAATTTGTTATGGAACAAAGAAATAAAAAGATGGCTGAAGAAGGTAATAATTTCCAAAATAATAATCCGTTTAGACCAATGGATATGGGAATGGGATTTAGTCCATTTTCTCAAGGAATGGGAATGCCTAATTTTGGAAGTGCTCCATCTAGACCTAGTATAAGTGATATGGATATAGATAGTATGCTTAAAGATTTAGATGAAAAGTTTAAAGAACTTGATAGACAAGAAGCTATGAAGAAAGAAGTTAAAGAAGAACAACCAGTTAAGAAAGATGATTTGTTACCTGAAGTAGATAAAGTTCCAGAAAAACATGAAGAAAAACAATTAGAGATTGTTGAACCTGAAGAAGTATTACCAGCATCACCAGTTATTAATGTTGATAAAGATAGTAAAGTAATTGATGATTCAGTTGTTAGTGATGATGAATTCTTTGATGATTTCTTTGGAGATGAATAGGCGTAAAGCCTTTTTCTTTTGGTATAATTTTCATAATATATATTGTGATATTATGAAGAGAATTAATTTAAGTGATTATAATAGTAACTTGGGTATTTTAATTGATGTTAAGCATCCTTTGGATTATAAAGATGATCCAACACCTGGAAGTATTAATATATATGCAGATAAATTACTTATGAATTATAAAATGTTACTTGATTATAAAAAGAAATATTATATTATATGTAGTAAAGGTACTTTGAGTAGAAAAGTTGTTGCTTATCTAGAGTATTTAGGTTATGATGTAACGCAAGTTGTTAAATAAAATTGTATTTTTAGTATTTTGTGGTAAAATATATAATGAGGTATTTTATGAGTGAATTATTTAATAGTTTTTATATATTTGTTATGAATACAATAGATGCATTAGGAGTTTATGGACCACTTCTGGGATGTGTCTTTATTATTTTAGAAAGTATAATACCACCACTTCCATTGTTTGTGTTTATTACTCTTAATTTTGTTGCATATGGAAAGTTAGTTGGTTTTATTATTTCATGGATATGTACATGCATTGGTTGTTTATTATCTTATTTTTTAGTTAAAAAGTTTCTTAGAAATTGGGTATTAAAAAAAATAAAGAATGTTGATTTATTAACTAAATGGATGAGTTATATTGAAAATTTAAGTTTAAGTAAAGTAACTGTAATACTTGCTATTCCATTTACACCAGCTTTTATGGTTAATATTGCTGCAGGTATTTGTAATATGGATTTTAAAAAGTTTAGTGTAGCTATATTGATAAGTAAAATATTTTTAGTATATTTCTGGGGAGTTGTTGGTACTGGTCTTCTTGAGAGCTTACATAATCCAAGAAGTATTATAACTGTTATTGTGATGATGGTTGTTGCTTATTTAGTTAGTTTAATCATAAAAAAAGTATTTAAAATTGATTAAATACTGTGGAAAGCTTTTCTTATTAGTAAAGCTTCTTTTTTTGGAATAGGAATATCAGTTTTGTTTATATCATTTTTAAATACTTGTTCAAGTTTTAGAAAACTGTTTATATCATATGGTAAGTTATTATCTTTGATATATTTTTTTATTCTTTCAAGTAAATTAATTATATCAGTATTTTCTAATCCGATTGTTTCATGATTATCATCAATATTTATTGTGTATCCCATTTCAAGAGATGCTGGGTCAAAATTTAAGGAGTCTATTTTTATTGTAGTCTTTTGATAATAATCTATGCAATCTGGATTAAATAGTATTAATGTATTAACTGAGTAAGATAATAAATTGTTAAATTGTTCTTTGGTTGTACATCTGGCTAGTTCTAAAATATCTATATAAATACCGTCATAGTTTCGGGTAAGTTTTTCAAAATCTATCCAGTTATTTAATGGATAAGTTTTAAGAAGATAATCCAAGGTTTCTTTATTATTTAATTTAAATATACTTGTGTTTTCTTTTAGTGTTAGATAAACTGCAGGTATTTCTAAGGGATTATCTTTGTATATGTTAAATAATATATATGGATTTAATATAACATAGTCCATCCATTCATTATAGTTTTTGTATTCTTTATTGTGTATTGTTGCCCAGATACCTCCGTAGGGCTTAAATCCATTACCATTTTTTATTGGTTGGAATAGGCTTTTTGATATATATTTTGTACCAATACTTAAATAATTCATTGGATACCTCCCTGATGGTTTATTATTATATCATATTCTAAAAAAATTGCAAATTATTTAGTTATGTGGTATTATTAAGGTGGTGATAAGATGAAGGATTTTTTAGATAAATACTTAGATAAATTTATAAGTATTGTTGTAATTGTTGCAATAATTGTAGTTGTTAATAGAGTTTTAGATGAATTAATAAATAGAACAATAAGAAGAAAAAGAAAAAAGAATGTAACGACATTACTTATGTTTATTAAAAGAATTAAGAAGTTAATACTTTATTCTTTGATGGTACTTCTTTGTTTAGAACAATTTGATGCCTTTCATAAGTTTTCAATAACTGTGTTATCAGGACTAGGAATTGGTTCTGTAGTTTTAGGTCTTGCTGCTCAAGAGAGTATGAAGAATTTCTTTGGAAGTTTAGCTTTAGTTATTGGGGATGCATATGAGGTTGGAGATTTTATTGAGTGTTCAATGCAAGGAGTTAGTGGTACAGTTGAAGATATAACAATGAGACATACCATTATTAGAACAATAAATAATAGAAGGGTTATTATACCAAATTGTCAAATGAATTCATATATTATTGAAAATTTTAATTATAAAGATAATGAAAATGTAAAGTTAGTGGATTATTCTATTTCTTATGAATCTGATATTGATAAAGCAATAAGTATTATCAAAGATGAAATGAAGAAGTTATATAGACCAAGTAAAAAAGGTATTAATAAAGATGTTGAGTTTCCAAAGGTTAGAGTTGCTAGTTGGAATGATTCAAGTATAAGTTTAAGAGCATGGGTCTGGGGTAAAGATAATAGTGATGTATATGATAATATGTATAAATTAAATTATGTTATTAAGAAAAGATTTGATGAGGAAAATATAGAAATTCCATATCCACATGTGGTAGTAACTAAGAAGTGATTTACATTAATTTGTAAATTCTTTTTGTTTAGTAGTGTAATTTTTTGTAAAAAAATGGTATAATCGAAATAGTAAGGAGATGTTGTTAGTGAAAGCTTGTGCAATTAAAGATGTAAAACAATTTGAAATTAAAGAAATAAGTGAACCTGTATCAGATGGCAGTAAAGTAATTATTGATGTTATTAAAACTGGTATATGTGGTTCTGATATTCACAATTGGGTAAATGGTGCACCAAAGGGTCTTGTTATGGGACATGAATTTTGTGGTAGAGTAGTAGATCCAGGAGATAGATTAGATCTTGAAGTTGGAGATAGAGTTACTGCATTACCTATTTCACCATGTGGTAAATGTGAAGCTTGTCGTAGAGGAGAAGTTCAATATTGCAGCCAAACATGGAATGAAGCTGTTGGACTATCTTTAGGTAATCCAGGTGGGCTTACAAGTAGAATTGCAGTTCGTAGTGATATGGTAATTAAAGTTCCAGATGATATGATGGATGAAGAAGTAGCAATGGTTGAACCTGTTGCGGTAGGTCTTCATGCTGCTCATTTAGGAAGAATTGCAGTTGGTGATGATGTACTTGTTATTGGTGGTGGAATCATTGGACTTGTTAGTGCGATGTTTGCTAAACTTGAAGGTGCTAGTAGAGTAGTTATTACTGAGGTTAATGAAGAAAGAGGTAAAAAGAGTGTTAAACTTGGTGTTGCTGATGAATGGTGTAATGCCTTAGATGAAAATTTAGTACCAAAGATGATGGAAAAAACTAATGGTGGTTTTGATGTAGTTATCGAATGTTGTGGAAATAGTGCTGCAGTTAATAGTGCTATTACAATGGTTAAACCTGGTGGTATTGTTGTTTTGGTAGGTGTTGCTACTGAAGCTATACCAACATATACAGTAATGGCTGTTATGAAAGAACTTGTAGTTCAAGGTGCTATTGCTTATACATATGATGAATTTAAGTCATGTATTGATTTAATTGCTAATCAAAAAATAGATGTTATGAAATTTGTAGATGATGTTGTACCTTTAGATGGTGTTCAAAAAGCTTATGAAAGACTAACTAGTGGTAAAGATTCTGCAGTTAAAATAATAGTTGATCCGAATAAATAAGAAAGGAAGTGCTTTATGGACGATTTAAGTATTGATGTATTAGTTAATAAAGAAAATATGTTAAGTATTGATTATATTCCTAAGAATATGTATATTGTTGATAATAATGAAAATAATTTTCGTAATTATTTAATTGATAATATAAAACCTATGCTTAGAATTGAAGTAAAACCTTATATAGAAAAATTAATCTATGATGCTAATAATAATGGTATTAATATAATTGTTGATAGTGCTTTTAGAAGTGGTAATTATCAACAAATGATACTTGATAAAGTAATTTCTGAAAAAGGAAATGAAGCTTATAAGTTAGTTGCTTTACCTGGAACATCAGAACATCAAACTGGTTTAGCTGTAGATTTTGCTATTTATGAAAATGGTATATATAATGATGATATTAAAGAAGATGATAAAGAAGCTATTTGGCTTAAAGATAATGCTTGGAAATATGGTTTTATTCTTAGGTATCCGAAAGGTAAAGAAGATATTACTGGATTTAATTTTGAACCATGGCATTATAGATTTGTAGGATTAGAACTTGCTTTTGAATTATATCAAACTAATCAAACTTTAGAAGAATATAAAAAATGTGTAAAGTCATTGTAATTTTACATGTTTTTTTGTTTTTTAGAAAAAGAATTTGTGGTATATTTATGTGGTGGAGGAATTATAATGAATGAGTTTGAAATATATAATAATTTAAGTAAGGCATTTGCAAGACATCAATTGGTGGAAAAATTTTGCTTTGAGTTGCAAGTTGGTAAGTTATTATTTGATGAAGAGTTAGATTTATTTATGCTTATTAATGATAGTCATTCAACATTTGTCTTTAGTGATGAAGAATATAGGGAAGCATATGAAGAATCAAAGAAAATATTAAAAGAAATCTTGTAAAGAGGTTTTATGAAGAAGAGAAAAAGTAATGGATATATAGCAGTAATTAGTTTATTGCTTGCTTTAGCACTGGGGGTTGTTTATAACTTTGAGGGTATTGAAAATAAATTAAGTGATAGTACTTTTGATAATACCAGTGAAGTTGTAAATAATATTGGTGTTTTAGATATACCTGATTATAGTGGTTATAATTATATTGTGTTAAATAATAATGAACCTGAGTTTGATGCGACAGTTGATACAAGTAAATCTTTTGAAAAATATAGTGAATTAGATAGCTTGGGTAGAGCACAGGTAGCATTTAGTAATGTTGGAAAAGATTTGATGCCTACGGAAAAAAGAGGTTCAATTGGAATGATTAAACCAACTGGGTGGCACACTGTAAAGTATGATATAGTTGATGGAAAGTATTTGTATAATAGATGTCATTTGATAGGTTATCAATTGACAGGTGAAAACGCAAATCATAAAAACTTGATTACATGTAAAAGAGAAATGAATACAAAAGGAATGTTAGATTTTGAAAATAGTGTAGCTTTTTATATTAAGAAAACTAATAATCATGTTTTATATAGGGTTACACCGATATATAAGGATGATAACTTGCTTGCAAGTGGTGTTAAGATTGAAGCTAAATCTGTTGAAGATAATGGTGAAGGTATAAAATTTAATGTTTTTGTTTATAATATTCAAACAGGTATAAATATAGATTATAAAACTGGAAGCAGTAGTTTAAAATAAGGAGATGGATAATATGAAAGTAGCTGTAATTACTGGGGGAGCAAGTGGTATAGGTCTTGCAACAGGCAAGAGACTTAAGAGTTTGGGTTGTGAAGTTGTGTTAGTAGACTGGAGTGATAATGTAGAAAGTATTGCTTTAGAAAATGGACTTATGGGTATTAAGTGTGATGTGTCAAATGAAGAAGATGTTAAACATTGTATTGATGAAGTAATAAAGAAATATAATCATATAGATTATTTAGTTGCTAATGCTGGCATTGGTGGAAGTGCTAGTTTACCTCATGAAGTTAGTTTGGAAGAATGGAATAAAGTTATTGGAGTTAATCAAACAGGTATATTTTTAATGAATAAATATGTTATAAGTGAAATGCTTAAGACTGGTGGAGGAAGCATTGTTAATACTTCATCAATGTATGGGTTAGTTGGAACCAATATGAGTTTTGCTTATTCTGCTAGTAAAGGGGCAATAAATCAAATAACTAGATCTTTGGCTTTATCTTATGCTAGAGAAAATATCAGAGTTAATGCAATTGCTCCGGGTTATGTTGATACACCGATACTTGCAATGGTTCCAGATGATGCTAAAGCTGCTATGGCTAATCAACTTCCAATTGGAAGACTTGGTAAAGATACAGAAATTGCTGATTTAATTTGTTTTTTACTAAGTGATGAAGCATCATTTATTACTGGTGCTATAGTTCCAATTGATGGAGGATATACTGCAGCATGAGAAAACTAGAATTAAATAAGGTTTATAAACATTTTAAAGGGGATTTATATATTGTACTTGATGTTGCAATTAATAGTGAAACTGATAAGAAAATGGTTGTTTATAGAGCGTTATATGATGATTGCAAATTATATGTTAGGGATTATGATATGTTTTTAAGTGAAGTTGATCATGTTAAATATCCGGATGTAAATAATAAGTATAGATTTGAATTACAAAATATTAAGAGCGTAAAAAACTCTTAGTATTTTTTGGTTTTTATAGAATTTTTTTTAATTAAATAGTATAATTAAGTTAGATATTATTTAGTGAGGTGTTTTATGAAGAAAAGAATAAATGCTCAAAAAATGATTAAAATGGCTTATAAAGAAACAAAAAGAAGTTCTTTGGCTATTTATTTAATTCTTAGGTTTTTAGTTGTAATATGTATGATTTTACAAATAATTAGAGGGGATTTAAATAATGCTTTATTATGTTTATTATCTTTAGTTTTGTTATTTGCTCCGTTATTTATTCAAAATAAATATGAAATTACTTTGCCTGATAGTTTAGAAATAAGTATTTATTTATTTATATTTTCTGCTGAAATACTTGGTGAGATTAATAATTTTTATGGTATTATTCCTCATTGGGATACTTGCTTACATACTATAAATGGATTTTTAGCTACAGCAGTTGGTTTTTCTTTAGTAGATTTATTAAATAAAAACAGCAAAGATATTAATTTATCACCCTTTTATTTATGTTTAGTTGCTTTTTGTTTTTCTATGACTATTGGTATTTTATGGGAATTTTTTGAATATGGAGGGGATAAATTAATGAAATTTGATATGCAAAAAGATACTCTTATTACTAATATTTCGTCAGTTTATTTAAATCCTGATAATGAAAATAAACCGGTTGTTGTTGATAATATTGGAAAGACCGAAATTTTTGATAAAGATGGAAAGCTATTATATGTTATTGATGGTGGGTATTTGGATATTGGTTTAAATGATACTATGAAAGATTTATTTGTTAATTTTATTGGAGCTTTAGTTTTTAGTTTTTTTGCATATATTGGTCTTAAAAATAATAAGCGTAGTTCTGTTGTTAAAAATTTTGTTCCTATAAAAGAAAAACGTAAAATGGCAGAATCTGTTAAGAATTGTTTAATGAAATAAAGAAAGGAGATATTATGGCTTATATAGAATTTAATAATGTTTTTAAAGTTTATAAAATGGGTGAAGTTGAAATTAAAGCACTTTCAAATACTTCTTTTAAAATAAATAAAGGAGAATTAGTTTGTATATTAGGACCTTCCGGTGCAGGTAAAACTACTTGTTTAAATATTTTAGGTGGTATGGATAAATTAACTAGTGGTGAAGTAATGGTTGATGGTAAGTGTATTAATAAACTAAATGACAAGGAATTAATTAAATATCGTAGAAATGATATTGGTTTTGTTTTTCAGTTTTATAATTTAATTCAAAATTTAACGGTTATTGAAAATGTAGAACTTGCTACTCAATTATGTAAAAATTCTTTGAATCCTGATGATATTTTGGATAAAGTAGGGCTTAGCAATAGAAAGAATAATTTTCCAGCACAACTTAGTGGTGGAGAACAACAAAGAGTTGCAATAGCTAGAGCTATTTGTAAAAATCCAAAATTGTTATTATGTGATGAACCTACTGGTGCACTTGATTATATAACTGGAAAACAAATTCTTAAATTGCTTCAAGATACATGTAGATTAGAACATATGACAGTAATAATTATAACTCATAATTCTGCGATTTGTCCAATGGCTGATAAAGTTATCAAATTTAAAAATGGTGCAGTTAGTGATGTTGTTATTAATGATAAACCTATGGATATAAAGGATATAGAGTGGTAATATGAAAACTATGTTATTTAAACATATTTTTATGAAAATTAGACAAAATTATAAAAGATTTTTATCGCTTTTGTTTATGGCACTTCTTGGTATTGGTTTTTATGCTGGAATTGAGGCTTGTAGTCCAGATATGCTTAAAACTTTAGATAAATTTTATGATGATAATAATGTTTATGATATTTTGATTTTTTCTAATTTGGGTCTTGATGATAATGATATAGATCGTTTATCCAACATTGATGGTGTTGATAAAGTCATTGGTTCTTATGAAAAAGATACTTATTTAAAACTTAATAATGAACAATATGTTATTAAAGTAATAGGTTTAAATGATAATATTAATAAAGTTTATATCGAAGATGGAAGATTACCTAATAATAATGATGAAATTGTTGTTGAAAAAAAGATGATTGTTGATAATGACTTAAGTATTGGAGATTCTATTGATATTTTAGGTAGTAACAAAAAAATAGTAGGAACAATTATAAGTCCTTTGTATTTTTCTACTGAAAGACCTAGTACTAATTTAGGAAGTGGGAAAGTTGATTATTATGCTTATACTTTAAGTGATTTATTAAAAAGTGATTATTATAGTGTTGTATATTTAACAATTAAAGATACTATGCATATGCTTACTAATAGTAAAGAATATCAAAATACTATTAATAATTTTGTAGAAAAAATTAATGTTGTAAAAAAAGATAGAGAAGAAGAAAGATATGATGAATTATATGGTAAGTTAATTTCTGATAGTAAATTATATGGTATTAATATAAATGAAGATGATTTTGTTAAACCACATTGGTATATTTATGATAGATTTGATAATAATTCTTATAAAGAATTAATCAATGCTAGTGATAATATTAAAAATTTGGGAAATGTATTTCCTTTAATATTTTTTGGTATTGCTATATTAGTTAGTCTTATTTCAATGATGAGAATGATTGAAGAAGATAGGACTGAAAATGGGACATTGAAGTCTTTAGGTTATAGTAATTTTTATATTATTTTAAAATATGTTATATTTTCCTTATTGGCTACAATTATAGGTGGAGTTTTAGGAGTTTTTATTGGTTCTTATTTGATTCCTTATGTTATATGGAATATTTATAAAAGGATATTTTATATACCAATATTTTTATATTCTATTAATAGTGTTTATAATATGTTTGGTTTTTGGATTTGTATATTATGTATTAGTGGAACTGCTATTATTATTGGTATTTTTAACTTAAAAGACGTTCCAGCAAATTTAATGAGACCAAAAGTACCTAAATCAGGTAAGAAAATTTTATTAGAAAAAATAACTTTTATTTGGAAAAGACTTAAATTTTCTGATAAAGTTACATTTAGAAATATTTTTAGGTATAAATCAAGAGCACTAACTACTATATTTGGTATTGCAGGTTGTACAGCTTTAATTTTAGCTGGTTTTGGATTAAAGGATTCTATTAAAAATATAAGTGATTATCAATTTAATAATATATTTAAATATGATAAAATGGTGGTTATAAATGAAAATAGTGATTATAATGATTTAGTAAATAATATTAGAAGTGAAGAAAATGTTTTAAATGTTGTTTTAGTTAATTATCAAAGTGTTAGTGTTTTAAAAGGTGATAATAAACAAGATGTATCTTTGATTGTACCAGAAGAATTTAATAAACTAAATGATGTTATTTCTTTAATAAATTATAAAGATAATAATATAATTTATAATACATTAGAAGATAATACTTGTGCTGTTAGTGAAAAAACTGCTAGAATTTTAAATATAAGTATTGGAGATTATATTGATGTACTTGATAATGATAATAATATTTACAAAATAAAAGTTTCTTATATAGTTAAAAATTATATTAATCAATATATATATACATCTAAAAATACCTATAATAATTTATTTGGTAATTATAAAGTTAATTCGTTATTAATTGATTTAAATAAATATAATGTAAATGAAAGTAATGATTTTGATAGTAAATATATTTCTAATAAAGATGTTATTTCTATTGTTAATAATCTTGATATTAAAGATACATTAAATGATATGTTGTCTTCGATTGATTCTATTGTGGCTATTTTAATTATTGCTGCAGCGATGCTTGCTTTTGTTGTTTTATATAATTTATCTAATATTAATATTAGTGAGAGAAAAAGGGAGATTGCTACTTTAAAAGTATTAGGTTTTTATGTAAATGAAGTAGATAAATATATAAATAGAGAAACTATTTTATTAACTTTATTAGGTATTAGTTTTGGTTTATGTTTTGGGTCATATTTATGTCATTATATTATATCTACATGTGAGCCTGATTATTTATTATTTGATAGGCAAGTATTCTTATTAAGTTATGTTTTTTCTGCTTTAATTACCATTATATTTTCTATTATTGTATTAATTGTTACTCATTTTAATTTAAAGAAAATTAATATGGTTGAATCTTTAAAGAATGTAGAATAGAAATGGTGGTTATATGAAAAGTATATTAATTTATTTATTGTGTTTATATTTTGGTGTAATTTATTAAAAAGGAGTGTAGTATGGATCAAGAAAAATTTGGAAAATTAATTAAAGAAATAAGAAAGAAAAATAATTTAACTCAAAAACAATTTGCTGATAAATATAATGTTACCTACCAAGCTGTAAGTAAATGGGAAAATGGTTTAAATATGCCTGATACTTCTTTAATCAGACAAATTAGTAAAGATTTTAATATTAGTTTAGATGAATTATTTGATGGAATGTATAAAAAAAATAATTATAAAAAAAGATTTATATATGTTTTTATTCCTATTTTTATGTTTATTATTATTGTTGTATTATTTTTATTTATTTTTAAATTTTTAAATAATGATAATGATTTTCAATTCAAAACATTATCTAGTGAATGCAAAAATTTTAATATTTCTGGTAATATATCTTATAATGAAAATAAATCTGCTATTTTTATTAATAAAATTGAGTATTGCGGGGGAAGAGATGTTAGAAAATATAAGTCTATTGAATGTACTTTATATGAATCAAATAATGATGTTGAGAGAAAAATTGGTAGTTGGAAATCTCAATATGAAAATATTACTTTAGAAGAGTTTTTAAAAGATATTGTATTTTCTGTTGATAATTATGAAAATACTTGTAAAGAATATAAAGAAAATAGTTTGTATCTTTCTATTAATGCTAATGATTTTAATGATACAGTTATTAGTTATAAAGTGCCTTTAAAATTAGATAATTGTAATAGTAGTAGTAAACTCAACTAAATGTTGAGTTTTTTCAACTTATACGTTATTGGTTTTTAATTTATTTTGTTATAGTATTTTACTTGGAGGAGATATTATGAAAAAAAGTATAGTTATAGTTATAACAATTGCTAGTTTTTTACTAGGAGGTTTAGGTAGTTATTTTATATTTAGTAAATCTAATGAAGAAGATAATAAAGCTTTAAAAGCTTTACCTAAGCAAGAGAAGTCTGAAGGGCTTAGAGGGGTATATGATATAGATAAAAATATTAATGAAAAAACCATTGATAATTATCTAGGTAGAAGTGATACTGTTTATCGTGATGTAAGAATGCTTATCGATAGTGCAACATGGGAAAATAAGGGAGGAGAAAGAGAATTAACTGGTTTTGTTGAAGGCTTTGAGGTTGTTCCTTATGCTTATTTAACTGAGTTTCCTAAAGAATATGTAGATCAAAAGAAAAATGAAAATGTATTTGGTTTATATAAAGGAAAAACTTTATTTTCTTTAGATAAAGATGGTAATTATGTTGCTAATTATAAAGAATCTATGGATATCTTAGAGTATTTATTTCCTAAGGATAAGTATATATTTATTATGTGTGGTGCCGGAGGATATGCAAATTTTACTAAACAAATGCTTGTTAGTTTAGGTTGGGATAAGGAAAAAATTTATAATGTCGGGGGATATTGGAATTACGAAGGTAATCATAGTGTAAGTACAGTAAATAAAAATGGTTCTAAGATTAAATATGATTTTTGGAAAGTAAATTATCATAATATTGATTTTGATAATTTAACAAAGATTAAATAATGAAGAAAAAAGTTTTATTAATTATATTAATTGTATTAATTGTATTATCTTTATTAGTCACTATTATTTTAAAACAAAATAATAAACCATTTTATCTTGAAGATAGTTATTATGGTATAAATAATGTAACTGAAATTAATGTAGATGAACTTAATGAATTAATTAATAATAAAAAATCTTTTGCTGTATTTGTTTATCAACCAATGTGTATTACTTCTTGTGATTTTGAAAAAGTTTTAGATGAATTTTTAGAAGAAGAAAAAATAAGTATTTATAAAATAGCTTTTTCTGAAATAAAAGATACTGAAATTGGTAAATCAGTTAAATTTTATCCTTCATTTATTATTTATAATAATGGTAATATGATTGATTTTTTGGAATCTAATAAAGATGAAGATGTTAATTATTATACTTCAAAAGAAGGCTTTAAAAAATGGTTTACTAAGTATGTAAAATTAAAGAATGATATTAATGAAGAATTAAATTAATTAATAGAGTAAATTTTAAATAGATGATTTTAGTGTTAAACTAGTGTCATCTTTTTTTATTTTGTATTTTGTGGTGAGTCAATTATATGAAAATTATAATCAAGTTACTGAAACTGAAAATAATGCATTATTAATAAAAACAAAAATAATATCAATTTTTGGTAAAAAAGAATACAACAAAAAAGGTATTTCTGTTGGTTATTTAGATAACAATGATTATTATCTATATCAAGTAATTTTAATTTTAGTTTTCTTTTTCCATTTTCTAATTGATTTATATAGGGAAGAGTACTACCTAAGATTTCAGAAAATTTTTCTTGTGATATATTTTTTGATATCTGTAATATTTTAAGTTTATGGCTAGTATATCTTTACTTGCAAGTGCTTTTGACAAAATTTTCACCAAACTTCTTTAATAATTATAGATAATTGCTATAATTATGTCTTTAATACAAGTATATAATATAGCTTTGCATTATATATTATACTTGTATAAAATAAATTAATCTATATATTTTGAAATATTTTTGTTTACATGCCAATTGTTTTGTAGTAAAATTAACATATAAAGTATATAATTCAATTTGAAATAAGCATAATAACAAAAGCATAATAACAAAAGATTGGAGAAGTAGTATATGGAAACTAAAAAAAGAACAATAATATTAAGTGTAATAGCACTAACAACACTAGCATTGTTAGTAGTCGGAGCTACTTTTGCATATTTTCAAAGTCAATATGGCTCTGCATCTAATGCAGATGTTAATGTAACAACATATACAACAGATGTACTTACATTTGCAACAGGTGATGATATCAATATCTATGCTGATCAAAGTACATTTGCAAGTGGCAAAGGTAATGCAACAGGTAGCACTTTTGCTAGAGCAACTCTTACTGCAAATAATAAGACAAATACTGCGACGGAACATTATTACGTATATTTAAATATTTCGAATAATTCATTTACATATTCAATAAATGAAAGTACACCAGAATTAATATTAACAGTTACAGATAGTGCAGGAACAGAAGTAACAGATATATCAGGATTAACACATGCATCAGTAACAGATGGAAGTGGAACAACAATATCAGGATATGATATAACAAATAAATCAGGACTTATAACACTATTTAATAATAGAGAAATAACAGCAAGTCCAAGTAAAGAAGAAACATGGAATATAAAATTAACATTTGTAAATTATGATGAAAATCAAAATGCAAATGCAGGAAAAAGTATGAGTGCAAAAGTGATGATACAAAAGGAAAAGATAGTTCAAACAATGGCAAATGTATGCAAAAATGGTCAGACTCTAAGTTCATGTGTGATAGCAATGGACGGAATAGACGAGACATTATATCATCATACTAGTACACTAGCAAATGGAGCAGGTGACAATAGTTACAGATATGCAGGAGCAAGTGAAGCAGTAAATAACTTTGTATGCTTTGGAAGCAATGAGAACTCATGCCCAACAGATAACTTGTATAGAATAATCGGAGTATTCGGAGACCAAGTAAAACTAATTAAGTATGATTATGCAAATAGTAATTTACTAGGAACAGATGGAGATTATAGTACAGATACATATTCAAAAAGTTCAACCTATAAAGGAGAATTAACAACAATAAATACATATTATTGGAATAAAACAAGTAATACCTCTTCAAATACATGGAGTACAAGTTTATTTAATAAAACAAATTTAAATACAAATTATTTAAATAATATAGGTACAACATGGTCAAACATGATTGAGAATACAACATGGAAAGTAAGTGGCCCTAATGTAAGTGATGTAACACCAAAAGCAATGTATACTGCAGAAATAACAAATGCCACAAAGACATATGGACCAGAAAATGGTACTTCAAAAATAGGATTAATGTATGTAAGTGACTATATGTATGCAGCAAGTCCAACATACTGGACATATCCAGGATATAGTTCAAGTGGAGCAACATCAGACTATAGAGCAGCCACAACATCAAATTGGATGTATATGGGGCTGCTTGAATGGACAATTTCCCGTTATGCGGGCAATTCTGTCACTGCTTTCTATGTGGATGTGAGTGGTTTTGTCTCGAGTAACATCTTAAGCGGTGTGGTGCTTGCGCTCGGTGTGCGGCCAGTCTTCAGTCTCACATCTTCCGTGAACTATGCATCGGGAAGCGGCACAGCCGCTGATCCGATTTTGGTAAACTAGGATCGGACATGCCTGCCTAGCGCGTCCGCGTGCTAGGTCAGGCCGGGTGCAAAATAATGCAAAGTGAAGAAATTTGCGTGGTGGAAGACCCAACTGCCGAATCTCGCGTTTTGTGCAAGTGGGCAGCGCTGCCGAGTTATCAACAAAAAAACGTGCTTGTCAAGTCTAGTGTATAAATATAAATGTTATTAAAGAAACTGATAGAAATGTCAATGTTAAAAGTTGATAATTTTCTGTCAGTTTTTTGTATTTTTGATATACTTATATTATCTCATAATAGAAAAGGAGCTGATATAATTATGAGAAAAGATATTACATTTGAATAACTAATGTTTGGAGGCAAAAAAGTGAATAAGAGTGAATTGGCTAGAAGATATAATTGCTGTTGGGAAACAATAGACCGAAGACTTAATCCGGAAAAATATAAAAAAGAAAGAAAGCCTAGAGTATATACATCAATGTTAGATCCATATAAAAATATAATTGATGCAAAATTAGAAAATGATAATGCTCCAGCAACTGGAATATTTACACTTTTAGTTTTAAATTGTGGTTACAAAGGAAAATATGGAATTGTACGTAAATATGTATCAAGTATAAAAGAAAAAATAATATCAACTTTTGGTAAAACAGAATACAACAAAAAAGGTATTTCTTTTGGTTATTTAGATAACAATGATTATTATCTATATCAAGTATTATGATTTTATAAATTTTATTGTTAAAAGTATTTATTATTCTTAATAACTATAATTTGTGACATGGTATAAGCGATATTTGTTCTTGTTATATTTTTAATTCTTTTGTTTCTGTATTTTACATATAAACAAACTCCTTTACATAACAAAAAAACTAACTATTTCTAGTTAGCATTTATTACTCTCAGAAGTAAATTTTCCGAGTATCAATCAATCTGGGGCGATAACAAACGTTATTCAAAACTCATAATAGTAAAAGTTGATAAACAGTTAATCACTAAAATAATAATAACATTTTTTTCTAACATATTAAATAAATTTAAAGATTTTTGAGTAAATAAATGATATAATATATTTAAAAATTCATTCAGGAGATGATAGTATGCTTAAAGAAGTAAAAATTGAATTAACTAATAAATGCTCTAGAAATTGTAAACATTGTTCTAGTAATGCTACTAGTAGTATTGGTAATTTAAAGATTTTAGATTTTGAAGATGTATTTAGAATAATTAAAGAAGCAAAGTTAATGGGGGCTGATACTATTGTTTTTACTGGTGGAGAGCCTTTAATGTATGATAGACTACCAGAACTAGTAGAATTAACTTCAAAATTAGGAATGAAATCAACTATTTATACATTTGCATACAGAACCGATGAAACTTTAAATAAATATAGACAATTAATTGATTTAGGCTTAAATAAAATAGTTTATTCACTTGCTGATTCACTATCTGATGAAGAAGATATTTCAGTTTATGATAAAACTGAATTCTTTAATAAAGTATTTGAAAATAATAATTCAAGATTAGGATTTCATTATACTGTTTCAAAAGATTCTTTTTCTAGATTAGAACAAGTTGTAAATGAGACCGTTGAAACATTTAAAAGTAGATGTTACTTTGATAGAGTTAGTTTATTAAGGTTTGTTCCACATGGTAAAGGGATTACTGATATGGACTTATCAAAAGAAGAATTATTAGCAATCAAAAACTTTTATTTAAACTCAAATGATAAAGATAAAATTAGATTAGGTACTCCTTGGAATATATTTGGCATTAAAAATACACCTTGTATAATAGCAGATGAAATAATGATAATTGGTTTTGATGGAATAGCATATCCATGTGATTCAATTAAATATTTTACTAAACTAGGTATTAGTGGAAATATAAAAGAAAACTCATTAGTGGAAATGTATAATTCAGAGTATTTTAGCAATATTAGAAAATTTAATGTTGATAACTCTTGTTCTTCTTGTGAACGATACTCTATATGTAAAAGTGGTTGTATAGGACAAAAGATAATTGCTAATTATACTGAAAGTGATAATAAAGTTTTAACTTTAAAAAAATGCATTAACTCAAGAGATCCAAAATGTATGAGGTAGATATATGAAGAAAAGACAAGAAGTATATGATTTATATTGGTATTTTGCTTGTGAAAGGCAAAACATATTTTGGAAAAAAATAAATGGAGAATCTGCTCCGTGGACTGATGATAAAATCTTACAAGAATATAAATTTTGTAATAGTTATAGAGTTAATGATAGAGTTAGTCAATATCTATTAAAAAATGTTATTTATAATGGTAAAAAGTATTCTGATGAAGATATGCTATTTAGAATATTGTTATTTAAATTATTCAATAAAGAATCTACTTGGGAATTATTATTAAATAATTTTATAGATATTACATTAAAAACATTTAATGTAAAAGAATACTCTAGAGTATTAGAAAATGCTATATCAAATGGTATTAAAATATATAATGATGCTTATATAAGTTGTGCTAATAAGGCATTTGGATATGATAGAAAACATGATAATCATTTGGCACTGCTTAATAAAATGTTTAACGAAGACAAAATACAAGAAAAAATAGTTAAATGTAAGACTATGGAAGAAGCATTTAATATTATAAAAAGTTATCCATTAATTGGAAACTTTATGGCTTATCAATTAGTAACAGATATTAATTATAGTGAAATTGTTAATTGGAGAGAAGATGAATTTACAGTTGCTGGACCTGGATCACTTCGTGGAATTAAAAAGTGTTTTATTGATAAAGGTAAAATGAGCAATGAAGATATTATTAGATATATGTATGAACATCAAGATGAAGAATTTAAAAGATTAGGTTTAGAATTTAAAAGAATTGGCAATAGACCATTGCAATTAATAGATTGTCAAAATATCTTTTGTGAAATAGATAAGTATTGTAGACAAGCTTTACCAGATTTAAAATCAAATAGAATTAAGATTAAAAAACACTATATACCAAAAAAAGATAAAATAGAATATGTTTATCCATTGAAATGGAATCAAAAAGGAGAAAGAAAATGAAAGAAAAAGTATTTTTAAAAAGATTTGAAATTAAAGAATTATTTGGAATTTATAATGTTGATATTCCTTTTGAAAGTAATGTCAATATATTTGTTGGAGAAAATGGGCTTGGAAAGACAACAATTCTAAATTGTATAAATTATGTTTTACAATGTGATTCGGATAATCTATATAATATTGATTTTAAAGAAATAATTGTCACATTTAAAAATAATGAAAAAGTAAAAATTTGCCATGATGATTTACTAACTGATCAAATGTTAGATATAGATCCAAGAAAAAGACATATGATTTTGTCAGATGAGTCCATAAATGAAACACAATCAATTGTGTCACTTATTAAAGGCATTTATAGAGATTTAAAAAATGATTCAAAAAATAAAATAGATATAGATAATATGACAATGGCTATTATGAGAAGAATACGTAATAATTCACCATATATGATTAGTAGATTGCATATAGAAAAAATTGTTCAAGAAATAGAATCTAATCCTCAAAATGATTGGGAGGACAAAATACTTGCACAAGTCAAAAATAATATAATATATTTGCCAACATATAGAAGAATTGAAGAAGATTTTAACAAGTGTATAATTAATGATTATAAATTAAGAAATGATATTATTAAAAGAATATCTAATTTACAATTTGGTATGAATGATGTTGAACAATTAATAAAAAACACTTGTGATGAATTAAAAAATAATACAAATGAAGGCTTTAAAGAAATGACAAGTAATCTTTTAAGTAATTATGTTAATATGTTAAAATCTAGCAAAAGAAAAACTAAAGTTAAATTAGAAACATCAAAATTAAATATTATCTTTGAAAGACTAGCTGATAAAATTGGTGAAGATGTAAAAAAATCTATAATTGAATTATTAAATAACAAAGAACAAATTGGAGATTTTGAATATAGTTACCTTGTAACTATAATAGAAAATTTAGTTGAGATTTACGAAAAAACAAAAAATACTGATGAAAGTTTAAGTAAATTTGCTACGGTATGCAATAAATATTTAGAAAATAATACATTTATATATAATCAATTTAAAATTGAATGCAATTTAATTCAAGAATATGGTGGAGAACCTATTGAATTTAAGAACCTTTCTTCCGGAGAAAAACAAATTGTTTCTTTGTTTTCAAAGTTATATTTATCTAAAGAAACTAACAACATAGTTTTATTTGATGAACCAGAATTGTCATTATCAATAATATGGCAATCTAAACTTTTACCAGATATAATGGATTCAGAAAAATGTGGGTTTATAATAGCAATTACACATTCACCGTTTATTTTTGATAATGAATTTAAAGCAAATACAAAGGACATTAAAGATTATATTACACCTATAAAGCCAAGAATTCCAATTGCATAATATGACTAATCTTGTTAACGAAATGGAAAAATCCATTGGTAAAGATGTTGCTGTTTTTCATAAATTCTTATTAGATAATAAAAGTAATGATAATACTTTATTCTCGTTTGTTGAAGGGAAAGACTTCTGCTATTATAACCCTAGAATAAGAGAAAATACTTCTTATGAGAAATATATTAATTATAGATGTGAAGGTAAAAAGAACGTTATAGGTGTTAGAAATTTAATAAATAAACTATATCATAAAAAGGAAAACAACACTTTATTATTTTTTGTTGATAGAGATTATAATTTTGAAAGTGTCCCATCAAATATTTATGTCACAGATTTTTATTCCATTGAAAACTTTTACCTTAATGAGAAAACATTTAAGGATATTTTAGAAAATTTTATGGAATTAGAAACTGATTCTATTAATTATAATTTGGCAATTAAATACTATAAAAAATGTTATAAAATATATAGTAAGTTAGCTGTAAAATTAAATTCATTTTATTATACTATTAGGGAATATGAAAAAATTCATAATTGCTGTAGAACTAATTTAAATAGTATAAAATTCTTATATTTTATAAAAGATAATTCTATAGATAATCTCTCTATGATTAATCCAACCTTTAGTGAATTAAAGAAAATTTATAATGTTGATTACAAAATACAAGAAATTGAATTTAAAAAGAATATGATATTATTTGATGAAAATAATCATAATAACTTTAGGGGAAAATTTGAACTTGAATTTTTAAAATGGTTTTTATCTACTCTTAGGATAGAAATCAAAAATGGAAATTTAAATTTTCAAAAACAAATAGTATGTAATTATGATTTCAATATGGACATTATGAGAGTATTAAGTAAATATGCATATACGCCTGTTTCATTATTAGAATATATTGTATTACATAGCAAAAAAAAATTGTGTAATGAAAAAAAGACTATTCAGTCATAATGATCTTGAATTGTCTTTTTCTTTTTGCATATCTTTATCAAAATTATTAAGGTTATTTTGAATAGACTCTGATCTTTCAAATATATCTTTACAATACTTATCATATTTACGAAGTTCTTTTATTTTAGGTTGTATATCATTTATTTTAGTTAGTATTTTAGATTTATCTTCTTCATTTTTTGCTCTATGATATCTTTTCCCCATTAGATTTCTATATTCTTCATAATTAGTTTTTGAAAAATATTCTAAATCTTCTTCAGTTTCAATATTATTGTTTACCATAAATCTTACTTGCATAGAATACTCATCTAATTTATAAATTTCTTTTCTAATTGAATATGGAATATATTTATACTATTGTTATTTATTAGGTGTATTTCCAAAGCATCACACCTTTCTTTGCAATAACGCACAAAAAAATCAACTAAGCTTTAGTTGATTTAAACATTAACGTCACATTGTGCGACGATTTTATCTTATGGAGCAGGTGATGAGAATCGAACTCACGTCAGTAGCTTGGAAGGCTATTATTCTACCATTAAACTACACCTGCATTTGTTGACGTATTTAATTATAGCAGATTTAATGATATAATGCAAGCATTCTTAGTAATAAATTTATTGAATATAGTAATTTTTATTATAAAAATGGTTTTTTTTACAAAATAGTTCTCAATTTTTTGAGACCTATTTTGTAAGTGATCTAATTAAACCACGTTTATATTTGTTATCTTTTATTATGGTTACATCTAAGTTTGATGTTAGTATTTCATTTGTTTCATCTAATAATTCTGGATTAGAATCATCACCTAATTCAACTTCAATTATATTTTCTTTGTTTTCTGTTTTATTACTTTTGTTAATGTATGTTACTTCATCAAATGATAGACATATTGTAGATTCTTCTTTTTCTAAGTAGACTTCGAATCTTTTTGTTTTAACTATAAGATATGGAGCAGGGCAGATGTTTGTTAAATCAAATGGAATACCTTCTAATTCTTTTAGTAATTTTTGATACGTTGGTTTTTGGATTTCTTTTTCAATTTCAATTCTATCAACATAATTATGTTCAAAAGATATTGGTGTTTTAAATGTTGCTTTATAAGAAATACTATCTTCGGTTTTAATTGTACGTGTTCTTAGAGATGCACCAATATTTAGAAGATCTCTATTTTTTGTGTCATAGTATTCATCAACATTTTCTAAACCTCTTCCTTTAAAGATGATGTAACCTTGTTTTGTCATTGCTTCTAGAGTTTTAATTATGTTAAAACTTTCAATACTATATTTAAGTTCTAATTCCTTTGGTATATTATTCATTTAAATCATTCCTTTCAATTAATAATAATTTTTCGATATCATACCAGCTGTTTGCTCTTTTTATTCCTTCTTTTTCTAAAGTTTCATCACTGATATTTTTGTTGTGATATGCAGTAAATAAAATTTTAGTTTTTGCCCCATTTAGATTATCTATTCTATCATCAATTTTAATATCACCATTTAATACCGATTTATTTCCTAGAAATACAATATTGTTTGGGTCTAAGAATGGAAAATTCTTGATTAAATATTTATATTTTTGATCTAACAGAAAACCTGTGTCATTTATTATATCACAAATTATGTAATATGTACCAATAAATCTTTCATATTTGCAATTTAATTTTTTTATAGTGTTGTAAGCTCCATCTATAATTGTGCAATAATCATAGATGTTGTGAGCTTTAAAGAAGTTAAAAAATCCTTTTTTGTCTTCGATTTTTTCTTGTATATAAAACGAATCAAAATCATCTTCGGTATAATTTGATTTTTGAAATTCATTAACTAAGTATAGGAAATCTCCCTTTGTTATGACATCATCAAAAAAATCTCTCATATTAAATGAAAGATTAAATTTATTTATTCGTTATGTTCTTTTTTCCAATTTTCTACTTCTTTGGCATCATCAAGATGTATTTTTGTGTGTCCAATTATTTGATAATCTTCATGTCCTTTTCCAAGAATAAGTAAAATATCTTCTGGTTGTAACATTTCAATACCTTTTTTAATTGCAGTTTTACGGTCAAGTTCAACTTCATAGTTATTTGTTGAAACTCCTTTTAGAATGTCATCCATTATTTTTTGTGGGTCTTCAGTTCTTGGATTATCACTCGTTAGAATTGTGTAATCACTTAAGCGTGTTGCAATTTCACCCATTATAGGTCTTTTTATTGGATCTCTATCACCACCACAACCAACGATGGTTATAACTCTTCCTTTTTTTAGTTCATTGTAAGCAGATACTACTTTTAAAACAGCATCAGGAGTGTGGGCATAATCTATAACTGCATAACCTTTGTTAACTTTATGAGTTTCACATCTTCCTTTTGGTGCTTTTATATCTTTGGTTATGTTTATTATTTCTTCATATGAATAACCCATTTCATGAACTATAGCAAGTGAAGTAATGTAGTTGTAGACATTAAATTTACTTGTAAGATTAGTTGTTACATTATAAGTTGTATCATCATGTACAAAAGTTATTTTTGTTTCTGCAGGGGTAATGTCTGCTTTTTTAATAAAGTAATTGCAGGTTTTGTTGTATCCTATAGTGATACCTTTTCCAAATTTGTCTATGAATCTTTGCCCATATTCATCATCTGTATTAACAATTAATTTGCCATTTTCAGGTAAGTAATCTATTATTTTTAACTTTGCATTTAAATAGTTTTCCATAGTTTTGTGATAATCTAGATGGTCTTCGGTAAGATTAGTAAATGCAGCAATATCAATATGTAGTCCATAGATTCTTTCATATGATAGAGCATGTGAACTAATTTCCATGACAACTGTTTTACATTTTTTTTCTATTGCGTGTAAAAGTAGAGTGTAAATTGATAAAATATCTGGAGTTGTGTTTTCTGTACCTATTTCTTCATCAGGTAATTTAAAACCAATTGTTCCAAGATATGCAGTTTTGTTACCAAGTTTGTTTAAAAATTGATAAGTTAAGTATGCAGTAGTTGTTTTACCATTAGTGCCTGTTATACCTATTATTTTTAATTTGTTTATAGTATCAGCATATTCCTTTTTTAATTCCTTTTTTAAGTATTCTTCAGTGCTTTCCACGATTTTGACGGGAACGGATGAAGATACATTTTTTTCTGCGATTATTTTTATTGCACCATGGTTTATTGCATCGCTTATATAGTCATGTCCATCTACGGTGTGACCCTTTATGGCAACGAATATTTGACCAGGTTTTACCTTTCTTGAATCAATCGCGAATTTCATAAAATCATCTCCTTGATATGTCTATTATACCAAATTTTATGAAATTACAATAGTTTTTAGCATACTTTACATGTCTATCTGTCAATTATTTTATTAAAAGTTATTCATAATTTCTTGATAATATGGTGTATCGTTGGTATAATTATGGTGGTGATGTTAAATGAAAAAAATAATATTAACTGGAGATAGACCTACGGGAAGACTTCATATTGGTCATTATGTTGGGTCTTTAAGAAATAGAGTAGTACTTCAAAATAATGGTGAATATGATGAAATATATATAATGATAGCAGATGCTCAAGCATTAACTGATAATTTTGATAACCCAAGTAAAGTTAGAAATAATGTTATTGAAGTTGCTTTAGATTATTTATCTGTAGGAATTGATCCATTAAAAAGTAACATTTTTGTTCAATCTGAAGTAAGTGAATTAACTGAACTTACATTTTATTACATGAATTTAGTTACTTTGAGTAGATTACAAAGGAATCCTACGGTTAAAAATGAAATTAAGTTAAGAGGATTTGAAACAAGTATACCAGTTGGGTTTTTAAATTATCCGATTAGTCAAGCATCAGATATTACTGCTTTTGAAGCTACATGTGTTCCAGTTGGAGATGATCAACTTCCAATGATTGAACAAACTAGAGAAATAGTTAGATCATTTAATAATATTTATGGAGAAACTTTAGTGGAACCAACAGCAATGATACCTAAGAATGAAATTGAAAGAAGATTACCTGGTACAGATGGAAAGGCTAAGATGAGTAAATCTTTAGGTAATACGATATATCTTGCTGATACCCCGGAAGAAGTAAAGAGAAAAGTAATGAGTATGTATACTGATCCGAATCATATTAGAGTAGAAGATCCAGGTAAAGTTGAAGGTAATGTTGTATTTACTTACTTAGATTGTTTTGCTACAGATGATTATTTTAAAAAGTACTTACCTGAATATAAAAATTTAGATGAATTAAAAGACAAATATAGAAGTGGAGGTCTTGGAGATGTTGTTATTAAGAAGTTCTTAAATAATATTTTACAAGATACTTTAGCTTCGATTAGAGAAAAAAGAGCATATTATGAAGAACATATTGATGAAGTAGTTGAAATATTAAAACGTGGTTCAATTACTGCACGTAAAAAAGCAGCGAATACTTTAGCAAAGGTAAAAAAAGCAATGAAGATTGATTATTTTGATAGTGATGAATTTTTAAAAGAAGCAAAAGATAAATATAAATAAAGAAGGGTGAAGAATAAGTGACTAGATTGGATGCAAATTTTATTCCTAATTTAAATGATGGTATTTCAAGTGAAAGAGCAGTGTTTCGAGGAAATAATTATCGAATTACTGTTTTAAGTGAAAGACTTTTAAGACTTGAATATAATCCGAATGGACATTTTTCTGATAACTTAACAACACTTGTTGCTAATAGAAATTTTAGTGTGCCAGCATTTAAAGTTGAACAAGATGATAAGTATTTAATGATTACAACAAATTATTTTATGCTTCAATATATTAAGAATAAATCTTTTGTAGGACCTAAGTTTGCACCTGATAATAATTTGAGAGTGACACTTCTTAATACTGATAAAAGTTGGTTTTACGGACAAGCTGAAGCTAGAAATTTTAAAGGTGGAGCATCTAGTTTAGATGATTTTAATGGAAGTGTTAAATTAGATAAAGGATTATATTCTACAGATGGTTTTGTAATGATTGATGACTCAAATAACTTGGAAATTGATGCAAGTGGTGGTTTAATTAGTCCAGATAAAGATAAAGTTGACTTATATTTATTTATGTATAAAAGGGATTTTGGTCTTTGTTTAAAAGATTATTTTACATTAACTGGATATCCTGAGTTAATACCAAGATATGCCTTAGGTATATGGTGGAATAAAGAAAGAATTTATAGTAGCGAAGATACTAAGTTGTTAATTAAAGCATTTAATAGAAATAAGATACCTATTTCAGTTTTATTACTTAGTGAATTTTGGCATATTAAAGATAAAACAAATTATAATTTATATAAAACTGGTTTTAGTTTTAATAAAGATTTGTTTCCGAATCCAAGTGAATTTACATCATATATGCATGAGCGAGGGATAAGAGTTGGTTTAAATATTGATCCAAGTGAAGGTGTTAGAAAAGAAGAAGATAGGTATAAATTTATTTCTGATGAACTTCTTATAACAGATGGTGTAACTATACCTTTTAATGTGTTAGATAAAAATTTTATGGCACTATATGTAAAGCATTTAATTGATCCATTGCTTAGTTTAGGTGTTGATATATTTTGGATTGATTATAAGAAAGACTTAAATGTTTTAAATGGAATAGATTATTATTATAATAAGGATTTTACTAAAGTTATTAATAATAGACCACTTATTTTAACAAGGAGCCCTTTAGTAGCACCACATAAGTGGGGAATACTTTATTCTGGACAAACGCCTGTTTCTTGGGATACCCTTAAGTTCTTACCATTTTATAATGGTTTAGCCGCTAATAAGGGTGTTACTTGGTGGAGTCATGATGTTGGTGGTTATAAAGGTGGTATTGAAGATTCTGAATTATATATAAGATATGTTCAATTTTCTTGTTTTAGTCCGATTTTTAGATTTAGTGCAGAACGTGGTGTTTATTACAAAAGAGAACCATGGATGTGGGATATTAAAACATTTACTATTGCTCGTGAGTTTTGTTTGTTAAGACAAAGATTGATACCATATTTATATACGGAAGCATGTAATTATAGTAAATTAGGTAGACCTTTGATTCAACCAATTTATTATAGTTATCCTGAAATATATGATGAACCAAATTATAAGAATGAGTATTTTTTTGGAAAAGAGTTGTTTGTGGCACCAATTACTAAACCTAAGGATGTTACAATGAATAGATCAATTGAAAGATTGTATTTACCAAAAGGAACATGGTATGATTTTAAAACTGGTAAAAAGTTTATGGGGGATAAAAGGTATGTAGCTTTTTATAAAGAAGATGAGTATCCGATATTTGCTAAAGCTGGTGGTATTATTCCATTATCTATACTTGGTAAAACTATAAATGATACGAATCCTCCGAAGAGTATGGAAATAAATATATTTCCAGGTCAAAGTAATACTTATAAGTTGTATGAAGATGATGGAGTAACTAAGTTGTATCAAAAGGGATATTACATTGTTACATCAATTGATTATAATTATATGCAAAATAATTTTTCTGTTATTATTCATCCGATTGATGGTAAGACTGAAATTATACCAAAACTAAGGGATTATAAAATAAGATTTAGAAATTGTAGAACTGCCGATAGTGTTGATGTTTATCTTCAAGGAGAAAAGTTAGATGGTAACTATGAAGTGTATGAAGAAGATAATGATTTTATTGTTGATATAAAAGATGTTGATACTACGAAACAATTAACTGTTAATTGTAAGGGTAAAGATTTAGAAATTAATGCAGTTAGAATTATAAATGAAGATGTTAATTCTATAATTAGTGATTTAGGTATACCAACTAAGTTAAAAGAAATAATCGCAGATATATTCTTTAGTGATTTAGATATTAAGCAAAAACGTATTCAAATTAAGAAAATTAAAGGTTTAGATAAAAGATTTGTTAGAATGTTTATAAAATTACTTGAATATATTGCAGAAATTTAATATAATACATATATGCAGATGAAGTAAGAGTAGTAAATTAGTAGTCTTTTAGAGAAAGTTAGTGGTTGATGGAAACTAATAAAGATAGTAATTGAACTTGCTTATGGATGTAAATGGGGTAATTTCCGTATCAATTAAATAAGTTTAAAAATAAGGTGGTACCACGGGGAAACTCGTCCTTTGGGTATCACTTTTTTGTTTGGAGGACGTATGGAGAATTTTGTTGAAACATTTTATTGGGGTTTAGCAGTATTTGTTTTAGTTTTTTTAGTTAATTACCTGTGGGTGTTTAAAAGGGGTTATAGTAATATTGTTAAACAAAAGAAAAAGAAGAAAAATAAAAAGTTAGAGGATTTTATTGGATTATCTTATTTAATACCTAAGTTTAATTTAGATATGAATAAAGTTAATTTAAATTATTTATTTATCTGGGTATCAATAATTGATGCATTTATTATAGCAGTGGTATTTATGATAGTTTATATGATTCCTTGGAATATTGGGTTTAGTATGTTACTAGGGTTTGTCCTTTTATTTGGACTTATTTATTCATTATATGAGATATTTGGAAGAATATTAGTTAAGAAAGGTTGGAGTAAAAATGTATAATCATGAACAAATAGAAAAGAAATGGCAAAAATATTGGGAAGATAATAAAACATTTAAAACTGATATATGGGATTTTTCAAAACCTAAGTTTTATGCTTTAGATATGTTTCCTTATCCATCTGGAGTTGGTCTTCATGCAGGACATCCGGAAGGATATACGGCGACTGATATTGTGGCAAGGATGAAGAGAATGCAAGGATTTAATGTCTTACATCCAATGGGTTGGGATGCTTTTGGTCTTCCTGCAGAACAATTTGCAATAAGTACTGGTCATCATCCTGAAGAGTTTACTAAAGAAAATATTAAAACTTTTAAAAGTCAACTTAAAATGCTTGGATTTTCATATGATTGGGATAGAGAAATTTCAACATGTGATCCAAAATTTTATAAATGGACACAATGGATTTTTAAAGAACTTTTTTTAGATGGTCTTGCTAAATGTATTGAAATGCCTGTTAATTGGTGTGAAGAACTTGGTACTGTACTTGCTAATGATGAAGTTATTGATGGTAAGAGTGAACGTGGAGGATATCCGGTTGTTCGTAAAAATATGAAGCAATGGGTAATTGATATACCTAAGTATGCAGAAAAGTTACTTGATGGGTTAGATAAAATAGATTGGCCTTTGTCTACTAAAGAAATTCAAAGAAATTGGATTGGTAAGTCAGTAGGTGCTGAAGTAATATTTAAAGTGGATGGTACTGATTTGGATTTTACTGTATTTACAACAAGATGTGATACATTATTTGGTGCTACTTACTGTGTGCTTGCTCCGGAACATAAACTTGTTGATTTGATTACTACGAGCAATCAGAGAGTTGCTATAGAAGAATATAAAAAATTGTGTGCTTCTAAATCTGATTTAGAAAGAACTGAACTTAATAAAGAAAAAACTGGTGTATTTACAGGTGCTTATGCTATTAATCCAGTGAATGGAGTTAAAATACCTATTTGGATTAGTGATTATGTTTTAGCATCTTATGGTACTGGTGCTATTATGGCTGTTCCTGCTCATGATGAAAGAGATTATGAGTTTGCTAAAAAATTTAATATTCCAATTATTGAAGTTCTTGCTGGTGGAAATATAGAAAAGGAAGCTTATACTAAAGATGGAATCCATGTTAATTCAGGATTTTTAGATGGACTTAATAAAGAAGATGCTATAGAAAAAATGCTTTCTTGGCTTGAAGAAAATAAGTGTGGCAAGAGGGAAGTAAATTATAGATTGAGAGAATGGATATTTGCTCGTCAAAGATATTGGGGAGAACCTGTGCCAATTATTCATCTTGAAGATGGAAGGGATATTGCTTTAAAAGATGAAGAATTACCTCTTGTATTACCTGCACTTTTAGATTATAAGGGGAAAAATGGTAAGGCACCACTTGAAAATGATGTAGATTGGGTAAATGTTACAGTTGATGGAATAAAAGGAAAAAGAGAAACTTCAACAATGCCTGGTAGTGCTGGTTCTAGTTGGTATTTCTTAAGATATATTGATCCAGATAATGAAAATGCTTTAGCTGATAAAAAATTACTAGAACATTGGATGCCTGTTGATTTATATGTTGGAGGTCCTGAACATGCAGTTGGTCATCTTCTTTATTCTAGAATGTGGAATAATTATTTGTATGATAAAGGCATTGTACCTGTTAGTGAACCATTTAAAAAGTTAGTTCATCAAGGTATGATTTTAGGTTCAAATGGAGTTAAAATGGGTAAAAGATATCCAGAGTATGTTGTTAATCCAAATGATGTTGTAAAAGAATATGGGGCAGATACTTTAAGACTTTATGAAATGTTTATGGGACCATTAGAAGCTGATAAACCTTGGAATAATACTGGTGTTGAAGGTGCTAGAAAATTCCTAGATAGGATCTGGAGGCTTTATAATGATGATGATAAAATTAAAGATGTTCAAAATACTAATTTAGAAAAGATTTATCATCAAACTGTTAAAAAGATTACAAATGATTATGAAAGTTTGAGTTTTAATACTGCGATTAGTCAAATGATGATTTTTATTAATGCCGTTTATAAAGAAGAAGTGTATCCACTTGAATATGCTAAAGGTTTTGTAAAATTACTTAATCCTGTTGCTCCGCATATAGCTGAAGAATTATGGCATGAAGTTTTAAAGATGGATGAAGATTTATCTTATGCTAAATGGCCAGAATATGATGAAGCTAAAACTATAGAAAACGAAAAAGAAATAGGAGTTCAAGTTAATGGAAAACTTAGAGCATCAATTGTTATTGCTGATGATGAAGATGAAGAAAGTATCAAGGAAAAAGCTTTGAATAGTGATAATGTTAAGAAACATATTGATGGTAAAACAGTAGTTAAAATAATAGTCATAAAGGGAAGAATTGTTAATATTGTTGTTAAATAACAATTCTTTTTTTATGTGATATCATTGAAAAAAAGTGGTAAAAGTGGCAAAAATTTTCAATGAAACTATTGCTAAACTGTTATATTTGGTGTATAATTAGATTGAAAAAAAGTGGTAAAAGTGGCAAAAATTTTCAATGGAGGTAAAAAATGAAAAGAATTAAAAGAGATGTATATTTACAAAAATTAATTAATAAAAGAGATAATGGTTTAATTAAAGTTATTACTGGTATAAGAAGATGTGGAAAGTCTTATTTGTTAGATCCTTTGTTTAAAGATTACTTAATTAAAAGTGGTGTTAAAGAGAATCATATTATTAAGTTAGAATTAGATAGACTTGAAAATGAAAAGTATCATGATCCATATAAATTAAATGATTATATAAAATCTAAAATAAAAGATAATGATAAATATTATATTTTATTAGATGAAATTCAATTAGTTGATAATTTTGAAAGTGTTTTAAATGGATTATTATATATGAAAAATTTGGATGTTTATGTAACTGGAAGTAATTCAAAATTTTTATCTAATGATATAATAACCGAGTTTAGAGGTAGAGGAGATGAAATAAAAATATTTCCTTTGAAATTTTCTGAATTTGTTGAAGCTTATGAAGGAAACGAATACCAAGCATGGGGAGAATACATTATTTATGGTGGCATGCCATTAATTTTGTCAAAAGCTAACGATGAAGAAAAATCAAAATATTTAAAAGATTTGTTTGAACAAACTTATATTAAAGATATTATTGAACGCAATAATATTCAAAGGGTAGATGTTATCAATGCAATAGTTAATATGTTGGCTTCTGCTATTGGTTCTTTAACTAATCCAAAAAAAATCTATGATACTTTTGTAAGCAATGGTGAAAAGGATGTTTCACTTAATACTATAAATTCTTATCTTAAATGTATTGAAGATGCTTTTATAGTTAATAAGTCTGAAAGATATGATGTAAAGGGGAAAAAATATATTCTAACTCCTCAAAAGTATTATTTTTCTGATATAGGGTTACGTAATGCAAGATTAAATTTTAGACAACAAGAAGAAAATCATATTATGGAAAATATAATTTATAATGAACTTATTGTAAGAGGTTATAATGTTGATGTAGGTGTTGTTGAAATACGGGATGAAAATAAAAATAGAAAGCAATTGGAAGTTGATTTTGTTTGTAACTTAGGTAGTAAAAGATATTATATTCAATCTGCTTTGAATCTTGATACTAGAGAAAAAACTTTACAAGAGGAAAGACCTTTGATAAATATTAATGATAATTTTAAAAAAATTATCGTTGTTAAAGATAATTTAAAACATTGGTTTACTGAAGAAGGAATATTAGTTATCGGTATTCAAGAGTTTTTATTAAATCAAAATAGTTTAGATTTATAGTTTAATTAATAAGGCAACTTATTTGTTGTCTTTTTTCTTCATTGAAAAAAAGTGGTAAAAGTGGCAAAAATTTTCAACGATATATTATTTGTTAATTTTTTTAAAAATATGTTTAGTAGTAAAAGAGAAAAGTTAGTACTTGATGCAGTTTCTTTGTATTAAAGATTTATTTAATTTGGTGGATGATGTGTTTTATTCATATGAATTAAGTTTTACAAAGGATGATAAAGAAAGTTATGCTTTTGTTTTAGAAAAATTAAATGTTAAATAGGAGAAAATATTACATATCGGAAATACTTTGAAAAGTGATTATTTCAAGCCTTTTAAAAATGAATGGGTTTGGTAAGTGTGATAATTATTTAGATTAAATGATAAATAAAAAAGTCCGGTTTTGATCGGAAATTTATTGTTTGTTACAATAACTGACAAATTATTTAAGTTTATTGTTGTAAAATAATGTTGGTGATATTATGAAAGTTAAAGTATTTGATGAAGGACATGAAAAAGATTTAGAAAGTGCTGTAAATGGCTTTCTAAATTCTGGAGATTTTGATATAATAGATATCAAGTATCAAGTTGCAATTGCAGTTTGTGGAGAAGAACAGCTCTATTGTTTTAGTGCGATGATTATTTATAATTAAAGCATGTACATATTGCTTGATGTGTCAAAGTCCGTGTCTAGAAATGTCGTGTTTACACTTTCTAGTTTGCTAACCCTAGCATTTAGACGGTTTATTTGACGTTCAATTTTAGCAAGTCTATTTTCAATACTGTCTGTTGTATCTATGTAAGGCATTTGCTGATATGGCATATTATTCATATTTTGTGGATAAGGATAATTTCCTTGAGTTTGAAAATTAGAATAGTTCATGTTTGATTCTGTAAAAAAAGAATTTCTATTTTTTCTCATTTAAAGACCTCCTTACCATAATATATGAAAGTTGGAGGTAATTGGGAATATGAGAATGCGTAATCCGAAAGATAAAGATGAACTTTTAAATGGTTGTGATTATTATTATGAAGATAATTTTAATAATGATAATAAAATATGTTTAGAAATTGGAATGGGTAAAGGACAATTTATTTTAAATATGGCACTGGAAAATCCAGAGACTAATTATATTGGGGTTGAAAAGTTTAGTAGTGTTGCAAGTGTTGCAATAAAAAAGATTAATCAATATAAGCCAAATAATTTAAAAATATTAGTTGGAGATATAGCTAATTTAGTGGATACCTTGGAAGGTAAGATTGATACGATATATCTTAATTTTTCTGATCCGTGGCCAAAGGATAGACATGCAAAAAGAAGACTTACATCAATTAATTATTTACAAGTTTATGATAAACTATTTAAAGGGGATAAACATATAATACAAAAAACAGATAACGATGAATTGTTTCAATTTAGTTTAGAACAATATAAAGAATATGGTTATGAGATAAAAAGGATAAGTTATGACTTACACAGCGAAGATATTAATAATGTTTGTACTGAATATGAAGAAAGATTTAGTAATATGGGTGTTAAAATAAAATATGTTGAAGTAATAAAAAAAGATTCCTAAAAGTAGGAATCCCAAAAATAACTAATTATGTTTTGAAGTTTAGAGGGTGAAAAATAAGAACGATTTTGATAATTAGTTATTTTTTTGTCACCTTTTGCTGGTAACAGAAAGCTATTATACATAAATTTTGCGATAATGCAAGCAATTCGACACCATACGACAAAAGTTTTATAAAAATGTGTTAATTAACATTCTTTTACAGTGTGTTTTGTAAAATGTTTTACAAAAAATTTTTACTTTATTAGTTCGTATTTTTTTGTTATAATATTATATGGAGAGATAAGTTATGAAGAAAGTAATTGTTATAATATTATTTATGTTTTTACTTACGGGATGTACAAATGTATCGAAATTAAGTTTTGATCAAATACTTGGAAATATTTCAACAAGAAGTAATAGAGATAATACCTATAGAACTGGTTATAGTTATTACTTGCCAAGGAACATGAGGGTGCGAAGTAGTACTCTTTATAATGAGGTTATAACTGATTCAAAATATAAATATTATTTGTATGTTGATTTAGTAAGTTATTCAAAAGGTGTTGTTAAAGATTATAAGGTTAATAACAATGCAGTTTATTCCAAATCTATAAATTATGATGGTAAATTTGGGTATGCTGAGATAAATTTATTAAAAAATGATAAATATTTAGTTGAAATTATGTATAATTATGCTAAAATAGAAGTAATAGTAGATGAAGATGGTTTGAATGAAGCTATGTTATCTATTATATACATCCTTAAGAGTATTGAGTATAATAATAGTGTAATTGAAAATTTAATGGGGGATGATGTATTAAATTTCAATGAAGAAGAATTTAATATATTTAATACTAAAGGTAGTGAAAATAATTATATAACAGTAGATGATGATTATGAAGAAGAGGAAGAAAAGATTCATGATCCAGATTTAATTAATTAGGAAGGTGGATAACTGTGGGATTGTTTAATAAAATTAAAGGTATTTTGTTTGAAGAAGTTGAAGATGATGAAGTGGTAGATACTCCGAAGCCAAAGGCTAGTGAAGTTAAAAAACCAATAGCTGAGAGAATTGAACCTCAAAAAAGGGAAGAAGTAGTTATTAATACTCCACCTAAAGTGGAAGTACCAAAAGAAGTGAAGCATGATCAAATAAATGAAAGAGATTTATTTAAGAGTGATAATACTTTTCCTTTTCAAGAATTTGATGAAAAAGAATTTGAAAGCATGAGTAGGGTTAATAAACCAAAACAAACTACGAATGTATTAGAATATGAAAAAAAGAAAAAGATTGAAAAGAAATATGATTTAGGTAGATATGAAAGAGTTGAAAAAACGGAGGTTGTTGAAAGAAAGAAGTTTAAACCATCTCCGATTATATCACCAGTATATGGTATTTTAAATGAAGATTATAAACCTGAAGATATTAAAGAAAAGAAAGTTGATAATAAAGATAAAGCTATTGACTTTAATAGTGTAAGAAAGAAAGCTTTCGGAGAAATACCTAAAGAAGAACCAACATCTTATTATGAAGAAACTGTAACTGTTAAGTTAAAGGAAAATGAAGAAGAAAAGAAACAAAAGGTAAAAACTATAGATGAATTACTTGAAGATACATCTGATGTAGTAGTTGATCTTAATGATGATGTTGATACAGAAAATGTAAAGAAAAATATACCAGAAGAAGTTGTAGAACCTGAGGTTATGGATTATGAAAGTGTTGATAAGGATTTAGAAGATTTAAAACCTAAACACGAAGAAAAATCAAATGAGCATGTTGATGATGATACATTAGAAAATGATTTATTTGATTTGATAGATTCTATGTATGATAACAGAGAGGACGGTGATATTTAATGGAATTTTGGTTAAGTTTTTTACCAATAGTTATCTACTTATTATTAATTGCATTACTAACTATAGGTATTATTTTAGGTATAAAGACTATAATAACTATGAATAAGTTAGAAAAAGTTGTGGATAATGTAAATGAAAAAGTTGAATCATTAAATTCAATATTTAGTATTATAGATTTTACAACTGATAAGATTGCTTCATTTACAGATAAGGTAGTTGAAGTAACTGGAAATTTATTTAGTAAAATATTATTTAGAAAAAAAGGAAAGGATAAGGTGGATGAATAATATGAAAAAAGGTGGATTTGGAAAATTTGTATGTGGAGCTGCGATTGGAGCAGGATTAGGATTGTTATTTGCACCGAAGAGTGGTAAAGAAACTAGAGAAGATTTAAAAAAGAAATTTGATGAAGTAATGGAAGATGTTAAAAACATTAAAGCTGAAGATGTTAAAGAAAGTATTGTAAAAAAAGTTAATGAACTTCAAAAAGAATTAAAAGATTTAGATAAAGAAAAAGCTTTAAAGATTGCAAAACAAAAAGCTAAGAAAATAGAAAAGAAAGCTGATGAACTTTATAAGTTAGCTGTAGAAAAAGGAACACCAGTAATTGAAAAAAGTGTTAATGAATTAAAACAAGCAACTGCAGAAGCTTTAAAAAAAATAGTTGCTAAACTTGAAGAAGAAGAGAAATAACAAAGAGCAAAGTTGCATCTTTGTTTTCTTTTTGGTATAATTTTTATATTGGAAGTGAGTTTATGCAATATGATGATGTGTTAAATGAAGAATTTTTTCCAAGAATCGGAGTAAGTAGTGAAGAAGCTTTCAAATTGAAAGAGACTATAGAGAATAGTAATACTATGGATGGTTATAATATACTTGGTATGAGTTTAAGAAATAATAAAGAGTATATTTTAGCTAATGGTTTTGGTTATGGAAAAGATAATATAACTTTTAGAGTTATGATATTTGATTTAAATGATAGTTATGAAATGCGTTTTAGAATTGAAAATGAAAAGAGCCATGAAGTAACATATAATGTTGAAGTTTTTTTAAAAAATGAAAGAAATAGATAATATATCATGAGATTTTCACAAATTATATATATACTTGTAGGTAGGTGATTTTATGCGTGTATTAGTTGTAGATGATGAAAAACTAATCAGAGATGTAATAAAAGAATATTTGTTACTTGAAAATATTAAAGTAGATGAAGCAGAGAATGGGTTACAAGCTGTAGATAAAGTTAAACATAATGATTATGATATAATTATTATGGATATTATGATGCCTAAGATGGATGGATATACAGCATGTAGAGAAATTAAGAATATAAAAGATATTCCATTTATTATGTTATCTGCTAGAGGAGAAGAATATGATAAATTAATAGGTTTTGATTTGGGTATTGATGATTATGTTACAAAACCTTTTAGTCCGAAAGAATTGGTAGCTAGAATAAAAGTAATTACAAAAAGAAAAGATGTAGCTAATAATATTTTTGAAATAGAAGGAGTTAGATTAGATGATGTTGCCCATGATGTTTATGTTGATGGCAAAAAGATTTATTTGACACCGAAGGAATATGAATTGCTTAAATATTTTTTTGATAATAAAAATATAGCTTTATCTAGAGAAAATTTGCTTAACCATGTCTGGGGATTTGACTTTTATGGTGATGATAGAACTGTTGATACTCATGTTAAAACTTTAAGAAAACATTTGGGTAAATATAAAGATTTAATTGTAACAGTTCGTGGAATGGGATATAAACTTGAATATGAAGAAAAGAAAGAAAACTAGTATACAAGCTAAAACATTAATATTTTTATTAATTTTTAATGTTGTTATTATTGGTCTTTTATGGTTTAGTGAGATAGCCGTTTTGGATATCTATTATGAAAAAGAACAAGTTGAGGTTATGAATCATATTGCTAATTCAATAAAAAATACTAATGATGTTGAGATGATTACTAAATTACAAGACATTGCATATCAAAATGATGTATGTATGTTGCTTACAAATGATAGTGAAATACTTGGTGGATATAATTTAAATATGAATGGTTGTGTTTTAAAAAGCAATAGTAATAAAATTAAAAGATTAATGAATTCTTTTATAAATTCAAATGAAAATTTTAAAGCATATAGATTTATAAATGAAGAAAAGAAAATATCTGCTTTATTATATGGAGTAAGGTATAACAATAGTTATGTGTTTATTTATTCCAATTTGGAAGATATATCTGATTTTACATTACTTATAAAGAAACAATTATTGTATGTATGTATTTTAGGTTTAGTTGTAGCAGTTGTTTTTTCAATATTTTTATCAAAAAGAATTACTGAACCAATAACAAAGATTACTAAAAAAGCAAAAAAAATGGGTATAGGTAATGCCGAGGTTGTTTTTGAAGAATCAGGTATAAAAGAAGTTGATGAATTATCTGAAACATTAACACAAGCCCAAAGAGAAATGGCAAAAACTGATGAATTTCGTAGAGATTTAATGGCAAATGTTTCACATGATTTGAAAACTCCACTTACAATGATTAAAGCCTATGCTGAAATGATTAGGGATATTTCTTATAAAGATCCAGAAAAAATGAATGAACACTTGGAAATAATTGTTGATGAAACAGATAGATTAACGGTGCTTGTAAATGATATATTAGATTTATCAAGAATGCAATCTAATGCAGATACATTATGTTTAGAAAAATTTAATTTATCAAGTGATATAAAAACTATTGTAAATAGGTATCAAATTATTAAAGAAACTGAACAATATAATATAATACTTGATATGCCTGATGAAATAATGGTTAAAGCTGATAAAAAGAAACTTAATCAAGTAATATATAATTTAATAAATAATGCAATTAATTATACTGGTAAAGATAAAACCGTAACTGTCAGAGTTACTAAACACAAAAAGTATTATTTGGTAGAAATTATTGATACCGGAAAAGGTATTAAAGAAAATGAAATACCATATATATGGAATAAGTATTATAAAAATGAAAAGAATCATCAAAGAAATGTGGTGTCTACGGGACTTGGTTTATCAATTGTTAAAGAGATACTTGAACTTCATGGTTATGAATATGGTGTAAAGAGTGAGTTAAAAAAAGGAACAAATTTCTATTTTAAAATTAAAATATAAAAATTTCATATGTTCAACATAAAAATTTCATATTTCTTTGTTATTATTAATTTGTAACAAAGGAGGGATGTTATATAAGATAAAGATTTTTGGTTTATTAGAAAATAAACTATACACAATTAACATATAAACTCAAAAACTCACACTTTTTTAAGGGAAACATAGTTTTCCCTTTATTTATGTTTTTTTATATATTTAAAAAGGATAGTTCTTTATTAGAGCTATCCTTTATATTAATTTGGAAGAATTACACCCCAGCCATTTACTACGGTTCTTCCATTTTTTATTGGAATACCATATGCATTCTTGGGATTGTTTAATAATTTATTTTTAACTACTAATTGAGTTGATGCACCACCATCTAGGTTTGCAGCATTAACAACATCATATTTAAGTAAAAAATCTATGCAATCATCAAAAGTTATACCACGATATGATGCTCCTTCAGTAACTAAAAATAATATTATATCATCTTTTCTTTGAGCTATTATATTTCTTGCTGCGTAAGAAACTTTTAAATTAGTTTTTCTAACTCCATCTTGAATTAAGAATGGACCAAATTCTAGGGCATCACGCATTCCTTGTTTTATAGCTTCTTCACCAGTTGCATGAATAAGCATTAATCTATTATCATTACTCATTCCAATTAAATCTGATTTATGGTTATGACTTTGATAAATAATTTTACCATTTTCAATAATGTATCCGAATGGAATATCTTTACTAACAACGCCATCATCGTAAAAACCTCCACCATTAACACCAATTATGGCATTATAGTTTTTTGTCATATCTAATATGTTATCTTTACCTGAGTTATCACTTGTTTTAAATGCATGTGATTTCATAATTCTTACAGTGCTTGGGTCATATACAACTACTAACCAACCTTTATTGTTTGCAACAGTAACATCAATTATTTTGTAATAATCATTATCTTCTTTATTTAAAATCTGTGCTTCATATTCATTATCATATTTTTTAGCAGTTTTAATATCAATTACTTTATTTTCATTAAATTTAATTGTTTCATGTTCAATTGTAGTTGTTTTATTTTTACTTTTAAGTAAGTAACTTGTTATGTTTTCTTTATAAAATGTAGTTATTAATAATAGTGATATTAAAAATATATTTATTATAATAAGTATTTTAGTTTTCATATTTGAACTCCGTTATATTCTTTTTAGATACTTCGATGATGTATCTAGTGTTATGCTTTTTACTTTTATCAATGTATGTTATTTCTTTTCCATAAGCTATGTTAAAATTATTTATTTTATCTTGCAAGTAATAATCTGTGTAGGTATTATCAAGTTTTATATCATTTAATGATGGAATATATATTTTTTCAATTATATTTTTGTAATTTATTAAATTATTTAGATAATCATTAACTTCATCATAAGTTATGTTTTCTATTACTTTCTCACTTAGTAGCTTATAGTTATTTGTTGCATCAATTACAATATATTTGTCATTATCTTTTGATACTTTACTACCTAGTGATAGGGTAGATACACCGATTTTATATGGATTAGTAATTGTTCCATCACCTTCGGTATATAAAATGTTATTATTTATTGTTATAACTGGTCTTATTTCATAAGGGTTTGCGTTATCTACATTACTTATTTTATTATTTATGGCAATTGTATTTTCATTATTAAGCCATATTTTTTCATCTTTTTTTGTAATAAATGATTCTTCATTTTTAAATGAATTAAAATAATCATATGCTGAAAGTAAGTTGATATATTCTTCATTTTTAAGTACATTACATTTGATATTGTTATCGTCTTCGATGTTATTTAGACATATTTTATTTTTAACTAAAACTTTCTTATCAAGGTTGTTATATAACGTTTCAAAAGTTTTTTTTGTATCATTTTGAGGTAAAACATTTATATAGTCATCAAGTATCATTGTAATTGTAGAATCGTTATTTATTTTGATAATTCTCCATGTTAGATTATTAAATAATACATAATTGCTTGTTACATTTCCTTGGAATATGTTGTTATTATTATTTTTTTCTTTGATATAATCTGCTAAATATGTTGTATTTTTATAATTATCATATATATTAAATATATTAATTGATATTAATAATGTTGCAATTATAGCAATAGCTACGAGTAAAATATTTTTGGTTTTCAACTTCATCACCTTATATGTATAATGATAACATAGATTTTAGTACTTTTCAAATAAAATGAATTGCTATATAATAATGGTAGAGGTTAAATTATGAAAGCTGTGAGAAATATTTTATTTGGGTTATGTGTGATTGGTGCTATATTTTGGTATTATTATAAGGATGAGTTTACCATTAAAAACGTAATAGAGAATATTGGTGATAATACTTTACTAGTAAATAGAGAAACAACTTTTCAAGTTAGTAATTGTTTAAGTGAACCATTTAAGAGTGATATTGTTGATGAATTATTTGCTGAAATAAAAAATACATATAAAAATCATGGTATTGCAGTATCTTTCAAAGATTTAAATAATAATTATGAACTTAATTTCAATGAAAAAAAGATTTATTATTCTGCGAGTGCTTCGAAAGTATTTGATGTTATATATTTACTTGAAAATAATATTGATTTAACTGAATCTTTAGTTTATAGACCAGATATTGATATGAAGGGGAGTGTTGGTATGAAAAAACATAAATACTATGACAAAGTTACTTTGCTTGAATTAATAACTCATTTGCTTAGATATAGTGATAATACTGCTCATTATATGCTTATTGAATATATTGGTGTTAATAATTTAAGAAACTATTTTAAAGAATACAATTTAAATATTAATGAAGCTGATCCTTTTGTTAGTAATTATACGGCCACTTTAGCAAGAGCATCTATTGAAAGACTTTATAATTTACTTAATTCAGATAACGAAGATTATAAAACAATTAAAGATTCAATGATTAATAATAATATGAATAGTCTAAATTTTGATAATGTTTTAATAAATCATAAATATGGTTGGTATGAAAGTACTTATCATGATGTTGGTTTTTATGATAGTGATAATCCTTATGTTATTGCAGTTTTAACTACGAGTGGAAATGGTGATTATAATTATATAGTTAATGATATTAGTAAGAAGATATATAATATTTATTCCAAAAATTTAGAATTAAAAAAAGAATTTTGTAATAATAAAATATAAACAGATGCTGATATATCTGTTTTAATAATATATGTTTAAGGAGAAGATTTTATATGAAAATTTTAAGAGATAAATTGTTAATACATATTCCTCATTCTAGTTTAAATATACCTTCATATTTTTTTGATTATACACTTAGAGATAAAGAATACATTAATAAATTTAATGATTATATGTGTGATAAATATGTTGATAAATTTGTACCTGATAACATTAATAAATTAGTTTTTAATTATTCTAGGATATTTTGTGATGTAGAAAGATATAGAAATGATGAAAAGGAAGTAATGTTTAAAAAGGGAATGGGTGTATGTTATACACATGATAATAATAATAAAAGATTTATAGATTTTGATTATGAATACAAAGAAAATATTTTAAATAATATATATGATATTCATCATAGTAATTTGGATAATTTAACTACAAATATTATAGATAAATATAATGAATGTTATGTAATTGATTTACATAGTTTTAGTGATTCTTTGGTTAATGATTTATTTAATATTAGTGATAATCCTGATATATGTTTAGGATTTAATGATAAAAATATTGATTTGGATTTATTAGAGTTTACTAAGGAATTTTTTAATAATAAAGGATATAGTGTTAAATATAATTATCCATATGAGGGAACTATAATTCCTAATAAATATAATAATGATAGTAGAGTTAAATCATTAATGATAGAGATAAATAAAAGAGTATATATAGATAATGATTTTAATAAATTTAAGAATATAATGTATGAATATTTTAATTTAATTAGTTATTAATACTAATATTCTTATCTAAAATATATAAATATAAATATTGATAATAGTAGACAATATATAGAGAAATAATGTAATTTACCTTTTTTTACAAAATTACTCAACCATTTATATGAGATATATGTTACTACTCCAGCAGAAATCATTCCTAAGAAGTAAGGAATTAATAGAGATGATAATTCAGGTGTGCTAATTAAATCACTGACACCCAAGATCATTGTTGCAACACTTACTGGAAAGTAGAGAATAAATGTATATTTTAAAGCAGTTTCTCTTTTTAAATTACATAATAGGCATGCAACTAAAACTGTGCCACTTCTACTTATTCCAGGGATGATTGTTATCATTTGAAATAAACCTATTACAATAGCATCTTTTATTGTAATATCATAATCACCTTTATTTCCTTTGATGTTTCTTACAATGAATAAAGCTAGTGCTGTTATAAGAAATGCAAATGCAAGTCCTTTTAAGTTATAAAGATTTTCTAGTTTTTCTTTAAATATAAAACCAACTATTCCAACTGGTATAGTACTTATAACAACTAACCAACAATATTTAAATTTATTCTTGTTTTCGCTTCTTTTGTCTTTGTTAAATATATAGATGAAGAACGAAGAAACTAATTCTTTAATATCCTTCCAAAAAATTATGAATATAGCTATGAATGAACCAAAGTTAGAAATTATTTCAAAGTTCAAACTGTTAAACATTTCAGTGTTAAACAAGTTTTTGAACAAGAAAATATGTCCAGAGCTGGATATTGGTAATGGTTCTGTTAAACCTTGAATTATTCCTAGAATTATGTATATAATAGTATTCATTTAAATCTTATCTCCTTTTCTTATATATATTATATATGATTGTTTAATTATTTTCTTGAATCTTTTTAACAGAATATTCTTTACCAAATGTATCAACAGTCGCATTCTTTATTGTAATGTTTTTCTTAAGTTTTCCAGTTTGGTTGTCCTTAACTGCTGCATTCTTCTCAATATTTTCGATAATGTCCATTCCTTCTATTACTTTTCCAAAAGCAGCATATTTATTATCTAGAGAAGCATGTATAGTTTCTGTATCATCAAGTACAATAAAGAATTGCGAACCAGCAGAATTTGGCATATTCGTTCTAGCCATGGAAACAACACCTTTGTCGTGTTTTAGTGTATTTTTAACATAACCATTTTTAGAAAATTCACCTTTGATTGTGTATCCAGGTCCTCCAGTACCATCTCCATCTGGGTCTCCACCTTGAAGAACAAATCCTGGTACCAATCTATGGAATGTGTTATCATTGTAAAATCCACTTTCCACTAGGTTCACAAAGTTAGCAACAGTATTCGGAGCATACTTTGGATATAGTTCAATTTTAATTGTTCCGTAATCCGATATCTCCATCGTTACAATTGGATTTTCAGTCCTTTTTCCACACCCAGTCAAGAGTATTAAACTTATTATTAAAAATATTACCTTTTTCAATTTTATCACCATAAACATTGTATCAAATTTCTAATAATTAAACAAGATTAATCATATAATATTACATGATAGAAAATTTATTAGGTTGTATTTTAATAAGTATTGGTTTATTTTTAATCATTATTTATCTCAATTTATTTGTTTATGGGTATACATTTTTAAAATTTGCTTACTTTATAATTAGAAAAGGAATTATTCTTTTTATAATCATCGGTTTGTTTTTAATAAGAAAGGGTGAAAAAAGATTATGAATTACTATTATGATGTAGTATTAAATTTTTCGGATGAATTAATTAACTTTTATGAATGGGAAGAATCAGACTCCTTGGAATATTTCAAAAAAATACCCCTTGTTTTGGTTAGTTCAAAACAGTATAAGGAAATTGTATCTCATGATATCAAAGTGAGTCAAGATTTTCTTGAATCTATCAAAGAAAAGTCAAAATCAAATTTGAGTGATTCCTTATATACGGTAATTTTCGCAGATAAAAACGGTTCAACTGCAATAGAATTTGATGAATCTGGCAAAAGTATTCTAAGGAGTTCATTACTTCCACTTGATGAAGTCAACATCGGAGAAATAATCTATACTTTAAACACTAAAAAGATAAATTATGAAATCCTTAAATCACTTAAATATAATGATTCCTTGCGATGTGAGAAAAAACTTCGTCTCATAATTAAAACGGAAATAAATAGCTTAAAACGGAAAAATGATAATTTAAAACTAAAATATCTTTATATGGAATGGTTTAATCACGAACCCAAAAGCAATGATATATCCTTAGAAATGCTTGAGTCTGTTGATAATGAAAGTAGCGAAACTTTATATAAGTTATATGATTTAATTAAACTTAGCTATAATAATGTATAAAACTCAAAATTTTGCTGATACTATAAGTAGAAAGGTTTTGATTTTATGAAAAAATTATTTGGTGGTTTAATAATTATATTATCTTGTATACTTATAACTGGTTGTTCATGTAGCAAAAATGGTGCAAAAGGTGCGGTTGAAGATTATCTAAATCAATATAAAAATCTAAGTTCAAATGTTATCAGTGACATAAATAGAGTTGTTGATAAAGAAGATTTAACTGATGCTCAAAAAGAAAAGTATCGCGATGTTTTGAAACGACAATATCAAGATATGAAGTATGAAGTTATAAATGAATCTTATGATGGCGATAATGCAACAATAGAGGTTAAAATAACTGTGTATGATTATTACAAAGTTGGCAAAGATGCAAATACCTATCTTAATAACAACCAGAATGAGTTTAAAGAAAATGGTACATTTAGCAATTCTTTGTTTATGGATTATAAATTAGATAAAATGAAGAACGCAACTGATACGGTAGAGTATGATATCACTTTTAACGTAACGAAAGATGACAATGATAACTATAAGGTAAGTGATGTATCTCAATCAGATTTAGAAAAAATCCATGGAATTTATAATTATGAAAGTAAATAATTGTAACGTTTGTTTACTTTCTTTTTGTTTTGTGTTAAAATAGTTTTTACAAAGCAGGGGGATAGTAATGAAGTTATTTAACATTTTGTTTAAGAATAAAAATGTAACACCTAGTGTCAATCTTGTAAGTATCCAAGATATTATTTCTATGCCTGATAAAAAATTTTATCAAAATCATTCAGATGACTATAAAAAATATTATAATCTTTACATGAATATATTAACTAAATCAAAAAGTATAACCAGTATAAATCTAAACATTGATGATAAAGATATAACTTTTTATAGTGATATCATAACGAATCTTTCGTTAAAACTTGATTACATAATAAATCCTGTTAACCAAAGTGAAGATCGTACCAAAGAGGGGATTACTTTAATAGTGTCAAAATTTGTTTATTATAAAAATGAAATGACAAGTTACAAAGATGCTTTATTCATCAGATGGAAAGTTTTAGAAAATATATTAAGTAGAAAAGTGTTTTTATCATATAATAAAAAGTGTGCTATTAACAATGAAATTAATAATATCACAGGTAAAATTGTAGCCTTATCAAGTACGATTCATGCCATAGATTTAGAAATAATAAACTATTATGACATGATTAGTTTGTATGAAATAAAAAGTGATGAATATTATCTTCGTGATAAAAATTTTATTTTAAAAAAATATCTTGATGTATTCAATATACAAAATACTAAAGAAAGAAATTTTAGTGATTCAATAAGCAGTGTACTTCATCAAGAAATATTAATTACTGAACAAATTTTAAGAGAAAATACTTTAAAAGATATATCAAAAAAGATTAATAAAAATGAAATATCCCTAGACCAAATAAATGCATTTATTACAAAAGCTCATGCAATCAAAGATTTATATAATAATGAAATGGGTAATAATTTAATAAGTAAACTTTATTCTTTAAAATATGATCTAATAAAAAAATATTATCAAGAACAAATAGTTGTTGATAAAAATTTTATAAATGATATTGATGAAGAACTTGAATATTTTGCTAACAGATTAAGATTTGATTTCAATAATACAATCAAGGATAAAGATGGCTCTATCGGAAAAGTCTACACCACAAATAAAAAGGATATACTTGTTCTTTTAAAAAAACTTGCAACTGATGATATGCGAGGGTTATTATATGATAAATTTACATTAAGTTTTCTATTTAATATAACAAATGTTGATAAACTAAAATATTTATTTGATAATACTTATATCAAGGAAGATACTTTTATTCTAGCTAATTATAGCTTTAATAATCATAAAATATCACTTTCAAGTTTTCTTCGTTTGATGCACAATATTACTACAATTAAAGAGGAATATTATACAGATTATTTTAAAAATATAAAAGGCTCATTTTCTTTACAATCATATCAAAGACAAGTAAATCAAATATTGGAAAGAAATAAATACAGCAAATATTTATATTTTTATGAAACCTGTTTGAAAGATAATAAATCTAATATTTATAAATTTTATGATGGAATGAAAGAATTAAGAAATGATGAACCTCATGCATTCTTGGAATTTTGTGAATATATGAATAATTATGATGATATGATTGATAAAGATAGATATGTTCACAATGCTTATTCAATAGAATATGCTAAAGAGATATATTTTCCAGATACTTTAGAGACTGCTAGTTTTGGTTATTATCCTCTTGTGGTTGATTACTTACATTTAAATCAAGGTTTAAAAACAATTGCCTTTGATACTAATCAAGTTTTAAATCTTTATATTCCATCTTCAGTTGAACTAATACTTGGAAGTTATTATTTAAATGCTAGAAATTATATATTTACTGATTATGAAAATTCAAAATTAATTCATAGCTATAATTTTTTTAAATTTTTACGTGACCTTTCTCAGTCTAGATTAAAGGGTAAAAAATATCCATCTACATTAAAATTTATAGATTCTAATGGCAATGTTCGTTCATTTAAGTTTGATTTGCATTATTCACCTGATATCGAAGATTATTATAATAATCTTATGAATGAATTAAATGTACCTGTGTTAAAGCGAGGTAAATAATGAAACTATTTAATTGGTTATTTAAAAATTCTTCAAAATCTAATAATGTTAATTTAGTTAATTTACAAGATTTTATTAAGATGCCTCCATCTTCATTTTATGACAAGCATAATGAAGAATATCAAAAATACTATAAAGAATACACCAGAGTTTTAAAAGAAAAGCGAAGTTTAACTTCAGTTGATATAACAATAAATGAAGAT